>Ga0182024_10000361_pt1 | contig 116669 bp, 114 predicted proteins | sample P32metaG_FD_120480 | JGI IMG/M metagenome (GOLD analysis project Ga0182024, IMG submission 120480) | Permafrost microbial communities from Stordalen Mire, Sweden - P3-2 metaG (Illumina Assembly) | ecosystem: Environmental > Terrestrial > Soil > Wetlands > Permafrost | place: Sweden: Stordalen... | reverse complement strand
TCAGTTATGTGTCAGTCACATCTCATCCTCCTCTCGCGAGCTTGCTTGGCGCAATCCCGTTTTTATGGCGTCCCGTTTTTATGGACCTCGCCGCTCGGGTTTCGGACCCCTGATGGCGGACTAAGGAAATCAAGGCGGGAGTAATCAACGGGCCGACGCGGTCGGGAGTCGATTGTCGAAAATGACTCCCGACCTCCCGACCCGTTAGATTTGGCCGACCCGTTAGATTTGGCCGTCCCCTTCAAATCGTCATTGGACTGCTGGTGGAAGGCCGGCTCGGTTGCGCACACTCATTCGCCAAGACGGGCCAACGCGGCCTGCATAGAACACTTGAGCCGCTCGACAGTCGGCTCAAATATCTCGGGGCAAAGTGTTCCTGTGGACAGATACTGTTCGGTTCCCCAGAGGATGCGCTCGCCTTTTATGCCCCACGGCTGTGTGCCATATTTTGCGCAGATGACCTGCAAGTTCTTTGGGTCTTCGAGCAACTTATCCGCCTTTTCGTCGCAAAAGAGTCTGACCGAAATGAATCCGGTCGAGAGTGTCGGATAGATGATCTCGCACTGCCAAGGCGACTGGCTGTCAACGCTCCATTTCCGTTCAGCGCCACATTCAGAAACGCTGGAATCGTTCACATTGATTTTGAATTGCTTGCGCAGTTGTTCCGCCCACGCATCAATGGCGGCAACATCATCGACTCTCTTTACATCGTCGTTCCTATACGAAAAGCCGCCCGATCTATTTATCAAATGATCGCAGAACGGGCAGTTCTCCGTCGTAACGGCCTTGAAAATCAGCCGGCGATCAGAAAATGCTTTCTGGCAACCAGGGCAGGTAACAGTATCGCTCATCTTTGTTCTCCATATGTAAACGACGACCGGCTATGGCAGCGTTCTCGCCTGTTGCGTTGGATTTATCTCTACCCGACGTGTCGGTCCCCTTTGCCATTGCCGACCGGTTTCGTCGATAAGGGATAGAGCGTGAGCGTTGCGGGGCGCACTTGCTGTTTTATTGGCGCTGCGCCCTGCACCTTTGGATTGAATATCTTGATGCCCGGATCACCAGCGATCCGGTATCCCATTGGCTCAATGCCGACACTCCGTAGAAAATCCAAGTATTTCTCCGGGCTGGGGAGTTCATCGAGTTCTATTCGGATGCTTCCGTCGTCCATGTCCGTTCTTTTCTTGATTTCTGGCATCTGGCATTATAGAACGGCCTCATCGCTTTTTCCTGCCGGGTCAGCCGGCGAAACCTCAGCCGGACCAGCAGTTACGCCGAGGATTCCCGCTGGTAGTGGTAAAGTTAGACCAAAGTTGATGGACGAGAACCTAATTCGCGGCAGTCGGCTCTATTAACCCTATCGCGGACGCGTGAAATTTTCCTGCCGAAGTATCCACATCAACGAAGATGACTTCCTTCGTGTAGCAGGCTGCCTGGTTGATGAGCACGTTGCTGTTGATAAAGACGGTCAATGATTCCCCAATTGTCAGCGTTCCCGGAAGGCTATTGGTTGGATCGGGGACTAACTGTACTGTCCCGAGAGGCGCTGAGTATTCTCCGTTTATCGTAACGGAATTTATCGTGATCTGAGCAGGTCGAATATTCGTAATTTTATAGCCATCGAATAATAAGATGTGGCCCTCAACGCGACGATCTCGTTCGATGCTGATCGGACAATCATCAATCGCCTGAAGATTGGCCCTCATCGCGGCAAATGGTGATTGCGAGTCTTGGTGATGCATAACCGCGACGGTGATTGCGACCGTTGCTCCAACCAGACCAATTGCCACCACGATGAGAATCGCTCGCCGAGTACTGCGGTCCGTCTTCGGTCGTCGATACATCGACAGTAGTGCGCCCGCAAGCGATCCAACCGCCGCATAACCTTTCGCGATTTCATTCCTCAAGGGAGACCACGGCTCCGCAATTGCAGCCAACCCGCCGCCGATCCCGGTGTATTCAGCAAGCGCGGTACCCAGGGCGGCACCCGCAACACCGGCAGCGATACCGATGATCCAACGAGGGATGTGACTTTTTTCCGGTTGCACCTTCCGACCGTCAGCTTGCGGCGGCGGACGTGTGGGCCGATTGCTCAGAGTGCGACCCAATTCCTCTAAGGATTGCGGCTGGCGACGACGCTCTAGCTCTTCAGCCAAATCATCGAGATCGCTCATCGCATCACTTCCCTTTTACCAGTCGCTTAGCTCCCACGTCTTGACCGCATCCAGCAACGCAGCTTACCAAGCCTGAGCACGTTCATTCAACCCTGGCCGCGACGACGACGGATGAAAATGGGCAGACCACCGACGCACAGAATCGTGCCGCTGACGCCCGGTTCAGGAATGGGGGTAGCGACATAACCGTGTGTCACGCCGCCCGAGTCTTGGTAACTGCCGACGATTTGCCCGGCGTCATTGATCTTTCCATCGTTAGTAGATACCGCACCCGGAAAATCAAAACTTGTATAGGTGCCGCCGCTGAGAACAAAACCGTGTTCCTGAGCGCCACCATTATTATACTCTCCGAAGACCTGATCCAGATTATTGATACCGCCCATCATCGTATTAGTGGCACCCGGGAAATCGATGGTGGAATAGACGCCGCCGCTAAATTCGAAACCATAATACGGGCCAGAGGCCTGAGTCCCACCGGGAAGGAGGTAGTTTCCGACGATCTCCCCAGCATTGTTGATTCCAATGGCATCGGTAAGTATGGAGCCAGGAAAGTCAATGGTGCTATAGGTGTTCGCGGTTTTCAGAAAACCGTGATATGTGGTGCCGTCGGTGTATATCCCTACAATTTGGCCACTGTTGTTTACTCCAAGGGCTTGCGAAGTGACAGGACCAGGAAAGTTCACCAAGCTGTAGGTGGAACCGGTCAGCATGAAACCATTGACGCTACCACCGACGACAGTGTCGCCAACAACCTGCCCACTGTCGTTGACTGCGAAGGCTCGTGTCCATGACGCCCCCGGATAATCAATGGGGGTGTAGTTGCCTCCACTCCATAAGAAGCCGAAATACGGACCCGAAGTGACGTTGCCGCCGGGAGCGAGGTAATCGCCAACGACCTGCCCGACATTGTTGATGCCAAGGCCATTGGCATAGATGGCTCCTGGAAAGTCTAGCGAAGCGGTGGTGTATCCCGCTTTCAGTTCGCACGCTTGCCCCAACACACCGGACAGTAACGCCAGCACGGCGATTCTTCGGACTTGCATGGCTTGACCCTTTCTAACAGAAGCGACCGGCGCGGCAGTTGTTTCATGCTCTTATTCAACCCGCGTTTCCCTTTTTCAACAGCCCGCGATCCGTGGCCCAATCGACGAATCGAGCCGGCCAGGTGCCGAAGGGGATGCCGTTGCGGGGTTTGATGCCGCCGCCGTGGCCGCCGTGAGCGTAGATATGGAGTTCGACGGGAATCTTGGCTTTGAAGAGGGCATCGTAGAATTCCACCGTCTGCTTGGCATGGAACGTGTCATCCAGCCCGGCACAGGTGAAGAACGTGGGCGGGGCGTTGGCCGGCACCTTATTCATATCCATTCTTCGCCAACCCGCGTAAACCATCACATTGAAATCGGGTCGGCAGCTCTGACGGTCGATCAGGTCTTTGGCGTCGGGCTTACCCTCGTCGAAATTCAGCTCGATCCATCCGCACTGCTCGCCGCCGGCGGAGAAACCCATGATCCCGACGCGGTGCGGATCGATGTGCCATTTCTCCGCATTGGCGCGAACAATGCGAAAGCTTTGCTGCGTGTCGGCCAGTGCATCTTTCGTGGAGTCATAGGGTCTGATTCGATATCGCTCGATGAAAGCCGAGATGCCCAGGCTGTTGAGCCACTCGGCGATGTCGACACCTTCGCCGCCGACGTTCAACGTCGTATTCCCGCCGCCCGCGGCGACGATGATCGCGCAACCGTTGGCCTTGTCGGGCGGGGCCAGGTGGACTTCGATTGACGGATTGTGAATGTTCACAATCGATTGAATCCTGGTCGGATCATTCTTTGAGTAATTGAACTTCTCCGGCTGATCAAAACCCGGCTTATCCGGCTGGAGCTGGGGCGATCCCGCCGGCCAGAGGGTGATGACTTCAGCGCCGGGCACGATCGGTTTCGGTTCGAGCGGCGCGGGGGCGTCCGCGGCGAATGCCGATGACCCCAGGAATGCCAAACCCAATAAAACAGTCGCCAGACGTCGTCGGTGATGCATGGCCGCGGCTCCAATGAATGGCTGGTTGTATAAACGGATTCATCAGCCAATACGCGCGAAACGGCAAAGCGTTATTTGCGTGACTTGGTAACGCCGCGGATGCCCCGTTTAGCGCGCGCGATGACGGGAACTGCCCGACGCGCTTGCGACGTCCAAGCTCCGCTCAACTGAATCTGCTGGATACGCTGCCGCGCCAGCACGTCAAGGCAACTCATGCTTACGTGCCGAAGGCGACGCTCGAGGCAATTCTTCAGAAACTTAAAGCGCGAGCGAAGAAGGGCGGTTCTTAGACGTGCAACGGATCAGAATCTTTCGACTGCCGGGTCTGCGCGGCGGGCTCGTCTTCAAAAGTGCCGGGAGCGAAGATCGCTTCATCAACCGCCGGCCACTCGCTGACCGGGGTCCGCTTCGCGGATAAACTCTTCAGATCCTTGCTCGTGAGCGGGTTCGCGCTCTCGGCATCTGCCGCAACTAGCCCGCCCCGCCTCCATCTGGCTCGATCGCTATCTCAAAGCCAACCCAAATGATCCCGAACGATCGTAGCTTCAGGAAATCATCAGCGCACTGAATCACTGAGCAATAGGACGGATGGCCAGTTGGTGAAAAGATCACCCTTTGACCTTTTGTCACCTTCTCATCTTTCAATAACAGGCAGAGACGCTTTGTAATGAAAATCGACCTTCATGTCTGAAGCGTTCGCTGGCACGATGAAAGTTTGCCCGTCGAGCGGCCCACGTCGAATCTGGTTTGGATCAAAGAAATGATAGGTTCCGGGCGCCAGAAACAGTTCGAAGTTTCCTTGCGCGTCGGTTGGCCGATTGAACATGACCGCCGGATGAATCTCGCGGGGGCCGACGGCGCTAGCCGGCAGGCGCTGGTCGGGTGGCAGCTTTTGATAGCTGTCGCCGTCATCGTATTGAATGAAGATGCCGTGGTTTGCCACTGGAACGGCTGGATCGCCGGCGGTTAAGTGGCCATGCACGCGCACGCCGGGCTTGAGTTTCAACTCGATTTGAATCGGCGGACCGCCGGCGCGGATGACCTGCATGACCGGGTCGCTGGCCGTCTGCCCCTTCATGGCGGCAAACATGTAATACGTATCCGACAGAAGCATTCCATCGGAAGTGCCGCCGCTGCCGATTGGCCCGTTTTCAAAAATTCCGTAATTCTGGCCGCCGTTGTCATTGACCATCATGACCTCCGCACCCCCGGCGGGCTTGCCGTTAACGTCGACCACGCTGATATGAAAGTTCGCCATGGGCTGCAATACAACCTTGGTCTGATCATTCGCGGCCTTTGGATCCCACTTGGATTCTCCTACCTGCTCGTAGCCGCCGAACCTGGAAGCGAAGAATACCGGTTTGTCGACATCGGCCGGCACCGATACGCGTGTCGTGCCCGACGAGTCAGTTTCCGGAGCGTCGTCGAGGGGGTAGGAGCCGACAAGAGTTCCTTTGCCGGGCTTTGCCAATCTTAGAGCACTCACTTTGACGCCCGCCAGTGGACGTGCTTTATCGTCGACGGCTTTCACAACAACCGTCCGCATGCCATTCAATACGAAATGAATCGGGCCAACATAATCCGACGCCAGACGAGATACGTCGACGCGCGGCGCGTTCTTTCTCGCAAACAGAACATAATCAAAGCCGGCATCAACCTTCCGCGCCGCCGCAAATCGAAGTGGCTGCCCTGCCGGCAATCGGAGCGTCGCTTTCCCGTCGGCATCGGTCGTCACCTCCATCGAACCCACTTGCTCGAACGCCGCGGCGATCTTCGCGCCAGCAACGGGATGATTCCCGGCGTCGGTCACGGTGATCGGATATTCCGCCGCCGGCTTGAGCGTGAGTTGAATGTTTTCGAAATCCGCCTGCGTATAACGATGGCGCGGCGGCAGGCGGACCATGGTCTGCATCGTCCCGTCGCGCGATTCGGCACGGAGAATCAACATCACTGCTTTTCGAGGTTCGATCATGACCACGAAGCGACCCTCGGCATCGGCCGACGCATCGCGCGTCGCGGTGTACTGACCGATGTGCGGAACGGTGACTCGCGCGCCGGCCACGCCGTGCCCAGCTTCATCGACCACTTTGCCGGCGAGGAAGCGCAACATGGGTTGCTCTTCGTCGGCAGGTTCGGTGGTGGGAAGTGAATCGGTTGGAGTTTGCTTCGCCGCCGGTCTGTCGGCTTGCGGTTCGACCGCTTTCAACGGACTCAATGTCCCGGTCACGACGAGCAGGATCGAAGCGAGAACGGTCAACAGCAGCGAGAGCCGCGTCGATACCGGCGTGCGCCGTCGCGTCGGATCGAGCGCCGCCTGCACGCGCGTCTGCAGCCCATTTCGGCCGGCCATCGCGACGCCCAGGCGTTCCATCGTCCGACCCGCTTTCAGTTCGCACGCCAGATCGAGCAACCAGCGCGCGTATTGGGTGGGGGACTCGCCGCCGCGAACGACCCAATCATCGCACGCAAACTCGCGCTCGATACGCATCCGCCGAGCGGCGTACCAGACGAGCGGATGCGGCCAATAGAGCGCGCAGCAAAGTCGGGCGATCGCCTGCCACAACACGTCCCGGCGGGCCACGTGCGCCAATTCGTGAATCAGCACCGCCTGAAGCTGATCGCGCGACCATGCGCGCCAGTTTGTCGGCAGAAGAATCGTCGAACGAAACCAGCCGACGCACAGCGGCGATTGCACCGCCGGGCTTTCCAATACGACCGGCGCCTGGTCCGCGATCAATCGCGAGAAGTTTCCTTCAAGGTCGACGGTCGTCGCGCGGCGCACCGCGGCTCGGGCAACGATCGCGCCCCAAATGAGCCGGGCCATGAGCAAGAATGCCGGAATCGACCAACCGATGCAGAGCCAGGTCATCGCTGAGAATGTGCGCACACGTGCGACCGCGACTGGAACCTTCGCCGATCCAGTCGCGACGACAACCGGTGCGTTTTCGACTGGCGGTTCGCCCACATCGTTGGAAACGAATTTCGATTGAGGTGCAGAGGAACCTTGCACGATCGTGGTAGGTTCTATTGCAATTCCATTTGATCCGATCAATCCAAGACGTCGCTCCGGCACAACCAGCAGCATCGCCGGGATCAATAGCGAGACGACAATCCCAAACGACCACACTTTGTGGCGCAACGCCGCAGAGAAGCGTTTGGATAGCGTGCTGACGAGAACGGCGCACAAGAGCGCCGCCGTGACGGCAAATGCAAGCCGCACGACAAAGCCGGCGATTGCGCCCGATTCGATCGGTAATTGGATCATGATTAATCCTCACGAAGCAATTTCTCCGCTGCTGCCGCGGCCTTGTCGATGTCCTTGGGCCCGAACCCGCCGAGCTCTCCGACGATGTTCCCCTTGCGGTCGATGACGATCGTCGTCGGATACCCGAAGACGCCGTATTGCTGCGCCGGGCTCTTGCGGGCTCGGGCTATCTTTCCGGAAACCAGCGCCACCGAGAACGGCAGGTCTTTCCCGTCCCAATACTCCTTGCTGATGGTCGCGATTGCCGCGTCGAGCTTCGCAGCCGTGTCGAGTTGCCCGTCCTGGTCGACGTGAACGCCGACGACAACCAATCCCTTATCTTTGTACCGCTGGTGCAGCTCGATCAGCACGGGCATCTCCGCCACGCACGGCCCGCACCAGACGCCCCAGAAGTTTAACAGTACGACTTTCCCGCGCAGATCAGCCAGCCGAACCGGCGCGCCCTTCCACCCCGCCACTCCCTCAAGTTCCACGGCAGCGTGGCCCTGTTTCACTGCCTCGCGCGTACGACCCGCGCCGTCAACAAATTGAATCGGCGAAAGCGCAATCGGTGGCACGCGGATCTCCCCCTCGCCCGGCGGCACCGTCAGCGGAACGAACTCGCTGCTCATTTGTGTACCATACACCTGAAGCGTGTAACTGCCCGGCGGCAGCGGGAAACCGAACTGGCCGGAGAATGAGTCGCACATTCCGATACGCTGTCCCGCCAGCAGCAGGTAGACGTTGGTCCACTTCGGCACCTTGCCTGCATTGTTTTCGCCCGCGCAGGTGATCGTGCCGGTAACCAGTCGCTCGGGCGCTAGATGCACGGTCACTGTTCCGTTTCTCAGTGATGCCGGTGACACGGATGCGATTCCGGTCAGTTTCCGATCCGCGTCGTGAGCCATCATCTGATTGTTGGCTAAATCCGCGTATCGAAGCGTGGCGGTTCCATCGGCTCCGGTCTGCCCGCGATGCGGCGAGTAGGTCCAACCCGGCTTCGCTTTGGGATGCACTGGATCCAGATGAGACACCGATGCGCACACCTCAACCCCCGCGGCGGGCTTGCCGGCTGGGTCGAGCACCGTCACGGTCACGTCAGTCGGAAAGGTCTTGAACCCAGCGCCGGCGCGGACGAGCCGAAGGAGGATCTGCTTGTTGTCGGCAGCTTTCAGTTCCACCGGCCGTTGCGGATCGGGGCCGACCGGGAAGCAGATCGTCAATTGGCTGCCGTCGATCTTGTAGAGGCCCGGCAGCGTGCACGCTGGATAGATCCACTTGCGTTCCGCGGAGAGAACGAATGCGTCGACTTTGAGATCGATGGTCCCGCGGCCGGATGGATCAAGGCTGGAAGTGCCGTTAAGATCGCGCGGCGTGCCGCGGAAATGCGGGATGGTGAACACACCGCCCGCCAATGTCACCGGGGACGACCACGCGGCATTGAGCCAGCTGACTCCATCTCCCCGATTCGCTGCGTCCACGAGCCAGACGCCGTCCAGGCGACTGGCCGAGGATTGAACATCGGATGCCGGCGCTGGACGTGGGGCCCGTTCATCGCCGGCTCGCATAAGGGGCGCTGCCAACAACACGGCCAGCAGGAACGCGCGGCTCGCGAATCGTAAGTGGCCGGAAATCGCTTCGGACATAACGTTGCTCCCTCGGATGGCCCCAAAAACAACGTGACCTACGATGCCTGGATGTGGTTTCCCTCGCGAGTCGAACGGCCCCGTTCGGCCTTTTCAATCAGCTCGCGAATGGTGCGCAGGTCATCATCCGTGAGCTTGCCGGCCGATCCATCGAGCAGGGCCGCGACGGCATCGGCCGGGACATCGCTGAAGAACGTCCGCACCAAACTCTTCAGCGCGGAAATGCCAATTCGTTGCTTGGATGCGACGGCGCGATAGAGATAGCGCTTCCCGTCCTGCCGGGCCACGATGAGCTTTTTCCCGACAAGCAGGTTGAGCATCCCTCGGACGGCCGAATACGTGGGCGGGTCGGACAACTCGTCGCGCACCTGGGCGACGGACGCTTCGCCAAGGCGATAGAGAATCTCGACGATCTGCCGCTCCCGGCGGCCAAGTTCGAGAGTCGAGTTCGCGGGTCTGGACGCAGCCACGGCGGACCTCCTCAAAGAAAGGACGTGCTATTTCATTAGCACATGCTAATACATTAGCACTTTGAATTTACCGCGTCAAGCCCTCGATTGAAATGTGGCGGCGAGGATGGAACCCTCTATGGTTGGCTGGTCATACCTATTGCTGCTTCGGCCGCACAGGCCACCCCACCACCCCGCACCGCTTGGCCCACGCTTCATACGCGGCTTTCAGCTCGGTCACTTTCTCCGGATACTTCTCCGAAAGATCGTGCAGTTCGGTGCGATCGTTGGCCATGTTGTAAAGCTGCCACGGCTCGGTATGGGCGGCGATCAGCTTCCAATCCCCCTCGCGGACGGCTCGATTTCCCTCATGCTCCCAGAAGAGCGGGCCGCGATCGATCGTGTCGCCCTTCAGCACTGGCAGCAGGCTCTTTCCTTCTTCGGATAGCACCGTGCGATTGTGATACGTCGCGGGATAAGCCGCCCCCGTCGCGTCACACACCGTCGGCATGAAGTCGATCACGTCGCCAACCTGCTGCGTCTCCATGCCACCGACTTTCTTCACCACGCCGGGATATCGCACGATGCACGGGGCGGAGATGCCGCCTTCTTCGGTCCAATGCTTGAAGCGTTTGAACGGCGTGTTCGATGCATTCGCCCACGCCGGGCCGTAGCTTTGGTAAACCTCTTCAGGGCCGGGCATGAACTTTGAATCATTGCCCACATGCACCACCCGGCCGTCTCGGGTTTTGCTGGGAACGTCGTACCAACCTGGGCTCACGTTCTCGGCGCACCCGCCGTTGTCGGAAAGGAATACAACCATCGTGTTGTCGTCGAGGCCTTTGGATTTCAGTTCGCTTAGAATCTTCCCCACGCCGCGATCGAGGTTCTCCACCATCGCCGCATACACCGCCATCCGGCGTGCTTGCCACTCCTTATCCGGAGCCGCCTCCCACGCGTCGAGCACACTGGGCCCGTCATCCATGCCGCGATATGCCGCACGCGGCGACAGGTCCCAATCCTTGCGAATCAGCCCCATCGACACTTGCCGCTCGTAGCGCGCTTCGCGAATCTTGTCCCAACCGACGTCGTACATGTGGGCGTACTTCTCAATATCCGCTTCGCGCGCCTGCATCGGCCAATGCGGCGCGGTGTACGCCACGTAAAGGAAAAACGGCTTGGCTTCGCTCGAGAATTGATCGATCAAACCCACCGTGTGATCGGTGATGAAATCCGTGTAGTAAAAATCCTTCCCCTCCGGCTTGATCGTCTGCTCGTTATGAACCAGCGTGTACGGGTCGTAGTAATTCTCCACGCCGGCGATCGTTCCCCAGTGCTCCTCGAAGCCGCGGTTGACCGGCCAATTCGCTTTCGACTTTGAGATCGGCGTCTGCGTGTCCTCAAAGTTGATCATCCGCTTGGCCCGCGACCCGCCCGATGAAATCGCCAGGTGGCACAGGTGCCACTTGCCGATCATCCCGGTGTGATAGCCGGCGTCTTTCAGCACCTCGGCCATCGTCACGCAGCGGTCGTTCAGCTCTCCTTCGTACTCGGCAACGCCCAGGTTCTGATTCATCGCCCCCATGCCCGCCTGGTGCGGATAGAGACCGGTCAGCAGCGCCGCGCGTGTCGGGCAGCAGCGGGCCATGTTGTAGAACTGCGAGAAGCGAACGCCCTGCGTCGCGAAGTGATCGATGTTGGGCGTGTGAATCTCGCCGCCGTAGCAACCGACGTCGGAAAAGCCCATGTCGTCGGCGAGGATGATGATGACGTTGGGCCGCTTGGGTTTGTCCGCGGCACTCACCGGTTTCTGCAGCGCACCAAGCGAGATCAACGCGATCAGGAACAGAGAATTGAACGTATGCCGTAATTTCAATCGACCCTCCGAGGAATTCGCGATAGCTCATATCGTGAACCAGTAGCGAGTCGCTTTCAAGCTGCGTATTTGTTTAGCCGCTATCAGCGAAGCTGTGCGCGTGCCTCCTGCGTCGGGTGAGATCCAATTCATAATGAGACTTGCCCCGCTCTCGAGGCAACGCGCACAGCTTCGCTGATGACGGCTAAACCCCGCTGCGCGGTTCAGAAGAACCGTCCCGCGCACCACGAAGCGCGTTCGCGCGCGTAGATGTAATTGCCGCGCGGTTTCGGAGGATTCCTTTAAATGCGTCGTAGTCTGGTGCTGCTGATCTTCCTGGTCGCTTTCGCCCCATACGCGTTGATCGCCCGCGCCGACGACTGGCCCAACTATCGCGGCCCACACCATGATGGTGTCTCCGCGGAAACCGGCTGGACCACGCAGTGGCCCGCCGACGGCCCGCCCGTGTTGTGGAAAGCGAATGTCGGCGTCGGTTTCTCTTCATTCGCCGTCGGTGGCGGGCGCGTTTACACGTCGGGAAGCGCCGACAACACCGCTTCAATCTTTTGCTTTGATGCCGATTCGGGCAAGTGCGTCTGGACGCACGCGTATCCGTCAGACCTGGGGGACAAGGATTTCGAAGGCGGCACGACCTCGACGCCGACGCTCGATGGAGATCGGCTCTACGTTCTCGGCCGCTGGGGCGATCTGTTCTGCTTCGACGCGGCTTCGGGGAAGATTCTCTGGCAGGAGAACATTCACGCCGAGACCAAGATTCGCGTGCCCGACTGGGGCTTCGGCGGCTCGCCGCTGGTGCTCGGCGATCTGCTGATTCTGAACGTCGGCGAGGCGGGCGTCGCGCTCGATAAAACCAGCGGCAAGGTGATCTGGAAATCCGCGAGCGAGGACGCCGGATATTCAACGCCGGTGCCGATGTCGGCTTCCGGAAAGTCGCTCGTGGTGCTCACCAACCGACATGAGTTCCTGGCCGTCGATGTGCATACGGGAAAGGAATTGTGGAAAATCCACTGGGCGACACAGTATGGCGCCAACGCCGCCGATCCGATCGTCGACGGCGATCGCGTGCTGATCTCAGCTGGCTATGGCAAGGGTTCGGCGCTCCTGCAGTCGGCCGACGGTGAGCCGAAGACGATCTGGAAAAGCCGCGTGCTTCGCGTGCATCTGAACCCCGGCGTGAAGCTTGGCGAGTTCGTCTACGCATTGGATGGCGATTTCACCGACTCGCCGGCACTGAAGTGCATTGAATATGCCGCCGGCAACGAAAAATGGTCGCGGCCCGGCTTCGGCGCGGGGTCGCTCATCATCGCCGATGGGAAGCTCATCGTGCTAAGTGAAAAGGGCGAGCTTTCCGTTGCACGGGCGTCGCCCGATGGATTCAAAATCATCGCCCACGCGCACGTGCTCGACGGAAAATGCTGGACAAGCCCCGTGTTGTCGAACGGGCGGATTTTCTGCCGCGACGCGGCGGGCGATGTCGTTTGTCTGAATGTTCGCGGGAAGTGATGATGGTGATGATTCTCAACAGCGGAGCAATGCAATGACACACACACGCCGGCAATTCATGGGCGCCGCCGCGGCCGCGGGGCTGACGCTTGGGGCACCATACATCCTCGCGGATGACAAAGTCGATCGCGTCTTCACCACCGCGATCATCGGCTCCGGCTGGTGGGGCAAGAACGTGCTGCGCGAGGCGATCGCCTCCAAGCGGTGCAAGCTGACGGCCATGTGCGACGTCGATGGCAACGGCCTGGAGTCATCGCTCGACCAGATGGGCGATTTGGCCGGCACGACGCCCAAGGGATACAAGGATTACCGCGAGCTGCTCGACAAGGAGAAGCCGGAGGTGGTGATCATCGCGTCGCCGGACCACTGGCACGCGCTGCAGACGATCGCGGCGCTCAAAGCTGGCGCGCATGTGTATGTCGAGAAGCCGACGGCTCACACCATCAACGAAAGCCGGGCCGTGCTGAAGACGGCGCGCGATTCGGGCAAGGTGGTGCAGGTCGGACTGCACCGGCGCATCGGCCCGCATTACGTCGCGGCCCGCGAATTCTTCCGCTCGGGCGGCATCGGCGATCTGGGCATGGTGCGCATATTCGCCAACAGCGGCGGCGGGAAGGAAAGCCCCTCAGCCAACAGCGAAGCGCCGGAGCACATGGATTGGGACATGTGGTGCGGCCCCGGCCCGCTGCGGCCGTTCAACCGCAAGCTCCACCCCGGCGGCTTCCGGCAGTTTCTCGATTACGCCAACGGACAGCTCGGCGATTGGGGCGTCCATTGGCTCGACCAGGTTCAATGGTTCACCGACGCGACGTATCCGAAAACCGTTTTCAGTTCCGGCGGCCGAAATATCAAAGGCGCGCCCGTCAATGACGGAAAGGGCCAGACGACTGACGCCCCCGATCACCAGGTCGCGGTGTATGACTTCGAGAAATTCACCGTGAGCTGGGAGCACCGCCAATTCGCCGGCAACGGAGCCGAGAAGACCAGCCTCGGCGCCTATTTCTACGGAACCAAAGGCGTTCTCCACGTCGGCTGGCAGGACGGCTGGACATTCTATCCCACCCGCGGCACGCCCCGCCACGAACCCAGCCAACTCCAACAACCCGACGGCCACAACATCAAGCTGCTGTGGGCCGACTTCATGAAAGCCATCGACACGAACACCAAACCCGTAGCCGACATAGAACCCGGCCACCGCGCATCCGTGATGGCCATGCTCGGCATGCTGTCATTGAAAGCCGGCCGCAGCGTGGAGTGGGATGGAGCCAAGGAAGAGATCGTCGGAGATGAAGCCGCCGCGAAGCTGATGTCGCGAGTTTATCGGGGGAGCTGGGTGTATCCAACGGCGTAGCTAGGTTTTGAAGAAAAGCGCGCAACGCCTTTTCGCCGCGAAGCACACCAAAAATTTGTGAATGTGACGAGAGAGGTCATGAGGAATCCCGCACATCTACGATTCACGTTGCAACCACCACTGGCATTGTTCGGCCTCATCTGCATCTTTCTGCGGCTTTTCGTCGGGGCCGCTTCCGGCCAAACAAAAAGCATCTTTGACGACACGTGGGCGTTTCCTCCGGCGCCACCACGGGAGGCCGTTGCTCACCATCGACCGGTTCCTACTGCCGAGGAGCAACAGCGAAGTCGAAAATTGCTTAAGCAGGTTTATGCAAGCGAGCTGACGAAGAACACACCCGCCGCTCGAAGGGCGCTGTCGTCACGATTGCTGAACGATGCCTCGACCGTTGCTGATGCGCCGACCGATCAATTCGTTCTGCTGGCTGCAGCAATCAGCGCAGCCAAACAAGGCGCGGACTTACGCGCCTGCTGCACCGCCGCCGATGCGCTGGGAACGGCGTTTGACGTCGACGGCCAGCGCGTGAAAGTGGATGCCGCGCTCAGTATGCCGTTGCGCGCCGATGATGCGGCGGTAACCGCCGAGAATTGCCGCATGGGGCTTACGCTTGTTGACGGGATGACCCATTCGGGCGACTACCCCGCTGCCGTCAAATTGCTGCTGGCATTGCGCCCAGTTGCTGCCGTCGATCCGGCGCTGGCCAGTGAAGTGAATGCGCGAATCAAGGAAATCGATACGCAGCGCGCCGAATCAGATCGGCTGGCCGCGGCGATGGAAAAACTGAAGACCAAGCCCGATGATCCGGCCGCAAATCTCGAAATCGGACGGAGCCTGTGCTTCATCCGGCGAGATTGGGCTTCAGGGCTGCCGCACCTGACGCGGGGAGGGGACGCACCGCTCGAGGCGCTGGCGTCACGTGATCTGGCCGAACCGACCTCAGCTTCCGAGCAAGCGGCGCTGGGCCGCGACTGGTGGGATGCCGCCGAGAAACGCGATCCATCCGCTCGTGACGCAATGCGTGCCCGGGCGTCTTACTGGCTGGCCACCGCGCTGCCGCACCTGAACGGGCTTGAACGCGTCGCGGCCGAAAAGTACCTGGCCGAAAGCCCGTATTTGAGCGCGCCGGTCGGGCAGCTTGTGCAACAATTCACCGGCCACCATGGCCCTGTCATTCAAGTTGCGTTCACACCCGATGGAAAATCGGCGCTATCGAGTGGCGAGGACTCCACGGTGCGCCAATGGGATTTACTCACCGGAAAGGAATTGCGTCGTTTTGAAGGACATTCAGATCACGTCGGCCGTCTCAATGTCGCGGCGTCGGGCCGGTCATTCGTCACCGGGTCTTTGGATCACACCGTTCGATTGTGGGACTTGGATTCGGGCAGGGAAGTTCATCGATTTGATTTAGACTCCGAGTGCGTGTCGGCATGCATTTCACCCGACGGGCGCTTCTGCGTTTGCGCCTCCTATCATGGCGGGCCGTGGGTGTACTCGACCACAACGTTCCAACAGATTGACAGTTTTCATGGGGAAGGGCTGTATGCGTCGGCGTGGTGCGCCAACAACCGGCTCTTTGCCACCGGCGGATGGGATCGTATCACCCACGTCTTCAGCACCGCGACATTGAAGGAAGTAGCCCATTTGCCCCAGGATCAGCAGGTCTATGCGATTGCCTTCTCCCTTGACAGCCGACTGCTTCTTTCGAGCGGCGTCGGACACGCGGTTCATCTTTGGGATGTCCAGAGCGGCCGAGAATTGCATAGGTTCGATGCCGGAGAGGTCGTGAGATCAGTGGCTTTCACGCCCGACAATCGGTTCGTCCTTGCCGCCGGCGGTGAGCGTGAATTTGTCTTGTGGAGTTCCGCGACCGGCGCCGTGGCTCGCCGATTTACCGGACAAGAAGCGCCGCTGCGAAGCGTAGCTGTGTCGAAAGACGGGCACCTGGCTCTAACCGGTGGCGACGATGGACTCATACGCCTGTGGCGTTTGCCGGATGCCGGGCAAAAGTAACGCAATACGGGAAGAATGAATCGGCGGCAAAGGAATGTACTGGACCGCCGGCTCAGTCTATGTGCCCGATCTTGATCAGGCCGATGAAAGGAGATGAATCTGCAACGACCAGCATTATGCGCGTGACGCGCGAAGCGATTCTACGGCCCGAACCTCGGCCAGAACGTCTTCGGCGGTACCAAGGTCCTCAATGACATTGTGCTTGTGAAGCACTTCTTCCGTCTCGAACCGATCGAGCTCTAGCGCCTCGGAGAGCGCACAGTGCGAGACTTTGCCCTGCCGATACAGCGCAACCAAAAACGCCTCCTTCGCCTCGGCGTCCAAATCGGGAACATCCTTGCGAAGGTTTTCTTCCATCTTTGAAGGAATTTGAAAGCTGACCGTCATGATTCACCGTTCGACATTGTAACATATAGATTGTGGCTCCGAATGCGGCAGGCTACGGAAATTAGGATGCTTTTCACGTTTTCGCCACTCGCACGTATCAGTTGTTACATGACGCATTGCTCAACTCGCTTACTGGCTGTTTCGGTTCTGCTTTCGGTTGCCTGGATGGCCTGCGTCGCTGACGCCGCGCCGACGACGCGGCCGGCTTCGCGCGAGAAGTATCGGCTGTATGCGATGGTGCATCAGGGAGACGCCGAGGCGGGGAAGAAGCTGTTTCTGGAGCCGGGGAAGATCGCGTGCAGCCAGTGCCACAAGACCGACGGCAAAGGGAGCAAGGCGGGGCCGGATCTGTTTGCGATCGGCGACAAGTATGGGCGCGACGATCTGATTCAGCAGGTGCTGGAGCCGTCGGCGTCGATCGCGGTCGGCTTCAGCACGACGGTCATCCGCACCAAATCCGGCGAGCTGTTTCAGGGGATCGTCAAGGAATCAAACGATCAAGCAATCGGTCTGATGGGATCGGATGGAAAGCTATTGCAGATCAAGACAGCCGACATCGATCAGCAGAAGACGACGGATCAGTCACTGATGCCCGAAGGCCTTGAAGGCACGATGAGCCCGCAGCAGTTCGCGGATTTGATCGCGTACCTGGCGAGCCTGAAGGCGCCGCAGTCGCTGGCTTCGCTCGAGCATGGGATGCCGTTGGATATTCCGATGCTGAAGACGCCGGTGACGTTCGAGCAGATCAATTCGAAGAAGAACGCGTTCAAGCATCCAAGCTGGTTTGGGCCGGTGCCGGGATTGGCTGATACGTTCACCATCATCGAACACGAGACAGGAACGATCTGGCTGTTTCACAAGGACGGCTCGGAGGAATCGAAGACCAAATTCCTGCAGACGCCCAGGGCGCAGCCGGGCTGTCGCGGACTGATCACGATGGCGTATCACCCGAAGTTCACGGACAACCGCAAGTATTACGTCGTGCGGCATGGCGTCGACCGTGGGCACTTTTTCAGCACGATCTCACAGGGGACCGCTTCCGCGGATTTCAAATCGGATTCGGGCGAGCCGCTGAAGGAAATCCTGACGGTTCCAGGCTCGACCAACAGCGATCACGTCGGCGGATTGGTCTTCGGCCCCGACGGATATCTCTACATCGGCTCCGGCGATACCGGGCCGGGCGGCGATCCGGAGGGCCACGGGCAAAACCTCTCCACGATGCTCGGCAAGATGCTGCGGATTGACGTCGATCATCCGGACAGCGACAAACCATATTCGGTGCCGTCGGACAACCCGTTCGTGGGCAAGCCGGGCGCGTGTCCGGAGATTTGGGCATATGGCTTGCGCGAGCCGTGGCGGTTCAGCTTTGATCCGGTGACCAACGATCTGTGGGTCGGCGACGTGGGGCAGGATCTCTACGAAGAGATCGACATCGTGCGCAAAGGCGAAAACTACGGCTGGAATGTGATGGAGGGATTCGAGCGATTCAGCAATAAGTTTCGCCGGGACAGTGAAACGCTGGTGCCGCCGATCTTCTCTTATACTCGCAAATACGGCCAGTGCGTTACCGGCGGATTCGTTTATCGCGCGAATCCCAAGTCCGCGTTCTACGGCGTCTACATCTTTGGCGACTATCAGAAGAAGCGTCTGTTCGCGCTCACGCAGAAAGACCGCGTGCTGGATCAGGTTCGGGAGATCGCCAAGCCGCCGCAATCGGTGGTGTCATTCGGGGAGGATTCGCAGGGGCAGATTTACTTCGTGGGTTACGAAGGCAACATCTACAAGCTGGATTTGGATTCGGGTAAGTTCGAATAACAACGGCCGGCATTGCGGGGTGCTTCGCGCTACTTGGGATATACAACCGAGATGGACATGATAAGTTTCTCTACCGCGTCTCTGGCTGCTTCAGCTCTGCTTTCGCTTGCCGCGGCGACCACCGCCGACGGACAAATGACGCGCCCGAGTCAACGCGATCGCTACCGGCAGTATGCGATGGTGCACCAGGGCGACCCGGAAGCCGGCAAGGTGCTGTTCGAGTCGCCGGGCAAGATCGCGTGCTCGCAGTGCCACTCCACGGACGGAAAGGCCGGGAAAGTTGGGCCGGATTTGTTCGCGATCGGCGACAAATATGGCCGCGATGATTTGATCGAGCAGGTGCTGGAACCGTCGGCGACAATCGCGGTCGGTTACACCACCAACATCGTTCGCACCAAATCCGGCGACCTGTATCAGGGGATCGTCAAGGAATCCAACGATCAGGAAATTGGCCTGATGGGAGCCGACGGCAAGCTGATTCACATCAAGATTTCGGACATCGATCAAAAGAAGCCGACGGATCAGTCGCTGATGCCGGAGGGGCTTGAAGGGACGATGAGCCAGAAGCAGTTCGCGGATTTGATCTGCTATCTGACGACGCTGAAAGCCCCGCAGGCAACGGCGCAGGAATTCCACGGGATGCCGCTGGAGATTCCATCGCTGAAGACGCCGCTGAAGCTGGTGCAGTTCAATTCACCGGCGAACCGATTCTCGCATCCCGTGTGGTTTGGCAACGTTCCTGGGCTGGCTGATAGCTATGTCGTTCAAGAGCACGAAACCGGATCGATCTGGCTGCTGCACAAAACTGACACGGAAGAAACCAAGACCAAGTTCTCGGATATCGGCCGCGTGGTGCCGGGCACAAATGGGCTCACGGGGATGGCGTTCCATCCCAAGTTCACCGAGAACCACAAGTATTACATTGTGAACCACACCACCGAAGGCAAGGGATTCGCCACGTATATCCTGCAAGGTGTTGCTTCGGCGGATTTCAAGACAGATTCCGGCCAGCCGCTGAAGGAAGCGATCACGATTCATTCGATCACGAACGATCACCCCGGCGGCGCGCTTGCGTTCGGGCCGGATGGATATTTGTACGTCGGCATGGGCGACTCCGGACCGCAGCGCGATCCGAACGGCAACGGTCAGAATCTCTCGGTGCTGCAGGGGAAGATTCTTCGCATCGATGTCGATCACCCCGATGTCGGCAAAGGGTATTCAGTTCCATCCGACAATCCCTTCGTGAACATGCCCGGCGTGCGACCGGAAATTTGGTCGTACGGCATGCGCGAGGTGTGGCGCTTCAGCTTTGATCCGCTAACCGGCGACCTCTGGGAAGGTGACGTCGGCCAGGATCTCTATGAAGAAGTGAACATCATCCACAAAGGTGAGAACTACGGCTGGAACGTGATGGAAGGATTCGAGCGGTTCAGCAATAAGTATCGCCGCGAAGGCGAAGTCTTTGTGCCGCCGGTCTTCGCTTACACACGCAAGTACGGCCAGTCCGTCACCGGCGGGTTCGTCTATCGCGGCAACCCGAAGTCATCTTTCTATGGCGTCTACATCTTCGGCGACTACCAGCAGAAACGCCTCTTCGGAATCACCCAGAAAGATCGCATCCTGGGCATCGCCAGGGTGCTGACGAAGACGACGCAGTCGGTGGTGTCTCTGGGCCAGGATGCCCAGGGGAACATTTACTACGTCGGATACGAGGGGAACATCTACAAGCTGGATTTGGATTCGACGACGTTTGAGTAAGGTTATGTGGTCAAGATTCTGCGCGAGACTGCCGTGGTAAGATATGCGGCATGGATCCAACTCCATTGGATTATGCGTCCGGACCGACGCCGCGCCGTTACTCAACCTACAGCGTTCTTGCTTGCGTTATGGCCGTCGTGTTGGTGCTCTGGCTGATGTACGTCCGCGCGGCGGCGGGTCATCCGCCGCACTGGCTCTGGAACAATCCAATCTGGACCGTCGCGCTTGACTACAACCTGCTGCCCGCCGGCATTGGTGTCGTGCTGGCGTGCATCGGGTTGATCCAGCCGGATCGAAAGCGGTGGCCAAGCCTCGTCGCGCTGGCGATCATTCTCGCGGCGTACTTCATTCTGACTCCGCCGATGAATTTCGCCTGAGGCAACGCCCGCGTTTGTCGTCATTTCGCGCGGATTTTCGGTGATTTTCGGCCAATTTCGCACTTTTCCCACGCATAGCCCTCTTCAGGGCAATTTTCATCGCGCGCTGATCTCGGCATCATGCGCTTCACTCGATTGCACTCTCGGTAATCGAGCAGCGGTTCAGAATGGGAACCGACCGAAGGGCACAACCAGTTGCACGCGGCGATGGTGGACGGTGGGCCGCCATCGCCGCACCTTTGTTTTACGGATTCATCCGCTTTCCAATTGAAACTCGCGCACAGCATGGCGATGGGATTGAGATAGCCCAAAAGAAGCTCACGCAAAGGCGCAAAGATTAAAAAAACGATCTGGAATCTATTCCCCATCTTTGCGTCTTTGCGACTTTGCGTGAGATCATTTCCTGAAAATACAATCGCGAGTCGCGTTAATAGACATGACGGCGGTGCGGACACGGCGCGCGTATTTAATCGAATGCGGATCAGTCGCAAACCGACCGTAATCGCCGACCGATGATTCCCGCGCCATCTTCTGCGATACTGGTCTCTCATCATGCGAGAGAGGCTGCAACTCCGCGACGTGCGTGCGATGTTCCGCCTGATCGGCGATATCCGCGCGATGGGGTCTGATCCAGCGGCATGGCGAACGCATCTAATCCGCAAGGTGCGCAAGCTCTTTGACGCGGCGATCGTGGTGTCATCGGAAATTCACGTCCGGCAGATCTGCGGGCAACCCGTCGAGGGAAAGCTGCGCGTGATCGACGTCGGCTGGGGGTGTGAGAGCAACGACGAGATTTGGCAAATTCACACCGATGTCGAAGCGCGGCCGCAGGAGTTCATGCTGTCGCTGCTTCCGGATCGACAGGGATGCGGGGCGACGCAAACCGACAGCGATGTGCCGGTGTTGCCGGCGATCTCACTTCGCGGCGGCAGCGCGTTTGTGCTGTCGCAATATCCGCTGCCGCACCTGGGAGCGGTTGACCAACTGGGCGTGCATAAGGATTCGACGCAGGAGCCGTTCTCGGCCGCGCAGCATCGGCTGATTCACTTGTTTCACGTGGAACTCGGGCGGCCTGTGGCGAAAAGATGCGCTGCGGAAGGCGCGCGATCCGCACAGCGAATTGCCGCGACGGCTGGCGCAAACTCTCGCCGCGTTGCAAGCCGGATGCAGCGAGAAGCAGGTGTCGCTCCAACTCGGGATCAGCAAGCACACCGTTCACAACTACGTGAAGGCATTGCACCAGCGATTTGGCGTCAGCAGCCGTGGCGAACTGCTGGCGAAGATGCGCCAGCAAAGCGATGGTTTTCTGCCTCGATTCAGCGTTCCGTGAGGAACGTCAACTTGACGACGTCCAAGGGCTTCAAAGGTTCCGAAGGTCGCGGGTACGGACGTGGTCGGCTTGTTCCCCACCCCCTGATTTCCTACGATTACGATCCAATGAATCCCACGGACGCCCACCCGGCCCCGAACAAGAATGACGCCACCGAACGCAAAGTGATCATCCGGATTCGGCGGCAGGACGGGCCGGAGCAGGGGTCGCGGTGGGAAGAGTTTGCGGTGCCGCATCGGCCGCAAATGAACATCATTTCGTGTTTGCAGTGGATCGCCGCCCACCCCACCACCACCGCAGGCGTGGAGACCACCACCCCCGTATGGGACAGCGGCTGCCTGGAGGAAGTCTGTGGCGCCTGCACGATGCTGATCAATGGCAAGGCTCGGCAGGCATGCTCGGCACTCGTGGATCGGCTCGGCGAGCCAAGCGAACCGATCACGCTGGAGCCAATGAGCAAATTTCCGCTAGTTCGGGATCTATTCGTCGATCGGCGGCGTTTGTTCGACGATCTTAAGCGTGTCAAGGCATGGGTTCCGATCGATGGAACGTATGACCTGGGCGAAGGGCCGCCGATCTCGCATGAATTGAATGAGACGCGCTACCCACTATCCCGCTGCATCAGTTGCGGCTGCTGTCTGGAAGCCTGCCCGCAGTACACGCCAGCGAACGCGTTCGTGGGGGCTGCGGTGATCAACCAGGCTCGGCTGTTCAATGATCATCCGATCGGCTCTGCGCTGAAAGGCGAACGCCTGGATGCCCTGATGGAAGAAGGCGGCGTGGCCGACTGCGGTAAGGCCGGTAATTGCGTGGAAGTATGCCCAAAGGAAATCCCACTCCTGGAATCGATTGCGACAGTTCAGCGGCAGGCCACGCTGCATGTCATCAAGAAGTTCTTCAGCCGGTGAGTTGGCGCAGTTCGTGGATTTGACCAATACACGGCACGTCAATTTATTAGGACGGCACGGTCTTCTCCGACTGTAAGCCCTGCATCTTCCAACTCATAACAAAATCTTATTTTATCGATTTGACGCGCTTGCAATTCTGCGGCAGAATGATCGCAACCATTCTAGGGTCTGCAACGATGACGCGGGCAACCGCCCGAACCATCTAACCTTCGCTCCCCAAAGTAGCTTCGATCTAGAGCCGATGACACCCGGAAGGCCGCTGCGCGCGGTCACGAGTGATAACAAGGCTCGTGATGCACCTGAGCGTGTGTTCGCTTGCGGTGCGGAGGCGCTGGCCCGAATGGAAGGGACGGAAAAGATACATGGCCACCGCCGTGCAGACGGGTCTTCAGCTGTACCTGCGTCAAATTAACGAATCGCGTTTGCTGACTGCCGACGAGGAAAAATCACTCGCTCGAAAGATCATCAACGACAATGACCCCGAGGCCCGCGAGCGCATGGTTCGCGCCAACCTGCGGCTGGTGGTCAACATCGCCAAGCATTACGTGAACCGCGGGCTGTCGCTCCCCGACCTGATCGAGGAAGGAAACATCGGCCTGCTAAAAGCCGTCGAAGGGTTCGACCCGGACAACGGCTGCCGCTTCAGCACCTACGCATCGTGGTGGATCAAGCAGGGAATCAAGCGGGCGCTGATTAACAGCGTTCAGCCGATCCACATCCCGGCCTACATGGTCGAGATGATGTCGAAGCTGAAGACCGCGATGCGCGAGCTCGAAGACCGCCTGGGCCGGATGGCGAGCATCGAAGAGCTTTCAGTGCACATGAAGCTGTCGCCCAAGAAGCTGAAGATCATCCGCAAGGCGGTGAAAGCGTACAACTCGCCAACCCAATCCGGCAGCGACGACGGCGAATTGACGATCAACGAGCTCGTTACCGATACCCATAATCCCGGCCCCGATCAGCAGGTGGGCGATACCGACGAGCTTCGCCGACTGAGCGAGGTGCTCGAAGCCATTGACGAGCGCGCCGCGAAGATCCTGAAGCTTCGCTACGGACTTGAGGGCGAAGACCCCATGACGCTGAAGGAAATTGGCCATCGCATCGGCCTGACGCGCGAGCGCGTGCGACAGATTGAACACGAGGCGCTGGCCAAGCTGCGACACGTGATGAGCGGGGAGTGATCTGAGCCCTCATTCGAGGCCTCTCGCGTTTGTGCGCCGACGAATGCCCGTTTATACTCTGACGCAGCGGGGCCGTAGCTCAATTGGGAGAGCACCACGTTTGCAACGTGGGGGTTGCCGGTTCGAGCCCGGTCGGCTCCATTGATTGTAAGACACGCCGAACGCAAGACTTAGCGTACCTGCCCAACGTAAGGCAGCGCGGCCGAAGATGAGCGGAAAAACAGTAGTCTACTGTTTTCACTTCGGAGCGCACCTATGTCTGAGTCGAACGACAGCAACCGAATCCCCCGATATTGCCGACACAAAGCGTCCGGCCAAGCCTATGTGAGCCTGTCCGGACAGGTTATTTACCTGGGCCTGTGGAAGAGCACCGCGAGCAAGTTGGAGTATGACCGGCGCATCGCCGAATGGATGGCAGCAGGCCGAAGACTGCCGACCGATCCGAACGCAATCACGATCGCGGAAGTCGTTGTTGCGTTTCGCCGGCACGCCAAGAACTATTACAAGGACGAAGACGGCACCGTGAGCCGGGCCGTGGCGAACTTCGATGAGGGCTTGCGACCGCTGCTCAAGCTGTACGCCAAGGTACCCGCCGCCGAGTTTGGCCCGCTCCGACTCAAAGCGGTTCGCGACCGCCTGATTGCCGCCGGATATGCCCGGCAGAACATCAATCGCCACGTCACGCGCGTACGCCACGTATTCAAATGGGCCACCGAGAATGAACTGATACCCCCGAGCGTGTTTCACGGGCTGATGGCGGTCGCCGGGCTTCGGGCTGGCCGTAGTGGCGCAAGGGAGAGCGAACCGGTTAAGCCCGTACCCGTCGAGCATGTTCACGCGGTGTTGCCGTTTGTGAGCCGACAGGTTGCCGCGATGATCAAGCTGCAACTGGTTACGGGCATGAGGCCCGGCGAAGTCGTGTTGCTTCGCGGAGCGGATATCGACACGACGGGCAATCTTTGGCTGTACAAGCCGGCGAAGCACAAAACAAAAATTTTTGGCCACGAGCGGCTCATCTATTTCGGGCCACGAGCGCAGGAAATCATCAAGCCGTTTTTGAAGCTGGACCCAGCCGCGTATCTGTTCTCCCCCGCCGACGCCGAGCGTGAACGCCGGGAGAAGCTCCACGCCGCACGTAAGACGCCGATGAGTTGCGGGAACAAGCCGGGCAGCAACCGCGTGAAGCACCCAAAGCGCAAGCCCGGCAACGGGTACGATGTGCCAGCGTTCTATCGCGCGTGCATCCATGGATGCGATGCCGCCAACCCTCCCCCCACGGATATGACCGATCCGGCAGAATTGAAGGCATGGCGCAAGTTGCACCGCTGGCACCCACACCAGATCAGGCACACCTTGGCGACGGAGTTGCGAAAAGAGTACGGCCTGGAGGGCGCGCAAGTGGTGCTGGGCCACCGATCATTGCTCGCCACGCAAATCTACGCCGAGAAAAACGCGGAAGCGGCGATGAAAATCATGAGCCAAGTTGGGTAAAATATAAACATCGGGACGCGGGCTTGATCCCCCGCTTACGCTCGGGCGGTTGCTGCGGTCTTCACCTTCCGCCGCGCCGCCTGGGCCGACCCGTTTTCGAAAGGTGAAAAAATGTCTGAAAACTTATTTGCCGGGATACTCCCGAAGTTCAGGGCCGCACTTGCCGACAGTCCCCGTCCGCATCTTTGGGTTGTCGGGCATCACTTCACGGCGGACAAACGCTCGATCGACAGGAATCACCGGATGAATGCCGAACCGGTTTTTGCTGCGCATACGGAATGCCACCTGGGCGTAGTTGACGGTGAAAACAAGTTCTGGTTCACCTTGTACGGCGCTGGTCCCCACGGTGAAGTTGATCGGTTCGAAGCGATGGCATCCGAAGCTGGCGCGCTGCTGGCCTCGCCGACGTGGGCAAAACGGCTCGGCATCAAGAGCACCGGCGGCCCGGCCGCGATGTGGTGCGCGTTCCTCGCGCAACTCGGATCGGCTGAAAAATTGCCGACCGGAGATTTGTTGCTTCAGAACCTTCACCTCAAATCGGTTTTCGCGATTGAGAGCGCGATCGAAAAGTTTGGCGATGGGGAGCCCGGCGAAAATTGGCCGACTTCCACCGACGCCGCGCTGGCGATTGACATGGGTAAGCCCGAAATTTGCAGACTCGTGAAGTCCGGCGCTGTTAAACACGTTCGAAAAGGTAGAAATGTCCATGTGGATGCCAACGACGTGGTCCGTGAGAAGCGGCGAAAGGAGGATCGAAGCTAGTTGCGATTTTGTTGCAACCCGAAGAATTTTCATCGCGAATTCCCCAGCAAACCCGCCAAATCAGCGGGTTTTTTTGTTGCATTCGAGTTGTGTCCCAAAAAATCTGGATCATCGCTCATCGTCCCAACTGGAGAACGGTGAACATGATTGACGTACTCAATGAGACCATCCTGGACCTGCCCGAGGCGGCGAAGTTGTCGCCCTTCCGAAACCACAAAACGGGCAGGCCCGCAGGCTTGGCATCGCTATATCGATATATCCAACGTGGCGCGCGATCGGTAAACGGTTCGCGTATCCGCCTCGAAACCATCCGCACGCCCGGCGGCACTCGGACAAGTCGCGAAGCTGTCGAACGATTCATCCGCGCGCTGAGCAACCCGGATGCAGCGCCAGCACCATCGAGCAAAGCCCGCAAGAAACAGATCGCCGATGCAGAAAGTGAATTGCAAGCCGCTGGCTTCGAGGTCTGACCCACCGCGCATCCGCACGCACGCACTTTTTCAATTGGAACCAATGACCACTACGCAACTCGCATCTGACCACCAAGCCCTGCTTGACGAGGCCGATGCCGTCGAGCGCAGACAGCTCAACTCCACTGAGTGGGTGTGCGCATTTTTGTATTTCAATGAAGTCCGCTTTGCCGCTGATGCTGGTGTGCTTGCGGTCGTCGATGAGGTTAAAGATCAGTCGCTCCGCTGCGATGAGCTGGTCGCACTATTGCGCGACCGCGCATCGGAGGGGCGATGATCGCCACCACCGATTTGTGATCACCGCGGAAGCGAGGACAGCGGCCGTCGGCCGCGCTCGGAACTCCTAACCGCTCTCCAATTTGAGGCTCGTGACCAGTGCAAAGAAACTGAGAATTAAGAAGCATCTCGAAAGTCTCGTGTGCGCCGATTGCGGTCAACGACATCAGGCATCACGGCCGATCGCGTATTCGCCGGAAGAGGAGTTGCTTCTTCATCTGGATGACAGCGACCCGGTGAGTCGCGACGCCGCTCTGTCGGTATTGAGCGATCGCGACCCCTGTGAATGGGAACATCCGATCGCGATGCATTGTCTGTACGGCCGCCACCTGGCGTTTCACGGCGAATCTCCGTCTGTAAATTGCCGCTTTTGCCTGGACGCCGCGAACGACGAGATGGAACTGATGGTAGCCGACGCGGGCCGATCAATGGAGTGGCTCGACAACGGATCGGCGATCGACCCTTCGTGGTTCGACGATGAGGGATATTCGGCCAAGCGCGATGAAGACGATGATGCGGATCCCCGCCATGCGCGGCGACGGGCCTGTTCGCGGAGTCACCGTCCGCTGTTAGACGAGGCAGTGCCGGAGGATGAACTCCCGCCTGTACTTCGTCTGACGATCGGAGAAGTTGAACCGGCCGTCATTAGCGATGCTGTTGCCAAATACCTTCGCGGGAGTCTGCCTGCGGACATCCGTGAGGTTGTCGATCTGCATATAAATGGCTACGCACTGTCCCAGATTTCCGAGTCTATGGGAACGTCGGAGAGTTCTGTACAGCGTCGGTTGAGGTGGGCAAAACGAGACATTGAACGGCGCGTGCGCGCCCTTCCAAAAAATATTTTAACTACATTGCCCAACAAGGGTTGTGTACATAGTTGGACGCCAAAGTGACTACCTCTGGCCCTTGGGGTAGAGATAGCCATCGCCGGGATTGTCGAAGACTGTGAGAACCCTCTCTCTACTGGACCCCCATGAAGACGTTGTCAGAGCCAATTGTTGTTCACGCATCCACCGGCCTACGGATGCCGGAGTCGATGGCCCGGCAGATCGAGTCTGCTAAGAAGCAATATCGCTTACCGGGTGACTTCGAATACACGCGCAAGAGTGCGTCATCTATCCCAACGGTCGATGCTGGGTCGCGCAGCGAAGTGTCCGCGATCAGCACGGAGTTAAAGGACCGTGACGGTGAAGTCGTGTTGAACGACGGGATCGACTGGTCCACTGCCAACGGCGATGTGTTTTGGGCGCACGACTATAAAGAGCTCCCTGTTGGGAAGTGCACTTGGCGCGGTATCCGCAAACGCAGTGATGGGCTAAAAGAGACGCTCGCGGAAACTACCTACCCCTCGAAGCCCCCAGGCTGGTCGGCAAATTGGCTGCCTGACGCAATCCTTCATCTTCAGCAACAGAAGCCGCCGCTCTGCACTGGTAAATCCATCGGTTTCCTGCCGCTGGAAATGAGGGCCGCGACCCGCGAGGAAATATCTCGCCGTCCCGAGTGGGAAGGTGCGCCAATTATCTCAAAGGCTATGGGCCTCGAATATTCGGTAGCACCACTGGCAAGTAATCCGGGTGCCGAAATGTTGATGGTCTCAAAGTGCGCCTCGGCGATCGGGTATAGGAATGCTGACCTGGTACGCCGAACCATCAGCGACGGCGTCATAAACGCCGCCAGCATTCGATATGTGAAAACGCTGATCGCCGCCGGCAAGGTGGTCGTTGACATTAGGTCAGACGCCCGCGCATATCCCGATGAGAGTCTCACTTTCAACACTGCGACAAGAGTGGTTGTTGATGGCGTCCTGGCGACGAAAAGACTTAAACAAATCGAGCGGCAGGCGCTGGCTGGGGGCAATTGGGAACTGGCAACCGTGGCAAAAACTCTATTCGATCTCGCCCGCGAACATGGGCACAAACGGCTGTTTGATACGCCAATGCGTATGGTGCCCAATGTCTCGAAGGCTCAAATCGAGCGCGCGGTCGTTGATGCTATTGGGAAGGGATTGGAGGATGGGATCGTTCAAGGATTCTTGGAAGGGGCGGAAATTCTCAAGCGGAAGTTCAATGATCGCTGATTTTGCAATCGAAAACACCCTGGACATCGGCGTTGTTCGACTGTTGATTCCCCGCCGCGAGAAGCGGCCGACGAATATCGACGATTTACCGGCTTCGCTTCTCCCCGAAGCCCTATCGATCCGTCGCCGGTTGAGGGCTGGCGAGCGCGTCACATTTACTAGGGAATCTTCGTCTTGCGATGTTGTCGTGGCGTTGCTTTCCACGGGCGATGTCCGCGTTCGACAGCTCGAAGGTTGTTGGGAATGCCTTCTGCGAAATTAGTCCGCACTCTACCCTTCCAAAGGAAACAAATTGATCCGTTTGGGTGCGAGGGCGATCTGACGAAAGGGGTTTTCACATGTCCGACCCGACTTCAATCTCGAACCTCTTGACATGGAACAAAGCCGGCGTCGGGATGTACACCGACACGGCCGGCACCGTTCCCGTCGCCAATGACGGCGATCTGATTGCGTTGTGGAAAGATCAAAGCGGCAATGGCTTCGATCGGGTTCAAGCTACGTCTGGCGCACGTTTGAAGTGGGATGCGCTTTGCCAGCTCGTACAGAACGAGTACAACGAAAAGCAATGGATGCCGCTGGGTTCAGGTGTCGCCTTCAATTCTCAGGGCTTCACGATCGGCTATGTCGGGCAACTGGTAACGATTCGATCTGGATGCAGTTCGAACGCAAATACCTCCTTCACGGTGCTTCTGGAGGGAACCGGCGATGCTGCCAACTTCTACTACACGCGCGGTGGTCGTCTGGCCACCTATGACGGAAGCACGGTTCGCAACACGCCAGTAGGAAATGGGCTTCTTAGCACGTCGCGAATCTTCCTGTGCATGACGAGTAGCGCATCGGGAACAACGATTTATGTCGGTAATAATACCGGCTCGCTCGCGGCGATGACGTCCAACTCAATCACCGGCGGCAACATTTTCGGCGAGTCGGCCGGCGCGGCATCGTTTCAAGGGGCGATCGCCGATTCGTTCATGTACGGCCGGGCGCTGACTTCAACTGAAGTCGCCACACTCTATGGCTACGCCCAAACGCGCGGAGTGAGCAGCGCGTACACCAACAACCTGTTGATCGACGGCGATTCGATCAGCGCTGGCGCTGGCAATACGATGAACCGGAACTGGGTTCAACAACTCACGATTCCAGCCAACACGCGCGTCGTCAACACATCCGAGGCTTCGATCCAACTCGCAACATTGGTGAGCGAGGCTTCGACGTTCGTTGACCCCTGGTTGTTGGCTGGCGCGCAGAACGTGCTGGTTCTTTTTGCCGGTACCAACGACTTTCAGGCCGGCGCGTCGGAAGCAACGATCCTGGCGAACACGAAGACATATTGCGCGGCTCGCAAATCCGCCGGATGGAACAAGATTGTGGTCTGCACGATGCTGCCGCGCGGCGTCGGCGGCACGTTTACCCAAACCACTTGGAATCAATTCAATTCGGACATCAACAGTTCCTTCGGCGCAGGCACGCTGAATTGTGACGCGATTGCGGATGTGGCGGCGGACCCGCGCATCGGCAATTGGGGTGCGAACACGAATCTGACTTACTACGCCGCCGATCAGATCCACCCGAACAATGCGGGCAGCGCAATCATCGCCGGCATCGCGCAGCCGGCGATCCAACCGTTCTTGGGCGCGGCGAGCGGCGCATACCAGGGCATCAATCTTTCAATTGGCATACGACTCTAACTCTCCCCTCGGGCTTTATGTGGCAGGCTTTCAAAATCCGCTTAACGACAACCAGAACGCGACCTCCCCAGGCATCAGCTTTACCGCAGTAACCCCCAGTGATTCGACGGTGATTTCCTGTCGGGCGCTATGGGTCGGCACCACGGGCAACCTTGCCGTTCTAGGTGTGGGCGACACTGTTGCCGTGACGATCATGAATGTGCCGGTCGGGCTGTTCCCCTTCGCGGTTCAAAAGGTGATGAACACGAACACGACGGCGTCGAACATTGTGGCGATTTCCTAAATGTCCGCTCCGTTGATCGATGCCGCGTCCCTCTTCCTATGAACGCATATCAGGCCAAAGCCGCCGAGCTGGCCGCGGTGACGATGCGCCTGCTGGTCAACCGAACCGACCGGCACCTGGCGTACACCGCTGTCGCGGATCGAGGAAAGATTAAAGCGAACGGCGAGCCGGTTGGGAAGACATTCGCGGCACCGGTGCGGAATATCGGCAGGGAAGTTCTTGACGAATCTCGCCTTCGGCGGCATTTCCTCGCTACCGTTGAAACCGCTCTGGTCGGCCTGTACGCGATCGCGCCGAACAACACGTCTCGCTGGTGCGGCTGGGACATCGATGCCCATGACGATGGCGCCGACCCGGAGCTAAATCGATCGGCCGCAATCTATTTCTACGACAAGCTGGTGAGTTTGGGCGGCGCGCCTTTGCTGGTCGAGTCTGGGCCGAACGGTGGCTTCCATCTCTGGCTCGCTTGGTCGGAGCCGATCAGTTCCGAGGTCGCATATTGGTTCGCGAGGTGGGTCGTCAGTGGTTTTGCGCGGGTTGGCCTTCCTGCCGCGCCCGAAGCGTTTCCGAAGCAGCCCGCTGTAGACGCGGTGCGGCGATATGGGAACGCGATGAGACTTCCGGGCAGGCATCACACGCATGCATACTGGCCGAAAGCATACGACGGGTTCTCGTGGGTGGAGGGATACGGGGCGGTCGGGGAAATCCTGGGATTGGCGTCTAACGTGCCAGCGATGATACCGGAAGATGCCGCGCCGCCTCTGCCGCCGCCGCCAGCGCCGATCATTCGCGTTTACCACACCTCGCCCGATCAGCGGATTGAGCGATGCCGAAAATACATCACCAAGATGCCGTCGTCGGTGACGCATCAGTTCGGGCACAACAAGTTGCTCGCTGCCGCTCGGATTACTTGGGAGTTCGGCCTATCCAAGGCGGACGCCGTAATGGTGCTCCGCGAGTTCAATCAGCGGTGTGATCCGGCATGGCCCGAGAGTGAACTTGCGCGGAAATATGACGAATCCGCAAAACTCAACGGACAAGCCACATTCGGAGAGAAACTGCGGATCGTCCCTACAAAAGCATATCAATCGTCCGTCCTGGCATTCTAATGCGATACACGCTCGACATCTCCGCTGTACACGATGTGAACGGAGAATACCTGGCTGAATTAACCTGCACGTCCGGTGAGCGCCGATTCACCGCTCAAGCGGATATCAGAAAAGACGATCAAGTGTCAGACTTCGCCAACGACGCGGCGACGGACCTGGGACTTTCGGAAGACGATGCCGGGGACATTGCGCGCATGGTGACCGAGAAAGCCAAGGCAACAGCTACCGTAAAGATTCCGTCGACGCCGGTCATTCCGCTCGACTCGATCCCCGTTCCCATGTTTCCGGATGGCATATTTACGGGCGCGATCGCGGCGCGAATCGACGCCGAAGCCGAGTTTACTGAGACACCTCCCGAGCTTGCGGCGACGTTCGCGATCGGGGCGCTGGTAACGGCGGTACAAGGGAAGTTCCGGGTGATGATCCGGGAGGGCTACTATGAACCTCTTTGTCTTTGGGCGCTGACGGCGCTTCCATCTGGCTCGCGAAAGACGGCCGTGCGGACGGCGATGATCCGGCCGCTGAATCATTGGGAGCAACGCCGGCGGGCAGAGCTTTTGCCGCTGATTGAAAAGGCTCAGTCGGAACGAAAGACGGTTCAGTGCCGGATTGAGTACCTGCGGAAACAGGCGCGTAAAGGGGGCGCGGACCTTGAAGCCAAAAAGAAGGAAATCGCCGACCTTGAGGCGGGGCTTCCGCCGGTACCGGTGCTGCCGCAGCTCTACGCCGACGATATCACCGTTGAGCGGGCCGGGATGATCATGGCCGAACAAGATGAGCGGCTCTCCATCATCTCGGATGAGGGTGGGTTCTTCGATAACTTAAATGGCCGGTATTCAACCATGGCGGCATTCGACCTGTATTTGCAGGGTCACTCCGAAAGCTATGTCAGGGTTGACCGCAGCGGGCGTCCGGCGATCTGCCTGCAACATCCTTCCATGTCGATGGCAATCTCGCCGCAACCCGGGGTATTGCGACGGCTAATGTCGAACACATTATTTCGAGAAAAGGGATTGTTGGCGCGATGTCTCTTGATGGTGCCGCCGTCGAACATCGGACAGAGAACCGGGGGCGGTCGGACTGTTCCGAAGGAAGTTGAGGACCACTACGAAACGGTGATCGACCATCTCTTGTCAATCGAGAAGCGGGTCGTGGGCGGGAAGGCTATTCCATACCTTCTGACGTTCTCCCCAGACGCCAACGCTGTCCTGGTGCGGTTTTGGGAAGAGTTAGAGTCGTTGATGGCTGAAGGGGGGAAGTTGGCGCACGTTCAGGATTGGGGTTCCAAGCTATCCGCCGCCATGGCCCGGTTCGCCGCAATCGTTCATTGTGCCGAGCACTATTCGAGTTTGACCTTGGAAACGGAAGTGCAGGCAGAGACGGTCGAGCGGGCGGTCATCTTCGGCAGATACCTAATCGACCACGCCTTGGCCGCGTTCGGCCTCATGGGGGTCGGAACGAGCCGCCAGACGGCTTTGGACATTTGGCGACAGATCAGGCTCGCCAAGAAGGCGGAGTTCACCCTGAGTGACGCGTGGCGTGGTCTACGCAATCGCTATGACGCGGACGGTGTCCAGCCGGGTTTCGATTTGCTGGAAGACCATGGGTACATCATTGAGCTTCACCAGGCCGATGAGGGCGCTCCGCGAAAACGCAAAGGACGGCCACCATCCAGACGCTTCCGAGTCAATCCATCATTGGCAAAGACTTTTTGTCATTAATGTCATTAGTTTCAGGGGGTGGCGTTTGGATACGTTCAAAACGGCGTCATTATTACAATATAGTTACCAACAATGAAGAAAAAATCGACTCTAAGGCGCAAATGACAAGAATGACAATAAATCAAAAGGAGGATGACCCGCTTGAGTACACGGCGGTGTTTCGGTACCAGGGAAACAGCGATGTGACCTGCGATCTAGCGATTCTCCTGAAGCGCATCCTGAAGATTTACCACTTCGAATGCCGGGAGATTTTGGATAAAAACTGGCGAAAACTCCCACAAAAGCTGGTCATTTCAAAATCAGAGGTTCATGACAACTTGGCTCGCAAGTCAAGATGGAAGCAACGTGCTTCAGCAAGAAATAGTGAAAGTGACATTTAATGACAATAATTCAAGGCGTGTTTCGTAAGTCTATACAGGACAGCACTTTAATTTTTGTCATGAGCAATTCGGAGAGCAACGATAATCCTTCAATTCCTCCTGCGGTTCAGCAGGTTGACGTCATACGCACACCACGCGGCCAATGGCCACCCGGACAATCAGGCAATCCTGAAATGTGCTGGAAGCCTGGGCAGAGCGGACGCCCCACTGGCCGGCCTCCGATCGGGGCGTCTATTGTTGAATGGGCAAATGAGATGCAGGAATACACGGCCCCCGAACTGAAGCTGGCCGCGAAGGATGAGGAAAAGACGAACCGAGCGATCGCCGCGAACATGCTCCTGATGGCGCGCTCGACAGACAGGAACGCATCCGGCAATTTTGTGGCAATTCAGCCCGTCAAAGACTTGCTCGACCGCTTCCTTGGCAAGCCGACGCAGCAGGTGCAGGTGACGCAGCTTAGTCCCGAGCAGCTCGACTTGACGCGGCTGGAACAAGGCGAGCTGGCAACCCTCATGGAGTTGTTGGGCAAGGCAACTGGCCACACCTTGCCGGCGACATTGCCTGAACCGGATTAAGCCGGTCAAGCACGCGGCTAATCGTGGTGGCGTGGAAGCTGCCGCCGCCCTCGGTGGAATACCCGCGACGATTTAACTCCGCAGCAATACCGCTGTGCGTGGTGTGACCATCACGACGAATAGAGTCAACGATCGGACGAAGCCGTTCTGCGGCTGCAATCGCCTTCGCTTTATTCTTGGCCGGCGCAATGGAGTTACCTCTTAGCAGATTAGCCAGTGTGCCAAGTGGCAACCCTCGCGCCCGACGTGCTGCCAGCGCCGCCTTAGTTCTGTCGGATATCGCCTTGCGTTCCATTTCGGCGAAGACGCTATAAACCTGAAGCATCGACCGATCGGCTTGAGGCATATCCGCGGCGCGCAGCTCAATGCCGGGTTGTTCCAGAAGTGCCGAGACGAAAGCCACATTCCTGGCTAACCGATCGATCTTGCCGACCAGAAGCACGGCTTTGTGCTTCCGGCATGCCGCCAGTGCTTTACGTAGCTCAGGACGATCAACCAATTTCCCCGATTCAGTTTCCTTATACTGATCGACAACGATGCCGCCGACGCTGGAAACGTACCGACTAATTAATTCGTCCTGTCCTTCCAACCCAAGCCCGGATCGTTCCTGGCGGAGAGTGGACACGCGCTTGTAGGCGATGAACTTCTGCATTTGATAGCCTTTACAAGTCTCGAACGGTCGTTCCGACCTGTGTTTTTCACGGCTTCTGGCAAGCTGATATGACGATTTCGACGGTATCCGTCATGCCGGCGGCAACCGCTCGGCAAACCTTGTCCGTTGCGATGCGGCGATGCATTCCAAGTTGCACCAAACACGCGACCGCATCTTCACCGTCCTCGGACATGGCGGCATCGGTCGGCCGCTTGAGTGAAACAACCGGTGGCGCTGGTTGCGCGATGGGCGGGCGCTGGGTGTGAGGAATGAGGCCGTTGGACGCGCACCACGTGAACACCGACCGCACCCCAGGTGACACGACGCCACCCTTACTGTTGGTAAGTGAGAGTTTCATGGCTTCCCTGATGTAAGATTTTCCCAAGCGATTGAACGGCCCGCCGGATACTGACTTGACCATCGCGAACCATGCCAGCGCCCAGCTTGTGAAGCGGGGCATCGGCTTGCCCGGTTTCCGATTGCCAAATCGTCTTGAGTAGAGCGCCGATCGCGTCTTTGAGCCGGCTAACGTCGCCGGTGAAACAAAGTTCCTCGGTGCGGTCGCGGAAGCGATCCGACAGGTTAGTGACGCTGTTGGTTGTAAAGATGATGGTGCAACGCGGTGGCAAGTTTTCGAGCGCATCAAGCCATACGGTTTCCGCCGCTGGCGACATGCGGTCGCATTCGTTTACGATCGCGACGCGCCAGCCGCTGCCAAAGAACGGGCAAAGCGACAGGGTGTCCAGCAATGCACGCACAGCGGCGGCAGTTTGTTCCCCGGATGCGATTTGATGCACCCCGCCGAATTCACCCTGTGCGACGTCGCAACCCAGATCCGCCGCGAGCGCCAGCGCCGCCGACGATTTGCCGACGCCAGAAGGGCCAAACAACAGAAAAGATGCCGAGTATGGGGCGCTCGCATAATCCGCCAGCACAGCAACGGCTTCAGACTGGCCAACAACTTCCGCCAAGGTTTTTGGCCTATACCGCTCCGTCAGCGCAGCGGCGGTTAGCTGGCGCTTGACCGCTGGCAATGGCTTGCTGTCCGTCGGCGCAATCGCCGTCGGCGTGGCGCTGGTTGTCAACGGCGGAAGCCCGCGCATCTCGCGGACATTGTTAATCGCTTCAATTGAGAGAGGCATTGCGATACTCCGGTAAGGGGTTAATAAGCGCGACAGATGGAAGCCAGCGCCCGCCATTCGCTTGAACACTCGACAAATGACATTCCATCGGCAGTTGCCGACCAGAGCCCGGTTTTCGGATTCTTCACGGCGCGACCAGCAACAAAGCTATGCCGCCGATGAAAGCTTGCCGGCAAGTTGTTGTGGATAACGATCCGCTCATAGGGTTGGCCGAGGGCGATGGTAAATTTCCGCATGACATTGCTCCGGTAAAAGGCTAACAGCGGACAATTCCGCGATACGCGCCCCTCGCAAGGGGCGGGAATCGGAGAACTATTCGCTGGCGGTCGCCTCGGTAGTGGCGCGTCCGGCTTTCAGGATCTGGTCGGCAGCTTTGAAGATTCGCTGTGCGCTGCGCTCGGGAATCTCGGCATCGCAAAGATGCGCTTGGATGTAGCCGCGTGAGAACTCGGCACCGGGCAAGCCAAGCGATTCAATGCAAATCAGTGCGACCGCTTCCGCCTCAACTTCGCGTAGCGTGCGCGGCGTGTGCTCTGAATCGGTTAGCTGTCCTTCTGCGGTATGTCCTAAGCAGATGTGCGCCAGCTCGTGAAACGTCGTCTTGTGTGGCAGTGCAGCGACGGGAGATACCGCGATAGATCGCTCAAACGCGTATCCCTGGCAGTTTCCATCCGGCAACGAGAACGGAACACGCCGGACGTTGAGCGCTGCCAGTGCTGTAGCTTCGTCCCAGCCCGGCATCGGTTCGGGCACGTATTCCGCGCCGTTGGTTTGCGACAAAACGAACCAATTGTTACGGTAAATGAACTTTGTGAACGTAGCCGGCTTATCGCCCTCGGGCGCGTTCGCCGGCTTATCTTCGCCCTTGCACTTGATAGTCACTGGCATGCACAGAGCAATTGCTTTCTCGCCCTTGCGGACAGATCGTCCCAAATCTTTCCAATGCATGAACGACGCGATAGGTCCGGCTTCGATGCCGCGTGCGGCGCACTGCCACAACGCGAGCATTTGATTGCCCGATGAATAGTTCCAGAATCGTGAATATGCCGCAGAGATTTTGCCTGGCGTCATCACGGCTTCGACAAGTAACTGTTGCCAAGTGGGGTTTACTGTTTCCATTGGTAGCCTCGGTTAGACGTGGCGATCGGTCGCGACCGCGTTGACGCGATTGATTATATCGGTAACCTAGTATCTAATACCAGTATAAAAGCGCGAGATTGTTGGATTTTTGCAGATTTTTTGAGGGATGGAAAACAACCCCGCCCTAGTCGAATCGTACGGACCTTTTGGTATCCGGGCGAATATAGGGGGAATTAGTGGACCGAACATTCTGAGCGCCGACGTACCCAAAGTCCCCCCCTGCTTTCTTCTAGGTAGCTTCGAGCTTCGTCAGCCTGATTTGTGTCCAAAAAAATGTTAGAAAATCGCCCCAGCTAATCTTGAATGGAGTACACCGACAACTTCAAGGCCGCCGTTCACGAGATAGCACACGCCTTCGTCGGACATCACCTTCGTGGCGTTTTGGTCTGGACGACAATTGATTCCCCTGGTCGTGGCCGGGCCATGGTTCTCCGGCTCGATCGCAACGATGAAGCTGCCATGATCCTCGCCGGGTTCGCCAGCGAGATGATATTTTTCGACAAATGTTATCACGCCGACATTGAAGGCGATTTACACCAGCTTAAAGCCATCACCGCGAAGATGTCGCGTCAACAGGCTGACGACTTCATCACAGCGAACCTATCACTGGCTCATCTGCTTTTGTCGCGTGATGAAGACGTGGTTCGTTCCGCCGCGCGTGCGCTGCTCAAGTGCCACTTCCTCTCTGCCGACGCTCTATTGAAGCTATTCGGCCCACCAAAGAACATCGACCCGACTAAGGTGGGTCGGCCTTATCTGCCGCTGCCTCCGTACGATTTTGCCTACATCATTAACTCATGCTGCAAGCCCACCGTAGCCCCAACAAAGTGATCGCCCTGGGCGAACTGCACCTCGTCCGGCACTTGTGGTGGACGCTTAGCAATCAGCTCGTCCAGGCTGACGTGGATGCTCGTTTGGTGTGGAGGCGTGTCATAACAGACGACAAGGCGTGGGATGAATTTCAGTTCCGACAAAACGAAGTCTGGGAAATCCTGACCTGCATCCGCAATCTGTCGCTGGCTATCGATGAGTGGCGTGTCGCACACCCCGATTTGTGGCCGAACGTGAAACATCATCTGGGTGAGATGTACTTTGTGAATAGCTTTTTGGGCGTGTCGATTGAACCGACGCGCTATCCGAATTGAACCCCTTTCTTGAGGTAGATATGAACGAATCGAAGGATGTGAACGATGCTCTGCGTATGTACGAAATTCTGGTCCGGCGCAGCGTCAGACCATCCCCCGGTGATGCCGACATGCTCCAGAAAGTGCTGGCGGTCCTGGCGCCACGCGGCTTTGATCAGGCACGATACCAGCGTGACTGCGAGCGCGTTGCCGCCGCGCACAAGCTTGGCCCCGATGAAGTGAACCGGCTCGCGATCAATCTCAACGCCAGTCCCGGCGTGATCGCCGCGCAGGCCAAGGCATTGAAAGAATCTCGTCGAAGCTACGCAGAGATCGTCCTCCGCTGCACCTCCCTACTCCCCACCGATGCCGCCAACGTCGAAAAACTTCTGGCTGTCATTGGGCCTGCCCAAGTCGCGGGGCAGAGCCACATATCCTACACCGCCGATTGCCAGAGCGTCCGCGATCTTGCTGCCGCCGTCGCTGAACGAACAGCCCTGAACGAAAAAGGCCGGGCGATGCACGATAAGCTTTCCGAACTTCGCGGCCAGCAATGTGAACAGGCTCGCCTCGGCGATCAGAGCATACCCGCGCGTCACCGCGAGTCGGCGCAAACGCACAAGGACACCGCGGAACTGATTGACCAGATTGAACACACTCGTCTCGCTGGCGAATCCGTCCACGGCAAATGCAATGCGATCCACGCTCGGCTTCGTCATGTCTATGACTGGAGCAAGCCCGAACCGAAAGTCCAGCCGGATGTCACCTTCGAAATTAAGTTCAAAAAGGATTGGCGCAGCTGGGGCGAAGGCCAGCAGGTGGAGTTGGACGGCTGGGGCATGGTCGATATTTTCATCAACCAACAGGCGGTTGCGGACCTGATCTCCATCGGCGCGGGAAACACCCACGGCGACAAGGTCGCGCAGGAGCACGGGTTGGTTCTGAACAAGTCCCTCAATCGCTGGGTGCGCCCCGAGACGCTGCCAGCGGAGTCACTGCCCGAACCAGTGCCAGTCGGACCCTCCGATCAAAAGCCCGTGAAGTCGAAACGAAAGAAGTGAGCCCTTTCAGCGCGGGTTCGTGGGCGGTTTGGTCAAAGGCCCGCAGAAGGCCCGCAGAAGGTTGATGGTTCGGACTATGGCGCTATCCTCGGGGCGCGTTTTGCGGGGGCCGAGGCGGGACGGAACGGCGCAAGTAAGTCTTATTTCAGCCATGCGCGTCGGCAGATACGTGATTTGCATTACAGACTCGATTGACGGAACTGATGGCAGGCATGGCGTTTACTGGTGACGCCGAAATCCTCCACTCGCCTTGATATCGAGAAATCTGCCAGTGCGATACATCCGCTAGAAGGCGTCGTGGTCTACCGAGAAATCGGGACCACCGATCAAATTGTTCATTCCGCAGAGATTTTGCTCAGGCTTTCGTTGCAAGATGGCAAGTGGCAGCTTGATGGGGCCTCAGGCAAAGAGCGAAGCAGCATCGTCGGTGGGGAAGATTCAGAACACACTTTTGACGCGACAGATCAACCCGACATCCGAGAAGCTATACGAATTGCCAATCAGCCCTAGAGCGAGTCATTGGACCGCTCTGGCTTCGCATTCACATCTGGTGTTTGGTCGGTATTCACTTTAGCCCGCCGAAAAATTTCGCGACACGGCTTGAAACCAATGAAGCCGCCTGTCACCATCTGCCCCCGACTTGGCACCGGACTTGCGACCAACCGCTAGAGGAGATTCCTATGACGAACCTGAGATATGAAGTCGTGGCTTCTCGAAATGTTCCGAATGAATGGCGTGCGGAGGCGATCAATTCCGAAGGCGATGGCGAGGTTTACGTCGTTTTGTTCAGCGGTCCCGATGCACGCGAACGAGCGGAAGAATACGCCGAATGGAAGAATAGCTTTCCGGCTCACTCCCTGTCGCACGCTCAATAATCAACTTCAACTTCAATGTCATCGACGCACGTCTGAGGTCGCGAATGACCGTACCCGGTATGCCACGCGCCTTCACGGGTCACGACATCCTCAAGGCCGTCGATCGGAATACATCGCCATTCGCCGTCTGGCGGAAGGCCGCGACTACTGTCGCCAGCGAACTGGAAGAATAGAGCTTGTTCCCTACCGTTCTTCGTCCCGATGACGTGCGGGCACATTTCCCGTTCGTATCCGTTGTAGCTGGCGATGACTTGGAGTTTGTTCTTGATCGCGTGGCATATCAATTCGTAAGTCGTCATTGCGTGATCGTCGCGCGCCATTGGTGCAAAATCAATCGCGGCAGCGGCTAATCTACGCCTGTGTGACGTGGATCACTTTGGCGGTTTCTTCTTAGTCTTCCGCTTCTGCTCTTTCGCGATTGACGCTTCGACGGCAGCTTTCGGCGTGCTGGCGATGACGCGTAGGGCCTGCTCAAGTTCAGGGAAATCTGGCGATGCCGTAGGTTTGGCGGGCTTGATGGACATGAAGAAGATTGTAGCCGTCGTCTATCGCTTTTGGTAAGGTCTCCGCATCGGGAAGGCCGGCTGATCCCCGGCCAAGCGCATTCGTTGGCGACAATCGCAGCACCTTCGATTGTCGCCAACGTGCGACCCATCAGAAAGGTGCGGGGATGTCAGAGAAAGTTCGAGTCCAATTCTACGTCGTCGACAAATGCGGCTATTACAATGATGCGGACGCACATCAATTTTGTTCGTTTACCGACGTCCTTGGTCAAGTGAATAACTGGGCGCGGCGACCAACATTGCGATTGCGAGATTTGAAAACCTTTCAATGCGCCGATGAGTTTGATCCACCGACAGTTTATCTGGCCGATCTCTGGCATGATGCTACTACCGGCGATTACCTAATGGCTACGTGGAATGAGGCACCGAATACTGGAGGCAGCGCGACGAGCCTTAGGGGCGAGAATGCGTTCGGGCAGGCAGTTGTCGACTCCACCTCGCATCCGGTAGGGAATATTTTGGGATACGCGACCTACTTTTGGCTATTGCCGAGCCGAAACCTGCTAGCAACGATTAAGACCGAAAGTGAAACTGCACACAATGGACATCGAGGCCTTTGCCGTTTTATTTCAGGTTTTCTGGCCAGATTCTCAGATCATGCTGTGGCATCCTCGAATGTGGTTGGTCCGACTACGCTGGACGTTGCCGTGGAGGGCTATCGCCAGAACTCAGCATCAGCGGTACGGCTATTGGAGTTATGCTTTGAGTCAAGACCCGCGCGGCGATCCGGACCATTGAACGAAATCAGACACCAACGCGCTTTTATCAGGAAGATCATATATCGCCACAAGCTCACAACTTCCGAGCGCCAGTCAAGAAGGATGTTTCAAAAGTTCCTAGTGTGGATTACTGGTGAGAGACCCCCTGAACTTGAACATACCACCAATTTCAGGGCAGAAATGCTCTTTAACCCCACAGAAGATCAGCTTGAACATGTAATTAACCGGTGGCAACAAACATCAATCAATAACTGGAACAATGTAGGATTTAAATTAAAAGGCAATAGCGCGATCATCTGGCTGAGCGGTCTCTTAGTGCGAAAAACCGAACAACTTGAGGTAGAGCGAACGAACGGCGTACTAGATGGCGCTGCGCTCTTGACGCAGTTGATTGGAAGGCGACCGCAGCTTCTTGCGCTTTTGGGTGAAACGCAATGAAATCGGGTCGCCGAATCATTCTATTGCTCGTGGCCCTTGGCTGCGTAATTGCAGCCATTCGATTCGGCGCAAACTTGCTTTTTATGGATCAATGGCCCATGTTTGATGGTTTGCGTCAGACCGCAGCAATCATCTTTGGTCTGAGTGGAGCATACATTGCCATTGTATATCCGGCGGCGCTAGGGGCGCTCTTGCACGGGCACGAATTAGAGACAGAGGAAGTTAAGGCATTCAAGCATCTGCTGACCGCAATGGAATTATCGTTTACAGTTCTGGCCGCAGTTCTATTTATTGGCGTCCTATCGCCGATTGTTCGAAAATCCCCTTGGTGCATTGCTCACGTACATACGATTTGCCGTCTATCCTTTGCATTTGCGGTAATTCTAACAATCCTGCAAACGGTGGCAATCATTTGCATATTGCGCCCATTAGACAGATTTACACGAGATGTAGAACGCGGGCAATCGTCGCGGCGATTAATGAATTCCCTTCCAAGGCAATCCCGTCCATCAGAACCCGATGACGACGATTCATAAATCCTCAAACGTCATCTGCCGCCAAACCGGGAAACTGAGTGGCGACAGAATCGGCAGGTGAATCGTTCTCAGTTCACCAAGCCGCCGTTTTCGGCTTCGTCTTTTTTGCAGTTCTCGACAGTGTCCGAACCAATGAGTGACTTGTATGTCAGCCGCTTCCCGACAACACCCGGCATGACGACAGCGAATCGTTGCCCGTCATTCAGCTTGCGTTCGTTGAATCGAAAAACTTCCTCATCGACGTATCGCTGAAGATGCGGAGCATCGACCGAAACGTAAGTCCCGTTGATTGCCCGCTTGAACAGTGACCAGAAGTTTTCCATGCCGTTCGTGTGGACCGCGCCGCGAACGTATTCCTTGGCGTGGTCGATCGACTCATGAATGAAGTAAGCCGACAGGTAGTTGTAAGACGCGAGCGCATCGGTGTAGACGGTTGACCCGGCCTCCACGACGTTGCGAACTTCCGGCACAAGCGTTGTCCGCTTGGCGTTGCCAACGACCGTGGCTTTGACCTTGGACGTAACCTTTTTGGCTTTGTCGCCGCGTTCAAGCACGCCGTGAACGATCGCCTTGCCCATCGCGCCGCGACCGTGAATCTTCGTCTTGCGTCGGCTCAGGTGCATGTTGGACGCTGCGCCGCCCACGTATGTCTCATCGGATTCGCAGACGCCAGCGAACTTCTGGAAGCTGCCGACTTGCATTGCGTGGCGCACGCGGTGGAGCATGAACCATGCCGACTTTTGAGTAACGTCTAGCGCCCGAGCCAACTCACAACTACTGATACCATTCTTGGCATTCGTGATGCACCAGACCGCGACGAACCACTTGTCCAGACCGAGCGGCGAATCTTCGAAGATCGTGCCGACCTTCACGGAAAACTGTTTGTGGCAAGCGTTGCTCCGGCACTTGTACATCCGGCGTGTCGAGATGAATCCAACGGAATCACAACCGCATTTCGGACAGACGATATGACCGTCCGGCCATTTGAGCTTTGCCATGAAGGCGTGGCAGGTGTCGAGGTCCGCATAGTGCTTGACGGCTTCGAGCAACGATATCGGGCTTCCAGCGTTCATGCCCTGATTTTAGCTAAATGGGCTTGGTGAGTCAAGTATATAATTGCCAAAGCAGCGGTGTTCCGACAAGCAATGCGACAAGGAAGCCCCCGATTATCCAATTAGACCCTTGGAAAATTCCCATGAATAGGCCGAGCGCGGCGGCGATGGCCAGCCAGATGTGCCACTGAATACGACGGTGACGCCGACGAATCTCGTCCAATAGGTCTTTTGAAGAAGCATCGACCATCGCCGAAACATCACCGCTGTCGATTCGCATCTCCGGCCCAAGGGTGTTATGGCGTATTGGGGGCTGACGCGGCAGGGGCGGAGCGGGTTGCCACGATTGTCGCTGTGCGGGCGGTTGCGGCGAGGGGAACTGGTTCGACCCACCAGGCGTTCTCTGGGCGGAGTTCGGATGCCCGATATTCTGACGATAGTAGATGCCCCCGCGACCACAGGAGACGTATTGCTGACCGCGCGCATTGACACCGAATCGGAGACCACGGACCCCGGTGGAGAATCCGACGCCGCTCTTGGAGAAGTTGAGCCTCAGGCCAACGAGATTGACGCTCTTGCGGAAATACCACCCCATGCGCCGCTCCTATTTTAGCGGATCATATCACGAAGCGGACATTTGGCTATCAGGCTAATGAGGACAGCTCAACCGTGTCAGTTATCATTTCAAATTGCTGCCATTGATTATCGAATCAGATGCCACAAGTCCTGATCCGTTCTTTACCTCATTGCGGTCATCGCTCGCGCGAAATGTGCGGACACCTGCGCCTTCGTCATCAGCCGGGGTGACGCGACATATAATGACTCGCCGTCAATCGCACGGCGATGCCCATAGATGGGCTTCCGTCTTATTCGTTGACTAACTCGACGTTCTGTGGCAAGCTCGTCTTTCCACTTCATGTTGGAGTCGTGGGGTCAAGGGAAGTCGGATGCGCAACGGCTTGCATCGACGATCAGTTGGGAAGTCTCTCGCGGATGCGAGAACGCGGTCATTGGCCGAGCGTTTGGAATCACGGACGATGCTGACGGCGGTTGTCGTCAACACGACGATCGACGCATTGTTCCCCCCGGCCACCGGGATCGTCAGCCTGCGAAACGCAATCGCGACGGCCAATAGCAGCGGTACGCCAACCACCATCACATTCGATCCGACTGTATTTGCAACGAAAAAGACAATTCTCTCAAATCAGGGTGCTTTTATTCTAAATAACTCGACGGCCACCAATATAGATGGACCGTCAGCAGGTGTGATAATCAACGGGAATGGTCTCGGCGACGTCATTGATATTAGAAGTTCAAGTGATGCAACATTCTCCGGGCTAACCGTTACGAACGGCAGCGGGACCGGGATTTTTCAGTCATTCAGCTCGACCTTGACCATGACGAACGTCACTGTCTCGAACAACGGCAACAGCGGCGTCGTTAACAACAGCAACAGTACCGTGGTCCTCACGAACTGCACGATTTCGGGAAACGTTTCGACATCCGTCGGTGGCGGCGTAGACAATAACGGATACGCCATCCTCACGAACTGTACGATCTCAGGAAACTCTGTAACTTCGTCCCCTGGTGAAGGCGGTGGTGTCTTCAGCGCCGGCTTCGGTGCCATCCTCACGAACTGTACGATCTCAGGAAACTCCTCCTCTGCGTTTGGCGGTGGCATCTATTTCGCCTCTGGTACCTTTTTGAGTTTGACCAATTGCACGGTTTTCGGAAATTCATCGCAAAATGGTGGCGGCATTTTCAGCCTAGGGCAATTCATAGCATCGGTCGGCAACAGCGTCATAGCGGGGAACAGTGCAGCCGGGACTGGAGCGACTGGCCCCGATGCCTCAGGATCGTTCAACTCGCTCGGCTACAATCTAATAGGCGAGACTGATGGAAGCACTGGCTGGAACTTCGACGATCTCACCGGCACCAGCGCGCATCCCTTAAATCCAATGCTTGCCCCATTGGCCAACTACGGCGGTCCGACGCATACAATGCCGCCTCTAGCGGGCAGTCCCGCTATTGACGCTGGCCTAAACGCGTTGGCGCTGGACGCCAACTACAACCCGCTCACCATCGATCAGCGCGGTTATCCGCGAATTTACAACGGCACGGTTGACATCGGCGCGGTGGAGTTTCAGCCAACGGCAATCAATCTCACTCCGGGTAACGATGAGGTAACGCTTGAGCAAAGCGCCGATCACAGTTCGATTGATTGGACGATGGGGACAAAGAGCGGCCAATTTCCCATTGCCGACCCTGCGGGCGCGATTGTGAACGGCAGCGGTGGGAGCGATGCGATAGTGCTCGATTGGACGTATGGCAGTCCACTGCCGAACATTCTTCACTTGAACGGGAACTTCACCATCAACGGTCTTGTCGGTTCCAACCCACTAGCCAACACGAATCTGGAGATCGGCAAGAGCACAGTCTACATCAGCTACGCCAATCCATCGTCAGATCCGCTGACGGCGATCCAAGGCTATCTCCAGACCGGCTACAACAACGGTCTCTGGACCGGCACGCCTACCCCAACCACCGGCGTGATCACATCGTCGGCCGCCGCCGCGATTGTGAATCAGACAACCGCCATCGGCTACGCGGACTCGGCGGATGGAATCATCGCGGGTCAGCCGGCCAACACGGTTGAGTTGAAGTACACGCTCTATGGCGATACTGGATTAACCGGTACGGTCGGCTTCACCGATTTTATGCGGCTGACCCAGCACTACACGTCCACCGCCGGGACCTGGGACACCGGCGACTTCAACTACGACGGCACCGTCGGTTCCAGCGACTTCATTCTCTTGTCGCGGACATATGGTCAGAGCATTGCTTCCGCCGCGTTGCCAAGTGTGCCTGCAACGAACATTACGCAAAGTCCAATAACGAAATCATCGACTTCAGTAGCGGACACTTCGGTGAAGCATAAACGGCAAGTCACAACGCACGCTCTGAGTGAAAAGGTCCGGCGGTAAATCACCGCGCGTGGGGGTAAACTGGCGGAATGAACAAGTGCATCGCGGCAGTTCTGCTGTCGCTGGTCACTGGGCGCGTCGATAACGACGTGCGCCAGACTTACGTTGCGGGTGAAGGTCTGGTCGAGCGACTTAAAGAAGAGTGATCACTGTCGGCGCTCTCGCGGCGCGGCAAATGAGTTGAAATACCCCATGGGATCGCGGCTAATCACGTCGAAAAGTCGTCTGGCGATTGTTGATGGAATGCCCGTGCCGTCTTCCCAATGCACCACGCTCGCGGGCGAAGACCCCACCAGCTTGGCAAACATGGGCTGGGAGACACCCATCGTGACCCGGATGCTTCGGATGTCAGCGCCGGTGTATTCGCCCGGCTCAAGGACGGTGATCTTGCGGGCGGTTAGCTTCTCGTCGAAGGGGATAAGCGGTTTCTTTGTTCTTGGCATGGCAACATGGTAGCCATTACGATGATCTATGGCAAGGTGGCCTCACTCGGGACCGAATTCCAACTTTAGAATCTCCTGGATGACTGGAATGCCGATGAGCGGCAGTGGATTTCCTTCTGGCACGTTCTTCAGTTTTCGAAGATGCTCCGTCAGATCTTCTGGTCCGTGCGGCGTTCTCCACTTCGCTGTCAGTTCCGCCTTCCGCTCTTCTCGTGTCGGCTTTTCGGATTGCATGCCGGGTAATCGTCCGTCGCTGTGATGAGCGAGTCAATATTTGTGGCGAGCGGGCAGGGGCGTCCGAATGCTGCGAGCGGGCATCCTCGCGGTGGTCACGGCCTGCTACAGAGCCGCATACCAGCCCTTAAAGTGCTTCAACGGGTTTAGATCAAGGTTGCGGCAGATGGAATCGAACACCATGCAGCCCGGACCGCCAGATTGATCCGGGTTATCAAGGTCGAATCCTGAAGGAAGCACGGCAGTAAAAACGCGGCCTTGTACAACTCTCTTGAGATAGGCCTTCTTCGTTTTATCCGTGAACGCAATTTCAACCCCTGCGGCCTTCAGCCCGTTTAGAAACTTGCTCCATGGCGCAGTGTTTATGGCCGTGCCCGTGTCATCCATGCAAGGAACCCGCCACGATGCCGCGCGTATTAGGCGGCTTGTCGTTCAAAAACAGGGATCTGGTGTATCGGTTCGCGGAAGTGTAGCGCGATCGCAAGCGCCAAGCCAACATCTTCAGGCAAGTCGATGACCCCTACTTGCTTCGCTGGCGAATCGTTCCATCGCATCTGAAAATGCGGCGGCGCTTTTGGCAGATTGATAAATGGGGTCTGACCGAGGTCCATTGCAATCTCGTAGGACAGCGTAATAGCGTACCCCAGCTCCTCTAAGATGTCCTCGATTGTCGCGCCACGGGCCGCGATGTCGAATTCCAAAAGCTGCGCCTCGACACCGCCATCCTTGGTCGCAACGACCGCACTAAGTTGGCAGTTTTTTTCTTGCATGTGCGTGTCCCGCCGTATCTCAATACTACAGATTTCAGACCGTCCCATGCCCGACGATACGAAGCCCCGTTGGCCCAGGCAAGAGGAATTTGGTTCGCTCGAAGCTACGCCAGCCGCCGCCCGCATATTACGAATTGCATCGACGAACATGACCCGCATCCGATAGCATTGCGAAGCCGCAACAGCCCCTTGCAAGCATTTTTCTCCGCCGATCCAATGTTGGGATGCCCCGCCAAACGACGCCTCTAATATGCCGATAACCCGTCTAGCGTTGATTCTGGAGGGGGTGGAGTTTGTTCGGGTCGGTAAATTTTAGGGTAATAAAAAAATTATTTTTTCCGGTTGTCCAACACGTTGCATCGACATAGTGCGCTAATCGAGGCTGAGAATTCCGCGCCGCGCAAGCAGCGACGAGCCGCGTAGGATCTCATATAGCGAACCGTTTCAGCCGTGATGATTCTTCAGCGGCCACCGCGCACCGGCTCGCTCATTCGGATCGCCGCAGCCCGACTCGTGCTGCACGCGCCCACACTTCCGACAGGGCCGCGTCATGAGCGTTGGCCAGTACGCGCAGGACAGGCACCGGAAGATGTCTTCACGGCGATGCCGCAAGAGCATCAGGCGGAACTTGACCCATCGAAGCCCCCGGAATCGCCAACCAAATTCGTCTTCGCTGAAGAGCATGCGCGGTAGCATCTTACCATGACGAAACCGGGCGCAGCGAAGATCACGCGGGGATGGATCATCTTCAGCGTCGCCTTCCTGGCCGCGTGTGGGGCGATCGCGTTCATCCCGATCACGACGCCGGCGATACCGCTTCGCGCCGGCTACAGCGTGCAGATTTGCGATTCCGAACTCATTGTCATCACGCCCGATCATCACTGGCGCAGCGTGCCGCTCAACGACGTGGGCGTTATCGCGATCTTCATCAGCATTGGCGGCATGGTGTTGCGGCTGGCGTGGCGGGAGGATCGGGCGCATCGCAACGACGCGGACGGTTCTTAAAGTATCTGGCAGCGGCTCGCGCCGGATGTCGCTTGTAAATTGGTGGATCACGGGTTGCGGGCATGGATGGCCCGCGTGGCGAGGGCAAATGGCAGGACGCCTACAGCGCAAGCGGCGCGGCAAGAATGTCGATCTGAACTTATTGTCAGATTTGCGGGGACGGGTCGGGCGCATCAAGCTCAAAAACGCAGTCACCGTTGAGGCAAACGGCCGCCTATACATCACGGTCGATCTATGCACCGTCGGCAAGGGACTGCCGCCCGAGCCGACAGAGTCGGTGCGAATTCCCGAGGCGTTCCACGTGGTTGCCGATTGCGTTGATGAAGCCGGCCAGCGACGAGCGTACAAGTTGCTTCGCAAAGCGGGCTTCCGATGCCGGGTGCTGACGTTATGAGGGTGAAGGCGGTAAACCAATGTAAGCTGTATGACAGCTTTCGCGTGCAACAGGTCATCGGTATGTTCGACCTACCGAGCGCAGACACGCTGCAAACCGAAGTCGATGTCGAGGTTCCCGGCCTGGATGAGGAGTGGTCGATCGGCCTGATTGTGGGATCGTCGGGAGACGGAAAGTCCACGGTCGCCCAGCACGCGTTTGGCGACGCGGTCTATCGCAACAAGCCCTGGCCGGCGAATCGGGCGATGATCGATTGCCTGGGTGATCATCCCATCAAGCAAATCACCGGAACGCTCACAGCCATCGGCTTCAGCAGCCCGCCAAGCTGGATCAAGCCGTACCGCGTGCTCAGCACCGGCGAGCAGTTTCGCGCGAATCTGGCTCGCGCATTCCTGTGCGATCGGCCGCTGGTCGTGTTCGATGAATTCAGCGGTTCGGTTTGCCGCGCGGTCGCCAAGACCAGCAGCATTGCGATTGCCAAGGCGATCCGAAGTCGGCGGCTCGACAAGCGCTTTGTCGCGGTCACTTGCCACGACGATGTAAGACAATGGCTCGAATCAGACTGGGTACTGAACATGGCGAGCGGCCAGCTCGCATGGGGGCGGCTTCGGCGACCGCGCATCACCCTCAAAGTCACTGGCTGCGCACCTGAAGCGTGGCAGATTTTCCGCCAACATCACTATTTGAGCGGGGCGCTTCACCGCAGCTCGCAGTGTTACCTGGCAAGCTGGAACGGCGACCCGGTTGCATTCGCGGCGGTCATTCCAGCGGCAGGGCATTACCGCGTGGATCGTGTAACGCGCGTCGTGGTGCTGCCGGCGTATCAGGGCATCGGTTGCGGTACGGCGCTGCTGTCAGCCGTCGGCCGGCATCTTCGCAGGCACGAGCGTCGGCTTACCTGCACGACGGGACATCCGGGGATGATTACTGCGCTGAAGCATTCTCCCGGCTGGATCGCAACGCGGTTCTACGAGGCGGGCACGTCGCGCGGAGACGGCAAGCGCCGCGCTGTCGGCAGGGCGGTGGCGAGCTTTCGGTATGCCGGTTCATAATTTCTGAAATTCTTGGCAGTGAATTCGAGCGGTTGTCGCCTGTAGGTCCAGACGATTGGGTAATAGCCAGCGGCCCTCCTCGGTCGAGGCAAGTCCCCCCCACCTCAGCCAGCCGCTGGCTTTTTCATGCGCCTTGGCCAATGAAAGTCACGCAAACGAAGTGCGAAATCCGCCAAGAGCGTGTCGGATCGTGCGGGCTGTTCACGAATTCGCTGCTTGACTGTCGCAAACTATCGGCAAATCTGGTGATACTTAAGAGTTCCGTCTAAATTGTTGCTCAGGTCGAAGTTTCAAATCTGCGAAGGGGTTCAGATAGGGTGAGCGACGGTGATGGCCCATCCAGTCAATCCATTCAATGAAGAATTCACGGCGATCATCAAGCGTGTGAGCAAGCTGGGATACAGAATCGGCGGCAGTCAGTCGCATGATAGAATTACGATCACTGCGATTTCGCTTCGCACGGGACAAAGGCACTTGGTCAGTTACCTGGATGGAACGGACGGGACTGCCGCGATCCACGCAGCCCGGCAACTCGCCGAACAAGTCGGACTGAAGCTCGATGATGACGACTAAAACCATAATTTCTTGAATCGTGCTCAGCCATTCACTACACTTCGGGCCGCTATTTCCATTTCAGGGTTAATGCAGAAGGGCTGGGTTGGGGTCATGCTAAAGTCTATCGGGGTTATCGCGCTATTGGCCGCTACAAGTATTGCACGCGCTCAACTCACGCCAGAGGAAGCGCAGCAGCGGCTCGAAGCCCGCAAGGCAGCGCACAGTGCCGAACGGGATAAGCTCGTCACGATCACGCAGGGCGAGCTTGACGACATGAGGGCGCAGATTATGTCCCTACAGTCGCAGGTTGCTCAGCTACGTGCCAACAGCTCCGTCGGAGCAGCTCCGCGCATTCAAGCCGTCCAAGCGATTGCCGTTGGCGAAAATCACGATCAGGTGATGGACTTCATGCGGCGGCATCCGAAGGAATATGACGTTCAGGCCGACAACATCTCGACACCGAATGTCGTTTCAAGAACCGTCGTCCACTCGGTAGAGCGGAACGGGAACAATACAATCGATCCGAGGTCGGCGGGTAACATCGCCGCGAACCAAACCGACGCCGAGAGATCCAAAGAGCAGGTTGTTGAAGAGGGCAATCAAACCGAATCGCTCGTACTTCTGCGCCTGGCCTACGTGGAGGTGAAGACCGGCGAGCACATCGAATTTAACGGCGTTGATCACACCAAGGTTATCGATACAGCGAAGCAATGGGCACCGGTTGAAAAGATGGAGGTCCATTTCACGAACGGCATTGTGACCTCAATCGATCGCAAGGCTCCATGAACTATCTCGACGCACGTGGCATCGCTTTGCATTATCCGTCTTCAAGTTCGATGCCCACGGCTTCCGCCAACAGGCACGCCGCACGGTAAGCTGAGTCATCGTCCGCGCCGTCGTTACAGCGGCCGACCTGCGGCGGTGAGCCGCTCAATGGCACGGCGTGATATTCGACCGAATCGTTCAAACGGAATTCTTTGACGACGTAGCCGAGGGATTCAATCTGGCGGATGATGGAGGTCGCGAGCACGGCTAGATGCTCCGGGGCCGCGGCGGGAAATTCAAATCGTTAGAATCGCCGCCAATGGTCAGCTTCATTCGATTCGGTGATGTGATCGTCGCCGCCGAGCGCGTTGTCAGCATCGTGCGCACTGGCGACGTTGTTGAGCTTCGGATGGTCAAGGCATCGGTTGAATACGACCCAGCAACCGAATCGACCGAGATTCATCGCTTCACCGGCGATCAGGCTAAAGTCGTGTGGGACACGTTCGCCGAGTTCGCTGACGTGGATCACTTCGATGGCGTGCTGCCGAACTTGCCCGACGATCACTATGACCTGGACTGAACCGACCTTCGCAAACTAACATGCTGGCAGGTCCATATCGCGTACGCCATGTCGGCGCATAAAAAAATCGCCGGGTGGACAAGGAGGGGGGGAACCTCATCCGGGGAAACCGGCGACGCCCATATTTTACCAAACCCCTGGCAAGGCGTGCAAAAATTTCAGGTGGGCGGCGACAGACGCGGTAACATGCTCCCGTGCGCCGGCGGCTGCTCAATATCACGTCTGCTGTGTCGCTCGTGCTGTGGGCGATCACCACGGCAATATCAGTATGGATCTTTATCGTTGACCCTTGGGGACGTTACGTCTGGGAACATTATCCATAAAGACATCCCCGGTTTGTCGGGCAGTCCGTCTTGCAGTTTTTTGGCTTCGGGATTCTGCCCATCATTTGGCTGCGAGGGCAACTCCATCGCTCACGCATCGCCCGCAGACGGCAACAGGGCGAGTGTCGCGACTGCGGCTATAACCTGATGTCCAACACCAGCGGCGTCTGCCCGGAATGTGGCACCGCAGTAACGCACGCGTGAAGCTCACTTCTTAACCGCGTGGGAACGGTGACGGGCTATTCCCCTTGGCCCATTCAGCGAAGTGATGCCGAAGACCGTTGGCGTGCCACTCAGTTTTGCTTATCCACTTCGGCAACGGGTGCGGATCACGCACACCCTGAGCGGCAACCCGTTTGCCCAGACGTTTCAGGTAGTCCTCATATCGCGCAAGCACATCGTCAACCACTTTCGCTTGTTCGGGCGTGAGCGGCTCGCGTTGGCCCATCGCCCCGAGATACGGCATCGAGGTCGTGGCACGCAAGGGAAAGTTATCCAGTTTTCTCAGCGATCATCCAGCGGTTCGATGCAGTCCGGCGAATCGTGCGACGGCTTGTTTACGGCAGTTGAAACCTTATACGCTTCCATGCGCTCGGCTGGAAAAGGTCTGAGCAATTCGCGGTCGCCTTTGAACAACCAGCGGTCAAATTCGGCAGCGTCCAGAATCACCGGCATGCGGTTGTGAATTTCTTTCATCAACGCGTTGGGTTCGGTCGTGATGATCGTAAACGTGTCGATCGCCTGATCGGATTCCGGCGGCGTCCAGCGCTCCCACAAGCCAGCGAATGCAAACGGCGAGTCATCCTTCATGTGAATGAAGTAGGGCTGCTTCGGCGGCTTTGCCCCCCGCCACTCGTAGAACCCGTCAGCCGGCACGAGACATCGGCGCTTGGCAAAGGCTTGGCGAAACATGCCGCTCGTGGCGACGGTCTCAGCTTTGGCATTGATCGGGGCAAGCTTGGGCTTCGCTTCCTTAGTCCAGCCGGGAATCAATCCCCACTTCATCACGGTGAGCGATTCCTTCCCGTGATCGTCTCGAATGATGGGGATGTATTGTGATGGTGCGATGTTGTAGTGCGGTTTGGTTTCGCTGAACTCTTCGAACGCGGGTTCGATGTGTTTCACCGCCCGGCGTAGAGCGTCAATCCGTCGAAGAACGTAGCGGCCGCACATGCCGAGAATGATAAACAGAATCGCATGGATCTTATCAAGAATATTTGACAACGCGCGCGGCCCACGCCTATCTTATCTCCGTTCGGCGAATCGTGGCTTGCGCTGCGACGCCGGACCGCTTCTGACGAAGCAACAATCAATTGGATGCCAACGCATCCAGAAAGGCGAGGCCAATGCCTCCATCTATGTCTGAAAATCTCACCCGCGTTAAGAATTCCGCTAAACAACTCAGTGCCCTGGCCAAAGAAGCAACCGAGCGAATTCGCGCGCTCGATGCATACCTTGAATCGGCCGGCGCCGGGATTGAGTCCACCGACCCATTTAAGATTTACAGTGGTCGCGAGAAAAATCTGCAAGGTTTCCCGGCCGAGACTGATTACTTCCTTTTCTATGGTCGCGACGATCAAGGTAAGATTGGAATCTGCGTTGACGCGACGGCGGTAATGACCGACGCCGAGGGTAACAAGCAAGTGGACCCCAACTCTTATCGAGACGACTCCTATGTAGCCGAAACGATTTGGATTCGTCGGCTGGAGCAGGTTGCTTCCACGATTCGTATCGCCGCCGTGGCATCACTTCCAAAGCTTGTTGAGCAGATCGCCGACAAGCTTGAGACAAGCGCCGGAAGCACGGAAGAAAACTTGAAGGCGACGCTTGGCGCTGTGGAAGAGCTTCGCGAGGCGCTGCCTGCCGTACCGGCTGGAAAGCTCCGTTCGCGATGGGACAGTGGCACGGTCGAAGAATGTGTCGACGAAGCCCTCGGTCGTTTTGCAGACCGTCGGTACCAACTTCTTGAAACGGTCTTTCCGATCAGATTCGACAACTGGCATAATCCGCTACGCGAGGCACAGGACGCGACACTCAAGCGGTGGAGGCCCGATCGAAATGCCTTGCTTATGAAGACACCTGCGTTCAAGACAAACGATTTTGGCCGGGAAAACGTTGAAGTCGTGCGTCATCACATGGAAGGGATGGCTCGCGAGTATTTCGTGGCGGAGGCAGAAAGACGCGGAGTTCCGACGGATGTTGCCAAGCAGGCAGCGATGATGGTTCGCCTGAACGCCGACGAAAATTCGAGCGAACCGACGCAAGCTAAATCGGCAAGGTAAGTTCGTCCGCGAAACGTCAGAAGCGATGCGCCAGCTCCGTGTGGGCTGGCGTTTTTTAATGCCACAATCGACTATGATAGAGCGGCGCCTGTCATTCCGCGAACGATGCTGTCAACAGAATAATCCTTGGATTTTTGTGGATAACTTTCATTATCACGAACTCGCCTTTTTTGGCCTAACTTTCGACTCCTGCTCGAAGTAGCTCGGATTCCGACTACACCGTCATTTTCATTATCACGTTTGACGTTCCTACTTATCACTGCCCGCCGATCGCTCGGAAAAACCGCCTGTATATTCCCCTCACAAACAAAGGAGCAGTGAAGTGGAAGACGATTCTATTGAACGATGGTTGAACGAGTTCGCTACATACTCGTCGCGCAAGCTTAAGAAAGTGATTCAAAGCCCAACTTCGACAGCAAACATGACCGAGGCTGCCAACCATACGATGGCGGTAAAAGGCGGAACAGACGAAACTGCCTTTGCGGAGATCCAGTTTCAGACCGATGCCGAAGGCCGTGAAGCAATCAAGTCTTGGCTTAACCAATCTGATCTAACGGATCTCGAAAAGGTCCTGGCGACGCGGCTGGCTTATTATTTCTACTGGAAGACAAGAGAAGCGTATTCACATGCCCTGAGGAGGGGAATTGAGGTGCGCCGGCGCATTGTCGCCGCCGTTCACGCCGCGGCGCTCGTCGTAGCAGAGCAATATAGTAAGGAAATGGGTGGTGACTAATGGCCATTCATTTACCACATGGTCTTCCGGGCTTCCGCGACTTGGCGAGCTTCGGCACTTCGGAAACGCCGACTCTTGGAGAAATCGTCGTCGGGCTGATGCAATCGACGAAGTAAAACCGAAATGGGACTGATCTATGAGCGTAGAGATTCAAAGTGATCTGATCGTCAGTAAGTTCTGGAAGGATGTTCGCGATCAACTCCTGAAGGAGTATAGATCGCGACGGGGTCTATCCGGATGGAAATTGATAATCCGTCCGAGAACGGATGCGGATAACACCTTCACCAAAGAACCAAGCAAGTTCAACCTGACGCCGGGCGAAGCAAAGCAAATTGACGAGGAAAGCCCCGACTACGACTTCGACCAAGAGAAGAAAGTCGCGTCGATCATCGTTCCCGATACCGAGACGCTTGTTGCGGATGGATATAAGTTGAGTGCGGTCGAACTCGCCGAAGAATTCGCGGACAACATCGAATCGCTATTCGATTGCGAATGACGACGGCCTTGAGGACTCACCCCGCCGCCCTTCGCCGGGTTGGCGGGGCCTGAAACCAGGAATCGACGATGAACATCGAAATTGACGACAAACTGCCCAACCGCAAGTTCTGGAATCAACTCGCGGATCTGGTTCTTCCGAGCGTTCGGCGTCTCGACTGGAAGGTGATTTTTTGTGCGCCACCGGATGATGCGGACCCGACGGATCTGACGCTGGGCGTGGGAAGCGACGTAGAGAATCGGCTGATCGTAATCGCGCCTCCGATCGACGTGAACGGCGACTCCACATGCGCCTTCCGCGGAGTTGAGGATGCCGCAAAAACCATCGTGGACATCATCCGTCAGACCGCCCAAATCAGAACGGATGGCACGTCGCCCGTCGTGATGGTGCAGCGCGCGGTCGAAGAACTGGCTGACCACATGGTGCCGCTGGACAAGATCAATCGTATCGAGCGAACCGACGATCCATCCCTGTTGCGCGCCGTGGCCAACTCTGACGACATAATCGGCCCGACACAGAACGGGACAGCGTGGGCCACGCTCCCCGAGACGTTGCAGGTGCTCATTCACCAGCGGTCAAATCCCAGCGAATGGCAAACCATCCTCGATCGCGTCGGCCAGGATTAAGGCAAATGCGCCGAACGCCCTACCGCCCCGCCGCTGGCACAGATCGACGCGCTGTAAGTCAACCTACTTGAACGCCCACAGATCATCATCGTCGAAGATTCCAAACACGATGCACACAAAGATGACGACAAGCCATCGAGCGGGAAGCTGCGGTCTTTTTAGCTTGCAGGACATGCGACGCTTGCAGCAGCAATAAGAATCACGATACTTCGCGCTCGCGGCCGAATAGAATCCATTGAGGATTGGAGCATGACCACACCGCTGCCCGAATTTGAATCGCCGCCGGTGGATGAAGTTGCGCTAGGCGTGGACTTTCTTCCTCTACCAAACTGGAAAGTGCCCTACAGTGGCCTGTTTTGGGAAACGATTCGCGACCGCTACCCATCCTGCGACGTTCAGCCAACAATCTTCAATCCGCCGGAACAGTTCGGCGTTATTCCGCCGGAAATCGCAGTGCGGTTTTATCACGACCCCAACGCTGTTAGATGTTGGTTTTTGGATGATACAGGAAACCATCTCGTGCAGCTTCAGCCAGACAAGTTCTTGCGAAACTGGCGGAGACTAACAGGGAATGAGCCGTATCCCCGATACAGTACCCTGCGACCTGCGTTCGAAGCTGACTGGAATCTTTTCGGTGATTTCCTTCGCGCGCAACACCTGGAGTCGCCTCAGGCAGTTCAGTGCGAAGTGACCTATATCAATAACATTGAGCGGGGCGCTGGATGGGAATCGTTCGCCGACCTCAGTTCTGTGACTCCGCTTTGGGCGGGCACGACCAGCGGCGGATTCTTAGATGCACCGGAATCTATTGGTTTGAACCTTGCGTTCCCAATGGAAGAGCAAATGGGCCGACTACGGGTATCGATCGATCACGCATTCAGGGTGAGAGACGGCAAGGAGATATTGCGACTTCAGCTCGTCGCTCGTGGCAAGCCAATTTCTTCTTCCACCGCAGACATCCTCGCGTGGCTCAACGTCGGACATGAGTGGGTAGTTCGTGCTTTTGCGGACATTACGACATCGAAAATGCATGCGCTCTGGGGGAGGAAACAATAAATGATGCTTCAAGTCGATTCACAGACGATGAAATATCGCACGTTCGCGCCTCATGAGAGGCCAGCAATGATCTATCGCCAGCCAGCACCACCTCGCCGCGGAAGGCCGCAATTGACCCGGGCGACCGTGAATTTCGCACCATCCATCGTGAAGGCGGACCGAAGCCAGTGGGAGGTGTTGCAGTCGATCGGCTCGATTGCCAATCTTCCGATGAATTGGGATGGATACGGCAGCAGACCCCCGGGTCCGTCTGTGATCACATGGGCAACCGAATTGATATTGCGGACACGCATGGACACGAATCCCGTTCCACAGGCAGGGCCGGAGTCAGACGGGGGTATTCAAATCGACTGGAAATCGGGCCGCGCACGCGAACTGGAATTGCATGCCGAAGCAAATGGCCGGGTGACTTTTCTGAAGATTGAGCATGGCAATGCGGTGGAAGAAGGCGAATTCGCGATTGCGGATTCCGATACTGCTGACGAACTTCTGAACTGGCTCAATCAGGGGTAGGCGCGCTCCATGACTTCCGGGGACTGTGCAGATGATCCGTCTGTTGCCAACAATGAGTTTCTATGGCGATTTGTCCACCCCAAACAAATCCAAGTCGATCCAGTGTCGGGACAAAAACGCCCTATGTCGGGGGCTTTCCGAGACGCACGAATGTCCGTTGATGTCGCATCGCAGACAACGCTGGCCGCCCTTCAAAAGAGAGAACCGCGCAAAGGCGTGGCCGGCTTTACTGCGGGGGTTGTGAGGAAAATGACGCCGCCGAAGTGCGTCAATCCGAAGCTTGATCCCGATCCGAACAATCCCGCCCACGCGATAGTGTGCCCGAAATTGTCGGTGACCGAAGCGCGGCAACTCGCACAGGATCCGGCGATCTGGGTGTATTGCCCATAGACCTTGCCGTATGCGCCAACCGACGGCACCGGCGATTTCCATCCGCGACAGTCACGCATATTTCGAAACAGTATTTACAGAGTCGCCAACCAAAATACTGAGAAAACCCGCGAAAGCGTGAGACGGTATGAGAAGAGTTGATAATCGCGTTTGAAGTGATAAAATGCTTGAAATTCCAGCCATTTTCGAGCTTTTCGGCGTGTCGAAAAAGTGGTTTTGCAACGTGGGGGTTGCCGGTTCGAGCCCGGTCGGCTCCATTTTATTTTGTGTCCGCCTGTGTCAGACCCCTTCCGATTATGTCGTACGTTTAAGCTGTTAAGTCATGGCCAAGAAGAGCTTTCTGGATCTGTTCCGCGATGTGTTCAAGCCGCCGCCCCCGCCAGGTGGCGTGGATGATCGCAAGATGGATCGGCGGAAGTTTTTCCGCGCGGGATTGGCCGAGATGCTCAAGCCGCTCGACGCGGCAATACGCCCCCTCGAACATGTGGCGCGCGAGGTGGGGAAGCTTGACGCGATGGATTCACCGCCGCCGGCGGCAAAGCGAAACGTCGTTGATCGCCCGTGGCTGCGGCCGCCAGGCGCGCTGGCGGAAAATGATTTCCGCGTTAAATGCAGCAAGTGCAACCAGTGTGTTGCTGCCTGCCCGGTGTACGCAATCCGTATCGATCACAGCGGCCAGGAAGGTGCGGGCTTCCCATACATTGACGTCGACTATCAGCCATGCGTGCTCTGCGACGGGCAGCCGTGCATGCCCGCTTGCCCAACGGGTGCACTTCAGATTATCGAGCGCGAAAAAATCGACATGGGCACGGCCAACTGGTTCGCGCCCACCTGCCGCCTGACGAGCGGCGAAGATTGCACGATCTGCACCGACGATTGCCCGATCGGCCCCGCCGCGATCAATATGATCGATGGCCGCATCAATGTGACAGAGGCCGGTTGCACCGGCTGCGGCGTCTGCCAGAGCCACTGCCCGACCGACCCGAAGAGCATCATCGTCATTCCAAGATCATCGCGCGAGCCGCGATGAGGTAGTTCAATTTAGATACTGGACCGGGTCGATCGTGAAAAGCCGGGGAGGCCTTCGGCTTCCTACGGCGTGGGGTTCGGCCCGTGTCGAAGCAAACCCGACATTCGCTTTTTTTTTGGTCATGAGGCGAGGGAGTCACACGTTCGATGCAAACGCGATGAATCAATAACACCCCACGCCGAACGAAGCCCGCAGGGCCTCGTCGGCTCTCCTGAAGCGCCAACGTGTTCCTTTCGCGATCATCTCAGTTCCAAGATTGCGTCAACCAACCCGTTAATGTCAAAAATGTTCGCTTCCACCGTGGGCGGCGTACCCAGTTCCCTCAGCGTCGCCGTCGTGATCGGGCCAATGCTGGCAAGTTTTACATTTGCCAGTTTTGTCGCGTAATCATCGCCCAGCAACGCCATGAAATTGCGAGCCGTACTGCTGCTCGTGAACGTGACCCAGTTGACGCTTTGCTCATTCAACGCTTCGAGCAAGGGTTCGGGGAGCGATTTGGTTTGAACAGTTTGATAGATCGGCACATCGGCCACGTCCACCGCTCCCTGCGACCGCAACCGATCGCGCAGCAGGGGTCGCGCTATGTCGGCACGCAGCAGAAGATATCGCTTGCCGGCCACTTCATTCCCGGCAACCAATGCTTCTGCCAGCGCCTCGGCGACAAAGCTTTCCGGGCACAGATCGACCGACAGGAACAGTTCATCACGAATCGCCCGAGCCGTCGCGTCGCCGATCGCGGCGATCTTCGCCCGGCCAAAGGCGCGGGCGTCCAGGCCGAGTTCCTGTAACCGCTTGCGAGTAAAGCTGACGCCGTTCTGGCTCGTGAAGACGACCCAGTCGTACGTCGCGATCGATCGCAGCGCGCCGTCAATCAGCGACTGATCCGGCTGCGGCTGCAATTCGATCGTCGGCGCTTCGATCACGTTTGCGCCCAGTTCCGCCAGCTTATGCGTCAGATCGCTCGCCTGCTGCCGTGTGCGGGTAACGACGATCGTCTGCCCGAAGAGCGGTCGCGTCTCGAACCAGTTCATCGTGTGCCGTAACGAAACTACCCGGCCAATAATCGTCAGCGCCGGCGGGCCGAGCTTGGCCTGCGCAACTTTCTCCGGAAGATCGGAGACGGTTCCCACGACCGTTCGCTGTCGCGGCGTGGTGCCCCAGCGAATCGTGGCGGCGGGCATCGTCGCGTCCATGCCGTGCTCGATCAGCTTCTGGCAGATCCGCGGCAATGATTTGACGCCCATGTAAAACGCGATGCAGGGAAGTTTCGCCAGCGCCGCCCAATCCAGATCAGATGCGCCGCCGAGTTCGCGCGATCGGGCAAGGTCATCGCGATACGCTTCTTCCTTCTCGTGGCCGGTGATGAAGGTGAAGCTCGAATTCAGATCGCGATGCGTGACCGGAATGCCCGCGTAAGCCGGTGCGGCGATCGCTGCGGTAATTCCCGGCACGACTTCGAACCGGATTCCCGCGGCGGCCAGCGCCTCGCACTCTTCTCCGCCGCGACCGAAGATGAATGGGTCGCCGCCTTTAAGTCGCACGACTCGTTTGCCCGCCTGAGCGTACTCGACCAGCAACGCGTTGATCTGCTCCTGCGTCATCGAATGGCTCGCGGCCTTCTTGCCGACGTAGATCGCCTGAGCGGCTGGGCTGTAGTTCAACAGTTGCGGATTGGACAGATAGTCGTAAACGACGACGTCAGCGGTTTTGAGCAGTTCCGCCCCGCGTACCGTGATCAGGCCGGGGTCTCCCGATCCTGCGCCGACGAGATAGACGATGCCTGAGCTGCGTTGATTCGATAACGTCATGGGGTCGTTAGTTTACGGGAGCGAACCGATTCTATCGCGGCTTGCGAACTTTCAGTATCGCGGGTTGCGGGTCGAATTTCACCGCCGCCGGCTCTAATATGAATCCCCGATGACCACGACCACGCTGCCAGCAACTTCTGCAACACGAGCCGAGCCGAGCCCGGCCAAGCCCGGCATTCTGCTGCCGGCGGTGTCGCTCTGCCGGCGAGAGCTCGTGCGGTTCCTTCGCCAGCGGCATCGCATCATTGGCGCGCTTGGCACGCCGATCGTGTTCTGGCTGTTGCTGGGGCTGGGAATGGGCCGCAGCTTTCAAGGGATCAACGTGCCGGGCGGGGCAAACTATCTCCAATACTTTTTTCCCGGCACGGTGCTGATGATTCTGCTGTTCACGGCGATTTTTTCGACGATCTCAATCATCGAAGATCGCCGCGAGGGGTTTCTGCAATCGGTGCTCGTCGCGCCGGTTTCTCGAATGGCGATCGTCCTCGGTAAAGTGCTCGGCGGTACGGCGCTGGCATTCATTCAAGCGCTGCTGTTCCTGATTCTCGCGCCGCTGATCGGCCTGCATCTGTCGCCGATGGGCATTTTCGAAGCTTGCGCCATGATGCTGATCATCGCGTTCGCCCTGACGGGCCTTGGCTTTGCCATCGCATGGCGAATGAGTTCGACGCAGGGCTTTCATGCGATCATGAACCTGTTTTTAATGCCGCTTTGGTTTTTGTCCGGCGCGCTGTTCGCGCCGCAGACGGCGTGGACGGGCCTTCGCTGGGTAATGCGATTTAACCCGCTGAGCTACGGCCTTGCCGGCTTGCAGCGCGCGGTGTTTCCCGCCGATGCCGTTAGCGCGTTGCCCGGCTGGCCGATGATTCTGCTTGTCAGCGGTTTGTTTGCGGCCATCATGTTCGCGCTATGCACGCGGATCGCGTCGCGAAATACCGTCGCGGATCTTCAATAGATATTTGCCATGGAACCCACTCAGAAAAAAATCACGATCGGCTTATGGGTGCTGACCCTCATCGCGATCGTTGGGATCGTCACCGGCAAAATGATGATGCCGCGTCCGGCGCCCCCGGCTTCGCCTGCGGATGCGCCGGCGGAAACGCCGCCGGTCGAGGCCGTCAGTTCACTGCATGATCTGTTCCCCCTGCCACCGATCAAGCTGACCGATCAAGATGGCAAGCCGTTTTCCACTGCTTCGCTGGCGGGAAAAGTGTGGGTCGCCGACTTCATCTTCACGTCCTGCGGCAGCATCTGCCCGATCCTTTCCGATCGCATGGCTCACCTTCAAAAGATGACGCCGGCCGGGGTGAATTTCGTCTCATTCTCGGTCGATCCGAAAACGGATACGCCGGCGGTGATGAAAGCCTACGGGACGCGGCTTGGCGCTGATTTTTCGCGATGGCATTTTCTCACCGGCTCGACCGAGCAGATGACCGATGCCGCTGTTCAGGCGAAAATCGCGGCAAACGGATCGAATCCGCTGGCACACAGCGATCGCTTCCTGCTGGTGAACACCAAGGGAGTCGTTGTCGGTATTTACTCCGGGATCGAGCCATCCGATCTTCCGCTGGTTGCGGCGGACGCAACGAAACTCGCGGCTGACGCTGCGAACCAGCCGCAAACGGCTCCCGCCGGGAAAGCTGAATGAGGCTGGAGCTTTTCCCCCCGATCAACGCGACGCTGAATGGCCTGAGCGCGGTGCTTCTGCTGATCGGCTACGTCTTGGTTCGCAATCGAAAGTACGCCGCCCACGCGACGATGATGATCTGCGCGTTCGTCTCGTCCACGATCTTCCTGGCGTGCTATCTGACGTACCACGCACTGCTGAAGGGCCACGTGACCCGGTTCCCGGCAAGCACCATACGGCCGGTTTACTATGCAATCCTCGGCACGCACACCCTCCTTGCGATCGTCATCCTGCCGATGATTCTCATTACCTTCTGGCGAGCCGTCCACCGCCAATGGGATAAGCATCGCCGAATCGCGCGATTGACTTTCCCGCTCTGGCTTTACGTCTCCGTCACCGGTGTGGTGATCTACTGGATGCTCTACCACCTGGCTCCGCGATTAGCGCATTGAGCATGCATTACACGTCAATTCTCCGATTCATCTTGACCTGCTATGATTGGTGTTAGACAGCAATGGCTAAACGCGATTACTACGAAGTTCTGGGTGTTTCAAAATCCGCCAGCGCGGATGAGATTCGCAAGGCGCATCGCAAGCTCGCGCTGAAATACCATCCCGATCGCAACCGCGACAACAAGGGCGCCGAGGAGCGGTTCAAGGAGATTCAGGAAGCATACGACGTACTGTCGGACGCGACCAAGAAGGCCAATTACGATCAATTTGGCCACGCTGGCGTCGGCGCCGGCGGGTCGAATGGGGATGCAGCCGAGGCGTTTCGCCGCGCTCAGGCCGGTCGCGGCGGCGGACGCACGACCTGGCGTGCCTCGCCCAATGTCAGCGTTGAAGACTTCGACCCTTCACAAATGGGCGGTGACTTTGGCGACATCTTTGAGCAGCTATTTGGCGGCGCGGGTGGCCAGCGTCGCGCCGGAGCGACGCGAGGCCGCGGCCGAGCGCCGGCGCCGCGCGGGCAGGACGTCGAGCACACGGTGCAGCTAACCTTCGAGCAAGCCGCTCGCGGCAGCACTTTGCCCCTGCAAATCACCCGCGGCCAAGGCGAAGCCGAGACGATTGAGGTCAAGATTCCACCCGGCGTCAAAGACGGCAGCCGGATTCGCATCAAGGGCCGGGGCGAGCAGACCGGCGGCGAGCCGGGCGATCTGTTTATTGTCGCCCACGTCGCGCCGCATCCGTATTTTCGTCGCGAAGGGCTCGACATTTACATCGACCTGCCGCTCAGCATGTATGAGGCGCTGCTCGGCTCGCGCGTGTCGGTGCCGACGCTGGATGGCGCGGTGACGCTCACGACCCCGCCGGGCGCAAGCAGCGGCGCAAAGCTGCGCATCAAAGGGCGTGGCGTCGAACGCGGCGCGGAAAAGGGCGATCAATACGCCGTTGTGAAGATCGTCGTGCCGAAGAATCTGAGCGAGGACGATCAGAAGCTGATTACCGAGCTGCAGGCGAGATATCCAATCGATGCCCGTGCAGATATTCGCTGGTAACGCTGAATTTCAGACTCGGCATACAGGACACGCGGTATGATGGATGCGCCGGCGCTTGATGCCCGGACAGGCGAACCACCATGCTTCTACGCCAAATCCCGCCGACCAAGGCCTGGTTGCTGCGCGTTCTCGCGTTCATGGTGGCGTTCGCGATTCTGATCATCGTGGTCGTGCGGTATTACCTGCTGCCGGCGATGGCTGCCGCCACCCATGCGTCGCCTCACGATCGCGCGGTGCTTCGCGCACATGCGGCACTTGTGTTGATGGTGGTGCTGTTCGTGATCTTTGTCGGCTGGGCCTTCACGTTTCGGGTTGGCCGATACTTTTTCCCTAGAGCCGGCAACATCAAACGCCCGCCTGCAACGCAATATCCCGACGCCTGGGCGGAATCGGCGCGGCGCGTGCAACCGCTGGAAGACGACGAGTAGCCGCTCCCGGCTTAACTCGGTCACGTCAAAGCGACCTCCAATTGTTGCGGGGTTTGGTCTCACTTCGTAGCGTTGTCCCCCATCGGCAACTGACGCTCAGAACGGTCGACGGGCGCCGAAGCTCATTTCTTCATCCAAAGGCGAGAGGAAGCACACCAGCATGACGTGGACACAGACGTACACGCCACTCGGCGGAGTTGCGCTTTCGGCGCTGGCGGCGGCGGTTCCCGTCGTCATCCTGCTCGGGACGCTTGCGCTGTCAAAAATTCCGGCGCATTTTGCGGCGCTGCTTGGGCTGCTGGCTTCCATTCTCATCGCGGTCTGCGTTTTCAAGATGCCGGCGGCGCTCGCCGCCATGGCTACGGTGTTTGGAGCGGCTTACGGGCTGTTTCCAATCGGGTGGATCGTTCTCTGCGCCATCTTCGTTTACGACATCACAGTTTCCACGGGCCAATTTGAAGTCATTAAACGATCGGTCGCGGGACTCGCCGACGATCGGCGGATTCAGACGATCCTGGTCGCATTTTGCTTTGGCGCGTTCATCGAAGGAGCCGCCGGGTTCGGCACGCCAGTCGCGATTTGCGGGGCGATGATGATCGGTCTGGGTTTCCGCCCGCTGCCGGCGGCGACGCTGGCACTCATCGGCAACACGGCGCCCGTCGCCTTTGGATCGCTTGGCACGCCGATCATTGCGCTGGCCAGTTCCACGGGAATCGACGCTTCGGTTCTGGGCGCGATGGTCGGTCGGCAGCTTCCAATCTTTTCGCTGATCATCCCGCTGTGGCTCGTCTGGGCGCTCGCGGGCTTTCGCAAGGCGATGGAAGTCTGGCCGGCCTGGCTGGTGGCGGGAGCGACATTCGCCGTCGTGCAGTATTCAGTAAGCAACCATCATGGCCCGACGCTGGTGGATATCTTCGCTTCGCTCGCGTCAATCGCGGCGTTGCTCATTCTTCTGCAATTCTGGCAGCCGAAAACCACCTGGCGTTTTGAACATGAATGTGACGAGGCGCCGATCGGCGCCATTGCCGCTCCAACGGCCGGCGAGGCGTTTCGCGCGTGGATGCCGTGGCTGATTGTTTCCACGATGGTGTTCGTATGGGGCATTCCGGCAGTGAAAACGGCGATGAACTCATATACGCAGCACGAACTTCACATTCACTGGCTCGATAATGCCGTGCTGCGCTCGCCGCCGGTGGTGATGAAAGCCACGGCAGAAAAAGCGGTCTTCCTTTTCAACTGGCTTTCGGCGACGGGCACCAGCATGCTGCTGGCGGGAATCGTTTCCGGTTTGCTGCTCGGATTGCGGCCCATGCGGCTGGCCGAGACATTCGCGAAATCGCTGCATCGCGTGCGCCGGTCGTTGCTAACCATCGCCGCAATGATGGCGATCGGCTACGTCAGCCGATTCGGCGGGCTCGACGCCACGCTCGGCCTCGCGTTCGCACACACGGGCCGGTTTTTCCCGTTCTTCTCTCCCCTGCTCGGATGGCTCGGCGTCGCCCTCACTGGCAGCGATACCGCATCCAACGTCCTCTTCGGCAATTTGCAGACGATCACGGCCACGCAGCTTCACTTTTCGCCCATCGTCGCAGCCGCCGCGAATAGCTCGGGCGGCGTCATGGGAAAAATGATCGACGCCCAAAGCATCGTCGTCGCCGGCGTCGCGACGGGAAAGACGGGAGCTGAGGGACAGATCCTGCGTCGCGTGTTTCTGCACAGCATCGTGCTGGCAATGCTGGTTGGATTGCTGGTGATGTGGCAGATGCGGCACTGACACACGGTTCACTGCCAAGCTACTCACCCAATTAGCCGATCTGGGCGAGCAGTAGCGAATCACCAAGTTGAGCTCGCAAGGCGGCCCGAAGCTCGCGATGCGCGGCATCGTTTAGTCTCGGATCGTCCCGCAGAATATCCAGCGCGTCAGCGCGGGCCAGTTGCAGCAAGTCCATCTCCTGGGTCACGTCGGCCAGCTTGAACTCGGGTAACCCATGCTGGCGGGTGCCGAAGAATTCGCCGGGGCCGCGAAGCTGCAGATCCATCTCGGCAATTTCGAAACCATCGCTGGTTTTCGTCATTGCACGCAGTCGCGATTCGGTGCGTTCATTGCCGCCGTCGGAAAGCAGGATGCAATAGGATGCGTGCTTGCCGCGACCCACGCGGCCGCGAAGCTGGTGCAGTTGCGACAGGCCGAAGCGCTCGGCGTTGTCGATCAGGATCACCGTCGCATTCGGCACGTCGATGCCGACTTCGATGACGGTTGTGGAGACCAGCACATCGGTTTGGCGCGCGCGGAACGCCGTCATCACGGCTTGTTTCTCGTCGGTGGGCATCTGGCCGTGCAACATCGCGAGGCGCAGCCCGGTGAGTGGGCCGGAGCTAAGTCGCTCGAATTCTTTCTTCACACTGCGGGCTTCGGTGGCGCCGTCATCGTCGATCTGCGGCAGCACGATGTACGCCTGCCGCCCGCCGTCTATTTGCCGGCGAATGAAGTGATAGGCTTCGCCGGCCTGCGGGGTGCGAATCCAGCGCGTGACGATCTCCTGCCGGCCCGGTGGAAGATGGTCAATCGTCGTCACGTCAAAATCCGCGAAGTACGACAACGCCAACGTTCGCGGGATCGGCGTGGCGGTCATCACCAGGTAGTGCGGAAGCAGGCCCTTACCCTTCAGGATGGCGCGCTGCTTGACGCCGAGCTTGTGCTGCTCATCGACGACTACCAGGCCGAGGTTGGCAAACTCAATGCCTTCCTGAATCAGCGCCTGCGTGCCGACGGCCAGACGCACGGTTCCATCCGCGAGTCCCGTCATGCGGCCGTTGCGCTTTTGACGTTTCGTCCGGCTGGTGATCAATTCGATGCTAACGCTGGAATCGCGCAACAAGCTGCGCAGCGTCAGGTAATGCTGCTCGGCCAGAACCTCCGTCGGCGCCAGCAGCGCTGACTGCAGCTTGTTAGCCACCGCCGCGAGCATCGCGTAGACCGCGACAACGGTTTTTCCGCTGCCGACGTCCCCCTGTAGCAGGCGATTCATCGGCTTGCCGGAGCTCATATCCCGCGCGATCTCCCAGACGGCGTGGTCCTGGGCTTCGGTCAGCGCAAACGGGAACCGTTTGCGAATTCGATCGTTCAGAAGCTTATCGAGCCGAATCAGCGGAGCCGTCAGTCGGCCATCGCGAAGGACTTTGCTCAAACCCAGGCCAAGCTGCATGAGCATGAGCTCGTCGTAAACAAGCCGACGCCGAGCGCGCACGGCGTCGTCCAAATTGTTGGGCTGGTGGATCAGGCGATACGCGTCGCGACGGCCAAGCAATCGTCGTTGCTGAAGCAGCGCGTCGGGCAGCCACTCCCGAACATCGACGAGTGCGTCGCCCAAACTGCTGGCGATGACGTTGCCGATCGTCTCCGATGACAGCTTCAGACTGGCCGGGTAGATCGCGCGAAACTTTGATTCCTCGACCGGCGGAGTCGTTTCATCCACCACTTCCCAACGCGGGTTCACCATCTGCGGAAACGACCGGAAGAAGCCGACTTTGCCCTGCACGCGGATCGCCATGCCGGGGTGAATTTTGGTTCGCAGATATGCGCCGTTGAAAAACGCGAGGGAGAGCTTCTGGCCGTCGGCTTCGAGTGTGGCTTCAAATCGCGAGCGCGGGCGACGGGAGATGTAATCGACCGCGCAGACAACGCCGCGAACAGTTTGGATGATGCCGTCGCGGAGTTCGCGGATGGAAAGCTCGGCGGTTTCGAGTTGATAGTCGCGAGGGAAGTAATCGAGCAGGTCGCCGAGCGTTTTGACCTTCAGCGCACGCAAAGCCTTGGCGCGGGCCGGGCCGACGTCGGCCAGCGACTCAACCGGACGCGCGTGCGCAGTTGCGTTGTACGCCGTGCTGGTCGCGACGTCAGTCATGCCGACAAGGATAACGGGGATAAGCGCCTGTGACATGGGCTTCCAGCCCATGCAGAATCGTTTGCATGCTCAAAATCGTTTTCGTAGGAGCGCGACCGACAACCGAGCGTAAGCCGCAACCGCGAGCGGCGAGCTCAGATTCTTCGACTGGTGCGTCATCCCGTATCAGCAAATCGCTTGCATGGGCTGGAAGCCCATGTCACGGACGCTTTACTGCACGAAGCCTTCTTCGCCGATCAGTTTCACAAACACGCACGGGCAGATTTCAGTCGTCTTCAGCTCATTACCGTCTCGACGAATGTGCAGCAGCATTTGATCGTCGGCCTGGCCCACCGGTGCGATGGCGGTGCCGCCGTCTTTAAGTTGAGCACGCAGCAGCTTTTCAGGAAGCTTCGGGGCGGCGGCAGTGATGATGATGCGATCGAACGGCGCCTGTTCCGGCCAGCCGAGTGTTCCATCGCCGAGGCGCAGGTGAACGTTGCGGAGGCCGAGGTCCATCAATCGCTCGAAAGCTTCATCCAGAAGCGGCTTAACTCGCTCGATCGAATAAACTTGCGCGGCAAGCTTGCTGAGCACCGCCGTCTGATAGCCGCTGCCCGTGCCGAGCTCAAGCACCTTGTGTTCGGGCTTCACTTCGAGTCGGTGCGTCATTAGCGCGACGATATACGGCTCGCTGATGGTTTGGCCGTGACCAATCGGGGCGGCTCGGCCGGCATAAGCTTCGTCGCGAACATCCTGCCGGAAAAATTTGTCTCGGGGTATTGCACGCAGGGCCGTCAGCAGCGCGTCATCGCGAATGCCACGCTCAACAACCTGCTGCTGGATCATCCGCTCGAGGGGGTTTAATTCAGTAAGCTGCTTCACGGGGGTATTATACGCAATCTGTTGAGGAAAAGCTTGGCTACGCGGGCCGCTACGGCCGAACTTTCATTGATTGTTCGGCCGGTCGTCTCTAACTTGCCAATCGTGCCGACGGATCGACCCATCGTGACCCTCACGACAGATTTCCAGAGCGTTGACTATTACGTCGCCGCGATCAAAGGTGTTCTGCTTTCGGCATATCGCGACGTTTGCATCGTTGATGTGACGCATGAAATTCCCCGGCATGATGTGGTGGCCGGGTCGATCGTGTTGGAGCGGGCTCTGGCGAGCTTTCCGCCGGGAACGTACCACTTGGTCGTGGTTGATCCGGGGGTTGGATCGGATCGACGCATCATTATAGCTGAGATTGCGGGCCAAACAGTGGTTTGCCCGGACAACGGCCTAATTACCTGGGCAGTGCGACGGCTGGAAGGCAGCCAGATACATGAGCTGATCTGGCGGCCGGCTCAATCGAGCGCCACGTTTGAGGGTCGGGATCTGATGGCTCCCGCCCTGACGATGCTGATGCAGGGGCGACCGATCTCCGAAATCGGTCGGGCAATCAGTGATGCCGGCTTGCTTGATCTGAATCTGGCCAGTGACCGGCGGCGCGGACAGATCATCCACATCGACACCTACGGCAACGCCACGACGAATCTGCCAGCCGCGCTGCTGGCGAGTCGTCACGACGCGACGGTGAGCGTCCGCGGGCAGAGCGTCGGCCAGATTCGCCATACGTATGGCGACGTCGGAATCGGCGAACCGCTGGCGCTGATCGGCAGCAGCGGTCTGTTGGAAATCGCCGTCCGAGAAGGTGATGCGGCGGCGGAAATGAATCTCAAAGTCGGCGATGCAGTCGCACTCAAATAGTGGAATCGCAAATTTCAAATTTCAAATTCCAGATTTCGGATACCGACGCGCTGCGGGCGGCGGATAAGGCGCACATCTGGCATCCTTTCACGCCGATGTCGCTGTGGCTGGAATCCGATCCGCTGGTGATCGTCGCCGCTGAGGGGATGCACCTGATCGACTCGGACGGCAACCGCTATCTCGACGGCGTCAGCAGTCTCTGGTGCAACGTGCACGGCCATCGCGTGCCGGAGATCGACCAGGCAATTCGAGATCAGCTCGATCGCGTCGCGCATACCACGATGCTCGGGCTGGCAAGTGAGCCGGCGATTCGTCTGGCTGAGCGACTGATGAAAATCGTGCCGCCGGGGCTGACGAAAGTTTTCTACAGCGATTCCGGAGCGACGGCCACCGAAATCGCGTTCAAGCTGGCGGCGCAGTATTGGTTTAATGTGGGCCAGCCACAGCGAACGCAATTTGTCGGCTTCACTGAAGCCTATCACGGCGACACCGTCGGCGCGATGTCGATCGGCCGCAAGACGGCGTTTCATCGGCCCTATTTTCCGATGCTGTTTCCGGTTCACTTTGCGCCGACGCCGCGGAACGCGGTTGCTACCGAGGAATGCCTGGCGTGGCTTGATGAACTGTTTACAAGAGAGCCGGATAAAATCGCCGCGGTATGCATTGAGCCAATCGTGCAGGGCGCGGCGGGCATGCTCGTTCAGCCACCGGGATTCTTACGAAAGCTTCGCGAGCTGACGCATCGGCACCAGACGCTGCTGATCGCCGACGAAGTCGCGACCGGATTTGGCCGCACGGGAAAGATGTTCGCCTGCGAGCATGAAAGCGCTTCACCCGATCTGATGTGCGTCGGCAAGGGCATCACCGGCGGCTATCTGCCGCTCGCGGCCACATTCGCCACGCAAAAGATCTTCGATGCGTTCCTGGGCGCCCCATCCGAAGGGAAAACCTTCTTCCACGGCCACACCTACACCGGCAACCCGCTCGCCTGCGCGGCCGCATTGGCATCGCTCGACCTGTTCGAGAAGAACGATCTCGTGGCGCGCGTCGCGTCCAAATCGCAACAACTATCGCAACTCTTGAAGGAGCTTGATTCGCTGCCAAATGTGCTGGAAATCCGGCAAAAGGGGTTCATGGTCGGCATCGAGTTAACCGCCGACAAGCAAAAGCCGAAACCTTTTGACCCAACGGCCCGCACCGGCGCCCGCATCTGCCAGAACCTCCGCAAGCACGGCGTGATTCTTCGCCCGCTCGGCGATGTGGTCGTGATGATGCCGCCATTGGCGATGGAGATGGACGATCTGGCGAAGATTGTCAATTCGCTCGAGATCGAAATTGGCAAGCTCAATCAGGCGTGAACCGCCACGGGTGGATTCGCGATGTCCGTTCCGCATTCGGGGCAAATTCCTGTCGTATTTCCCGTACGGTTGTATCCGCATGCGAGACATTGGTTCGATTTCCGTCGTCGGCGCTGACGTCCGGCGATGGAAACCCATCGAATTGGAAAAAGCGCCAGCAATAGAGCCGCCGGCCACAGCGGCAGTTCGCGCGTGAAGCGGTCGCGACGTTTGTGCCACTGTAGCTCGATCTTGCCGCGCTGGTTGGGCACGATCTGCGGACGAAAAGTTGTCGGGCGTCCGATGGTTTTTTCATGCGCCGTGAGCGCGACCTCGAGGTTGTTGACCCTCGATCCGTTCCACCGCACTGAGCCAAGCATCATGCCGGGCGGAAGTCCTTTTCGAGATAAGAGTTGATCATTCGAGAGAATGACATGAGCTGCCTCGAATCGGTTCGGGTCATGCAGCGCCCGCAGGCACGCGCGCCACATTTCCGATTGATTCGGATTTTCCACGAGCGCGGCGGCGACGACATCCGGCTTGATCTCCGCCGAAATGAGTGGGCCACTGGGGGGCGGAGGCGCAGGTAGGCCGGGGGGCGTCGGTGGCCGCCGAATCATGCTGAGCGGAATCAGCGTCCAGTCGACGTCGTCATTCCGCAGTTGCGACGTCAGCTTGGAGATAGCAGCAAGCTTTTGCGGATCAGCTGCCGGCGGCAGGCCGATACTGATCCTCCCCCGTCCGATGACGACCGTATAACTGGAATCCGGCGTGCAAAAATAGAACACGATCGGGTTGCGATAGCTTTGCACGCACGCGGCCAGCGTGACTGCCACCAAAACCACGAGAGCCAGGTTGGCTATCACGATCATCCGCCGACGGATTGAGCGATCGCCCGGCCGGGTGCGGATCAGCAACCACGTAATCGGAAGAATCGCAAAGAAGAGAGCCAGAAGCGCCAAGTGAACATGCACGCCGCTCGGCGGCGAACTGGGCGTCTCGGGCGCTCCACCCGGTGTGCGGATGCCGTGCTCATGCTCCCACGCATCCAGCTTCAACCGGGCAGCGGTGTACTCCGGGCCATACGGTGCGCGCTCCATCGCCGATCGAAGCGCGTCGTGCGTGGCCTCCCAAGCAAATCTTGCATGTGTATTGGCCGCCCTGGTCTGCTTGACTTCGAGATCGCGCTGCGGCTCGTTGTCGATAAACACCACTCCGCCGCGACACGCGACTTCCCACAGAGTTCCCCGCGCGGCAAAGGGCCCGGAGATGTCCTGAAAGAAAACAGTGAAGCCGAAGAGCGTGCTGCTGACGGCGCAGAGCAGCAGGGAGAGGATCGCCGCGATCGTAATGAGACGCCGTGCCAAGAATCGCACCCCGCATTACAGTTCAGCGAAGGATCGCTTGAACTTACCGTGAACGAACGTCTGCTCGTTCGAGATTATCACATGCAAGACCTGAATGCTCAAAGTCGCTCTGCTGCCGATGGCGATGGAGGCCGACTTGGCTAAATCCAAACCGGCAACAGCGCATTTCGTCGGCCTGCTCCGCGGGATCAACGTCGGCGGGAACAAGGCCGTTTCGATGGCGGCGTTGCGGGAGTTGATGGAAGGGATGGGATTCTGTGATGTGAAGACGCTGCTGCAATCGGGAAATGTGGTTTTCTCAGATGCGACGCAAGCGGCCGAGAAATTAGAGCGGCAGGTTGAGACGGCGCTCACGAAAAAGCTTGCGGTCGAGGCAGATGTCTTGATTCGTACTGCCGATGACTGGTCAAAGCTGATCGACGCCAATCCGTTTCAAGCGATGGCGGAGTCCGACCCTTCACACCTGGTGCTGGTCTGCTTGAAGTCATCGCCGACCTCCGATGCTGTCCAGGCGTTGAGGGCAGCGATCAAAGGGCGGGAGGAAATTCAGGTGATCGGTCGTGAGTTGTATGTGACCTATGTCGAGGGCATCGGCACATCAAAGCTGACGAATACCGTCATCGAAAAACATCTACGCATCCGCGGCACCGGGCGGAATTGGAACACCGTGCTAAAGATTCAAGATGTCCTCAGCCAACGAAGTTAGCCGGCGAAAGTCATGGCGGCTGCACGTCGCACGACTCACTCCGGCGTACACGAACCTCAACTAAGCGCGAGTTCGAGCCGATCTCGCGTGGAATGCCAACACCGCGCGACAACGATTTGACGTCCGATAATCCGCCTTCGAGCTCCCGCTGGGCGTTCTGGCTCGCGTCATTGGTCGCGATCATCACCTTCGCGGTTTACTTTCCCGTTCTGAAGCACTGGTTCGTGTTCTGGGACGACGACTTTTTTATCTTGCGCAACGCGGACATCAACAACCCAACGCTGTCGAGCCTCGCGAAATTCTGGGCGCATCCGCTGCAAGGCTACTGCCAGTTCCTCGTGCCGATGAACTACACCACCTGGTGGTTGCTGGCTCACGTCGCGCGAATCCCCACGATCGTGCCCGGCAACGTCGTGCTCATCGGCCCGGCGTTTCATGCGCTCAACCTCGGTTTCCACCTGATTTCCAGCGTCGCGGCATTTCTCATCCTGCGAAAGCTGACGCGAAGCGATATCCCTGCAGCGATTGGCGCGCTGCTGTTCGCGCTGCACCCGCTCCAGGCCGAGCCCGTCTCGTGGGCGGCCAATATGTATACGAGCCTCAGCGGTTGCCTGGCGCTGCTGGCGATGCTGACGTATTTGAGTTTTGCCGATGACGCGCGGCGCACGCGATGGATTCGATACGCGCTCGGCACGCTGCTCTTCACAACGGCGTTGCTCAGTAAACCGTCGGTGTCATTCCTTCCCATCGCGATCGCGTTGATCGAAGTAATGCTGCGCGGCCGACGCCTGCGCGATTGCAAAGCGCTTGCGCTCTGGCTCGCGATCGGCTTCATCGACGGCTTGCTCACTCACCACATCCAAACCGGAATCCAGGCGTACGTGCCGCCCGTGTGGCAGCGGTTCTTCATCGCCGGCGATTCGCTGACGTTCTATCTGGCCAAGACGCTGCTGCCGTTCGGATTGATTCCCGACTACGGCCGTTCGCCGCAATTTGTATTGCGTACGTCGTTCGTCTGGATCGCATGGATTGTGCCGACGCTCGTGGGCGTGCTCTGTTTCACGCGCCGTCGCTCCGCTCCGTGGCTGCTGTGCGGGTTCGGCCTGTTCGTGCTCGGCGTGCTGCCGATGCTCGGGTTCCTGCCGTTCGACTTCCAGGCGTTTTCGACTGTCGCCGACAGATATATGTATTTGTCGCTCTTTGGCGTCGCCCTGATCGCGGCGTACGGATGCGTCGCAATCGGCAAGCTGCAACTCACCCAGAAAACCCGCCTCGCCATCGCCGTTACCACGCTCGCATTGCTTACCTTCAGCGGCTTCCTCGCTCGCGCGCAAACCAACACCTGGCAGGACACCGGCACACTGTTCCACCACACCCTGGCCATCAACCCAAAGAGCCAGGTCGCCCATCTTCAGCTCGGCTACGTCCTGCTCAATCGCGGCGGCCAAGCGGAACTCGAGGAAGCACTCGATCATTATTCGGCGGTGCTGGATGACCGCCCCACCGATCCGTTTCTGCTCGGCAACATTGGCCTGGTGCTTCGCCGCCTGAACCGCCCCGCCGAAGCCGCGGCGTATTTCAACGAAGCCTGGAAGCTTGATCCAACCAGCGCAAATCTGGAAAGCGCCCTGGCCCAATGTCAGCAAGCCGCCGGGGACACCGCGTCCGCCGCGGCACACTTCAAATCGCTGAGCGCTCGCTTTCCCCATGCGGGCAGCGCGCAAGCCGCGATTGATCCTCGCTGATCGCCAGTGCTCCATTCCCCTTGAAAATGCGAGTCGTCGAATCGATCCTTGTTTCGGGCATGTCACGGACGCTTGCCGGTGCCGTTCGCCACCGTAGTGCGCTTTGCTAACCCTTTACTCGGGAGACCGAGAGGATTTGTGCTCAAGGGATGAGCCGATTCAGCACCACCGTTCCACTAAAATGCTCCTTTTTCTCGACCGTGCGGAAGGTGAGATCGAGCGTGTTGTCGGCGAACGTTCCGCTGCCGGTGCTGACAAACTTGACGTTGAAGCCGTGGTCGACGAAGTGAACCTTGCCAGCGCGGGTGACCGTGCCGGTTAGATGCCCGATCGAGCCGCTGCCTTGGGCGGTTTCACCGGCAAATGCGCCGCCAACCTGCTTCGTTACAGAAAGCGTAACCGAGTCAGTCGCGCCGGTAGTGTAGAAAATCGTGCCTTGAAACACGCTGACAAGATTTGGAATTGGAACCTTGGCGTGCACCGCCGGAACAACTGTCGCCGAGTAGAGCCGGCGGTTTTCCAAAGTTTCAACCCCAACAAATCGTGATGTGACGCTTGCCATAGCTTTCCCTCTTTAAATTCACCGCTTGATGGTGCTCAGAGGATATCACATTTCAGCCAACCCGCCAGATAATCGCGGCTATCCTTGATGGGGTCGTGCCGCCTGAAGCTGCTTCACGACGTCATTGTATTTGGCGACCAGATCATCGTATTTCGCGAACAACGGGTTGTACTTTTTTTCGACCAGGTCGTTGTATTTCACAACGGCTTCGTCGCGCTGCGATTGCATCTTCTGTTCGGAATCACGGACCTGCTTAAGCATCTGATCGCGCTCCGCGACCACTTTAGTAAGTTGCTCGCGCATAGCGTCGCCTTGATCCCGCAAGCGCGTCATCGCTTGCAGCTTCGCCTGTGCGTCTTTCAGGGACGCGTCGCTGGTCGTCAGCTTCTGGCGGGTATCGTCCAGGTCGGAAGCGGTGCTTTTGATCGTCGCATCCTGCTCTGTGATTTTCGCCGCCTGCTCCGTACGGGTCTGCTCAAGTTCGGCTTTCGCGTAGGAAAGTTCGCTATCGTGATGCCATTGAATCGCGCACAGGCCGACCAGCAGCCCGACGCCGATGAAATTCAAAATATTCAGCACAAGATTCATGGGGATACACCTTTTTTGGGTTCGTTGATTTGGAAAGCGACTTTGTCTATGCCCGCGCCGCGAACCAGGTCGAGCACGTGCATGATCTGCCCATGTTTGGCGTCGCGATCGCCGCTGATGAAGACTTTCAGATCAGCGCTAGCGCGGTGATCTTCCGCGAGTTTTCGCACCAGCGTGGTGTCGGACAGCCGTTCTTTGTCGAGGAAGATGAGGCCGGATTTGTCGACTGAGATGTCAACGATGCCCTTTTTCGCAGCGCTCGACCCGGCTGTCGCGGTGGGCAGATTCACCTTGACGCTTTTCAGCGTCGCCATGCTCAGGCTCACCAGCATGAACGAGGCCAGCAGGAAGAACATGATGTCGATCAGCGGGATGATCTCGATGCGCGCTTCATGCTCCTCGGCGGCGTAGTTTTGCAATTTGACGGGCATCAGTTGCCCTCCCGCCGAGGCTGGCGCCGGCGCGCGAATTCTTCCAAATCAAATCCGTGATGGCGCGCCGACGCCACCAGCAGTTCGACGTGGTTGATTGTCCGCTCCAGCTCCGATCGCAGCCGGCTCAGATGCCGGTTGAAATAGTTGTATGGAAGCAGGCACAGGATCGCGATTCCCAGTCCGCACGCGGTGGCGATCAGCGCCTCGGCGATGCCGCCGCTCACTTTCGTCGGGGCCAGTTGATCGTCGCCGATGAAGCTGAACGAACGCATGATCCCGGTGATGGTGCCGAGCAATCCCAGCAGCGGCGCCAGCGTAATCAGCGTGCCGAGCACCCATTGCATGCGCTCGGCGTGCTCGATTTCCCGCGAGGCGCGAAGCTGCATCGCCCCGAGCATCGAGGTATGGGCATCTATGATTCCCGCGTGCACCGTGCGCAACAGCGGGTCGCGGCCGGTTCGCGTGATCTGTTCGGCGTGGGCGAAATCTCCGGACACGATCGCCGTGAAGCTCTCCTGCAGCGGGCCGTCGCGAATCTGGCTTCGCAGGTTCCACCACCAGAGCGTGCGTTGCAGGCCGACCGTGAGCGCGGCAATCAGCGCGAGCAGGATCGGCCACATGATCGGCCCACCTTCGACGAACGAGTCCACGACGATATTTGCTGTTATTAAGTTCATGATCGGTTGATGCGGAATGTGATTCGGACGTCATCGGTGCGGATCGCGCCGGGCAGAAGCCGCCAGCGATCGCGAACCACGTCAAGGGCCGCCTGATTCAGCAGTGGCCATCGCGACGGGGATTCAAGGTCTGCTGTGATGACGCGGCCGTCCTCACCGACGGTAAATCGGACGACGACAACTCCCTCTTGTTCCTCCAGGAGAGCCTGCGCGGGGTATTCGGGAGGGGGTTGGCGTCCTTCACCCTGGCCCAGGACCAGGTGATGCACGACCGCCGCCGCGACACGTTGCGGCACATACCCGGCCCGTCCCGCCGATACGATGCGAACCGGCCCGTCAACCGGGACGGCGAACGCGATCGCCGCTGACGGCGCTGCCGCTAGGGCCAACTGGGCCGGCTCCGGCGGCGCCAGGGTGTCGGGCGGCGCTTGCTGCGGGTCCGGCTCGGGCTCCGGTGGCGGCGGCTCGGGATCGGGCGTCACCAGCTCGGCCACCACGGGCGGCACTGGCGGGGCTTGCGCCTGTGGATGGGGAACGGAAATGCCGTCCCAAAGCAAACCGATGACGCCGATAATCAGCGCCATCAGCCAGAGCACCAGCGTCAGCACCGCCAGCAGCGACGGCCCGTTGTCGGTATCGGAATCAGGCTGAAAAGTGAGCGTATTCATGGTTTAGAAATCGAAGGTAAGCCCCGTCAGTAATGTTCGCCGCGCGCCGTACTGAGCGGCGGCGACGCCGATGCCCGTGCCGTTGCGCAGCGGGTAGACTTCGTCGAACAAATTCGCGATATCAACTCGGAAGTGAACGTCCTGCACGCCCTTGACGTCGGGATGGAAGATGTGCTCGTAGCCAACGCTGACCGGCGCGTACTGCGGCTCCTTCAACGTGTTGGCAAACCCGCTTCTCAGGCCCGACCCGTACAACAGATCGACATACACACGGTTGTTCTTCCAAGCGTACGCGATGCCGGCGGAGCCGGTGAATTCACCTTCGTGGTCGAGCCGAATGTTGTGGGTTTTGATGTACGCGAGCTCAGCGGGGTCGTTGATGAGATATTGGTTGCTGACGATGTCGCGGCCGGTCGCGTGCACCCACGAGAAGTTGCCGAACAATGACCAGCCGCCGTGTTTATATGTGCTGCTCAGTTCAGCGCCTTCCACGCTGCCGACTTCGTAGTTGAACGGCGCCAGTATGATCGCGTTGCCGAACTGCCCGGAATCGAGCAGCGGCTTAGCGCCCTTGTAAAACCCATCGAGCGTGACTTGCCATGCCGGGTTGATCTGCTGGGCGATGCCAACGTCGTAGTAATTGGATCGTTCAACCCGGGTTGGGTCATCCTGGAAGGTTCCCGGGGCGTTGGTCGTTCCGGCGAATCGCGCCACCTGTGCCGGATCGACGTACTGAATCGGTGGCGGCTGAAAATATCGGGAATACCCCGCGTGCAGCGTCGTCGATTTCGTCGCCTGCCACACGAGATTGATGCGCGGGCTCACCTGGCTTTCGTTGTCGAACGACGAATAGAAGCGGTCGTATCTCCCGCCGTAGTTGAGCGTGAACTGATCGGTGATCTTCCACTCGTCCTGCAGATAAATTCCAACGTCCGAGCCCCAGTTGCCATCCGTGTCCTGGATCGCGAACGGCACGTTCGAGCTTTGGTTGCCGGCTGCGTTCACGGGAAAGACCGATGTCGTCGCGTCCAGCGATTCGCCGGTGTAATCGCCGAGCAGTCCGAAGCGCACCGTGTTCTGATCATTCAGCTTATAGCTGGCGTCAAACTGCACGCCGTCGGTGAGAAAGTCATTGGTGATTTCGCTCGCCGTACCCTGAAAAATCAGATCATTGACCGGGTCCGGCGTGAAATGAAGCCGGCCGTAGCGAGTGAACGCCGAGACTTGAAATGACAGAGTATCGAGCGTCTTCTGGTACGAGATGACCGAGTAATAATCCTGCTCGTTCTGGTTCTCGTTGTCGCTGCCCGAGTTGGCGTTCGGATGGTTAATCAGATCAAACGCCGGTGTCAGGCCCGGCGTGGCGGGAAGCTGAAAATCCGCGTACGACCCGTTGAGCATCACGCTCACGCGACTCGTGTCATCAATGTGATACGACAAATACGTGAAAAGCTTGAACTGGCTCGTGTAATCATGCAGCGGCCAAACGCTGGACGTCGGATTCTCAATACCGACGCCGTTGTACTTGGCCGAGCCGCTGACAAAGTAATCGAGCTTTCCGCTATGGCCCCCCACCACGAAGGATGGCTGGACCGTGTCATAGCTGCCGCCGTAGAGGCTCACTTCATCATGGTCGAGCGTCGCGCCGGATTTGGTCGTCACGTCAACAATCCCGGCGGTGTGAAAACCAAACTGCGCCGGCAGGCTGCCGGTGATAAGCGTGACCGAGCTGGCCAGGTGCGTGTCAAGCTCCTGCCCGAATCCGCCGACACTGCTGATGCCCTCGGGAAGCAAAACGCCGTTGACGCGATAGGTGAGGTTCGCGTGCTCGCCGCGAACGTGTTCCTGCCCGAAGGAATCTTCGACAACGCCTGGCGCGCGAAGCAACACTTGCTGGAACGGAGCATTATCGCCAAGTGGAATATTGCTGATCTGATTGGGGCCAATCGTATAGCTGACGGCGCCGAGACTTGGAGCGATCTGCTCGCGCGAGCGATCCAGATCGGCCGTCACGATGACATCGTGAACATCCGATGACGGCGTCGAACCCGCGGCCGGTTCGGCAGTCACGGAGTTGGGAGCCGCCATTTCGGGAGCCGGCATGGTGGTCGGCGTTAAGAGCGTCGTCGACGGCTGCGTTGTCAGGATCGGCGATTTCAGAGCCGGAATTGTGTCGGGAACCGCGAGTTGCGGTTCGGCCGGTTGAGAGGTCTGGCCAAATGCCTTGACACCGATTAAGCACAGGCCGATTGCGCAGGCATTGCGCAATGCGCATCGCCCACCGCGCCGGCGCACCGGCCGGCGGCTGCCGCAAAGTTGATAGGGGTGCATGAAAGCACGCTGTCCCTTCGAATGTTTGTTTTTGAAAACAGAAATGAGCTCGCTGTCGGCGCGAAGTGGCCGAGCGATCAGGCTGACTGCGGAGATGAAACTTGCGCGGGCGGGCCGCGAGATTGCGGAATCGATACGGTGCGGCTGGAGGGATCGGATGAGTTAAGGACCGGCGTCGAGCCAACGCACAGCAGCGCGCTGGTTACAACAACGGACGGCGCGATCGGCGACAGATGCATCGCGGCGAGCGATGCGCAAATCGGACAGTCCGCTTCGGAATGTCCCTGCTTAACGGGCTTCGAGACGCCCGCGCCGGCATGCATCGCCGGCTGCGCGTGCGAATGCTCGATCAGCTCGTGCAGATACGCCGCCGACCCGCTCGCCCAGAAGGCGAAGCACGCCAGCAGCAGAAATTGAATCGAGCGGCGAAACATTTGAAAAGTTCGCTAATTCCCGGTTCGTTTTACTTGCGTCGCTTGCACGTTGAAGATGCTGACGACGTAGCCGTCGTCCTTCACTTCGGCGACTTTCAGCGTTCCTTCGACGACGACTTCATTGGCCGTCAGATCAACCGTCAGTCCGTTGGCGCAAGTCACCATCACGGTGTGTTCAATCTGCGGCGGTTGTCCGAAGCAGCAGTTGAACAGGCTCGGCACCAGCGCGAATTGCGTCAGCCGAACGGATTGGTTGGTCGGCACGATGAAGCCGCGAAGGCGAATCTTGATCCCGTCGAGTTGCCTTACATCGGTTGGAATCATCTCGCCGGCCGGCGTTTCGTAATTGAAATTGCCCAGGTCGCGAATCGCGATGTCGAGCGTTTGTCCATCCGCCGGACGCTTGTGCGGGACTCTCGTTGGTAGCGGGGTGGGCGGATCAAGCGCGATATTCTTCTGACAAATCACGATGCGCTGCAATGTCGTGGCCTGTTTCTGGGGTTTGTCAGCCAGTTGTGGCGCGAGCTTTTGCAGCAGCGGCAGCGCGGTGGCGTAGTCGCCGCGAACGAAAGCGCGGGTGGCGCGGTATTCGAGATGATCATCCTTGGCCGGTTGAGTCGTCGGCTCGGCCGCAGTCGCAAGATTCGCTGCCAGCACCAGCGTTAGCATGAAGCAAGTGAGTTTCATGGAGCACCTCGGGTCACTTGCCGACCTTCACGTTTCATGGCATTTGTGCGCGGAATTGAGCCGGAGGAGCGGACCGCGCCTGGAGCTTGACGTGACACGGGCTTCCAGCCCGTGCCGAACGATCCGCACCTTTGTCTCGCGCACCAATTCAAGCGACCAAGCTCGAAGCGAAGCGCGCATATGCCCTCCAGCATGGATAAAGATGGAGGCTCTTCCGATGCCGCGAGCGGCGAGCTTGGACCATCGAAGCGGAACGTCGCTTGAATAAATGGAAATCGCTTGCATGGGCTGGAAGCCCATGTCACGGAAGCATCTTCTTGTCGTTCACCACCGCTGCTTGCGTTACGAACCCCGGGCTTAGCCCGCGCGGCGCGCGCAACCGGGCGCACCGGACTTGCGCGGCGTACGTCTCGGGATTTTTCCGGTCCATTTTGCATTGTCACGCACATCTCTACGTCTTCAGTGACATTCTCGTTTTGGGAATCCAGTAATCAGGATCCCGGCTTCACGTCATCCACATCAATCCGATAGATGCTGGTCAGTCCGCCCGAATCGCGCTCGACGCCGACATGCAATCGGCCTGTCACGTTCACGTACCCCCGGCTCATCGCAACCGGCTCACTATCCGGCGTTGTCGCATGCACAAAGTGCTGCACCAGCGGCGGCCCGCTGAAGCAGCAACTGTTGATCGAATAGACCAGCTCAAACCGACTGACTTTTCCGACAGACGTCGTCGGCGACCACATCTGCCCGACCAGCGTCACGCGTTTTCCATCCAGTTCCCGAAACGGCTTGGGAATGTCTTCGGTGCGGCCATTGAGCTGATCGAGGCTGAAGTCGCTCATCGCCCGCAGATCGACAGAATACAGATCGCCCTGCCGGTGAATGCCGTGCGAGAAGGAGCCGGTCATGCCTTGGAAGATCAGCACCGTCAGCAGATACATCCCGACGAGCGTCAGGATGAGCTTGCGCACGATCAACAAGCCGGTTTTCCATCGGTTCGGCGATTGAGATTGTTCGACGGCCTGCGTCATGAATTAATCAGCCCGCCAGAAGATTGTCGGCTACCGACACACGATACGCTTTCAGTCCAGGCACGAGACCAGCCAGCAGCGCGAGCACGACGACAGCAACGATATAAAGCTGTTCTCTATGGTCGATATGCATCCAGTTGATCGATTCACCGACGTGGGCCTCGAGGTAGATCGACGCGGCCAATCCGAACAAATGCCCGGCCACAAGACCGATGATGCCGCCGAGCAATCCGACGACACCGGCTTCGAGACAGATCAAGCCGAGCACGCGACCGCGCGTCGCGCCCAGCGCTCGCAGGATCGCGATCTCGCGCCGGCGTGCCGACACTGAATTATAGATGGTCGTCATGATCGACGCCGCGGCCACAACCGTCACCAACGCCGCGATCACCAGCAGTACCATGGCGCCGGAGCTGAGGAAGGTGGCGAAAAACTCCTGCATGACTCCCGCGGGATTCACCGCCATTACATCGGGTTGGAGATTCAGATTGTAAATCAGCGCCTGGCCGGCAAATCCGCTGCGGCTCTGCACCAGAATCGCCGATACCGCACGAACATCGGTAGGAAGTTGAAGGTTGATCGTTCCGTCGGGATTCATCGTGTAATGCTTCGGCTCTTCCTCCTCCTTGGCGATCTGAGTCGAGGCAACCCCGCCGTTGCGAGCCTGCGCCTGCGCCAACAAGCCGACGCCATGCTCGGCGATCGTATAGAAGCTCAGCAGCGGGATGTAGAGCACGCGATCGGACGAGGTATGGGTCTGCTTCAGCACCCCAACGACTTTCCATTTCTCGGCATGAATGTCCGGCACTACATTTGGATCGGGCATGCCGTGCGTAGCCTGGAAGATGTCTCCCAGCTTCAGGCCCGTCAGCTTCGTGACATCGCTGCCCAGGACCGCCTCGAATTTATTTGGATTGAACATCGCGCCTTGCGCGACTTCATAGCTATGGCCAGGGCGGTATTCGAACGGATGGTCCGTTACGCGATCGCCCTCATCGGTATACGCAAACATCTTCGGCGTGGTGCCGACGATGCGCAGGCCTTTGTAGCTGTCGCCGACGCAGATCGGCACGGCATTCCTCACATATCTGCGATATGTGGCCTTGTGCGCCAGTTCGTCGTATATCTTGTACGAGATGTTGCCCGGGCTTTTATCGACGTGATAAACGGTGTTCAGCGTGAGCTGCAGCGGCGAGCCCTTGACGCCGACCAGCACGTCGTAGCCGAAGTCGCTCTGGCCGAAGAGCGAATTGCCTTCGCGATAGAGAATGAGGATCGCGATCACCAGCGCCACGCCGAGCGTGATGGAGAGCGTGGTAAGCCACGTGGAAAGCGCCCGTTGGCGCATCTGCTTGATCGTCAGTTGCAGCGAATTCATTGCGCCACCCCCGATGTTGCGTAAGTTGCCGGGGTCGCAGCCGGCAGCGGCTTGGATGCCTGGTTCAACTCGCGAAGATCGAGCGTTCGCGGAAGCTGACTGGCGATGCCGACGTCATGGCTCACCAGGATCAGCGATGACCCGACTTCGCCGCAGAGCTTGCGAATCAGATCGAGCACCTGCTGGGCGTTGGCGGGATCGAGCGCGCCGGTTGGCTCGTCCGCCAGCACAAGCCGGGGGCGATTGGCCAGCGCTCGCGCGACGGCCACGCGCTGCTGCTGGCCGACCGACAGTTTCTCGGGCTTGTAATGAAGTCGATCGCCGAGGCCGACTTCGGTGAGCAGGTGCTGCGCCCACTTCGGATCGGATGGCCGGCCTGAGAACGTCATGCCGAGGCCGACATTTTCCAAAGCCGTGAATCCCGGCAGCAGGTGATGCGTCTGGAACACGTATCCGATGTTGTGTCCGCGAAAGACATCGCGGCCGGCTTCGGACAGCATCGTGATATCAACGGCGCCGTCGGGGCCGCCGTCGAAAATGATGTTGCCCGAGGTCGGAGCGAGAATGCCGGCGATCATGTGCAGCAATGTCGTCTTGCCCGATCCGGAGGTTCCGATCAGCGCAATCTGCTCGGCGTCGGCGAGCTTGAAACTGGGAATATCAACGACGGTGAGCGCGCTGCGGTCGGGCGCGATGTAGGTTTTGGTTAACTTCGTGAGCGTCAGTCCCATGAACGGGCCTCCGGCTTCGACTGCATTGAGGAATGCCAGCCGAGAGCCAATTTATTCCAACGATCCCACTGACAGCGGACGTGTGTGCGGGACGAACGTTCGACCAATCAATGATTCCTTGCGCACACACGGTGAGTCAAAAGCGCTTCGCTACGCGCGTCACGGCTAACCGCGCATCCAGAAAATACGCTTGCGTATTACCGCACCTGTTATCAATTGCGAAGCGCTTTCCCTCCGCGCCCGCTTCGCCGCGAGGCGCGTAGCCGAGCGCTTTACAATCAACCGTTGCGGTCGTTATGCACTTTACCCGCGCGATGAAAAGTCAGGGGGTCGGTAAACAATTCTTGAACGCTTGGATGAAACCTATCGCCGAGGCGGCCCGCGGCAATCAATCCGCGCCAGAGTTCGCTGCGAGAGCAGAAGTGGAGCAAGCTGAGTCAAAAATGCGAAAAAGATGCCGACGCAGATAAATATAGGGACGACCGAACTGGCTAAAGCCGGCGCATGCAGATTCAGGCAGATCGAGCAGTTGCTTTCGTCATGTCCGGTCTCAGCGGTTCCCAAAACCTTCGCGGGAGAACTCGAAACCGCCCCGCCCAGGTGATCCAATTGATGCACGTAACTCGCCAGCCCGGAGCCGGCGAAGAAAAACGCCATCAAAAGGATGGAACCCGCGATGCGTCGCACGATGTCAGTATTCGGATCGCTCGAACGAAAGTCAATGGAGGCCGGCCGCGAGTGCCGGTTCAGTTTGAAAAGCGATAGTTGAAATGAAATCTGCCGGTTAGAATTCCCCGCAGTGACGTCCCGAACGGCTTCAGCCACCACGCCACGTCATTTGTCATGCAGCGGGAAGATAGCGCCATGCTCGACAGTTTTGGAGAACGCGATCCCCGCAATATGCCAAGGCACTTGTTTTCGGGCGCGCTGCACCTCGACTACGCGACGGCGGTGAAGGCCGACGTTTCAAAACAGAACTACAGCGTTTGTCCCCGTCACTGGTACATCAACGCGGCGTTCCACTGTGCGCGGTGCGGTGACGCGTTTGTCTTTACCGCCGACGAGCAAAAGTTTTGGTATGAAGAACTGAGCTTTTGGATTGATTCGCGGGCGAAGCATTGCGGTGAATGCCGGCGCGAACTACGCGAGCTGAAGGCATTGCGGCAGGAGTATGACCGAGAGGTGTCTGCTGTTCTAATGCGCGACGCAAGCCTGGAACGCAAGCAACGGCTCCTTGAAGTGATGGATTCGCTAGATGGGTTTGGTGTTAGCCTCCCCGAAAAAGTTTGTGAAAATCGCCGTATCTTGGTAACGCAGATCGAACAGCTCCGGCATCCCGGTGCCGCATAAGCAGGCGCTGCTGGAGGCAGTTGTAGTGCACGGCAAACAACGCGAATGGTTCGACGGTTTCCATAGTTAGGCCCAGCCTCGTGCGAAGCCTGGCTTTAGTTTCGTCGCCGATTTGGATACGATGATTCTCGTTCATCACCCGCATCGGCCAAGAGGTTCCGGCATTTGCCGAGCCGACTTGGCGTGGCCTTGGTCCCGTAGCTCAATTGGCCAGAGCACCTCGCTTACACCGAGGGGGTTGGCGGTTCGAGCCCGTCCGGGACCACTTTCATTTCTGGATGGCGTGGCGAGCCGACGCAACTCCAACATGTAGACGGCCTTCGCGTATCTCCTATCATGCCGAGCATGTCGAGTAGTGCACCAAGTATCCCCACCCGCAAGACGAGCCGGGTTCCGATCTTTACGCTCGAGGCGTGGGCGCCGCTGAAAGTCGAGCTCTTTCGGTCGTTGTGGATCGCGACGTCGATTGCCCAGATCGGGACGTGGGCGCGAGAAGCCGCCGGGCCGGCGCTGATGAACATGCTGACCGAACATTCGGCGAATCGGCCGGCGATGGTCGCCCGGGTATTGGTCTTTTCGAACCTGCCGATCTGTCTGTTTTCGGTTCTTGCCGGCGCTTTGGCAGACGTGCTCGATCGCCGCAAGCTGTTGATCGTCACGCAGATTTGGATGGTCATTGTCTCGGTCATCCTAGGATCGCTGACGATGGCGGGCCTGACGACGCCATGGATGCTGTTGCTTCTTACGTTTCTTTTGGGCGCGGGCACAGCGGCCTATGGACCGGCGCTGCAAGCCGTTTTGCCCGAGCTGGTTCCCGTCAAACAGTTCTCGCTGGCGATTAATCTCAACAGCGTCGCCCTGAACGTTGCCCGCGCGGTTGGCCCGGCTCTGTTTATTCTCGTGGTTGAATTCATGCCGGGCACTGCCGCGCCGAACAAAGCGCCTGGCGTTGCATTCATCCTGACCGGCGTGTCGTTCCTGGCCGCGATCTGGGTGCTCGTACGATGGAAACGCGAACCGCAGCGCGCGGCCATTCAAGGTGAAGGGACGTGGAACGCGATCTCGGCGGGGTTCCGGTACACAATTCACTCCCCCGCCAATCGCGCGATTCTTCTCCGCGTCTTCGCGTTTATCGTGCCGGCGGTCGTGCTTTGGTCTCAGGTGCCGATCATCGTGACCAACCAGCTTCATCTTGGCGGTGGCGACGAGGTGCTTACGCAAAAGTACATCGCCCTGCTGTTCACCTTCGTGGGAAGCGGCGCGATCTTCGGCGTACTGCTCATGCCGGGATTGCACGCACGATATCGAATTGATCCCGTCGTCAACGTCTGCACAGCGCTGTTCGGCCTCGGGCTGGTCGCCCTTTCGTTCGCGCACTCGCTATGGCTCGCGTTGATCCTCCTCGCGTTCCTGGGAATCAATTGGGTCATCATCCCGACGAACTTCAATACCGCCACGCAGAAGTCGGTACCGCCGTGGGTGAAGGGGCGGGCGATTTCGTTCTATCTCACGGTGCTCTTCGGATCATTCGCCGTCAGCGGCGCCATCTGGGGACACGTGACGACCGCTTTCTCCATCCACGCCTCGCTCCTCGCCGGCGGCGTTTCGATGCTCGCCTTGCTCACGCTCGCATTCTGGTTTCCCCTCACGCTCAACGAGGGCAAAGACCTGACGATGGCGTCGATCGAGCCGATCACGGCTTCGGAGATCATCGGGCCGGTGCAGTTGGTGATGCGGTACCAGGTGCCGTCGCAGCGGGGGCCGGGGTTTGAGGATTTGCTGCACGATCTGCGTCGCACGCGTCTGCGCAACGGCGCCCGGCGCTGGCATTTCGAGCGTGGCGAAGAATCCGGCCGACAACTTCAATTCATCGAGCGCGTGACGTTCACCAGTTGGAGCCACTACACGCGCTACCACAAGCGCACTACGCAATGGGATCGGATGCTCGAAGGGTTGGCTCGCGAGTATCACCTGAGCACCGAGGGGCCGATGGTGGCCAACGCGATGCCGATCATCGCCAGCCGCAACGGACGAGCGGCCGCCGTAGTCAGCGAGCCGCAAACCTGGACGCAGCGGCAGGTTGCCCGCTCACTTGATCGCCTGCTGGATGAGCTGTTCATTTCGTACGACCGGCTCACGGGAAGAAACCGTCGCGAGGCAAGCCAGCGGAACTGACCTCGACCCCGCGACCTGCTTTTCCTGCCCCCGGTACGCCGGGGGAAGGTTAGGAAGGGGGGCCGCGCAGCGCCGCGCGACATTAGGAGCGTTTTTCGCCTGTCGACCGCCCGCAAGCCCATTTAAACCCTCGCCATCGCTTAATAACACGGACGCTCCCGAGCCACCGCGCGACGCGGCGCGACATGACGCGACATAAGCAGGGATTTCGTCGCGCGTTCGCCGACGCATCGGTCAACTCGAATGCAATGCCGTGCAATGAAATGCACGATTTTTTGGGGTGATGTTGCATTGCACGATCAAGAGCCTGAGTCGACTTCGCATGGCTATGCGATCCCTCTCGCCCTCCTACCTAAATCCGCACTCTCCAATCCCGAAAAATGATTTCATGTCGCAAATGTCGCATTATTAAGGCGAGTTCATCTACTGGATATTGTGGTTTACCGCTTGAGAAGCCCTACCAGTGGGGGAACTTTCCGCTTTTCGAGAATGCGACACTCCCCTGATTTCGGGATGTTGTCGCATGAGCAGTAAGAGTGTTGCAAGTCCGGTAAATATAAAGAGTAAGACCCCGAACACTCAAGCGGGATAAGCCGGGCGTCTTATGAAATGTCGCATCGGGCGCAGATGGAGAACCTGCGCCGGTCAGCGATATAGACGCTCGGCGGGTCGATTCTATTCCATGGAAATTCGTAAAATGTTAGCCCGCCTTCCGTCGTGGTAAAGTTAGACCACCCTTGACGATCTGCATGAAATCGCGCCGCTTGCCGTCTTTGCTTGCTCGGGTAGGCATGAGGCTGTCGCGACATATCGGGAAACGGGAAGCAAGCGGATTTGCTAGGATGCTGCCATCTGTTCAATACTGCGTCCTAATTGGTGGGCAAAAGTAATGCGCAAACTGTTTGAAGTGATGGTTGTCTTGTGCTGGGCCATCGCTATTGGGCCTCTTACGTCATTCCAGAGGATTCATGCAAACGCTAAGCCATTTCTCATTTTGTGGGTCGTATCTGGACCAACGATTGCCCTTAGCGTAATCGCGATGCGTTTTATCTCCGGCGTTCGTCGAGGCTATTCTGAAGAGATGAAGAAACTGCGCCGTCAGCTCGGCCAGTGCTTTGAGTGCGGGTACGATCTCACTGACAACACCAGCGGCGTCTGTCCGGAGTGTGGCACGCCCATTAAGCCGCGCCCGCAAGCCGATTGTTGAACAAAAAAAGGCGAAATTAAAGTATACCACTACCGAATTTTCGCTTTGTGGCGTGGGATTCGCGAGAGGTCGAGGGGTCCAAACATTCGGTACCCGATGGATCATCGCCCAAAGGCATTAAGTTACGAAACGGCTTCGCCGCCACTCCACTGGCCGATGTGGGCATTGATCTGGCCGTGGATCATCGTGCTCGCCGCTGCTGTTGCTTCCGCGCTTACGGTCCATTTCACCAAGAATCCGCGCGACGACTAATTTTCACCTTCGGATGTCGTCATGCCTGTCGCGGCTGGCGCCCTCGCGATGCTGATCTGCGGCATATTCACGCTTTGGGTGCTCGCTCGGCGGTCTCAACGACTCCTCAGGGTGAGAACCTATGCGGTAATACTGACACTCAACATCGGCTGTGCATCGGTCGCACTCCCTATCGTCGCAATGGCGCTGGATGGTCCGTGGTTGCTTCGCTAAGTCTACGCGCTCGTCTGACGCCTCGCACGATTCTAACTCCCAATCGTCGGATGCAACTGCCAGACGGTCAGCGACGACACCTTCACCTCACCAGCGCTCGCCGAGATCGACAGATCCACCGGCTTCCCATTCGGCGTGATCGAATTGGTAAACGACACGCGGCCGCCATCCAGGTAGACCTCGAGGCTGGCGCGGTCGATCAGGATTCTTAGATCGACTTTGTTTAGCGCGGAGATTTTCGCGCTGGCGGCGCCGACGTTGATCGTGTCGTCGGTCAAGGTGATTTTTTGGCCGGCGGCTTCCATGGTGAAAACAGCGCCGGCGGGACGCTCCACCGTCGTCTCGATGTCGAGCGCTTCGGCGTGGACGTTTGCCAAGGGGTTTTCGGAACCGGGTTTCAGGGCGAGGTCCTTAAAACTCTTTTCGTCGAAACGCAGAGATGCGACTTCCTTGATGGGGTATTTGACCAGCCGGATGCCGGCGCCGGGGATTGTTTTGAGCGAGATCTCGCTGGGGATGCCTTGCTGCTGGTTGAAAACCTGGCCGGGGAACTTGCCGCCGTTCATCCAGCCGATGCCGATGCGACGGCCATCCGGTGAATCGCTCCAGGTTTGGGCGGCGTAGTAATTCTTCCCGTGATCGAGCTTGAAGGGGCCGGCTTCCCAGGTGAACTTCTCGCCGTCGAAGGCGCCGATCTGATACTTGCTGCTGGCGTCCCACAGCACCCACTTGCGATTAGATTGGTCCCCATCCACCGGCAGCTCGAAGCAATTCGGGCATTCGTAGAATGCCTTGATGATGTCGTGCCGGCTCCAGTGTTTCAGGTCGGTGGACGTGTTGACGACGTATCCCTGGCCGCTGATGGAATAGATCAGCACCCAATGCTTGCCCGGCTCATACCAGAAGACATCCGGATCGCGGTCCCAATCCTTCCGCTGCTCCGGCGGCTTGGGGATGATCGGATTCTCGGCATATCGCGTGAACGTTTTGCCATGGTCGGTGCTGTATTGGATGCACTGGCCGAGATGCGTGGCCGTCCAGAAGAGGACCATCGGCGGGTTGTCGACGGTGCCGAATCCGGACGTGTTGTTGTGATCGATGACCGCCGTGCCTGACCACGCCCCAGCGGATTTGCCGTCGGGGAGCTTGATCGGGAAAACCGCCTCGGGAAGCTGCATCCAGTGCAGCAGATCGGCGCTGGTGGCATGGCCCCACGTTAATTCGTCGCCGACCGAGTGCAAACCTGACGCGTAATGCTGAAAGAACATGTGATATTGCGTGCCGTCGTAGACCAGGCCGTTCGGGTCGTTCATCCACCCCTTTTCGGCGGTGAAGTGATAGAGGGGCCGCAGGGAGTCATCAGCCGCCGGCGCGGTCTGCACGAGGAACAAAACCGTTGACAGCAACGTAATACACTTGAATGATCGCATAGCACCTCCGCCCGATGGGAAACCAAATCTACCCGCGGCTATTTGACGAAGAATTTGTGGCCGAGTCCATCTCAAAGCGGCGGAGGTCCGTATCATATTGACATGAAAACGCACTCATTACTGCCTAATGTCTCGCGTGCCTCGCTTGGGGTATTGGCGGCACTGGCGCTGGTCTTCAGCTTGGCCGGGTCGCGCGTCTGGGCGGAGCAGCCGACAACTCAACCAACAAGGGAAAAAACAATGACTAAAACAGCAACGTTCGCGGCGGGATGCTTCTGGGGAGTGGAAGCCGCGTTTCGCAAAGTGCCCGGCGTGGTTTCGACGCGCGTGGGCTATACCGGCGGCCACACGCCGGACCCGACGTACCGGCAGGTCTGCACCGACACCACCGGCTACGCCGAGGCCGTTGAAGTGACCTACGACCCGGCGAAAGTCAGCTACCCCGAGCTGCTCGACGCTTTCTGGACCGCTCACGATCCGACGACGCTCAACAGCCAGGGCCCGGATTTCGGCACGCAGTATCGATCGGCGATTTTCTTTCACGACGCCGAGCAGGAGAAGCTCGCCCGCGCGTCGCTGAAGGAAGTTGAGGCGCAGAAGGTTTTCCGGCGCCCGATCGTCACGGAGATCGTGCCGGCGGCCAGGTTCTACACTGCCGAGGAATACCACCAGCAGTACTTCGAGAAGCAGGGGACGGCCGCGACCTGCCACGTGGGCATCGCGACGGTTCACACGAAGCTTGCCGCCGAGGCGGCTGCACAGCGCAAGAGCGGCGCCGCGCCGGGGCCGCAGGCTGCGGCTTCGTGCGGGATTGACGCGAGCGCTTCCTGTAGCGCCGACTACTGGAAGTCGGTGAGCGAAGCCGACATCCGCGCGAAGCTGACGCCGGAGCAGTATGCGATCGCGCGTCAGGCCGGCACCGAGCGAGCTTTCTCGGGCAAGTATTGGAACGAGCATCGCGACGGCGAATACCACTGCGCCGTCTGCGGGCAACTCCTGTTCGATTCGTCAACGAAGTTCGATTCCGGCACCGGCTGGCCGAGCTTTTATGCTCCGGTGAGTAAGGACGCGGTGATCGAAAAAGTCGATAACTCACACGGCATGCGCCGCGTCGAAGCGCTCTGCTCGCGCTGCCAGTCGCACCTCGGCCACGTCTTCGACGACGGCCCCAAGCCGACGGGTGAGCGATTCTGCATGAACTCCGCGGTGCTTGATTTCACGCCGGCCGCAGCTACCGCTGCGACGACGGCGAAGAAGTAATTCGACCTCTATGAGCACTTGGCGACGCGTTGCGATCGAGAAGATGCCGGAGCTTCGACATTTGGTCGAACAGAGTGACACCGTCGGCATGCTCTGGATCGATTTATTTGGCGAATTCGAAAAGGCGCATCGCGATCCAGTGGACGAATCTTTGATTCGGCGGATTTACGATTACGCGTGGTGGTCCGTTAGTGATCCTGGAAGCGATGCGGCAAGCGCGGCCATCTGCGGCTTCTTCGAGGACTTGCCCACGCATAGCCAGATTCGCCGGTCCATGCCTCAATTCATGAGCCGTGACGAGTTTCTCGGCATGAGGGACGTTTTCAAATACCACCTTGACCCTAAGGAACACGAAGAATTTGTCGAATCGTTCCTCCAGCGTCGCAACCGAATTGATGGCGCCGCACTCAAGGGCGCATGAGCCCAAAAGACCCGTCGGGCATGGCATCGCTATTTCATGTCGATGCCATGCTCGGCGGCGATGAAGTCGGCTCTGGCGAATGCCGACGGGCGGAAGAATTGCGATACATTCGCCCTCCTGAAGTCGCTCAAGTCAGTTCAGCGGATCGGCGCCGAGGGTGCCGATCAGCGACGTCAGATATTGCGACGAGCTCACGCGTTCCAGTTCCACGACCGCCGATTGCAATCGTTTTTCCGCCCCGATGCGCTTTGCGTCACCCGCGCGGGTTGGGTCGGCGACGAATCGCTTCAGGCTTTCGACATGTCGTCGCCAGAGGGCGATGTCGCGCTGTTGCTTGATTTCGAGGCGCTGGTGATACCAGTCGCTGGCCAGCAGATACTCGCGGGTGAACATCCGGCGGATGTCGGGATGGTGATTGTCTTTTCCCTCGAAAGTTCCCTCGGCCATGATGCGCAAGAGCGCTTGAAGCGGTGGGCAGGCGGCGGCGATGGAGCCGTCGTCGATGTAGGCCTGAGCGACGCGTTTTTGGGTTTCGGTGATGTTGCGCACACCGTCAGCAAAAGCCGCGGAGTCCTGCATCTCGGGCTTGAGGATCTCCTCGTTGAAGACCTTCGACGGGTAATCGAAGACGCGGCCGAAGAATGTGCGGACGAAGCGATCGGTGATGCGATAGCCGAGCCGGCTTGCCAGGACGGGGCCGTCCTTGTCGGTCAGGTCATTGATCTTCTCCAGGTGTCCCTCGCGAATGAGGAACTTCGGATCGCGCTCCTGCGGCGTCAGGCGGCACCAGATTTCGGGGACCAACAGGCTGATATCGTGATCGACGCGCACATGCGGCCCGATGTAGCCGGCGGCGGTGGAGAACCCGCCGAGGCCGGTCAGGATGTAGCTGACGAGCGCGTTGTTGAGGTCGGCCGTCGCGCGCAGCGCGTTGAATGGCCCTTTGGTCAGCGCGCCTTCGCTGCCGGCTCCGGTCGTTGATGGACTCTTGCCCGTCAGCGACGAGACAAAATCCATGAACAGTTCGGGGAGTTCCTGATAGTGAATCGGATTGAACACCGCGAGACTGCGAATGTTGGCCGCCGCGTCGGGTGGGTTGTTGCGGCGGCCCACGAGCACCGCGTCAACAGGCCAGTAGATCGCTTCATTCGCGGGCGCGGCGCGGAAAAGGCGCGCGCCCTGCTCGGCCACGTGAAGGCTCATCGGCGCGAGCAAATCGGGGCGAATCTGAAGATAACGCGGATTTTTGGTCCGCTTTCCATCGACGATTCTCGGCTCGCTGGAAGAGACGACGTACCCGTCCCCATTTGACGCGGCTTCGCGCAGCAGATTCTGCATCGGCGCGGTGAAGCGATCGAACTGCGTGATCTTGGCCGTCATCGCTTGCGCCTGGCGCGTGGTCAGCGGCTCGAAGTTGGAGATGAAGTTATCGTGCCGAGCCATGTCGATCTCGGTCTGCTTATCCAGGCCGCGATGTACGGCGTCATCGGGCCGCTGGAAGAGCCGATACTCGCAGTTCCTTGCAAATTTGTATGACGTGCCCGGCGTGTGATGCGACAGCGGCGGCAGCGCTGCCGCCGGCACGACGACTGACGCGGTGATGTCGTCTTCGGTTTGAATCTTCACGGCGGCGGCAAAATCCTGTCGCGCTTTGAACGTCCGCCAGGCGCCTTTCTGCAGCAAGCCGACTCGCAGATACGTGCCGACGAGTTTTCGGTCGCCGAATTTGAGCTCGTTGCCGGGGTTTCCATTGACGATGTCGACGCTGAACTGCTGGCGCCAATCGCTGCCCCACTCGGGCTTAAAGAATCGCTTGATGATGAAAATGATGGGGAAAATATAGCTTGGAATCGACGCAAGCCAGGCGTTGAATTCGTCAGTGTTCTCGCTCGACGGCGTCAGCAGTTTGATGACGCTGCCAACCGACCGCTCGCGGCTGAGAATGGGCCGGCTGCGGCGCTTGGCATAGTCGGGCTTATGCGCCGCCTCGATTTTCCATCGTGACGAGTAATCCTTGTCAACGATCTGCTGAACCAGTTCCAGATCCTTCTGCACGTCGGCGGTGAAGATCGGTCCATAGATCATGTAATCGCGCAGGCTCTTGCTGATTTCGCTCTTGCCGCCACCGCTGACAGTGCACGGCTTGTGGCAGAACGTGCCGTCGCCGTGCGTACCGATGATGCGCCAACTGGGCGCGCCGGGATGCTTCTCCAGCCGCAGTTTGTAGCCGGACGGCGTCATGTAAATTTTGCCCGGCTCCAGCGGAATCGCGTGCTCGCGGCTGTTAAGCGTCCACCAGACTTCCTGGCGAAGGATGCTGGCGCGGGCGTCATCGGGGATATAGATCAGGTTCGGGAAGGCTTTGTCGATGCCGTACCCTTCCGGGCGGATGTTCATGTACGAGCCGTAGTCGTGAATGACATCGTCGAAGGTCCGGTTGTTGATGGTTCGGCTGTCGGGTTTATATTCGTCGCCGACGCTATAGCTGGGGAACGCGATCGCCCCGCCGGCATGTTCTTCCTCGACACCGCCGTATAAGTTGGCGGCGTAGCTGATCTGAGTCTTCACTTCCTTTTTGCAGTAGCCGTAATAGTTGTCGGCAAGGATCGTGACGATGACGCCAACCGTGTCGCGGCAGGTGATTTTGAAAGCCTGACCCTCGTTATAGCGCTCGTCCTGCTGCTTCCAGCACATGCCGTCGCGGCGCTGGCGCTCGGTGGCTTGGTCAAACTTCGGCAGGCCGAGCTGCTTTTTGGTCAGCGAAATCAGATGCGGCGCCAGGATGACGCAGCCGGTATGGCCCGTCCAGTGTTCGGCATCAAGGCCGGCGTCGTTGGCCGGCAGAAATGGATCTCCGGCATTGCCGAATATGGATTCGACGAAATCAAGATTGCTGACAAGAGATCCTGGGGCGAAGAAGCGAACCTCCATCGACTTCTCGCTGCAAACGCCGGGCACCTCGGGGCAGACGAGTGGCCGCAGCATCAGCGAGACAAACGTCTTCACCCCGTCCTGTTGTTTTGATGTGAACGGCAGCACCAGCAGCGCTTCCGGCGGATTCACCGCATGGCGCAGGAGCTCCGCGAACACACCCTTCGGCACCGATTTCTTATCGCCCGGCACGGGCAAGCCACCCTCGGCGACATGGAATGTGCCGCTGGTGGTGCGACGATCCGATTTTGGATTGTGCAAAACGCCGTTGCGAACGCGGAAACTGGTGAGCAGGTCAGATTTGTATTCGTCAGCGTCGGCCGGCAGCGACAGTTCGCGCGCGACGCCGTGTCGGTCCAATCCCAGCGCCCGGCCAGGCACGGCAATCGGCTCTGCCAGGTTCAAGTCCGCCAGATGTGTCTTCAGGAACGCGTTGATCCGTTCATCGATCGGACTGCGATGCTCTTCGAGCAATCGCGTCCGCTCGCGGAAACGATCGATCAGCCCCCCGGCGATGCGGGAAAGCTGTCCGTCGATCCCGGCGGCGGGCATTAGGCCATGCACCAGCAGATCGAGATTAACACGATCGCGCAGCGCCTGGCGCGCTTCAGGTTGATCCGTTGCGCCGTCTTTTGACAGACCTAGCGCATCACGGAGGAAATCCTCGTGGCTGCTCATGAAAACGCCTCTGATATACGGGTGCGGCTGCGCCGCGGCGTGGTTGGTTCCCGGCATCATAGAGGCAATTGGCCGACGATCCAACCCGAAAGCTCAGAACCACCGACGGCAGTCCTAGAACTTAACGTCAAGCCCGACTCTGAAGTACGGCTCGGGGCTTGCGTGAATGACGCTGTTGGTACTGCGCACGTCAAAGCCGCGGCGGAAGTTCGTGTCAAATCCGTAGCCGCCGGCCAGGCTGAAGACGAGATGGTCATTGGGCTGCCAGCGCAAACCGGATTCGACGCGACGTTGCTCGTAGATCAGCCGGGTGTTGCCGGGGAGGCTTTCGATCTTAAACGCATCGTCGCGCGTTTCGAACCCGCCGAAGACGGTCCACCGAGGGATAAATTCATAGCCGATATCGAGGTCGACGTCGGTCAGCAGGATGTAGTCGGCGAAGATCCGCACGCGTTGATACGGCCTCCACGTGATCGACGTCACCGGAACGCCGATCACCATCGCCAATGAGGGATTGATTTGGTGGCTCCAGCCGAATCCCGGCAACGGGATGTCCGGCGCATACAGGCGATGGCCGTCATAGTCGAACCCAACGCCGAGCGCGTCAGTGTCGCTGAATTTCTTGGCCACCACGAAGTCGGCCCGGCCATACCACGACCGGCCCGACGCGAAGGGCTCGTCGCCGGCGTAACCGATGCCGAGGGTAAGGCCGGTGACCCACCCGTTGTTTTCGGAAAGAAACGTCCCCCCCGCCACGGAAGCATCCAATAGTTGCCCGGGAAAGTGGGGCTGATTCGTATTCGTGTTGAGGTACGTCACGTCGTAGCCGATGCGCGGGCTGGCTTCATGACCGGGAAGAATGCGGATGCGGCCTTCAGATTCGACGGTGGCCAGATCGAAACTGTGACCACTCTGCGTGGTGCCGCCGAGAAAACCGTAAACTTCCGTGCTTTGTTCGATGGTCTGGTCGGGTTCCCAGGGCTTCACCAGCAAAGCGGCGTTGGCCTGTGCGTGCAGCGCGGCTGGCGCGGAAATCAGCAGAATTGTTGCCAACAGAAGCGCGGATCGCGCCAGAATCGATCGATGGGTCATTGAAAGATGCTCCGAGTTACTTTCCGTTCGATTGCTCGTCCGGCGTTCCCAGTTCTTCGACTTGTTGTTCGAGTTGCCGGACACGATTGAGAAGCTCCGGAAGCTGCACATACACCGCCGTCACGCGACGGGTCTGACGAATCGGCATGGCCGGGCTTCCGAGCAGTGTCGAATGATCGGGAATGTTCGATATCACGCCGCTCTGGGCACCGATGGTCACGTGGCTGCCGATGCTGATATGCCCGGCGACACCCACCTGCCCCGCCATCGTCACGTGATGGCCAACCGTCACGCTGCCGGCGATGCCAGCCTGCGCGACAATTAGCGCATGCTCGCCGACCTGCACATTGTGCCCGATCGTAACCAGCGGCCCGATTTTCGTTCCAGCGCCAATGCGCGTGCTGCCCAGCGCCGCGCGGTCGACGGTGGCGTTGGAGCCGATTTCCACATCGTCTCCCAGGACGACGTTCCCAACCTGCGGAATCTTGTGATGAGCGCCCTTGTGCGTGGCAAAGCCATATCCGTCGTTGCCGATGGTGGCATTGGCGTGAATGATCACGCGGTCGCCGATCACGCAGTCATCGTAGATCACGGCATTCGGATAGATGATGCAGTCGGCGCCGACGCGTGCGCGCGGGCCAATGAAAACGCCGGGATACACCACCGTGCCCGCGCCAATCGTGGCGGTGGGATCGACGTTAGCTTTTGGCGAGACCCCGTCGTGGGGATGCTTACGGTATCCATAGAGCATCACGACGGCGCGCGAAAAGGCGTAGTACGGATCGGCGGCTTTCAACAGCGCAACGTGCTCCGAAGTCGTCGATTTTCCAACGACCACCGCGACGGCTTTGGTCTGCTCCAACTGCGGCGCGTATTTAGGATTTGATAGAAAACTGACCTGCCCCGGTCCCGCTTCTTCCAATGTGCTGGCGCCGCTGACGATGAGCGATCCGTCGCCGGTCAGCTCGGCCTCAATCGCCTGGGCCAGGTCTTTAAGTGTCACCGCCACGCTCGCCTCCGTACAAGTCGGCGAGATTCTACGCAAAGCGGCGTCTGAGCAATAGATGTCGCTTGGCGCGATGATGCAAATATGCCCGACGTGACATCGGCTTCCCCTTCGGTCTCAGCTAGGGTCGAAGACAGCCAATGCCAAGCGATCTTCAGAAGCGGCGATCGCACCAACTCAAGTGACCAAGCTCGCCGCTCGCGGTTCTGGTTCGCTACGAGTTTAGTGCGGACTGAAAGGAACTAAGATCGCTACGCTCGGGTTGGGACGATTGAGTTGGAGCGCGAATCTAAAGTGAAGAGTATTTAGCATGGGCTGGAAGCCCATGTCACAGACACGTTGCTCATCGAATCACGACACCTGCGCCGCTCGGATGAATGCTTCGATCTTCTCCGGCGACTTTCGGCCCGGCGAAGATTCCACGCCGGTGCTGACATCGACGGCCCACGGATGCACCGCGCGAACGACATCGGCGACGTTATCAGCGGTCAATCCACCGGCGGCGATGATCGGCGGCAAGCCGACGAAATCGCCCCGCTTGCGATGCAGCGCGATGAGTTCCCAATTATTTGCGATGCCGCTGCCACCGATTGAGCCGGCAGTGTCCAGGACAAAGCCCTGAAGGTGCGTCAGCTTCAGTCGCTGGATATCGCGCCGCCATTGCTCGATTTCGGGGCCGAAGGTCGTCGGATCGACGCGAATCGCTTTAAGAACGGTCAGCCCCCGAAGCTCGGCGACCTGCTCGGCGGATTCATGGCCTTGCAACTGCACATGCCGCAGGTTCAGCGATCGCGCCGCATCCCAGATGGCGCTGACGGGCAGATCGACGAACAATCCCACCGGTGAAACAAACGGGGGCAGCGCCGCGAGAATTTCCATCGCGCGTTGAGGTTGGATGCTGCGGCGAGAATCGGGATGGAACACGAGGCCAACCGCGTCCGCCCCCGCCCGCGCCGCGGCTAGCGCATCTTCAACATGGCCGACGCCGCAGATTTTCACCCTCGTCCGCTGCATGGAATGAATGCTAAGCATCGACCGGCAATTCGGGCAAATCCGGGCGGCCAGTCCGACACTGGCGGCATCTGTCATCCCCGTGCGATGGCGTTAATATGCCGATATGGCGGAACGAAATTATCTGGCGTTTGATCTGGGCGCCGAGAGCGGACGAGCTGTCCTGGGAAAGCTGGGCGACGGGCATCTGACGCTGCAGGAAAAGCACCGATTTGCCAACCCGACGGGACGGATCAACGGACATCTGGAGTGGAACCTGCTTTCGCAATGGGAAGAGCTGAAAACCGGATTGCGCAAAGCGGCTGTCGACCAGCATGGGGAGGAGCGGTCGGCGATTTGCATCGACGGCATCGGCGTCGATACGTGGGGTGTCGATTTTGGATTGCTGACCGAATCCGGCGAGCTTCTCGGAAATCCGTTTCACTACCGTGACGACGCGACGCGGGGCGTCATGGAACGGGCGTTTCAGATCGTACCGCGCGAGAAGATCTTCGAAGCGACCGGCGCGCAGTTCATGCGGTTTAACAGCCTGTACCAATTGGTGGCCATGAAAGCGGCGGCCAGCACTTCGCTGAAGTGCGCCCATACGCTGCTGTTCATGCCGGACTTGTTCAACTTCCTGTTCACCGGCGTCCGCAAGGCGGAGTTCTCGATCGCCAGCACGTCGCAGTTTTATGATCCGCGCAAAAAGACGTGGGCGACTGAACTCTTCGAGGCGCTCGATCTTCCATCGCGGATCCTGCCCGAAATCGTGCCGTCGGGTACAGTCATCGGCCCGCTGCTGAAAGACGTGGCGGCTGAATGCCAGGTTGAGCCGATTCCCGTGATCGCCCCCGCCTGCCACGATACGGCCAGCGCCGTCGCCGCCGTTCCCGCGACCGGCGACGACTGGTGCTACATCAGCTCGGGAACGTGGTCCCTGATGGGCGTTGAGATTCCGCAACCCATCGTGAATGCCAAAAGTTTGAAATACAACTACACCAACGAGGGTGGCGTCGGTGGGTCGATTCGATTCCTGAAGAACATCATGGGCCTCTGGCTGGTCCAGGAATGCCGGCGACAGTTCAACCGCGACGGATACGAACACAGTTATGCGGAACTGACGCAGATGGCCACGCGCAGCAAAGGGCTCGAAGCCCTGATCGATCCGGAATACCCGCCGTTCCTTGCGCCCGGCGACATGCCGGGAAAGATCGCCGAATTCTGTCGCAAGACCGGCCAGCGGACGCCAAGCCTTCGCGGCGAGTTTGTTCGCACGTGTCTCGACAGTCTCGCCCTTACCTACCGGCGAACGCTCGAAGGTCTGGAAGATGTCCTCGGCCGCAAGATCGGCGTGATCCACATCCTCGGCGGGGGCAGTCAGAACACGTTGCTCAACCAGATGACCGCCGACGCGTGCAATCGACCCGTGATCGCCGGCCCGGTGGAAGCGACCGCAATCGGCAATATTCTTGTGCAGGCGATGGCAACCGGAGCCGTGAAGTCACTGACCGATGCGCGATCAATCGTGCGCGGCAGCTTTGACGTGAAAACGTTCGAGCCGAATCACACCGATGCGTGGGATGATGCTTACGATCGGTATCGTAAGATTATCTCAGCTTGTTGAGTGCAATTAGACTCGCAGGAAGATCTGCCGCTTGTAAAGGAATCGGGCCAGCAGCACGATTAGAAGCAGCCCGACGACCGGTTGCGCTATGGTTAACGTATGCGGCGGCAGATGCGCGGCCAGTTCGCCGTGCCTGCCTCCAACCAGCGTCGCCGAGATGTCCTTCATGTCGTCCGTGAAACGCCAAACGAGATAGAGCGTAATCGCGTTCATGCCGATCCAAACGAACGGCGTGGCGATCCATCGCTGCTTCCACACATCAATAACCAGATAGAACACGCCGAGCAGAACGCTCGCGCAGCCGGCTGTCAGCATGACAAAGGAACTCGTCCAAATCTTTTTGATGACGGGAAACTGCGCGGATTGCGGAATGGTCCAGCCGCCGTCTTGAAGATTGATCGGAATCCCGCCCCAGATCATGCCAATCAGGATGAACAACGCCCCCCCGATCACCAGAATCCCGGCTTTCTGATATCCGCCCAGTTTCGGCGTGCGCAGCAGCAACCCGGCGAACACACCGAGCAGGCATCCGCCGACCGCGGGGATCGAGCTCAGAAGCCCTTCCGGATCATGATCGCCGTCCCATTTGAAACCGGGCAGATAATGAACGTCGATCCAGTTCGTCAGATTCTGATTCTCGTCATATGACACCTTTGGCTGCCCGGGATGAAACGCCACCAGCAGGCCCCAATAGAGCAGCAGCAATCCAGCGCAGATTCCTGCAAGAACGCGCGGCCGGAAGAAGCAGAAGAGCAAGCCGGCAAAGGTGTAGCTGATCGCGATGCGCTGCAGCACGCCCATGAAGCGGATATCAGCGATAATCCGCATGAATGCGTTATGCGTTTCGGGTGGCACCGGTTGGCCGCGGTCCACATACAACCCTCCGAAAGCGTGGCTCAAGCCGCCGTAATAGATGATGCCAAACAGGTAGAGAACCGCACCACGAATGATGACGCGACGGATCGCCCGGCCCTTGCCGCCGCGTTCGATCGCTTTGCTCAGCGAAAAGACCAGCGATGCGCCGACGATGAATACGAACATCGGAAAGATCAGGTCATAGAAATGGAAACCGCGCCAGGGCACGTGGTCCATCTGCTCCACAATGACGGCGGCGCATTTGGCCGCGGTAGGATGATTCGTTGAATTGACGAGCGGCTTGAAGATCGCCATCACAACGGTGTCGGCCCCGATGATCCAGAACATATCGAACCCACGCAGCGCGTCGAGCGACACCAGCCGCGCGGCCGGCTTGGGCGCCTCGATCTCCTGCGGTGCGGGAACGCTCGTCATCTCCGGCGTGGGGGCTGTGGTCGTCATAGGTTTTCGAGGTGAAGGCGCGACGCTACTGATTCCGGCGCGGTTGACTCCTGCTCAACTTACCGTCAATCGTCCCGCGATTCAAAATTGAAATGGTTAACGCCGCATCCGTTGCGCGGTAAAGCGGATGGCGTCGAGGATTATCGGTCGGAAGCGAGAAAGGAACAGCCATGCAGCGTCGGGAGTTCTTGGCCGCGTCGGGTGCGGCGGCGTTGGGAATGATTTCAGGATCGATGGCACGCGGCGCGGACGAAACACCGTCGCGAGCGCTGCTTGAGCTGCGAACTTACCACTTTGCCTCGGATGAGAAGCTCAGGGCTTACGACACGTTCCTCGCAAGTGCCGGCCTGGCTGCGCTAAATCGAGCCGGCGTTTCGCCGGTTGGCGTGTTTCGAGTGACCGCAAAGGATAATCCCGATCTGAAGATCGAATCCGACGTGAATGAACTGTGGGTTCTGCTGCCGGTCAAGAATTTTGAAACGATGCTGGCGCTCGACGATCGCCTGGCGGATGACGCGGCTTACCAGGCCGCCGGCAAAGGAATCCTCGACGATAAGATGAAGAATCCGTCTTTCACGCGTTATGAGACATCACTGCTCCAGGCATTTCCCGGCTTCCCGCAGGTTGAGGTTCCGACCCAATCCCCGGATCGCATCATGCAGCTTCGGCGCTACGAGAGTCACAATCGTGAGCGGGCGCGCAAGAAAGTGGAGATGTTCAACGCCGGCGGGGAACTCACGGTCTTCAAGGAAAGCGGCATGACCGGCGTCTTCTTCGGTGAAACATTGGCCGGTCCAAGGATGCCCAACCTCACCTACATGGTCGCCTTCGACAATCCCGCCGCCGGCAAAGCCGGCTGGGCAAAGTTCGGCAAGCATCCGATCTGGAAGAAGCTCAACGCCGATCCCGCTTACAAAGATACGGTCTCGCAAATTACAAACTTGTTCGTGCGGCCGATGAGCAGTTCGCAAATCTAAAGCGGCTGTCGGTGGCCACATCACCCATTCCGCATTTCCGGCACGCCGGATAGATTATGTCCGGAAGTGAGATTACTGCTTTTGCTTAAATCGTCATGGATGTGGTGCTTACGGCTCGCATTGCTGAGCCTGCTGCTCAATGGGGTGGGGTGCGCCACGATCCGCGTCACGGACACGCCGCGCACGGCGGATGAGGAGTTCCTGCTGACGCAAGCCGCCAGCCGGGCAGTGGCGAAGCTGTCGCTCGACGCATTGCGGGGCAGATCCGTCTGGCTGACGACGGAATACGCTTTTTCGACCACGCGGCCGTTCGAGCAGTCGTTCCTGACTGACGAAGTGCGTTCGCCGCAGTTCGAGAATGCTTATCTGGTTGCCGAACTTCGCTCGCGACTGCTGGAGATTGGCGCCCGGCTCGCTGGAACACGGGATAAATCCGACATCGTGCTGGAAGTGCGCACCGGCGCGCTGGCCGTCAATCGGTCGGATTACCTATTGGGAGTCCCCGCGCTGGCTCTCGGCGGAACTGCCGCGACCAGCTTAAACAACCTGGCCGTCGCCACCCCGAATCTGGCGCTTTATGGGAACACCAAGCAGGACGGGTTTGCGAGCGTTGCCGTCGTCGGCTATTGGCGAAACACCGGCGAAGTCGTCGTCAACTCCGGCCCCTTCGTCGGGCACACGCATCGCTACGACTTTTTCATCTTCGGCTACCAACTGGAGCCGCAGGGCGATATTCCGCCGACGCAACTCGGCGCCGGCAAATGACGCACCCATATGTCCGAAGCGTCCCGTTCCAATTCGCCTGCACGCAAACCCCGTTGGCGCCGCTGGCTCCTTCGCGGCGGAATCATCCTCCTCGCGTTCCTCGTCGTCTGCTTCGTCATCGCTGAAATCGTTCTGCTGAGCGGCCTGCCGCGCAATCTCGTCGTCGCGCAAGTTGAAAAAGGATTCGGCCTGCGCATGCAGGTCAAGACGCTCTCCACCGGCTGGTTCGGCTACACCACGCTCGACGGCGTCAAACTTTCGCTTCCGCTTTCCGAAACCGCGTTCGTCGACGTTCCCGAGATGCGCGTCTCGCATACCAATCTGCTAGCAATCGCATTGGGCTTCGACATCCACATCAAGTCGGTCGAGCTGGATAAGCCGGTGATTCGCGTGTCGCAGAATGCCGCCGGGCAGTGGAATTTGACGGATGTTGCGGAACTTCTGGCAAGAACCGCTGGCAAAAAGACCGGTCAACAGACGGCGCAGGAAACGCAGACGCCGAACTTGCCCGAGTTGCAGATCAACGCCGCGTCAGTGCAGGTGACGGACAATCAGAAGCACTCGCTGACGATTGAACCGATCAATGTCGCCGGCAATCCTGAGTCTGCCGTCACCTATGCGTACGATCTGGAGATCCCTTCAAACCAGAAAGATCAACCCGCGCACGTGAGCTTTCGTGGCCGAGTCGCGCCCGGCGGAACGTGGGCCCATGATGCGCACCTTTGGATTCACGACATTGACCCGTGGCTGGCCGCATTACGACCCGGCCGGAAAATACCCGTTGCATTCGATGGAAGTTGGACTGGCCAGTTCAATAACGACGGCGTCGCCGGGTTTGCCAAGATCTCTGATGCATCCGTGTTTGACTATCACGTCGATGGAATCGTTCGAGCCGCCCAAACCGCAACCGGCGCAAGCCTCTCTCCCGATAACCTGCGGCTTCGCACCGGAATCGCAATAGCGCCGCAGATCACGTTCCCGAAAGGCGAGCTTGCATATGATGGGAAAGTCGTCCGCTTGACGCGGATGCAGCTGGCCCTGCTCGGCGGACCCGTCGAAGCCAACGGTTGGTTCGAGCCGGACACACAGCAAGGTGCGCTGGAGGCATTCTGGCAAGATCTTAAACTCGACACCCCGCCGATCGCGCAAAGCGGGAAGCTGAACATTGCTTTCTCGCGGCCCCCCGCCGCTGACATGACGCTCGATCTGTTGCTCAGCTCCAGCGGCGCTGCGCCCGAAGGAAATTTTGAAGCCGTGGCGAAACTCGATGTCAGCGGGCGAACGCTTTCGAATCTGAACTGGAGCATCGAAGCCCCGCAGCTGGCCTGGTATCGGCCGCAGTCGATCGTCCTCGACGGCATCAAGGCCAACGGCACGTTCCGAAATGACGCGCAGCGTTCGATCCTGAGTTTGTCGGGGATTTCGCTGCCGCGCGACAACCGCCTCAGTGGCGTCGGCTCCTACGACTTCTCGACCAAGTCCGGCGAAATCAACTTAAGCGGGCAAGACTGGCCGGTGAACCTGCTCGAAGGAACCCGGCTTGCCTTCGGACTCGAAGCGCGCGGAACGGGCGTTCCATCGAAAACCGATCCGAAGAAAACTGTCCCCGTTATCGACCTCTCGCAGTTTTACCTTCGATCCGGCGATGCCGGCATCACAATCACCGGAAAATACGACGGCCAGAAACCCAAGCCCGTCAGCGCGCAGATCATCTTCGAAAACAGCCCCAGCGCCACGCCTGGAACCGGCGTCGCGGTTCTCATTCAGGGCCTTATCCGCGGCGACGCCACACTTCTAGGCACGCTCGATCCGCTCGACATCACCATGACCGGCACGCTCGATGGCGATGACGCCGTTATTCTCAACCACCCAATTGGCGACATTCATACCGCGGTTCGCGGGTCTCTTGATTTTCAGAAGGCGGCCATCCAGGCCGATGCGATTCCGTTTCTCGACGGTCTTTGGACTCTGGGCGCAACGTACGTATTGCACGAGGATCAGAAGCCGATCTACGCGACCACGATCGACATCGGCGTCGAGCACCTTCCATTGCCGAAAGTCAGCGAATTCCTACGCGTGCCCACGATTCAAGGCATGTTCGATGGTCGCTGGTACGTCTACTACCCGAGGCTTAAGCCCGACCCGGACAAGGTCGTCGTCACCGGCGCCGGCTCGATTCAGAACGCGTCATATCAGCAGCTTGTCACGGACAATATCACCTTCCAAACCCGCATGCAGCACGGCATCGCCACCGTGAAGCCGATCGTTGTGCAGACACGGGATGGGCGAATTGACGCGATGGCGAGTCTTAATCTTTCACAATCGCGGCGGATTCACACCGAAGTGCAATTCAAAGAGTTTCCGATCGCCCTCGCCGGGGGAACTGATGTTCGCGTCAACGGCGGCTCGAGGCGGATCGATCTGCTGCTCCCCGATTCCGGGGCAACCGATCCCGCGGAAAAGCAGCTTCGCATCAACGCGCCCGCTGTCGATCTGAAAGTCGCCGTCGACATGAATAAGAAGCAGCAGGGCCAGTTGCAGTTGACCGCGGCGATGGACGGTCGCATTGCCGAACTCAAGGAGCTGAAGGGAGAACTCCTCGGCGGGAAAATTGGCGCGACCGCCGCCACCGATATCGATCACCTGGACCAGGCCAACGCCAGCGTTACGTGGGACGCCATTCAATCGAGCCGACTCATGGCGCTCTACCCGCAACTGCAGGGGTTAGTCGGCACGTTCTCGGGCAATTTGCGCGTGAAGCCGGCGGTGGTCGCCCGGCCCTTGCAGCCGTTGCAGATCGACGCATTTCTGCATTGCGCCGACGCGGGATGGCGCGACATCACGCTTCGCGACGGACAGCTTCACGCATTCGCCGACCCGTATTCCAATCAGTTCATCGCGTCGAACTCGGCGCCAACCAGCATGCAGATAGCCGGCGGCTCGGCTGATTTCTGGTTCTCCGCGAGCCGGCACATCGATACCATGTTCGACGCCGACGGCAACGAAATCCGATCTGGAATCACCCTCTCAAACCTGCTTAACATCACACTGAAAGACATTAACGTCGATCCGTTCGTCACGTCGTTCAGCCCGAAGCACGACCTGGGCCTCGGCAGGCTTAGTGGCCGCATCTATACGCTGAGCGCGCCGCAGACCAGGCTCTTGGCAGACATCGCCAGTCAGGCGACGACTTTGCCAACAACTGCCGCCGCGTCGCAATCGCTGATGCAGCACATCCTGGCAACGACAACCGTTAATGGCGATCTGACGATCGATCATTCCAATCTCGCGGCCTACGGGCCGATCGCGGTGCTCTACAACCTGATGCACCTGGGCGCTAACAGCCGCACCCCCACCGGCACCGGCGAGGTCAGCCTGCGCATGGAACAGGGAACGTTCCACGTCACGCGCCTCTATTTCTTCAACAAAGGCATCGAGGTGCGCGCTGTGGCGGACGTCGATCGGACGTGGGAATTGCCCGACTGTCCAATTCACGGCAGCGCCGCCGGCTCGCTGCAGTTGCTTAAAAACGTCAAGATTCCCGTCTTGGCCGAAGCCAATTCAGTGCTGGCGCAGTTGCAGGGTCAATTGACCGGCGTCGAATTCTCCGGGACGTTGCCGGAACCGACAAAGTATTACATCCGGCAGATCAGCCTGAGCCAGTTCGGCAGTCAACTCAAAGGGCTGTTCCTCAGTGAGATCGGCAGCCAGCGCTGACACTGGCTTGCGGCGGCCGATCGTATACCCTTGCACCCTCGAATGGAGCTTCGGGAAGACAAGCTCGACGTGGCGATCACGCGGCTGGATGAACAGCTATCGGCGCTCTCGCAAGAATCGCTCAGGACCACTGCGCCCACCGTCCTGCGATGGCGCTCCGACGCCGCCGCGCTGCTGTTCCACCTGCGCAGCGAAGCTGGAGCGCCGCCGCTGATCTGCGTGCTGGGCGGCACCGGGACCGGCAAGAGCACCATCGTCAACCGTCTGCTCGGCTCGACGGTTTCCGCGACATCGTTTCGTCGAACCTTCACCAGCGGGGCAGTCGCCGCGACCGCTCAGGCCCCAAATATTCCCGGAACCTGGCTCGGCATCGACCACGAAGCTGCCGCTCTGGGCGATCTTCCCGCACGCGGCCGGCCCGGCGTGCTCATCATCGCCACGAGCGATGCCCCGCTGCTCGCGTCGCGAACCATCGTCGACACGCCGGATCTGGACGGCGATCAACCCGCGCATCACGCCGAGGCCGATCGCGCGTTTCGCTGGGCGGATGCGGTCATCGTGCTGGTAACGCCCGAAAAATATCAGATGACCGAGATGCTGCCGTACTATCGGCTGGCCGAGCGATACGGGATTCCTTCGCTGTTCCTGATGAACAAGTGTGAGCAGCAGGCAGTCCTGGATGACTACGCGAAGCTCCTGAAGCAGCAGCGGCCCGCGTCAAGCGATCGCGTGTTTGTCGTCGCCCGAGATGATGCGGGCTTCGAACCGCCGAGCGAGCAGAATCTCGACGCCCTTCGCCAAGGTGTGATGTCGCTGCAACCCGTCTCCGGCGAAGCGCGGCAATCCGGTCTGACCAATCGAGCCGGCGATCTTCTCGGTCGTGCCGAGGATCAGCTTCTGTCGCCGTTGCGACGGGCGCGGGCGGAAATCGACAATCTGATTGCGACTTTGCGGGCCAGCGAAACGCCCGTTCCCGGCGTCGACGTGAATCCGGTAACGCTGCAGCTTCAACGCCGAATGCGGCAGCGGAGCGTGCTCTATCTCATGGGCCCGCAACGCGTGCTCGATCGCGTTCGCCAGGCGCCCAGCTTGCTCGTGCGCCTGCCGCGCGTCGCGTGGGACTACGTCATGCGCGGCGAGATTTCCGCCGCCAGTTTGAATCCCAACAGCAATACTGCCGATCGCGAAGCCCCTGATTTCAAGCGGCTTCTGGTCGATCAATTCAACATCGTGCAAAGCCGACTCGATGACGCGCTGCGGCAGAGCAATGAGCTTCGTCGCGACGGCGTCAATGCGCCATACAAATCCGCGATGATCGACCCCGAGCAGGCTGGCCGCATCGCTGAAGAGGAACTGGCCGAACTGCGCAACTGGCTGGAAAAGCGCTGGAACGCGACGCCACGCGACACGCGCGTCCTTGAAACGCTCCTCCGATACCTCCCCGGCGGCCAAAAGATCGCCAAATGGACCGAAGCCGCTCCATACCTGCTTGTGCTGGTCGTCGCGGCGGCGACGCATCACCTCTTCGGCGGCGTTGACCTGGCCGTGCTTGGCGGCTGGAGCGTCGCTACGTGGCTCAGCGAACGCCTGAGCAACGAAGTTTCTGCCCATACCCGATCCACGAACCAGAAGATCACCGATCGCTTCACCCGCCTGGCTCACGACCAAATCGAAAAGCTGTGCCGCTGGCTCGACGAGCAAGCTCCGTCTTCCCGCACGCTAGACGACCTCGCAAAATCGTTGGACGCCGCACAGGCGACGCTGCAATAACCCCGTGCCGGCGATTTCTATCGACCGCGCCAACCGATGAATCTCGCTCCTCCGCTGACCGATAATCCGATATGGCGATCGCTCTGCCCCTGCCGCAACCGGCGATTCTTCGCACCACGCTAGCGCAACGCTTTTGGCTTGCCGCTGGCGGCTTGGCAATTTTCATCACCACGATCCTCGTGATGCGCGTTGCCGTGGCGCCAAGCCAGCCTGGCGAGCAAACGCTCGGCCTCGATTTTCTATCGTTCTACACCGCCGGCTCGGTGCTCGACGAAGGACACCCCGCCAATCTCTACGACCTGAAAGCAACCCAGCAGTTCCAGGCAGCGGTCGGCCAGCGCGACGGCGTCGCGGAAGAAGGTCGCTACGCCCCGTGGTGGAACCCGCCGTTCTACGCGATCATTTTCAAACCGCTTGCCAGGCTTCGCTTCCAAACGGCGCTCGCCGCGTGGACGACGATCAATCTTCTGTGCGCCGCCATCGCATGTTGGCTGTTGGCCCGCATGCTTCCGACAAGCGCCGGCCCGTCGCGCAGCTGGCTGATCCCGACTCTGATGCTAATCAGCGTTCCGATGTTCCTGACCCTCACGCACGGCCAAAACGCCTGCACATCGCTGCTGCTGCTGACCGTCACGATCTGCCTCTGGCGATCACAACGCGGCTTCGCCGCCGGTTTGGTTGGCGGCCTGCTGTTCTACAAACCGCAGCTTGCGGCAGTGATCGCAATTGTTATGACAATCAATCTCGGTTGGCGGACGCTCGCTGGATATGTGACGACGGGCGCGACGCTATTCATCATCAACCTGGTCGCGCTGCCCGGAACGATCACCGCATTTCTGCACGCCGTGCCAAAGAATCTCGCGTACGTGCAGAACGAATGCCCGTATCCATGGGATCGTCATGCCACGTTCAAGGCCTTCTGGCGAATTCTGCTTCAAGGCGAGGGTATCGCGCCGACACGCATGATCGTCACCGCTCTTGGCGTGGCTTGTATTTCGATCGTGGCAATCGCCCTGGGCCGCGCCCTTTTCGCGAACGTGAACCGCGATCGATTGATTGCCGCGACGATTGCGGCGACGCCGCTTCTTATGCCATTTTACTTTGACTACGACCTGCTTCTGCTGGCGGTGCCAGCGGTGCTGCTCGCCGCGGAATGGATTCAGGAAGAAGAGCCCGTTGGCGCGGATCGCTGGTTGCTCGGAGCGTTCATCGCGCTTTATCTCGGGATGCTGTTCGCGCCCGACTTGGCCGAGCGATTCCGCTTCAACCTAATCCCGCCGCTGCTGGCGACGATCGCATTTCTATTGATTCGCCGGGCTGGCTTGCCGCGATCGCACAGCACATCGCACCAATCACGAAGTGATAGTAATTGCAGAACGCCTGCTTGTTCGTAGCGAAGAAGATCAGGAAGACGAACGCGACCGCGCTCGCGAAACGAGCTGGCGATTTTTCGCAACATCGCAGCGCGACGACAACGGCGCCAACCGCCGCGAGCAACCCAATCCATCCTGGAATCGCCAATCCGGTCACACCGATGGTCCAGGGCAGGAAGCTCAGCGCATCAGCGCGCATCGGCTGATGAAATTGCAGCGTGACAACGCTGTGCATGAACGCCGGCAGATCCCACATCGCAATTGGCAGTGAAACAGTTCCAGCGACGAGCATCGAAATTGCGATCCGCCGCCGATCTTTGAATAGCCCCGGCGTCAATCCGATCATCAGCGGCAGCGCGAAAACCAGATACTGCTTACTGACGAGCAACAGCGCAGCAACAAGCAGGGTCCATCGAGAACTTCGACACGCGAGGAAAACCACTGCCGCCAACAGGACGACCACAAGCGGTTCAGTCCATCCGGCTTCCAGTACGAAGAATCCGCGAGGAGTCGAGAGAAATAGTGCTGCGGCCAAAGTTGCGATTCGACCCGGCCGAGCGAATGCGATCAATGCGCCGGTGAGCGTCGTCGCGAGGAGTTGTATCAATCGAAAATCGCCGAGCAGATGTCCCGGCAGGATCATCAACAGCGTCAACGGTGGATAGGGATATCCAAACAGCAGCCGGCCGTTGGCAAACGTGCCCGGTCCATACACGCGAGCGGCGTCGGCATAAGGATTGGCGAACGTCATCGCATAGGGATTATGCCCGTTCAACAGTGCCGCGGTCGCTTCCTTCTGAAATATCGCCACGTCCACCTTCGGCATCGGCACGACATGCAGCACCCACAAACCCAGCAGAAAATGAACGCCAAGCAGGCCAAACAATGCAGCCCGTGAATCATGACGAATTGCGCGAAGAGCGAAGATGCCGCCAACAACGACGCCGACGCGAAATGGCAGCAACGTCGATGCGCTGGAAACCGTGAGAGTCGCCAGAGGATTGCAAATCAGCAGCAGCGCGACTTGGATCGCCAGCCCCGCTGACAGGATTGTCATCACCGGTGGCAGTGACACGCGCGTGAGCGACAGCATTGCACACACAAGCACGACCGCCAGCAGCATCAGCGACGCCGGGTGATACTGGCCAAAATTGATTTGCAGTGCTGCGCCCAGCGCGATCGCGCCGAGCGCCATCGCCGACGCTGAGTGTGAACGCACAACCGACGGCGCTTCTTCGAGCGTCAACGGATACGACAACAAGCTGCTGGAAATGGCCGCCATGCCTGCGATTTATCGGCATTCGGCAAATCCCCCGGCAATGATTTGCGCCGCGACGGCGGAAGCTGCCGATAACCAATTCATGCGTCTGCTTCGCGCCGATGGTCCGCATCCCCTCCGCCGCCGACTCTGGATCGGCGGCTCGTGGGTTGGTTTGCTCGTTGCGGTCGTCGTCATCAGCCAGGCAATTGGCCGCCTGAGCGATCCGTCGAATCGACTCGAGCTCGGCGGCGATTTCGTCCCCGCTTATGCCGCCGGAACTCTCGTTCGCGAGGGGCGCTTCGCAGAGATTTATCACACCGACGCCATGGAGCGCGTCGAGCGTGCGACGGTAGCAGCGGCAGACTTGGAACCGTTGCCCTTCTACGGGCCCTATCTGAATCCACCATTTTTCGCGGCCCTGCATGCTCCGCTCAGCGCGCTCCCGTTTCGTCACTCCGCTGCAATTTGGCTGGTTTTCTCGCTGGTCTGTGTCGCCGGATCCATCGCGATTCTATCGCGCATACTATCTAACGACTGGCGGACCTGGGCGCTGCTGCCGCTGCTGCTCGTCATCTCGATGCCGTTCTGGCAAGCGTTATGTCACCTTCAGAATTCGTGCCTGTCGCTGCTGATCGTGGCCGGCGTCGTCGCGATTTGGCGAAACGCTTCGTCACGAAGAGCCGCGATTGTCGCCGGGCTCCTCGCCAGCCTGCTGGCGTATAAGCCACAATTGGCGGCGCTGATCATGGTCAGTCTGTCGGCGACGCTCGGGTGGCCCGCGGCCCTCGGCTGCGCGATCGGCCTGGGAATCCTCGGCGTCGCAACGCTTTGCTTCATGCCCGGAACTATCTCGGAATACCTCCATGCCCTGCCGCCTCTGCTACGGATGATTCAGGAGCGGCCGCAATACAACTGGGGACGCCAGGTGACGCCCCAGGGATTCTGGCGGCTCTTGCTCCAAGGCCACGCCGGTGGCCCGGCGCGTCCGATAACAACGCTGCTTGTATCGATCTGCGTGCTGTCGGCACTGGTCAGTTTTGGTTGGCTCTTATGGCGTTACCGTACAGACCGCACGCATCGCGATCAGCTCATCGTGATGACGATCTGCGCCAGCCCCGTGCTGATGCCCTACTTCATGGATTATGACTTGCTGCTGCTGGCCATTCCCGCGGTGCTGATCGCGAATCTTTGGATTCGAGTTGGATCGCCCGCCGGACTCGCGCGATTCGCGCCGGTGGTTTGGTCGCTCCTGTTCGTCACCCTCTACATCAATCCCGGTCTGAGCGGCCAGACGCGGTTGAACTTCGCGGCCCTGCTCACCACGGCGACCGCGATCATGTCGTCCGCTTCCGGCTTGTGGAAAATCGCCCGACGGTCTGAATCGAACGAAACCGCTTATACTCCGCTCGCATCGGCCGCGTGATCGTCCGCGGCGATGCACATGGCCACCGACCAACCCGCAACATCCGCTTCACGACTTCGCGGCGATATCGCCAGCGCCTATCTCGTCGCGGGCAGCCGGATCGCGGCGTGGATCGTCGTATCGGCCCTGATCTACCGTCGGCTCGGCGCCGACAGCTTTGCGATCTTCGCGCTGATTCGCGGAACGATCGGATTGCTGAATTACGTTTCGCTGGGGCTGGCGCCGGCCTTGATTCATTACGGCGCGCAGCGCACCGATGAGGGCCGAGCGCTTCGCACGTACTACAGCAGCGCGCTCTTTGTCATTGCGATCGCGGCTTCGATCGGGTTGCTCGCAACGATCGCCTACGCGGTGAGCTTCGGTCACATCTTCAAGGTGCCGACGGCACAGCCGGGGCTGCCCATGACGGTCCTGCTTATGGGCGTTGGCATGCTCGCACGACTCGGCGGCGACGCTCCGGGGGCAGTCCTGCAGGTCAGTCGACGGATCACGACAGACAATCTGCTCGTCGCCGCAGGTGATTTGCTGTGGGCGTTGTTATCCGTTGTCGCGGTGCTGAACTCCGGCGGCTTGCTCGGCGTCGCGATCGCGTTCGTCGCGTCAGGCCTGCTCCCCCTGCTCACCCGACTCCTCCTGGCGCGCGGAATCAGCGGCGGCCTGAGCGCTTCGCTCATCGATCGCAATGCCGTCCGCATCCTGATCAGCTTCGGCGTCATGGTCGTCCTGGCACAACTCGCGGATTACCTTTACGCACCGACGGATTACATCCTGATCAATCGCCTGCTGAATCCGGTGGACGTGGCGGCCTACGCTCCGGCGGTGCAGCTCGACAGCGGGTTGCTGCTCCTGGTCATCGGCCTTTCGACGGTTTTGCTGCCGCATGCGGCGCATGCACACGCCGCTGGATCGCCCCAGATTGTGCGACGGTATTACATCACGGGAACGCTCGGATCAGTGATACTTTTGCTTGTCTGCTCGACGGTTGTCTGGCTCATCGCGCCTGAACTGTTGAAACTCTGGCTTGGCCGACCGATGCCGGAAACGCTGGTGATCCTTCCGCTGGTCTTGGCAAATACTGTCATTGGCGGCAGCAGCGCCGTCGGGCGGGCCATCTTGCTGGCAGTCGGTCGAGCCAAACCATTCGCGATCGCCGCGCTCATCGCCGGTGTGGTTAACGTCGTCGCGAGTTATTCGTTTGTTCGCTTCTTCCATCTGGGCCTTCGCGGCATTGTGCTGGGCACGGTAGTCGCGGTGGTCGGGCGGTGCCTCATCTGGATGCCGTGGTATGTGCTGCGGACAATTCGGCTGACGCCGATTTCAATTCCTGCGACAATCCCAATCGATGCCCCC
>Ga0182024_10000360_pt1 | contig 116680 bp, 103 predicted proteins | sample P32metaG_FD_120480 | JGI IMG/M metagenome (GOLD analysis project Ga0182024, IMG submission 120480) | Permafrost microbial communities from Stordalen Mire, Sweden - P3-2 metaG (Illumina Assembly) | ecosystem: Environmental > Terrestrial > Soil > Wetlands > Permafrost | place: Sweden: Stordalen... | reverse complement strand
ATGGAAAGTTTCCTCTCCACCCTGCTATTCAAGCTACGGGGCCTGGACTCTTACCCCGGTGGGACTTGCACCCACTGTTCATGCCAGCCTTCGCTGGACGCACTCTTTCCGTTACACATGCGCTACGTTTGCGTCGGCCACCTGTGCCTCGCCCTTCACGACCAATTGCCGCTGCGGCCGCATCAACGCAAAGCCTGCCCGAAGCGCCCCATAACCCGCAAGGACCCCCATTGCCATCGAGCCCACTGACACTGCAACCAACATCACAAAGTCGACCACGCCTGTCATCGAAACCGCCCTGCCCCATCTGTCTTGTCATCTCGAACATTCGCGACCTTACTTGAAGAATTCGCGTTTGTAGCAAGAATGCTTCACAGATTCTCGCAGAAGTCTCTCGTATCGTCTCTACAACTTCTGTTGACCATAGGGGTACCTCGAAGTGCGGGTTCCAATCTTTTCCGATCCGCCCACTCTGGAACCAGCAACGCCCAGAACTTACTGCTTTGGCTATTCGTTTGCGCACCCCTGTCGAACCCGGCCGAATTGCCATTCCCACCAAAGGCGTGCACGCTTCACCCTAGTTCGGCGATAACCCTAGTATCATGGTCGTAGGTCTGTCCTCATCGCTCTCTTATGCGTCCGATTCTGCCGCTTCCTTAACCCGGAACAACTTGATCATTGAACCTCATCATGGCCATCACTCACATCTCGGTGCGCGGGGCGCGCCAGCATAATCTGCGCGACATCAACGTGCGCATCCCCCGCAACACGCTCACGGTGGTCACAGGCCTTTCCGGCTCCGGCAAAAGCTCGCTTGCATTCGACACGATTTACGCCGAAGGTCAACGCCGCTATGTGGAAACGCTCTCCGCCTATGCTCGCCAGTTCCTCGACCAGATCGAGCGCCCCGACGTAGATTCCATTGAAGGCCTCTCGCCGGCCATCTCCATCGAGCAAAAGACCACCAGCCGCAGCCCCCGCTCCACGGTCGGCACCATTACCGAGATTTACGACTATCTCCGCCTGCTTTATGCCTCGGTCGGCATGCCGCACTGCCCCAACTGCGGCCGCCCCATCGCCCGCCAAACCGCCGACCAGATCGTTGCCCGCATCCTTGAGCTCGGCAAGGGTGAGCGCGTCACCGTCATGGCCCCCATTGTCCGCGGCCGCAAGGGGGAGTTTAAGGAATTGCTCGATCAGCTTGACCAGCAAGGCTTTCGCGCTCGCGTCGATGGCGAGGTTCGCGACCTCTCTGAGCCGCTCCAACTCGACCGCCGCAAGAATCACGCCATTGAAGCCGTCATCGACCGCATTCTGCTCAAGCCGCCCGTTCCCAACGCCACGCACACAGCCGCCGCACTAGCGCCGGGTGCCCCATCCTTGACGCGCCTTTCAGCGTCAAGGGTGGGAAACCTCGAACCCCAGCCCCCCGGCAAGCCCTCCATGGAAAAACGCCTCGAGCAGGCAGTCGTCAAAGCCCTGCAACTGGCCAACGGCCTCGTCTTGGTTGCCGTCGCAGGCAATGAAGAGCAGTTGTTTTCTTCCTCCATGGCTTGCCCCGACTGCGGCCTCGACGTACCCAAGCTTGAGCCGCGCAGCTTCTCCTTCAACTCCGCGTTCGGCGCATGTCCCGAGTGCCACGGCCTAGGCTCGCTCTACGATCTCGACCCCGCTAAGGTGATCACCGACTGGTCAAAACCCCTGCTCGATGGCGGACTGGGGCCCGGCTCGTCTTCGCAATATTTATTGAAGCTGATCCATCTCGCCGCCGACCGCTACGACATTGACCTCAAGCTTCCTTTCGAAGATCTGCCCGTCAAACATCAGCACATCCTGGTCTACGGCCCGCCCAAAGGCGAAGCTCCGCGAACCGGCTTCCACGGCGTTCTTAAATTCCTGCGCGACACAATCGAAGAAGCTCGCAGCGATGGCTACCGTGAATACATGATGAACTACATGTCCGCCACGCCCTGCCCAGTCTGCCGCGGCAAACGCCTTCGCCCCGAGTCCCTAGCCGTCAAAATCGGCGGCCTCTCCATCGCCGACTTCACTGCCCTGCCTCTCAATCGCGCCCTCTCCGCGGCCATCAACCTCACCTTCACTGCGCGAGAAACCCTGGTCGCCGAGCGCATACGCCGCGAAGTCGTCGAGCGCCTCGAATTCCTCTGCGAGGTCGGCCTCACCTATCTCGCTCTCGACCGTAGCGCGGCCACGCTCTCCGGTGGCGAAGGCCAGCGCATCCGCCTCGCAACCCAGATTGGTTCGCGGCTCCGAGGCGTGCTCTATGTTCTGGATGAACCCTCCATCGGCCTTCACCAGCGCGACAACATGCGCCTCATTCAAGCCCTGGAAAGACTCCGCGATCTTGGCAACACCGTCCTCGTTGTCGAGCACGATGAAGACACAATCCGCCACGCCGACTACGTCCTCGACCTCGGCCCCGGAGCAGGACGCCTTGGCGGCAACGTTGTAGCGCAGGGCACGCCCGCTGAAATAATGGCCTGCCCTCAATCACTCACCGGCCGTTATCTCTCCGGAGCCGCAACCATGCTCCAGCGCGATAACCCGCGCCCACTCACCGGCAAGTGGCTCACCGTCACCGGCGCCCGTGAACATAACCTTCAGGATGTGACGATTCGCATTCCGCTTGGAGTCATGACCGTTGTCACCGGCGTCAGTGGCAGCGGCAAGAGCACCCTCATCAACGACATTCTCTACCGCTCCCTCGCCCAATCCATTTACGGCTCTCGCGAGGAACCCGGCGCGCACGACTCGCTTACCGGCGCTGATCAGCTTGACAAGGTCGTCCGCATTGACCAGTCCCCTATCGGCCGCACGCCGCGCTCAAATCCCGCCACCTATACCCAGGTCTTCTCGCCCATCCGCGACCTCTTCGCCATGCTTCCCGAGTCTCGCGAGCGCGGCTACAAGCCTGGCCGCTTCAGCTTCAACGTGACTGGAGGAAGGTGTGAAGCCTGCCAAGGCGACGGCCAGCGCCGCATCGAAATGAACTTCATGCCCGACGTTTACGTGCAGTGCGAAGTCTGCAATGGCCGCCGCTACAATCAGGAGACGCTCGCCGTCAAATTCAAGGGCCACTCCATCGCCGACGTGTTGGACCTCACCATCGAGGACGCACTGACCGTCCTCGAAGATGTGCCCAACGTCCGCCAGAAATTACAAACTCTGGTCGATGTCGGCCTCGGCTACGTGCACTTAGGCCAAAGCGCAACCACCCTCTCTGGCGGCGAAGCCCAGCGCATGAAGCTGGCCCGTGAGCTGAGCAAGCGACAGACCGGCCGCACGCTCTACCTGCTCGACGAACCCACCACCGGCCTCCACTTCGACGACGTCCGCAAGCTCCTTGAAGTTCTCCATCGCCTCGCCGACCTGGGAAACTCCGTAATCATCATCGAGCACAATCTCGACGTGATCCGCAACGCCGATTGGATTCTCGATCTCGGCCCCGAAGGCGGTGAGGACGGCGGCCGCATCGTAGGCCAGGGCCGCCCCGAAAAAATCGCCGCCACCCCCGGCTCCTACACCGGCCAGTTCCTCACCCGCTACTACGCCTCAACCAACGGCAAGCTTGCGCCCGTCGAGTTCGATGAGGAATCAATCCGTCGCAATGCGGACTCCAATGCCGGCCCAGACGCAAATTTGGGTGCCCCAGGTGCCTCGCTTTTAGGCACCTGGGATGGGAATTCATCCAACAAGAATTCCAAACCCAAGCGCGCACGCCGCAACACCCCAGCCGAAGATGACCTCGCCCTCACCCGCGCAAAATCCAACCGCCCCGCCGCGGCCGGGAACTCCCCAAAGCTCTCCGGTCCACGCGAAAAGAAAACGGGTCGTGCATGATTACTCCGCCGGAGCAAGAACCTCTCCCCCCGGACGCTTCCACCCCAGCCCGCGACAGTACCCCCGCGCCCGAGGAGGTCATTGCCGCTCTGCACAGCATTTTTCCCTACGACCTCCCGGAGCGCACCTTCCCTGAAGAACCTCCTGCTCCCGTCGAGCCGCCCTTATTCCATTCCTTTGCCGAAGACGTAGTTCTTCCGCCAGCCCCGCGGATTCCCCATCTCGGTCATCTGCTGATCCTCGCCGGCCTGGCCTTCGTCGGTTTGCTCGGTTCCAGTCTCCTCGTCCGTACCGGGCTCCATTTCCATCTATTCGGCATCTCCAGCCCGCAAAAGGCCCTCATGGATGTTCATTACACCGTCGGCAGCATGGCCATCCTTTACCTCATAGCATTCGGCGGCGCGCTGCTTGTCTTTCCCGTTCTATGGCACAAGAGTTTTTTCGCCGGCCTGCAATGGAATGCCCCGGCAGCCCTGCGCCACTTCCGCCTTCTTCTGGGAGCGGCCTGCATCTGCTTCGTGCTCGCAATGGTCGATGAAGTCGTACTCCCCGGCCCCAACAACGCTCCCATCGACAAACTTTTTGACACCCGCGCAGCCGCGTGGCTCCTGTTCGCCTTCGGCGTCACCTTCGCGCCTTTTTTTGAGGAAATCATCTTCCGCGGATTTCTTCTCCCCGCGCTCTGCACTGCCTTCGACTGGTCCGTTGAAAAGGCCGTCGGCATTCCTGTTCCCGCGCTGGACCAAAACGACCATCCCCAGTGGTCTGTCGGCGCCATGGTCTTCGCCTCCATCGCCACCAGCGTCCCTTTCGCCCTCATGCACGCCGAACAGACCGCCTGGTCTCTTGGCCCTTTTCTGCTTCTCGTCTGTGTAAGCCTGGTCCTCTGCTGGGCCCGCCTCGCCACGCGCTCCCTCGCCGCCAGCGTCCTCGTCCACTCCGCCTACAACTTCCTTCTCTTCTCTCTAATGCTCCTCGGCACCGGCGGCTTCAAGCACCTCGACAAGATGTAACCAGCAGCAGGCCAGCCCTTACCCAACCAGCCAACCAAGCTGGGTGCCCCATCCTTACCGCGCTCTTTGCGGGAAGGGTGGGAAACGATTGCTGCCGGCTCGCCTCGAATCGAGCCGTCCACCGGACCGCAACGCCGCCCCACTCCCATTACAATCGTCAATGATGAACACCCACGCTCAGCAACTTTGCACTCTCATCGCGCTCGCCACCACCGCCGCCTGCCTTCCCGCACAGGATCGCTCCTACGGCCGTTCCGTGGTTTCCACCCAATACGGCATCGTCGCCACCAGTTATGTCCAGGCCTCGCAAGCGGGCGCAAGAGTCTTGGAGCAGGGTGGCTCCGCTATCGACGCAGCCATTGCGGCCAATGCGGTGCTGGGAGTCGCCGAGCCCATGACCAATGGAATCGGTGGCGACCTCTTCGCAATCTACTGGGACGCAAAGACCGGCAAACTCTACGGCTTGAATGCCAGTGGATGGGCGCCGAAGTCGCTGACCATCGACCATCTGAAAGCCAAAGGCATAACTGAAATGCCGCAATCCGGCATCGATTCCGCCACGGTTCCCGGCGTCGTGGACGGCTGGCAGAAGCTCCACGACCGGTTTGGCAAGCTGCCTTGGCGAGACCTCTTTCAACCCGCCATCTTCTTCGCCGAGCATGGCTATCCAGTCCCCGAAATTGTTCATGATTACTGGAAGCCCACGCAAGCAGCGCTGATGCAGAATCCAGAAAGCAGGCGCGTCTTCCTGCCTGGGGATAAGGTGCCCGAGACGGGCCAGGTCTTTCGCAATCCAGACATTGCACAAGCGCTGACGCGAATCGCCAACGAGGGCGAATCGGCTTTCTATAAAGGCGCAATCGCGCAGGCGATTCTAAAGACCTCGTCGGAGCTGGGGGGCACAATGACCGCCGACGACCTGGCTCAGTATTCCGCGGAGTGGGTCGAGCCAATCTCCACCAGGTATCGAGATTGGACCGTCTACGAACTCCCTCCCAACGGCGACGGCATGGCTGCGCTCGAGATGCTCAACATCATGGAGCAATTCCAACCAGCCCCGGGCGGCCCTCACAGCACGGCGGAGCTGCATACCAGAATCGAAGCCATGAAGCTGGCCTACGCCGACGTCAAAGCCTACGACGGCGATCCGCGCTTCGGCGAAATTCCCGTGAAGCAGATTCTCTCCAAGCAGTTCGCGGCCACGCGTGCCAGCCTGATCGATCCAGCAAAAGCTAACTGCTCCGTCACACCCGGCGCGCTCCCCGCAAGTGACACAACTTATTTTTCGGTGGTCGACCGCGAAGGCAACATCCTTTCCATCATTCAGAGCAACTACTCTTCATTTGGATCCAAAGTAACGGTCCAGGGCATGGGGTTCGTGCTACACAACCGCGGCGGCCTGTTTACGCTCGACAGCAAATCGCCCAACGCCCTTGCGGGACATAAGCGGCCCTTTCACACCATCATCCCGGCATTCATGCAGAACGGAGACCAGCACATCGGCTTCGGCATCATGGGCGGAATGAATCAGCCGCTGGCCCACGCGCAATTTGTCTCCAACGTAGTCGACTACAAGATGAATATTCAAGCCGCAATGGAGGAGGCGCGCTTCACAGTAGACACAAAGCTTGGATGCAACATCGTGATCGAGTCGCGCGTCACGCCTGAGTCCATCGACCAACTCACAAAAATGGGGCACGTGCTCGAAGTGCGCAAGGAGTACTCAACAACGATGGGGCGAGGGCAAGCAGTTCTCCACGACAGCACCACCAAGGTCAACTATGGAGCTTCGGACCCAAGAGCCGATGGCGCAGCAGTGCCCGAATCCTCAAAAACATTCGTCGACCCGCCAACGCCCTGACCTGCTGACTCGCAGACCCGCTCGGTGCCCCATCCTTTTCGCGTCCTTTGCGGAAAGGGTGGGAGACCAACGCTGCAGACAAGTCCATGCGGGCCCACTCCAGACCGACTCGCTCCTTTAACAATCGTCAATGACTTGCGACCGCGGATGATTTTTTCCGCTGAAAGAGCTTGCGGTTGATGTCGGGCCAGAACTCCTTGGCCACAAACGCCATCCCATCCACCGCCACATCGATTCCCCAGTTCTTGCCCGTGTTCCCAAAACTGCTCTCGCGAGAGGGATAGTAAAGGTTGGAAATCCCCGCCGCCGCGCCCGCACCCACCACTTCGCTCACGTTGAAGACATCTTTGCCGGAGTCGGACCGCGTAACCACGGCGCGGCTCAATGCGTATCCGGTGCGCTTCAAAAACCCGCCGCGGCCCAGCGTGTAGTAGCGCGTGTCTTCACGGGTAATTGCGGGAACCACGAACTCGACCATGTAATTCTCGCTGGTCTGGTCGACGGCCGTATGCCAAAGGTAGCGCCCGTAACCGACTGCGCCCTGGCCAAATTCAGGCGTGGCCTTCGTTGCCATCGAGTAACCGGCGAGCATGGCTGGGATCCAGATGGAGGAGTAATCGAACGAGTCTTCGGTGCATGTAACGAATTTTTCCTTCACCGTCTGAGGCGGCAACTTCTCGTCCGCGCTGATGGCGCGAAAGTTCGGTATGATTTCGAGAATGCGCTTGGTCTGCGGAGGGGGAGCATCCTCCAGCGCGGGAGTTTGCTTCGGAGCACTCTGCACAGCGCCTGGACCACTCGCAGTCCCCGCAGCCTGACCGGAGGCAGTGGCAGGCGCAGGGCTCCCAGGAGCCTGTTGCGCGGACAGGCTGCTCCACGGGATCAAGGCATAAAAAATCGCCGCGGCCAGCAGGGCGACGCGCCTAGTGAAGACGCGCCCAGACAAGCACAGAGCGAAGGTACGCTGCTTCAGAGCCGGAAACTGAGAGGAGGACTTCCCAGGGGAGAAAGAAGTTGGTTCCATAGTTGCTTAGATTCGCAGAAATCGAATTGGGCGTCTACTTTTCCGCAGAAAGAACCACAATTCGTCTCGATTTCGTGGCCCTCGCCAGCGACTGGGTGCCCCTTCTGAGCGAAGCGAAGTTGAGTCGAAGGCCTGCCCTGAGCATCGTCGAAGGGAACCTGCGTCTGGCAGAGCCTTTTGCGGAAAGGGTGGGAGACCAATGCTGCACGCGGGCCCACCCCAGACCAACCTGCTCCCTTTACAATCGTCAGTGATGCCCACCCACGCCCAGCAGCTTCTCGCCCTTCTCGCCCGCATCAGCTTCCGCCTCGGCCAGTTCAAGCTCTCCTCCGGCGGCACGAGCGACTATTACATCGACTGCCGCACCACCACTCTCCACGCAGAAGGCGGACGCCTTACCGGCCACGCCGTTCTTGAGCTTCTCGATCAGAATCACATCGACGCAGAAGCAGTCGGCGGACTCACGCTTGGCGCGGACCCCATCGTCTCCAACGTAGCCACCGCAAGCGCCTGGCGAGCCCAGTCCAACCCCGCCGCGCCGCTCCTCCACGGCTTTCTCGTTCGCAAAGCCGAGAAGGCTCACGGCACCGGCCGCCGCATTGAAGGGTTCTGCCGTCCCGGCGTTCGCGTCGTCATTGTCGACGACGTTTGCACCACCGGCGCCTCCACCATCAACGCCATTGAAGCCGCTCGCGAAGCAGGCATGACCGTAGCCGCCGTCGTCTGCATTGTCGAGCGCGAAGAAGCTCACGGCCGTCCAGCCGTTGAAACCGCAGCCGCCGGAGTCCCCTTCCTCAGCCTCTTCACCGCAGCGCAAGTTCGCGCCGAACATCTTCGCCAACAAAGCGGAGAATAACGCGGCGCCGTGAAAGCTGACCCGCAAACTTGCTAACTCGCTAACTAGTGGTTCCCTGACCCCTGACCCCTGACCCCTGATCTCTGATCTCTGACCCCTGCGTTTATGGACTTCTACGAGAAAATCCGCATTCTCCCTACACAGCCCGGCGTGTACCTCTACAAGAACGCCGAGGGCGAGGTCATCTACGTCGGCAAGGCCAAAAATCTCCGCGCGCGCGTTCGGTCTTATCTTTTAGAAGCTTCCCAGGCCAACGCCAAAACCGGCTCTCTCATGCGCGAGGCCGTCGATCTCGACTACATCCTTGTCGCCAACGAACATGAAGCACTGGCGCTTGAAAACAACCTCATCAAGCAGCGCCATCCCCGCTTCAACATCCTGCTGCGCGACGACAAGACCTACCCCTATGTCAAGCTCACGCTCGCCGACCGCTACCCAAAAGTCTTTGTCACTCGCCGCCTTCGCAAAGACGGCGCCGCCTACTACGGCCCGTACTTCCCCGGCAATCTGGCCTATCGCATCGTAGAACTTATCCATCGCAGCTTTCTCATTCCCAGTTGCAAGGTCGATCTCTCCCGCTACCACCCTCGCGCCTGCCTGCAGTACTACATCCATCGCTGCCTCGGCCCCTGCGTTGAAGGCTTCACTACACCCGAGGCTTACGCCCACGCCGTGCGCGACACCCAGCTCTTCCTTGAAGGCCGTTCGGCCGAACTCGAACGCGCCCTCACCACGCGCATGACCGTAGCCGCCGAAGCCGAGCAGTTTGAAGCCGCCGCGCGTCTCCGCGACCAGCTCTCCACTGTCCACCAGCTTCAGGAAAAACAGCGCATCGCCACCGCCGAGCAGAACGACGACGCCGACGTCTTCGGCTATCACTTCGAAGCCGGCTCGCTGGCCGTCAACCTCTTCCATGTCCGCGCCGGAAAAATCGTCGACCGCCGCGAATTCTTCTGGGACGACTTACCCGAATTGCTTGAAGCTCCCACCTCAGAATCGCTCGACGAGCCACAAGAGCTGGGTGCCCCAGGTCTCGCGTCTGAGACCTGGAAATCCTCGGCCTCCGACCCACAACCCGAGCCGCCCTTTCGCGCCGGCCCCGTTTTTTCAGCCCTCCTCAAACAGCTCTATATCGATCAGCATTACGTTCCCCGCACCATCCTTGTCCCCGTCGACTTTGCTGACCGCGAAGCCCTGTCCGCATTGCTCACTGAACGCACCGGCCATCGTATCGAGCTCGCAGTCCCTCAGCGCGGAGACAAAAAATCCCTCACCGACCTGGCCGGCCAAAACGCCCGCCAGTCGTACATTCAGCGCTTCCGCGTCCTCGAGCCCAGCCGCAAAGCCATTCAGGAATCCCTCGCCGACCTCCTCATGCTCCCCGAGCTCCCCCGCCGCATCGAGTGCTTCGACATCTCGCACATTCAGGGTGCTGAGACCGTAGCCTCGCTCGTCGTCTGGGAGGACGGCAAGATGAACAAGCAGCTCTATCGCAAATTCAAAGTCATGACCGTACTCGGCGTCGACGACTTCGCCTCCATGCGCGAAGTAGTCCACCGCCGCTATCGCCGCCTGCTCGAAGCGATGCAACCTGCAAGGGAGCAAGGTTCTGTAACAGGGCACGACTTCAATCGTGCCGAAGATGGAGCAGAGTTGGCCGGGGCTTTAGCCCCTGCGGGACGCTCTTCCATATCTTCCGCGAAACCGCGCGCGATCTCGGGCCTCGGCCCTCAAAGCCCGAACGAAAAAGAGCCTAAAACCCTCCCCTCGCTCATCCTCATCGACGGCGGCCTCGGCCAACTCCATGCCGCCGCTGAAGCTCTGGAATCTCTCGGCCTCACCAGCCAGCCATTAGCCTCCATCGCCAAGCGCGAAGAAGTCATCTACCTCTACGGCAACGAAGACGAGCCCATCGTACTCGACCGCCGTTCCCCTGTCCTCCATCTGATCCAGTTAATCCGCGACGAGAGCCACCGCTTCGCCGTCGGCTATCATCGCCAGCGCCGCGCCATGCGCGACCGCGACTCAGAGCTCTTGAACATCCCCGGCGTGGGCACGCAAACGCGCCAGCGTCTTCTCTCCCACTTCGGCAGCCTCCGCGACATCCAGCAAGCCACCGCCGAATCCCTAGCCTCCGTAGTCCCAAGAAAAACCGCCGAAACCATCTGGCGCCATTTCCATGAGAAGCAACCAGCGAATTCCTGAGAGGCACAACGTATTCTCACATCAGGATTTCATTTAGCTTGGATTGCATGAAGTCGCTTACACCGCCGTCGCCCTTTGACTTCTTCAGGGAGACCATTTCTTTAATGTCAACATCTTCAAGAACAATAATCACACCCTCTGAGTTGTTTACTACGTCTTTGCAGCGTTTCAACATTAGGTCATGATTGTCGATTGCTCGACATACGAGAAGACCAAAATTCCCACGTTTTCTGCTGAATCTTCCCCTGAGCTGATCCAGCTCTGGGTTCTCTGGATCCTCAGAATAATTCTTGCACTCAACTGCCACATACGGCGCGAGAATCCTATGTTGATTCACAATGTGAGAAAAGAAACCGGAGTCTGCAAGATTGTCGAAATTTATGTCTATTCGCTTCCTCCCATCATCGACTGGCTGCTCCTTTTTGGGATGGGCCAAAGAAGGATAGAAGACTGCAGAAAGTATTCCTAGAATTTCAGAGTGGTATTTACCCGCATCGGCTGCGCCGGGCCTGATCTCATCAAGTTGCGAGCCAAGACTAGGAACTTCAGAATCTCTCGGGTACTTTTGCACCCATTCAATATCGCGGTCACTAATCGGCTTCGACTTATCAGGGAGGGTTGCCTTGTATTTTTTCAGAATTTCAGGATGCTGTTTGCTGAACTGGTACAGTTCCTCGCGCGAAAGCGAATATCTTTCTCGGAGGTCGCTCTTGTAGACCTTCTTTTTGCCATTCCTGAGAACGGTGACGAGCGAATCATTCGCGTTGATGAGCTCTGCTTCTAGATAGTCGAGAACAAAACGCGAATAAAAGTGATCATGGTTTGGAACCAACCGAACACGAACGGCAGACTTGGGAACCAAAATGACAGGATTTCCCTCACAAATTGGAAGATCGGCATATCGGGAGACAAAATTCCTCGCCGCACCATCCCAATACCGACCTGAATTCACTTTTTCAACGGAAACTCCGAGGAGGAAACACTGCTCTTCTGTGTAGGTCAGCAGTTCACCTTTTATGATATTTGTGGCAAGATCGGAGACCATGTCCGGGCCGATGCCTGGTATGAACATCTCATATTCGTCCAAGTCTTTGAGATCGCCGCTTCTGACGGCGGCGCTCCCTCTGAGGATTTCGTACAATTCGCGTGCCTTGCTCGGTCCCCATCCGCGTCCAGATGGCCTCCCCGAGGAAAAGCCTAAATGCGTCTCGTTAGGTTCGTGAAAGTTGTCGAGGAGTTGCAGTGCTAGCCTTTTGTCATCTTGCCTTATGCTCTCCAGTAGAATCTGGAAGTATTCAACGACCGCATTGCCGCACTCTCGTAGCCAATCTTGGCTCGAAATATGAAGCGCGTAAGGATCCACAAATAGCGGGATGTCCGTTTCCACGGGAACGTCTACGAAATCAAGCTGGGCCTGACTTTTTGCCGAGTCGGAAATAGTCAGAAAAACGCGTCTTCTTGCCAGAGGGCACTGAACCTCCTAATCATGACTGACGGCTCAAGGCACCCCTGTATCTAGGCGTGCCAACTAGATCGAAAAACCGAGGTCTGGTACGGTAAGCCCTCCCAATATACACCCCGCCACACACGTGTGCGCCTAACTTCGCCCTCTTTCTGGGAAAGTGCGGTAGACTCCGCGCTTGAACAAAACCATCCCGTGAACTATAGTTAACACATGATCGAGGTCCGCCAGACCGACCTCTTCGCAAACTGGCTGCGTAAACTCCGCGACGAACAAGCACGAGCTCGCATCCAGATCCGCATTCGTCGCCTTTCGCTGGGCAACTTCGGCGATGTAAAGCCAGTTGGCGAAGGCGTCAGCGAATTGCGCATCGATTATGGTCCAGGCTACAGAGTCTATTTTCACCAGGTCGGAAGTTTGTTGGTCATCCTCCTCGTCGGAGGCGACAAGAAAACGCAGGATGCAGATATTGCCAAAGCAAAGAAGCTCGCCAAGGAGGCTCAAAATGCCACTTAAAACCACCCTCTGGGATCCCACCGAATATCTCGACAGCCCCGAGTCCATCGCCGCCTATCTCGAAGCAGCCTTCGAGGACGGCGACCCTGCACTCATCGCGACCGCCCTCGGTGACATCGCCCGCGCCGTCGGAATGACTCACCTCGCCAGCCTGGCCGGCGTCACGCGCGAGGCCCTCTACAAGGCTCTGTCTCCAACCGGCGACCCCAGGCTCTCGACCCTCCTTGGCGTTACGAAGGCTCTCGGCATCAAGCTCACCCCCCACGCCGCCTGATTCCCTCGAATTCTCTTTAGAGCCAGGGACCATCGCCTCCATGAGACTCCTCCCTGCAGCGCCCGGTACAATCTTCTTGACTGCACTTCCAACTCAAATCCGCTTCGCCGCCGAGGAGAGCATCTGTGCCCGAATCCCCTTCGCCCGTCCCCGTGCGAACGCCCCTGCGCCCCGCCCTTTTGCTCGCCGCCCTCTTTGCCGCATTCACGTTCCTCGTCCACTTTCTGACCTCTCTCTGGGGTATGCACCTCGGTTACGGTTACTTCCGCGACGAACTCTACTTCCTCGTCTGTGGCCGTCATCTTGCCTGGGGCTATGTCGATCAACCCCCGCTTGTCGCCCTCCAGGCCCGCGTTGCCGAAATCCTCTTCGGCCTTTCGCCCACCGGCGTTCGAACCTTCAGCTTCATCGCCCACAGCATCACAGTAGCGCTCACCGGCCTCATCGCATGGCAACTTGGCGGACGCCGTTCTGCGCAGTTTCTAGCCATGAGCGCTCTCCTCGCCGCTCCTGTCTTGCTCGGCACCGGCAACTTTCTCTCCATGAACGCCTTCGAGCCAGCCTTGTGGATGGGTGCGCTGCTCGTCGTCTTGCGCATCGTTGAAAGCGCCTCGCCCACCCGCGCGTGGCTGCTCTTCGGCCTCCTAGCCGGCATCGGAATCGAAAACAAGCACTCCACTGTCTTCTTTCTCATCGCGCTTGTCATCGGCCTCTTGCTTAGCCACCAACGCCGCATCCTCTTCACCTGGAGCTGCGCCGCCGGCGTGGCCGTGCTCATCCTCATCGCCCTTCCAAACTTCATCTGGCAATGGGCCAACCACTTCCCGACCTACGAATTCCTGAGCATCGTTGCCCATTCCGACAAGAACATTAAGCTGCCCCCGTTGGCCTTTTTAATCGAACAGGTCAATATCCTGCTCTTCTCAACGGCTCCGCTCTGGATCGGCGGACTGATCTGGCTCGCCTTTGCCCGCGCCGCGCGTCCCTGGCGCTTCGTAGCATTCACTTATCTGCTATTCCTGGCCATGATGATGACCATGCATGCCAAGAATTACTACGTCGCGCCCATCTATCCTGTCCTCTTCGCCGCCGGATCCGTTGCCTTTGCCCACCTCACGCGCCGTGAATGGCCGCTTGTTGCCTACGCCGCTAATTTCATCCTTGCGCTGTGCTTCGCCACCGGCCCCATCGTGCTCACCATTCTGCCCCCGGAACGTTACAACGCCTACAACGCCTACAATGCGCTCTTTGCCCCCCAGCGCGGCCGGTCGGAAAAATTTACCAGCCCCTTTCCGCAAATCCTCTCCGACCGCTTCGGCTGGCCGCAGATGGTCGAAGGCTTTGCCGCGCGCTATAGCGTACTGCCGCCTGATATTCGCTCCCATACGGGAATCTTCTGTGGCAACTACGGCGAAGCCAGCGCGGTCAATATCCTCGGCCCCGCATACGGCCTTCCCACCGCCATCAGCGGCCATCAAAACTATTTCTATTGGGGATGGAACGGCTACACCGGCGAATCAGTTCTCACCCTAGGCAAAGACGCCAAAGACTACATCGGCACATACGCCGAAGTTGTCGACCTGGGCCCCTTCGACGCACCCTGGACCATGGACCACGAGCACCTGCGCTATTTTTGGCTGCGCCACCGCAAAGTCCCCTATGCCCAGGCCTGGTCTGAAATCAAGTACTGGTATTAGAGCGGCTTCACGAATTACGTGCCTTTTTTCTGGAGCGGTGCAGGGTGGCCGGGAACCCGGCCGATGACCCGCCGAATAGGTCTGGGTGCCCCATTCTTCGCTTCTTTCTTTCTTTCTAGCGAAGGGTGGGCGGCCACGAACCCCCGGAGCCGTCTTCGGTACGAATTCCTTCCATCATGGCCAAAAGGCGTGTGCGCCTCACAAAATCGAGCGAGACGTCCCCCTATTCCGCATCCGGCTCAGCCAGCAATTCCCCCAACCGGTCCAGCCTCCGATCCCACTCCGGCCGCCGCGCCGCAATCCATTGCGCAGCCGCATCGAGGCCGGCAGCATCAACCCTGCAACTTCTCACCCGTCCCACCTTTTCTGTCTGCACCAACCCAGCCTCTTCCAGCACCTGCAAGTGCTGCACCACCGCAGCCAGCGTCATCTTGAACGGCTCGGCCAGCCACGAAACCGACATCGCCGTCGACACTGGCCCCGAACTCAGCCGTTCCAGCATCGCCCGCCGCGTTTGGTCCCCAAGAGCGTTGAAGACGCGATCGATATCGAGCTGCTTCTTGTCCATCATCCCGCGCCTCCCTCCGCGCCGCTCCGCTTATCGCGCCAGCTCCCGTGCCAGTTTCTCCAGAAGCCCGCGCCATCCCGCTTCCCGCATTTCAGGCCCATCGGCGCCCTCCAGGAATGCGCTCTGAAACGTGAGGATAAGGTCGGTGCCTTTATCGGACGGCAAGAGCTCAACTGTGCCCAGAGATATCGAGAAGGGCTTCTCCTCCAGGGCCATGGTGGAGGTGAAGATGATTCGGCGGTTGGGAACGATGTTCCGATAAATGTTTTCGCTTTTGAGAGTGCGACCCGCCAGCGGATGGCCCTCATTGAAGCCGGTGGCATAATGCTCCTTGCCTCCAACGCGAAAATCCAGATCGTAGCTCTCGATCTGCTTACTTTCGCCATCGGCATACCAGCGGCGCTTCTGCGCGGGGTCGGAAAAGGCGGCAAATACGCGCTCCGGCGGTACGGGATAGGCGCGCTCGATGACGAATGTGTTGTGAACTACAGCTTGTTGTTCCATGGTGTTCATTCCTTTCTCCAAGGGAGATACTTAAGCTACAACTTGAGTATCTGTCTGTTCTAGATAATTGTCAAGTGGAAACTTAAGTATTTTCTCCTGCCTCTCCACAAGAGCTCCGTGCCCCATTCTTGCGACTTTTTCTGTCGCAAGGACGGGAGACTACGAACCCGCTGCCGCGCAAGCGGCATCTGCCGCACCGCAGGTGCCTCATGCTAATCTCACTTCACCGCATGAGCCAGCCCCACTCAACGCAACCGGCTAGCCAGCCCGCCGATCTGCCCCGCGTACTAGGCGCTTCCCAGGCCACGGCCATCGTTGTCGGCACCATCATCGGCAGCGGCATTTTTCTCGTTCCGCGCGAGATGATGCAGGATGTCGGCTCCTCGGCTCTCGTCTACCTCGCCTGGATCGTCGGCGGCCTGCTCTCGCTGTTCGGCGCCATGACCTACGCCGAACTCGGCGCCATGCTTCCCTACGCCGGCGGCGAGTACGTCTACCTCCGCGGCGCATACGGCGACACCACCGCCTTCCTCTACATGTGGACCTGGTTCGCCGTCGCCAAGCCCGCCTCCATTGCCGCCGTCACCATCGGCCTGGCCCGCACCCTCGGCTTCTTTCCCGCCTTTCACTGGCTCAGCGCAACCATCCCCGGCCCCATTCCGCTGCTCTGGTCCCAGGTCTTTGCTATCGCCGTCACCTGGTTCATTACCGGACTAAACTACCTCGGCATCAAGAAGGCCGCCGACTTCCAACTTGTCTTCACCACTCTTAAAGTCATGCTCATCCTCATCGTCGCCGGACTCTGCTTCGCCGCCTCGTCAGGCTCGCTCTCCAACTTCACCACCACGCTGCCCCACGCCGTCGGCGGCCTTACCGGCTTTATGGCCGCGCTAATCGCCACTCTCTGGGCCTATGACGGATGGAACGACCTCACCATGGTCGCTGGAGAAGTTCGCCGTCCCGAGCGCTCGCTCCCCATCGCGCTCATCGGCGGCCTGTTCATTGTCGGATTCCTCTTCATGGCCACCAACGCGGCCATCCAATACATTCTGCCCGCGACGCAAATCGCCGCCAGCGAGCGTCCCGCCGTGGCCGCTCTCACCGTCATTGCCGGACCCGCCGGCGCCGGCTTCGTCGCCGCCGCCATGGCCCTCAGCATCTTCGTCACCCTCAACGGAACCATCATGTCCGGCGCGCGCATCCCCTATGCCGCCGCCCGCGACCGGCTCTTCTTCCGCCAGTTCGCCCACATCAACCCGCGCTGGGAATCGCCCTCCACCTCGCTCATCGTCCAGGCACTTCTATCCACCGTTCTGCTGCTATTCCTTAGCCGCTTCCAGCAATTCTTCGAGCTAGCTGTCTTTGCCGAGTGGCTCTTCTACATGCTCACCGCCACCACCGTATTCGTCTACCGCCGTACCCGTCCGCATGTCTCACGCCCATACCGCGTCTGGGGCTACCCGGTGTTGCCCGCCATCTTCGTCCTCTGCGCCACCGCCGTCCTGATTTCCAGTTACCTGAGCAACCTCAAAGGATCCCTCCTCGGCACCGCACTGATCCTTCTCGGCCTGCCTGTATTGTGGTTCGTCAAGAAGCTCTATCCCGGCCCATCCGCCCCACTCGAAGGCAACCATCAAAGCTGAAAAATACGCTCAAACCACGAGCGCATTTCTCGTAATTCATCTTCTACGCAATGTGGCATGGGAATCTAATGCCACGTTCTCGGACTTACGGCTGAAACACCTGCCGCACGCCCCTTTCCGGGCTGTTCCACAGAGCTTCAACTTCGCTAAGCGGCGCGGTCTTCACCTTGAATTGAAACGGCTCCGCCGCTGCCGCCTTGAAGAACTCCTTGACCGCCACCACAATCTGCGGCAACGACGCGCTCCCAAACCCGCTGCCCAGCAGTTCCAGCCCCGAACTGCGCAGAGTTGCCGCCTTCAGGCTGACAGTATCGCCCGCGCTCGAGCCAATCTGAACAAACCGCACCCGCGCCGCTGCCTTGCGCAAACCCTTCTGCGAAATAGCCTCCAACATATCCTCCGCAGGCTGACCGCATAGGTAATCGAGCACCACATCCGCGTCCGCTTCCGCATACTCGCTGCGCAAAGCACTCACCAGGGAATCATGCTCCTGATCGAGCGAAACCACGGCATCCGCGCCCAGTTCTTTCAGCCCTTCGAGCGCTTGCGGATTTCGACCGACTCCGGTAACGTGCCTTGCTCCCAGCCGCTTCGCATTCTGCACTGCAAGCTGTCCGGCAACTCCTGTAGCGCCCAGAATCAGCACGCTTTCCCCAGCCACAAACTTCGCTCGCGCCGTCAGCGCAACCCACGAGGACATGGCAGGATTCGCAATCCCCGCGGCAGTTGCATCGTCCAGTTCGTCCGGCAGAGGGATACACATCCAGTTCGCTGCCAGACCACGCTCGCTGAAGGTGCCGTAGGGGCTGCGCGAGACGCCAAAATACACACGCGTCCCATCCTCTAGCCGGCCCACGCCATCGACTCCAGGCACAAATGGAAGTTCACCCGCGCTGCCGTAATGGGTGCCGTTCGCCAGAGACTTCACAATCGGATGAAGTCCGGCGGCAGTGATCGTCACTGGCAGTTCTCCCTCACCCGCTACGGGGTCGGCGAAGGTCGAATACGAAGGCAGCGCATCGAAGGTGCGAACCACAGCAGCACGCATGAACGTTCTCCTTAACGCTGCAACGCCCTTCAGCGCTATCAGCTCTCTTTGCGGTAAAGCAGATCGCGGATCGCGCGCCGTCTCGCCTCGTTCACTTCGCCCGCGGCCTTGCGTTCGTCGGGGTCGATGCGCCGCTTGCTGACACCTGGCATAGACTCCACAGCGCTGCATTCGGGACAGCGATTGGCGAATCCGGGCTTATCTGGCTTCAACTCGAATTCTTCAGAGCAAATGACACAAGTTTTGATCGGAAAAGCCATTCAGACCCATGATAACGCGGCCCATTTCTCCTTGTGAAGGACTCTCTGCGCCGAGCCGTCGCGTCTTTAATCTACCATCAGATCATCCGATCATCAGACAAGCCCATGCCATCCAAACCCAGGCTCGGACAAAACTTCCTCAACGACGCGCAGGCCATTCAGCGCATCGCTGCATCGCTTGGCGATCTTTCCGGACGCACAGTGGTCGAAATCGGCCCCGGCGCCGGCGCCATCACCGCGGCCCTGGTCGCCCGCGCCGCTCGCGTCCTCGCCGTTGAGCTCGACCCCGATCTCGCTGCCCATCTCTGTGCTGAGTACTCACATAGCAATCTCACCGTCTACCAGCAGGATGTACTCACCTTTGACTTCGCCGCAGCTTCATCCCACGCCGGACAGCTGCTGCTGGTCTTCGGCAACCTTCCCTACTACATCACCTCGCAAATCCTGCTCAAGCTCGCTGCCAGCTACACTGCCCTCGACCGATGTGTATTGATGGTCCAGCGCGAAGTGGCCGATCGCATCACCGCCCAACCCGGTTCGCGCGACTATGGCCTGCTCTCGGTCACCGTTCAGTTATACGGCCCAGCCACAAACCTCTTCACTCTTCCTCCAACCGCATTCTCGCCCCCGCCCGATGTCTACTCCACCGTCTTCCGTTGGCGTTTCGCCCCGCGCTTCGCGGAACTTCGCGTGGATGAGAGCTCTTTCCTGCCCTTCGCCCGCAAGGTCTTTGCTCAAAAGCGCAAAACTCTTTCCAACAATCTCCGCGCCGCCGGCTTCACCCCCGCCCTCATCGTCTCCGCACTTACCCATGCCTCCATCGATCCTCGCGCCCGCGCCGAGCAGTTATCCATCGAGACTCTCGCTGCTCTTTGGCACGCTCTACAAACTACTTAGTCCACGGGATAACTTCATAGCTTGTTCTCAACCTAAAGATGGAGCCCCTGATAACTCGCCACAACACTTCGGATAACAACGTGTCTCCATGTATGTGAGCGCGGATCGGCACAAAGCTCGAAAATTCAAACCGCCGCCTCCCAGGGAGATATACCATGAAAGTTTCTTTGCTTGGCGTCGGACTTCTTGCACTTACCGCCGCCATTGGCTTTGCACAAACCGGGGCTGCCCAGGCCGCACCGGCTCCCATGCACCGCCATGCCGCCACCATCAACCAGCGTCGCCAACACCAGCAGCATCGCATCGCTCAAGGCATCCGGACCGGCCGGCTCAACGCGCGCCAGGCCGTTCGCTTGGAACGCCGCGAAGCCTCCATTGGCCGCCAGGAACGCCATATGCGCGCCTCAGGCCGTGGCCGCCTCACCCGCGTCCGGCTCAACCGCCGCCTCAATCGCACCTCGCGTGCCATTTACCGCAACAAACATGGCAATGTAAAACGGTAACTCGTCCTTCAATAATTGACGCCAAAGGCCGCCCGGTCTAACTCCGGCGGCCTTTGTTTCGGTCTCAAATAATCTGCGCCAACTGCATTCTGAATCTGACAAAACAATCAACCCACTCTTTTAAGTTATCTATGTTGAACGCCCCACAGAGAAGCTGGAAGCAGACTTGTCTTGATTCGCTGCTGGCTTATCCAGGTAACTCCACCTCCTAGGTTGGCCATCGCAGCAACGCGCAGGAGCTAATCCGGATCATAACTCTCGTAAACCTCTTGCTCTCCGCGAATGCAAGACCAAACCCAGTCTGCTGAATCTGCGCCGCATGTTCATAACTGGAGCCAAAGAAGACCACGAAGCCAATCCCAGAGGTCTGGAAAAAGGAAAATGGCCGCAAGCTGGGAACCCTTTGAAGAGGTTTCCAACCCACGGCCATTGACTTCATAAAGCCCTCAAGCAATCCTCATGGAATTCCGCAGCTTTAGTGGTGACCACCACCGCCGCCACCCCCACCACCGCCGTGGGAGCCTCCGCCGCCCCCGCCGCCACTAGAGCCCCCCCCGCTCGGGGCTGATACATGGCTCGCCGAAGATCCGCTGGACGTGGGGTGTGGGCTGCCGCCCGAATTCCTGGTGGCTCCTGACGAAGTGCCTACCTTTGCGCTGCTTGAAGTCGGCCAGGCCCCAGGCCCCTGCCCGCTCCTTGCCACTCCTCCTACATTGGTCACAACCGTGCCATTGGTCACAACCGTGCGGTTCACAAAGCCTGAAGCCGAATGATCGTATTGAGGACGCGAACTCAAAGGATGCATCGGCACCACCGAATGTCCTGCGATCGTCACCACTCCGGTCCTGTCCCGCGCCGGCAGGTTGCGGATCACGGGAGATGGCCGCCGGTTCACTGCAATCAGCCCTGTGCCGCCAAACGGATGACGCGGCGGACGGGGACGCAAAGGCGGTCGATAGCCGCCATAACCAATTCCGATGTTGGGGCCAAAGTATCCGCCGCCAAACCACCACGGATTGCACCCGCCCATGCCAGGCGCCCAGCCCCAGCCAAAGCTGTCGTAAAAATTCCACATGCCGCACTGGTAGGGCAGATAACCCCACGGGCTCCCCGAAATCCACGTGTACCCAAACCCAGGCGAATTCATCCAGTTCCCGTTCCCGTATGGATCCCATCCCGCGTTCGATGCCTCGTACGGCGACCAGATGTTGCCTTGTCCCGGAACGTTGTACCAATTACCGTTGGCGTCCAGATCGTTCCACGCCGGGTTACCGCTGTCTGCATAGTCCTTGGTCGCACCGGTCTTCGCAGCGGCCTCTGAAGTTAATACCTGGTCGCGGTCTGAATTCCATGAGTCCCACGAGTCCGGCTCGATGGCTTCATTTAGCGTGTAGCGGCTAACATCGCTGCCATTCAGCACCACGCTCTCTCCGCCGTGCAGATCTACCGTCACCGCTGTGCCGCGCTCCAGGTGCGCATTCCCTGAGAAAACCGCCAGTTCCCCAGGAGGCGTGTCCAGGTTGACCCTCAGCACACTGAATCCGCTGGCTGTCACCAGGCTGTCGCTAAATTCGATCTTGATCTGCCCGGCCAGCCCGCCGCCCTGCAACTCAAAGTAGCCCAGGCCGCTAACCAGAGTAATCTCCGCCTCGCCGGATGCGCCTGCGCCGTGCAGCGCCGTCAGTGTCAAAGCACTGTTCGGAGACAGGCGCGCCACGCTGCCGTCTTCAAACTGAATTTCCGCCCGACCGTCATCCGCAGTGGTCACAGTCGTGCCTTCAAACAGAGGCGTATTTGCCACCGCCGAGGCCGCCATCACCTGTTTGCCCTGGGAAAGCTGCACCTGGCCGTCCACGCTGCTCAGCCGCACAGCGCGTGCTGCGGGCGCCGCATCGTCGGCCAGCAGTGCTGTCCCCAAACCCTGTGCTCCCAGTGCAAATACCGCCAACCCAAGCAAACCGGCTCCCAGCCTCCGGCCCATCAGACTTCCGCGATTCCGACCGTCCAACTCATCTCGATTCATGGAATCCACCTTCCCATTGCTCCCGATCACCGCCGCGACCCGCCCATCAGAGCATCCCGCTCAACCCCGCTCCTTATTGGACACTGCCTTACTTGCAAAGTTACTCCAAAATTTCGCTTCCCGCCCCTTTTTTCCTTCTTACCCGTCCGCCCGGGCAAGCAAAACCCTGGCCCGCTTCCTCACCCGGTCCATCACCTCAGGATCGTCCGCCAGCCGTTTCAGTATCCCTCGGATCGTGCACATCTGCTGCAGTCGTCCATCCTTTGCGGCCTCGATCACGTATTCCGTCTCCCTGTCCAGCCCCAGCCGGTCGTGCTGCAGCAGTGTTTCCAGCCTCGCGCCCTCCACAATCGCCCCCGCCACCGCCACCAGCGATTCGCCCAGAGTTTGCATCTCCTTGTCCTTCGAGTAATTAAACGTGCATGACCCAGCGCCATCGGGCCCGGTGTAGCTCAGCTTCTTCCATCCAGAGAAGGCCACTTTCATGTGGCTCTCGCATCCGTAGTTGAAAAAATTGCGCTGATGAGCTGTTTCAAAGACGCGTTCCGCAAACTCCGCGCTCACTTCGACGTCCCGATCCACATCCGCCGCCTCAAATCCTTGCGACTTATCTACCGGCGCGTCGCCCCGCTCTGACCGGAAATGTCCGGTCCCATCCGGTGAAAGCGTCAGAACCCAGTGCGCCGGGGTCAGCCCCGGATTGGAAAAATCCATCTCCAGCACCGGTCCCTCCTCCGCACGCGCAGACATAGCCAAGGCCAACGCAGCCACCGTAAACCACGCCGCCCTCATCGCCCCACTCCCTGCGCCGCCAGCGTCTGCGCCGTATGGATGTGGCAAATCGCAATCGCCAGCGCATCCGCGGCATCGGCCGGCTCCGGCACCTTGCCCAGCTCCAACAGCCGCGCCACCATGAACTGCACCTGCTCCTTCTTCGCCAACCCATACCCCACAACGCTGGACTTGATCTTAAGCGGCGCATACTCGGCCACTGGAAGCCCCTGCGTGGCCGCGGCCAGCAGCGCCACGCCCCGCACCTGGCCCAGCTTCAACGCAGACTTGGCATTCACTGAGTAGAAAACCTCCTCGATCGCGACCGCATCCGGCGTCCACCGCTCCAGTTCACCGCTCAGTTCCCTGAACACCTGCGCCAGCCGCTCCGCCGTCGTAAGCGCCTTTTTCAGCCGGATCGCTCCCATCGCCTTCAGCACCAGCCGCGGCTGCCGTCCGGAGTCGTCTGACTCCACTACACCGAACCCCGTAATCTCCGTCCCACAATCAATTCCAAATACCCGCATCGGGTCCAAGTCTATCGCACAGCCGCTCCCGATGCACCCCCAAAAACAACAGCGGCCCGAGCTATCCGCTGAGGCCGCTGCCGGTAAACTGCTGGGATTGGACTAAGGCCATCGCGCTGCCGCGAGTGCCGCAAGTGCTTGTTCCACCGGGCGGTCAATGCTTCCGCTCGGGTTCACAATGGGGCGAGGGGCGCGATGCCCTAGGCCTCAGTCACCTCACGTAGGGTACATCTGGAACAATCATTCTTCATCAGCTGGATCAACCTCCTTTCCCGTGTAAGCTCAAGCTACTGCCAACCCCGCCGGCCCGTCAAGTGCGCTTAACGCCACCGCAACGGCCCCAGGCCACGGGCGCTCTTACCGTGGGGAAGTTCACCAGTTGCCCTCCCACTCAAACGTACCGGTATGGTAGGTTGACGAACTCCACGGAGCGTTCACAGAGAATTTGGCATCGCTGGCGCAGCCCTTAAAGTCGATCTGGAACGCAGCGGTGGCTGAGCCGTCTGTCGCAATGTCACCAAACAGAACGGGGAAAGATGTCGGTGACTGAATCACGGGAGAACAATGTTTCCCGGATAACTGCTTCAGGGTAAAGCCATCGATCTGTGTCGCATAGGCCGGCCCCACAGCCCCATTGATCGCTTTGATGGTGAATATCCGAGCATCCTGGCTGCCGGTTTTGGAATCCAGCTTGAACCACAGTCCATAACCCGGCAACAGCGTCGGATCGACAATACCCCAATACGCGGGCTTGGTCCGCAGCTCCATGTCGAACGGCAACGGATAATCCGTGCGCGTAACCGGGAAGCTGTCCAGCCATGTGTCGTCGTCCGCAATGCCCCAGAAGGTAACGGCGCTGATTTTGTGCCGCAGCTTCGAGAACACATCGAAGTAAAGCCTGTAGAGCCAGCCCTGCTCGGCCAGTACCGAACGCGGAATGTTGTTGCCGTAGTTAGAGGTGATGTCTCCGGCGTTGTAAACGCTCATGTCCAGCTCAGTGACCTGTTGATCGATCCCGGGAAACTTATCGGCGACAGTATTGATCGCCACGGCCATCGACTCAGGCGTCGGGTAATTGATTTGATTGTGCATCTCATGCCCGATTGCATCCACTGGAACGCCTCTTTCGCGAAGTTCGCGCACCACCTTAACCAGGCACGCCAGGCGCGTCGGGTCCGTGGTGCTGTACTCGTTGATGAACAGCTTCGTCCCCGGAGGTGCATACTCCTTGGCCGCCTTGAACGCGACATCCATATAACTCGCCCCAAGCACCTGGTAGAACGGCCCGTGTTCCAGGCAGTCCGATTGCGTCGGATCGAGTGGCTCGTTCACCACGTCCCACGCGTAAATCTTGTTGCCGTAGTGCTGCAACTCACTCTTGATGTGCTCCTGAATGTTGGAAGTTACGAGCGCCTGGTTGGCGGCCGAGTTTGTCCCGTCGCCAAATGCGTACGACGGAGTCTGCTCACCCGTTGACCACACCAGATTCTGTCCGCGCACGCGCATGTCGGCACAAACCGCCTCGCCCACCTCTGCGTCGCCATTGGTGTAGTCGTAAGTGCCCAGGCTGGGCTCGACCGTGCTCCACTTAAGATCGTTCCCCGGAGTCATGCTGTCAAAGTGCTTCATCAGCAATTGTGCATGAGGACCGGAGAGATCGGTCGTATCGACGGCCGCGCCAATCGGGAACAATCCCGAGTACGTCTGGTAGATCGATGGAATTTCCGTCTGAATGACGGGCGGCGGAACATAAGTGAGCTGGAAGTCGTCCAGGTAGAACGATACCAGGTCGTTGCCCGACGGCGGAACGGTCTGGAAATACAGATAGGCCGCTCCCTGACTATAGGCGCTCGACATTGTGTATCCGGTAACACTGATCTGGTGCCAGTTACCGTCCGCAGGCAAAGTGACGCCTGGGTATCCTGTGAGGCTTGGATAACTCGTGTTGCCGTCCAGTGTCGTCTGCAAGCTCATGTTAATCACATGGCTCGATCCGTCGGTCGGCTGCAGCAGCACCCATGCGCTGATGTTATATTCCGAGCCCACATACATCTTGTCGCTCACGCTGATCTGCGGCCCATCGTAGTTGGCAGTTCGTCCCGTTGTCAGCAGGGCGCGTGCATCGCCGTTCGGATCGAGAACCGGCGGCACAACATTGGTCAGTGTCGAGCTGCCGGAGCGCGAACTCCATCCATCCAGGCCGCCATCCGCAAAGGTTGTGGTAATCCCAGAGTTATCCTGCTGGCTCGGACTTAGTGGCGGAGGCGATAACTCACCGATTGTCACGGCGTCGATGTAAAAGGAATCCGTCGCGCTGCTGGACTGGATATAGAGAATCAAGCTTGTCGGCGGCCCAGGCAGATTGCTGAAGCTGAAGGTGCCTGTAACCTTCGTCCACGCCGTGCTTGAAAGCGCCCCCGAAGTCCCAATATTCGCGTAACTCCCCGTAGCGGCGCAGTCCGCCGTCTTGGTCGAAATCGTTGCCGTGAGGTTACTGTTGTCGGCAACGGCAAGCAATACGTAGGCGCTCACCTGGTAGGTCGCGCCGGCCACCACATTGGGCACGCTCAGCAGATTCAGGCTTGGGCCCATGTAACCAGCCGTCCGGTGGGTCGTCAGCAGGCTCTTTGTATCGCCGTTCGGATCCAGGATCGGCGGTGCCGTGTTAGTCAGAGTCACTGACCCGAACGGCGTCCAGCCATCCAGGCCTCCGTCCGCAAAGGTGTAACTCGCGATTGGAGTTCCGCCGGGCGGCGGCGCCGTCTCGGTAATTACTACATCTGCCAGATAGAAAGACTGCGCGCTCGTCGCTCCAACCAGTTGCGCGTAAAGCAGCAATCCCGTCTCCGAGGCGCTCACGGTATAACTTCCGCCGATCTGCGCCCATCCCGAATCTGTAACTGCCACCTCGTAGCCGCCTATGGTGTCATAGCATGTCCCACCGGAGCAGCTAGGATCGCTCCGCTTGATGGTGAAGTTCGCGTTGCTCGCGCTCTCGCCGCTGCTAAGCTCGACCCATCCCGTGATCGTATACTGCGCGCCGGCCAGCAGTGTGCTGTTCAGCGAGATGGAAGGCCCGCCTGCGCCGCTGGAACTCGTTGAAGTCAGCAGACTATAGCCGGAGGATATTCCGGGATAGGTGGCCGCGCTTGAAGCCATCGGCGTGCTGGCGCCGTTGAACGACCCCCAGCCGTCGGCCGTTCCGTCAGCAAAAGTGTAAGTCGCTACCACTTGCGCGCTCAGGGATGCGGCGCCGAGGAGCACGAGAAACGAAATCGCGCAGGAAAGTGCGACAATCCGCTTCGGAGATGAGCTTTTGGGGCAGATTCTAGCTGAACGAGACATGGCGGACTCCTTGGCTCGCAGACTGTCGCAGCACACGGCACCGCCGGCGGCAACAAGTCCGCAACAGCGTACACGCGAGTGGTAATTCGATTTAGCTCGCGAAAGAAACTATATACGCGGGAGAGAATATTCTGTCAAGTAAATTCCTCGTTGCGCCCTGGCGTACACTTCAAAACTCTCACCCTGGGTAGGGCGCCCCGTGATTCTGCGAGGCAAAGGTATTCGGAGGGAACAGGTGCATTCATGCCCCTGAACAGGGAAAGGATGATGGATTGGCCTTCAGGCGCGAGACATTGCATAACCTCAAACGAGAGTCCCTCGCCCGTCCGCTCTGCATGCCTTGCAACCTCGCACTACACCAGCGCCAGATTCAGGTTCTCAATTGCTTCATCAATCTCCGCCGTGTTCTTATAACCAACCGTCACGGAATCCACGCCCGCAGTCTGAAATGCGAACCGCATTGCCTTCTGCCTGTCCTCGCGATTGAAGACTCCCTCACCGATAAGCTTCATGCTGATCACGCCCATGCCTTCCTTGCGCACCTGCTTGACGTGGTCCACAACCTCGTTCACATTGCCCAGCTCAGGAGCATCTGCAACCTCGGCGTCCATCCGCGTGCCTTTGTGATTCATGCGAATCATGGCCACATCCAGCCACTTGTTTCCCGGCACCTGCCGCAGCGCAGGCAGCCCGTGCACCGACGCGCCATGACTCATAATCGTCTTCTTCTGCTCCGCCGCAAGAATCGCATCCTGCCACCGCGCCGTATCCGTGGGCCAGGTGGCCGTGTGCTGATAGTGTAGCAGCATGATGTCCAGATACTCGGTATCGATCGCCTTGCGCAGATCGTCAAGCTTCACATGAGGATCGACCTGATGAAAGGTGGAGACCTTCGTCATGATGCGGTAGCTCTCCCGCGGAAGCCCCTTCAACGCCACGCCCAGCATCTGCTGCGTCTCGCCGTACGACTCCGATGTCTCAAAGAAGCGAACTCCGTGGTCGTAGGCGTGACGCACCAGTCGCGTAAACTCCTGCTGGCCCAGGCCGCTCTGCACTGCACCGCTCATGCTGCCGGTGCCGAATGCCAGCCGCGTCACCTTCACGCCCGACCGTCCCAGCGTCACCCAGCCCGCCGCCGTCTTGCGCTCGGTAGCCAGCGCCAGCGTGCCGGTCCCCGCCAAAGCGCCCGCTACAAGCCCAGTCTTAAGAAGATCGCGCCTCGAAAAATTCGCCATGTTCACCTCCGCATTGGCCAAGGGGAGCCAATTGCACGGATATTACCACAACCCCGTAAGATTTCTAACTATGGAAAAGCGACACTTCTTCTTCAAGCTGATTCCGCTTCGTCCCACCTTCCCCGCCGACATCACACCCGATGAAGCCGCCCTGATGCAGCGACACAGCGGCTACCGGGCTGAGCACTTCGCCGCCGGCAGCCTGCTCGCCTACGGCCCGGTCTTCGCGCAGGAGGGCGCCTTCGGCATCGGAATCCTCGAAGTCGAAAACGAAGCGGAAGCGCGCAATTTCGGCGCCAACGACCCCTCCGTCCAAGCCGGTCTAAACCGCTTCGAGATTAACCCCATGCACGTCGTCGCAGCACGCCCTAAAAGCTGACTTGCCGACCCGCTGACTTGCTGACGTGCTAGTCCCTAGTCCCTTAGTCCCTAGTCTTAATCACCAGCTATGCAGCCACTCCTCATCCCGCCCAATTCGCACCGGCGCTCCGAACAACTCGCTAAGCCGAGCCTCGGTCAAGAGTTCTTCCCGCGGCCCGTCCCCCACGATTCGACCGGCCCGCATCAGAATCACCCGCTCAATCTCAGGCAGAATATCGCCCAGATGATGCGTAACCAGCACCAGCCCCGTTCCCTCCCGCGCCAGCCGCCGCAGCGTATCTCTCAACTCGCGCTGCGCCGCCGGGTCCAGCGCATTCGATGGCTCGTCGAGAAGCAATTGTTTCGGCCTGTGCACCAGCGCGCGCGCAATCACAATGCGCCGCTTCTCACCCGCCGACATCTCGCCCACTAATTGCTGCGCCAGATGCATTGCCTCCATGCGCTCCAGCGCCTCCCATGCACGCTTCCGCATCTCGGGAGTCACATGCAGATTGGGCCACAGCGTCGAGGCCGAAAAGAAGCCTGCCGTCACCGCGTCCAGCCCTTTGGTTACCGCCGTCCGCTCCCCGGGAAGGTCCGCGCGTACGACTCCGAAGTGCTGCCGGAGCTGGGTCAAGTCCCAGCGCTCACGGCCAAATATTCGCACCACCATGCCCGGCCTCACCATGGGATAAACCTGGCAGCTCATGGCCATGATCAGAGTCGACTTCCCGCAACCGTTCGGCCCCAGGATTGCTACATGCTCCCCGGTCCTCACCGTAAGGTCGACATCGTGCAGCACCACCCTGTCTCCGCGCGCCACATTCACCCCGCGCAGTTCCAGAAATTCGCTTGTCCCCAAATCGTCCATGCCTGTCCCATCCATCGAGGCCACACGCAGCGAGGCCGGGTGCCCCATCCTTTCGCTTTTTTCTGGCGAAAGGGTGGGATACCACAATGCCCACTCCCCCAACTTACCTGTTAGATTAAATGGGTCAACCTCCATGTCAGACGCATCTCAGATCCTGCTACCCCAGGGCTTCAAATTCGGCGCCGCCAAAGCCGGTCTCAAGAAGAGCGGCCGCACGGACTTCGCCCTCATAGTCTCCGATACTCCCGCCAGCGCCGCGGCCGCTTTCACCGCCAATCGCGTCATAGCCGCCCCGCTCATTGTGGACCAGGAGAATCTCCGCGCCACCGGCAACAGGGTTCGCGTAGCCGCCATCAACGCCGGCAACGCCAACTGTGCCGCCGGAGAACCAGGTCTTGCCGCCGCACGCGCCACCTGCCAAGCCGCCGCCGAAATCTTTGCCTGCCTGTCCGAGGAAGTCTTTCCCTCCTCGACCGGCATCATCGGCGTCCCGCTCCCCGCGGAAAAGCTCATCGCCGTTCTTCCCGCCTTGGCCTCCGTGCTCGGCTCGGAAATAGACCACTTCAAGCAAGTAGCCCAGGCCATCCTCACCACCGACACCGTTGAAAAGACCGCCTTCGCTCAATTCGAAATCGACAGCCCCGACGGCTCACCCCGCGAAGTCCGCATCGCCGCGCTCGGCAAAGGCTCTGGAATGATTCACCCCCAGCTTGTGCCGCACGCCACCATGCTGGTCTACATCCTCACCGACGCCGCAATCGAGCCCGTTGATCTGCAGATCTATCTCAACCAGGCCATCGATCTAAGCTTTAATCGCATCTCGGTCGATGGCGATACCTCCACCAACGACACCGTTCTGCTGCTGGCCTCTGGAGCAAGCAAAGTCTCCATCGGCCCAGGAAGCGAGCCCTTCGTCACAGCCCTCAAGCAGGTCTGCACTTCACTCGCCCGCCAGATCGTGGCCGACGGTGAAGGCATCACCCACGTCATCGAGCTCCGCATCGAATCGGCAGCAACGGACGCCGATGCGCTCAAGGCAGCCAAAGCCATCGCGCATTCCCCGCTCGTAAAGACCGCCTGGGCCGGCAGCGATCCCAACTGGGGCCGCCTTATCGCCGCCATTGGCTACTCCGGCGCCGAGATCGACCCCAGCTGCATCGACATTCATTTCGGAGATCTGCCCATCTGCCGCGACGGTGGCCGGGCCGCTGAGTTTGATGAGGCCGCGGCCCACGCATACATCACCCAACGCGAATTTTCAATCACCATCCAGCTCCATCAGGGTCAGGGCAGTTGCGTCTTCTGGACCACCGACCTCACCGTCGAATACATCCACATCAACGCCGATTACTCAACCTGACAAACATCCGCGTCAACTCGAGCAACATCCGCCCAATCCGCCGGTATCCAGTTGCAAAATGCGCAAACTCCTGCATGACCGCCTTCACCACCAATTTACAATCGCAGAACCAGCGACCCCCAAGCGACGATGACCACACACAAACAAGAACCTGCCCTCGCCGACGATGGCTTCTCGCTCATCTCAAACCAGAAGCTGCTCACTCTTTTTTCCACCATGCTTCAGTGCCGCAGGATCGCCGAGAGCTCCCTCGCCCCGGTCAGGAATGGAAGATTGAACGGCAGCGGCAACTCCATTCTGGGCCACGAAGCCGCCGCGGTCGGCGTCGCCATTGACCTGCTTCCTGGCGACACTGTCGCCCACGCCCTGTGGCCGGATGCCGTTCAAAAGGCAATCAATCCGCTTGTCACCATAACATCTGACATCGCGCTCGCCAGCCGCTCGGCCGTCGCCAGAAAGCAAAGCCGCAATCTCACCATCCTGTTTTCAAGCGGCCAGCGAACCTGGCAGGCACGCTGGAAGAAGGCGCTCAACCTTGCCGCCGATCAAAACCTGCCAATGATTTTTGTCTCGTTCAACAGTCATGAAGATTTCAGTGGATCAATGGACGCCCAAATTCTCCTTCTAAAGTCAAAGGGGTATGCTTTCCCCTCCATCAACGTGGACGGCAACGACGTGGTGGCCGTCTGCCGCGTGGCCGCTGAAGCCATCGCCCACGCTCGCAAAGACGATGGTCCCACCCATATTGGTTGTGGGTTTACGGACTCCGGCGACCCCCTTCAGAACATGGAGAATTACCTCATCCGCAAAGGTTTGGTCAAAAGGAAACTCAACGGTAGCCTGGCTTCCCGATACACTGGGGAACTCCCAAATCGGGAACGATCAGCTCTCGACAACTATTGACAGCCCGCGTCCAGTGACCTGAGGGCTACTGTGACCTATAGAGGAAAAGTCATTCATTTTCACGCCCAAAGCCACCCTCGCCACGATGCTTATTGAGGGGTTTTCGCCTAACGGTTGATTCCTGCCGATGGTTCCGCCAGTGATAAAGTGATTGAATGACCGTGAGGAAGGGTTTGGCAATCTCACAACTTATCCAACGAACAGCACTGCTGGTATGCCTTTCCCTCATGGCCGCCGCCTCACTCGTCGCCCAGCAGCCCACTGTCCTCGGAGGCGCGGGGCAGGCCAGCAAGGATCCCGGCCGTCCCGAGTCTGTCTGCGAACCTTCACTGATGGATTCAGCCTTCATCCCGGTCGATAGCTGGGTCTATCCCGCTGTGTGGCGGCTTTACGCCCTGGGCTTTGTCGATACCGTCTTCCTGAACTTGCGCCCCTATACGCGCGCCAGCCTGGATCACATTCTTGAAGAGGCCGGCGCGCGCATCGCCGACGCCGATCCTTCCCCGGCAGCGGACGAAGCACAAGAAATCTATGAGTCCCTCACGCACGAGTTGCACTTTGATGTGACAGGCCCCTGCGGAATGCATAAGGGCCGCACGCGCGTCGAGTCAGTCTACTCCGTGGAGCGCGGCATCAGCGGCACACCGCTGCGCGACAGCTATCACCTCGGCTCGACCATCGTCAACGATTACGGCCGCCCTTACGAAAACGGATTCAACGACTACTCCGGCGCCAGCGGCTACGCATCCGCAGGCCGCTTCCTGCTCTACGTGCGCGGAGAATTGCAGGGCGCTCCCTCGGGCGTCGGCTACTCCAACGCACTGGCGCAGGTGCTTGCCGACAAGGTGGACCAGACGACCTACTTCTTCAACCCCACATGCTACCTCGTAGGTTCCGGACCCACCTGCGTGCCCATCCCGCTCAACCAGTTGTCCACCATTCCCACGGGGCCCATCGCCTCCGCAACGGATGGCCGGATCATGGAGGCCTACGCCTCCGCCCACTTTCTGAACCACGAGATTTCCATCGGCAAACAGGACGACTGGATGGGCCCCGCACAAGGCGGTTCCTTCGCCTACTCCAACAACGCCGAAAACATCTATGCTTTCCACATCAACCGCGTGGAGCCGCTGCACATTCCCCTGCTCTCTTACCTGACCGGCCCGTTCCGCTATGAGTTCCTGGTCGGATCGCTGAAAGGCCACGTCTATCCCAACGATCCCTGGGTTCATGTTGAGAAGCTCAGCTTTCGGCCCACTGAGAATCTGGAGTTTGGATTCGAGCGCACAGTTATCTGGGGAGGCAAAAATCACGAGCCCATCACCCTCCACACCTTCCTGCGCAGCTTCTTCAGCACGGCTAACGTGACCGGCGCTATCAAAGACAGCACACGCGACCCCGGCGCCCGCTTTGGGGCCTTCGACTTTTCCTACCGCCTTCCATTCGTTCGCAATTGGCTCACGCTTTACTCGGACTCGTTCGTGCATGACGATATCTCCCCCATCGACGCTCCCCGGCGCGCTTCCTGGCGTCCAGGCATTTACCTGTCCCATGTGCCCGGCGTGCCCAAGCTCGATGTGCGCGTGGAAGGCGCTTCCACCGATCCACCCGTTTCGCGCAGCGTCGGCGGAAGGTTTATGTATTGGGAGGGCGTACAGAGACAGGGATACACAAACAAGGGCCAGCTCTTCGGCGACTGGCTCGGGCGCGAGGATAAGGGCAGCCAGGGCTGGATTACCTATCATCTCAGCGGCAACGAGTGGCTTCAGGTTGGGCTCCGCAATCAAAAGGCTGCGGCGGACTTTGTCCCTGGCGGAACTACCCTTAACGACGTCAGTTTCCAGGCAGTCAAGCGCATCGGCAAAGACTTCGAACTCAATGGCAACTTCGCCGTCGAACGCTGGAAGGCGCCCATCTATCCCTCCGGCACCCCAACCTATCCCGCCACCCAGCAGAACGTCACCACCACCACCATCCAGCTCACCTGGTTCCCAAAAAGCAAACTGGTCTTCTAGCATCGCCACCGCCTGATTTTCTGATTCAACCTCAAGCGCCGCGTGCCCCATCCCACCAGAACCAGACGAGGAAGACCACCGCAGTCAGACCGCCCACTGTCATGTCGATTCCGGGAAGACCTTTGGGCCCAAGATACTTGTATCCCAACCCGTCGATCCAAGCCATGGACGCAACTGAGGAAGTCGCCGCGCTTTGCAGCAGAGCATAGCGTGTACCTCCGCTCGCTCCAGCACGTCCCATGACTTTCAGGATAACTGCGGTCACGAGGGCCCAGGTGGCTCCTATGGTGAAAAGAAAGAGAAGAGTTCCGCACATATAGGTGATGGGCCGCGGATGCCCGAAAAGCAGGATGCCAAGCGTCATCTGGTTGAGCAGTGCGGTTGCAGAAAACGCGATCCTGACATCCACCTTCAGGGGAAGCAGACCCATAAGGAAAGCGCCGGAGGCCATGAGCAGCGATCCGCTTACACCATCGATCCACGCTACCTGCAAACCGCTCACGCCGTAATCCTTGGCGATGCTCGGTAATAGACTAATTGCCGCTCCGCTACCAAGGGGAGCCACCAGCAAAAGAATGGCAGGGAGTGCTTTCCAGCGGAAGAACGTCGACCGAAACTCCGCACCCATCACGCGAAGACGTTGAGCGAGGCCGCCTGGGTGCTTGCTGGGGCGGTCCTCGTCGACCCGCAAAACGCCGAGAGCCGGAATTACGACGCAAAGTGCGGCAACGGCGCCAACCGCAGGCCGGCTCCAGTGTTGGGCCAGAACCAGAATGCCTGCGCCGCCAAGGGCGCCCGCGAATAATACGCCCGAATTGTGGAAGCCCGAGACCCGCGTCTTATGCTCTTCGGCGACCACCGAACTCATCAAGCCGCCATCGCAGGCGCGGGTCAGAACACAGACGCCCGCGGCAAGCAGCAAGAGGACGATGGCTGACCGGCTCCCGAGATGAGCGACATTGAAGGCCGCAAACAGCGCGGTTGCACCAATGGCAGCGGCGAGGAGGAACCAGTGCTTGCGGCGCAAACCAAAGTCGGTGACAGGACTCCACAGAAAGAAAAGACTGCCGGGGAGCAGGAGGAGGGCGACGATCTGCGAAATACGCGGAACCGGGACGCCGTCCTGGCGCAAAAGGAATCCGATTACGGTCCCGATCAAGCCTGTCATCATGATGCCGTGCGGCATGGCGAGGACCATGAAAAGCGCAGGGGGCGTGGGTTTTCTCGGCACAATACTTCCGAATATACATGGGCTGGAATTTTCTGCGGAGCGTGATCGTGCCGGCTTCATCAACGTCTACCAGATGCGAACCCGCTCCGGCTGCCCAAGATAGAGCTTCTCTCCCGGCTTGACATCGAATGCTGCGTACCAGGCATCCAGGTTGCGAATGGTGTCGGCGCGATACTCCGGGGGTGCGTGCGGGTCCGCCATCACCTGCTGGCGAAGCGCCGCTTCCCGCCCTTTCACGCCCCAGGCCTGTGCAAAGGCGATGAAGAACTGCTGGTCGCCGGAAAAACCATTCACAATGGGAGCAGGCTTGCCCCCGAGCGAGGCTCGATAACCGTCGTATGCATCGGAGATGCCGGCCAGGTCGGCGATGTCCTCATCGATCGTCTGCTTGCCATTCACCGAAAGATCGGGAAAAGGCTTATAGGTGTCGTACTGCGCCGCGAGCTTTGCCGTGGCCGCCTGGAAATGCGCCATATCGGCCGCGGTCCACCAATTGCGAACACGGCCCTTGGCGTCAAAGGCGCTGCCTTCCGCGTCGAAAGTATGGCTGATTTCGTGACCGATCACAGCGCCGATGGCCCCGTAGTTGGCCGCAGCCGGAGCCAGCGGATCGAAGAACGGCGGCTGCAAAATGGCGGCCGGAAAGTTGAGCGCATTCTGCAGGGGCAGGTTCACAGCATCCACTGTCTGCGGGGTCATCGACCATTCCTTGCGGTCGATAGCCTTGCCGAGGCGCGCAACCTCACGGCGGTATTCCGAAAGATCGCCCCGCCACATATTGCCAAAAATATCGTCCGCCTTCACTTCGTATGAGGAGTAATCGCGCCAGGTTTCCGGATAGCCAACACCGACGTAAAGGGCAGAGAGTTTGGCATCTGCCTCGGCCTTGGTCGCAGGGTCCATCCACGTCAGCGATGCAAGGCGCTTGTGGTAGTCCGCGATCAGGTGATCCACCATAGCCCGCGCCGCCGCCTTGGCCTCCGGTGAGAAATACCGCTGCGCATAGAGCTGTCCCACCGCGCCGCCGAGCTGGTCGTTCACCACAAACACCCCTCGCCGCCAACGGGGCTGCTGCTCCGGCGTGCCGTTGAGCGTCTTGCCGAAAAATGCAAAGTGCTCGTCCGCCAGGGCCTTTGGCAGCACACGGGCATAGGCCTCGATCAGGTGGAACGCCAGCCAGTCCTTCCATGTGTCCAGAGGAGCGGAGGCCACCAAGGCGGACTCGCCCGTAAAGGCCTCAGGCTGCCAGACTATAAAGCTGGCTTGCTGGCTGATTCCCGCGCCGCGAAAATACTCGGCCCAGTCCAGGCCCGGCGCTTTGCTTGCAAAGTCTGTCTGGGCCCAGGTGTTGTTGGCCTTGTGAATGTCCTCGTTCTCCGCCAGGCTGCGATGCGTCTTCGCAATGTTATGCTCCAGTTCGATAATGCGGCTGGCGCGGGCGTCCGTGTCAGCGAAGCCGGCGAGTTTGAGCATGGCTGCGACATGCGCCTGGTACTGGGCGCGAATCGTCCGCATCTGCTCGTTGTCGCCAAGGTAGTATTCGCGATCCGGAAGTTGCAGTCCGCCTTGCAGCACGTAGGCCGTATAGTGTTCCGATTCGTTGAAGCCCGGAGCGACCCATAGTCCGAACAGATTCGCCGTATGAAAGTTGGTGTTATTCAGGGCGTCAACGTCCGCGCGCAGCGTCTCGCCTAGTGCATGGGCTAGCTCGCGCTTATCGCGAATCGCAGCGATCGCGTCCAGGTGGGGGCGCAGGGGCGTCAGGCCCTTTGCCTCGATGTCGGCCTCGTCCATGTAGGAGTTGTAGAGATCGGCGACTTTGCGCGCGCCGGAGCCCGCGGTCGGGTTCGATTTGGCAATCTCGGCAATCAGCGCAGCCGTGTTCTTGTTGCTCAGGTCACCCAGGACGGAAAAGAGGCCCACCGCGGCGCGATCCGGCGGAATCTCAGTGCGCTTGAGCCAGCCGCCGTTGGCATATTCGTAGAAATTGTCCCCCGGCTTGACCGTCTGATCCATATTGGCGACCGAGATCCCGTGTGTCTCGGGCGAGGCCGCATCCTGCGCGCATGCATGCACCGCAACCGCCAGTGCACAGCAGCCGGCAGTCGTCACGGCAAACATTGAAAATCCAGCGATAAGTTTCATTCACAACTCCAATGGGCCACCGGCGCATAGCATTCCCGACGCATAGCATTCTAGGTCCACGACTCTATGACAAATTACCACGGCCTGAGCGCTTAGTGCGCGGCGGACAGTCCCTCACCCTTGTAAATTTGGGCCCCTACTTCGCCCGCGGATGCGTCCGGTCGTAAACCTGCGTCAACTGCGCCGTCGTCAACTGCGTGTACCGCTGCGTCGTCGAAAGCCGTTCATGACCAAGCAGCTCCTGGATCGCGCGCAGGTCTGCGCCTTCCTCGAGAAGATGCGTCCCAAACGCATGGCGCAATGTATGCGGATGCACGTCGGCAGAGAGACCGCGCTGGATGGCAATGCGCTTCACGATCCGGCCCACGCTGCGAGTAGTAAGCCGCGCCTGACCGCCCAGATTGCCACCGCCCGGACTAGCGCCGCTCGCCTTCCCCAGGCCGCGCAGCTGCAGATTGATAAACAACGCAGGCGTCGCATTTTTGTTCACCTTGCCCGCCGCATCCAGCAGCGCCGACCGCTCCGTAAGATACGCCCTGAGAGCCTCCGCGGCTGCGTCTCCCAATGGAACCAGGCGCTGTTTCTGCCCCTTGCCGCGCACAAGAATCGCTCCATTGGACCAATGAATGTCGCCAAGATTCAGCCCCGTCAACTCCGCATTGCGGATGCCGCATCCATAAAGCACTTCGAGGATGGCCTTGTCCCGCGCCGGCCAACTGGCGGAATCTTCGCTTACCGAGTCCACCGCCTGGTTCATTTGCTCAATCGAGGGAACACGCGGCAAATGCTTGGGCAGTCGCGGCGTAGCCACCAGAGAAGCCGCGTTCTTCTCCACGTAACCCGCGCGCGCCAGCCACTTGAACCAACTGCGAACGGCCGCCAGAGCTCGCGCCGCTGATGCCTTCGAAAGACCACGGTCGTAAAGCGTGCCCAGATACGCACGGATCTGCGTGTGCTCAATGCTATCCACGCTCTGCTTTTTGCCGTATCGCTCAACTTGAAAGGCCGCAAAGCCATGCAACTCGCGCTGGTATGCGCGCAGGGTATGCGCTGATGCGCCGCGCTCGTTGGTGAGCACGCGCAGATACTCCTCGACCAAAGCGCTGAGTGGAGTGGCCATTGCTCGTCCACCAATCCTTGCCGCTCCGGTCGCGCTCATTTCGCATCCTTGATCGATTGCGGAACCGAATCCAGCGCGTCAGCCGAGTTGACCCGTGCACTCAATTCTGTTCCCTGCCGCTTGGCTCGAGGATGGTGCGACCGATGCACCTCTTTAAGCCGGCCCAGCGCTAAATGCGTATAGACCTGTGTTGTAGAAATGTCCGCGTGCCCCAGAATCAACTGCACGCTGCGCAGATCGGCGCCATGCTCCACCATGTGCGTGGCGCAACTGTGCCGCAGCCGGTGCGGGCTGGCGCCGTCTTTTGCCATCTTCACCAGGTGCCAAACCCACTGCCGCGTTAGAGGCATCCCGCGCAACGAAAGAAACAGGCGCGTTGCATCCTGCCGCGCCGCGTTCACCTTGCGCACAGTGCTGATGCGCGCCAGATGTGGACGGCCCTGGCGCAAATAAATCTCCAACGCCTCGAGCGCGGTGCGTCCCAGCGGCACAATGCGTTCCTTGTCCCCTTTGCCGCGCACCTGCACGCGCCCCGCATCCATCGCCAGATCGCCGGTCGAGAGCGCCGTCACCTCAGAGACGCGCAGTCCGCCTGCATACAGCAGTTCCAGAATCGCGTGGTCGCGCAGCGCCGTTGCCTGCGCCTGGGGATGCGACGCGGCCATCCCCGCCCGCTCCAGCATCTCCATCACTTCCGGCTCGGCCAGCGACTTCGGCAGAACCTTCCACGCTTTGGGAGATTCAATATTGACGGTGGGGTCGTGATGAATGCGGCGGTCCAGCAGCAGCCACTTGTAAAAGCCGCGCAGGCAGCTCAGCTTGCGTGCCGCGGAGCGCGAGTCGATACCATGGTTGCGAAGGTGTTCCAGGAAAGCGGCCACATCCTGCTGCGCCGCTGTCAACAAAACTCCGTGCCGGCTCTCGATGAACTCCGCAAAGGTCTTCAGGTCGCTGTCGTAGGCTTCGCACGTCAGCGGACGCAATCCTTTTTCCACGCGCAGATACGTCTGGTAGTCGTGCAGCAGAGCAAGATTACGCGCTAGGTCCACATGGTCAATTATCCGTGCGCGGAACTCATCTCGGACCGGACCTTTAGTTACCGTACCTCGTTTGTCACTGAATCAAAATCAGCAACATCCAGCCCATGAAAAAATCCACAACTCTTTGAGAATTCGTGCTTTTATGCCTTGGTCATTTTCTGCCAATACACTGAATAACGTTCATCCAGCACCTGGTAAAGCGGCCTCAATCCGAAGTCCTGCGCCTGCCCCACGGTCCTGAATCGCAGCTCTCCCTCATCGGTCTTTTTCACCCATGCGACGCGACTCCGCGGCTCTTTGCCCGCGCCTTGTCCAGTCTCCAATCCAGTCTCGAATTTCGGCATCGGCGGCGGCGGCAGCCGGTCGAGATCCGGGCCCCCTCTGCCCTCGATCAACTCGCGGCTCAAACCGTCACGGCCCATTTCGGCTGCCAGCACCAACGGCCCGTACGCCAGCGTTGCCAGCTCCGGACTCCCCGCCACCGGCTCCTCGCGCAGCGTCATCGGCAGCTTCACCTCGACCCGGTCCCCGCTTGTCCACGTACGATTCAACACCAGGTATCCGTCGCTCCCAACCGCCGCCCGCTCCGGCCGTCCATTCACGCTCATCGCAATGCCCTCAGCCCAGTACGGCGCACGCACCCTTAGCGCAAATTCCACCGGCTTTTCCGCATGAACTGTAATCGACGTGCGCTCTTCCTCGGGAAAGCTCGTCTGCTGCATCAGCCGCGCGCGCTTCTCCGGCCAGCTCAACTCCGAGGCTACAAATTGATTGACGTAAACGCTGCTCTCGTCATGAAAGTAGATCGTGTCCACCAGCTTGGCGTACTCCTCCACGCCCGTGCCTGTGCAACACCAGAATGAGTCGTACTGGTTCCCAAAAGTCTTCCATCCGCCAGGAATTGTTGCCACGTAATACATCGTCATGCCGTCCGCATTCTGCGTTCCCGCGCGCACATTCCACAGCAGCCGTTCGTAGTAGTCCATTCGCCGCGCCTCCGGCTTCCACCCGAACAAGTGGCGCGTCAGCTTGAGCATGTTATAGCTGCAGCAACACTCCTGCCCGGCGCCGGCCAGGTGGCTGCCAATCGTATCCGGCTCGCTCCAGCCCTCATCGCCGTTCGAGGTTCCTCCCGGCGCAAACGTGTGATGATCCACCACTGTCTGCCAGAAGAACTCCGCAATCGTCCTGTAGCGTTCATCTCCAGTCAGCTCATAGCCGCGCGCCGCGCCAATCACCTTGGGAATATTCGTGTTCGAGTGCAGCCCGGCAAGCTTGTCTTCATGCGCGGCCAGCGGATCGAAGAATCGCTTGTGCTCAAAGCGTAAACCTCCATCCAGATACTTCTTCTCCCCGGTCAATGCATACAGATTGAAAAGCCCTTCATTCATGCCGCCATGCTCGGTCATCTGCACTTTAGCCAGCTCCTCATCGCTCAGGGGCTCAACCCACTTGATGGCCCAATCGGCCATTCTCTTCGCGGTCCGCAGAGCCACCTGGCTGCCGCAATGCACATACATATCCAAATGCCCAGCAAGAATCTTGTGATATGTGTAGAAAGGCGCCCACACCTTCTCGTGCTTCTTCAGCCGCTCATAGAAACTTTCCGGATACGCTCCCAGGTACCCATCGTCCTGCTGGCACTCCGCCAGCGATTTCACCAGCGCTTCAGCCTTCGTGCGCAGCGACTCGTCGCCCGTGGATGCATACATCAGCGCGCAAGCCGAAAGATAGTGCCCACCTGCAAAGTGGCCACGAAGCTCGCCGTCCGCCGCCTCCCATCCGCCCAGTGGCTGCGCCGTAGAACTCTTGCCCGCCGTCAGCCGAAAGCAATGCAGCAACCGGTCATTCGGCAGCATGAACAGGTATACGCGATTCCGCTCCTGCATCTCCTTGAGCGGCCCCGAAGTTAGCCGAACCTGCGCCATCGGGAACGGCCGCGCCTTCCAGCCCACCTTCTCATAGCCAGTGTGGTTATTCGAACGCGGAACATCCTGCGCCGCATCCTGCCCCAGCGCCCAACCATCCAGCGGCATCAACGCCGCAGCCGCCGCCCCGGATGAAGCTCGCAAGAATCCTCTCCGCGTCACCGTCTCACCGATCATTACCCCTCCTTATCGATCCTGCATTCTTTGGCGTCCCGCCGCATTAATCCTCCAGCACAACCGGATGTTACTTCATCGGAGCACGCAACAGTGCCCTGTCTCCAAAGTCCTTATCACAAAGTGACCTGTCATCCTGAGCGAAGCGTAAGTCGCCGCGGCGACCGGAGTCGAAAGCCTGCCCTGAGCGAAGTCGAATGGGGACCCGCGGTTGCACTTCGGAAATTATGCAACAAGCTTTCGACTCAGGACAGTAGCTACCCACCCGAATACACTGTTTGCAGGCAACCATGGCCAATACGCAGATACCGCTTCGCCTGAATGTCGTCGATTCGCATACCGCGGGAGAACCAACCCGGTGCGTTCTCGCCGGCGGGCCGGATCTCGGCACCGGCCCGCCCAGCGAGCGCCTTGACCGCTTCCGCCGCCATCACGACCTCTACCGGCGCGCCATCCTTTGCGAGCCGCGTGGTTCCGACGTGCTGGTTGGCGCTCTCCTGGTTGAGCCCGTCGATCCAGCCTGCGTCGCTGGAGTCATCTTCTTCAACAACGCCGGATATCTTGGCATGTGCGGCCATGGCGCCATCGGCGTCGCCGTCACCCTCGCCCATCTCGGTCGCATCCAGCCCGGAACCCACGTCCTTGAAACGCCCGTCGGACCTGTCGGCTTCGTGCTCCACTCCAGCAACCGCGTCAGCATTCGCAATGTCCCCGCGTACCGCTACTGCGCCGGCGTCACGGTCCAGGTCCCGGGCTACGGCCAAGTCACCGGCGACGTGGCCTGGGGAGGCAACTGGTTTCTCCTCGTCGGCGATCATTCCTTTTCCCTCACCCTCGACCAGGTCGAGCCGCTCATCGCCTGTACATGGGAGATTCGCCGCGCTCTGACCGCAGCAGGCGTCACCGGCGCCAACGGCGCGGAGATCGACCACATCGAACTCTTCACAGCCGCCCACGACCCAGCCAACCACAGCCGCAACTTCGTTCTCTGCCCCGGCAAGGCCTATGACCGCTCCCCTTGCGGAACAGGAACAAGCGCCAAGCTGGCCTGCCTGGCCGCCGACGGCCACCTGCAACCTGGCGAAGTCTGGCGTCAGGAAGGAATCCTCGGCACGGTCTTCGAGGGCCAATATCACTTCTACGACTCCCCCAGCCCAACCGAATCGCCAAGAATCACACCCTCAGTCACTGGCTCGGCCTATGTCACCGCCGAATGCACGCTCATCTTCGATCCCTCAGATCCCTCTGACCCATTCCGCCATGGAGTACCGGAATGAACCAGACAGCGCCGCAACACTACGATGTGGTGATTGCCGGCGGCGGCATCGTAGGCGCAGCGTGTGCATTGGCCTGTACGCAGAAAGGCCTCCGCGTTTCATTAGTCGAGCGCGAACTCCTCGGCAGCGGAGCCACCTCCGCAGGCATGGGCCATATCGTCGTCATGGACGATTCCGAGGCGCAATTCGCCCTCACCCGCCGCTCGCAGCAATTGTGGCAGACACTCAGCCCCAGCCTGCCAGCCAGCGCTGAATACGGGACTCCAGGAACTATCTGGGTCGCCGCCGATGACGAAGAACTTGCCGAGGCCGCGCGCAAACAAGCCTGGCTCGCGGAGCGTGAAGTTCCAAGCCGGCTGCTGTCCAGCCTCGAACTTGCAGCCCTCGAGCCCAACCTGCGTCCCAACCTTGCCGGCGGTCTCCTCGTCACTGAAGACGCGGTAGTCTACCCTCCAACCGTCGCGCTCCATTTCGCTCGCCAGGCCCAGTCTCTCGGCGCAACTCTCTTGGTGGGCCATTCCGCAGTCAGCCTCAGCAACGGCGAAGCCACTCTGGACGATGGAACCCGCCTGCGCGCACCCAGGCTGGTCAATGCTCTAGGCGCAGAAGCCGCCCGCTGCACGCCGGGCCTGCCGGTAAGGAAACGCAAAGGCCACCTGGCCATCACCGATCGCTATCCCGGCTTCGTTCGCCATCAGTTGGTCGAACTCGGCTATTTGAAAAGTGCCCACTCGATCAGCACCGACTCTGTGGCCTTCAACGTCCAGCCACGCCAAACCGGCCAAATACTCATCGGCTCGTCGCGCCAGTATGGCAATGAGGACTCCGCCGTCGATCAGCCGATGCTGGCCACGATGCTGCAACGCGCCACGATTTATCTGCCCGCCCTGGCTTCGCTCAGCGTGTTGCGCGTCTGGACTGGATTTCGCGCCGCCACGCCAGACAAGCTTCCACTCATCGGCCCATTTCCCGGCGACCCCACCCTGTGGCTCGCCACCGGTCATGAAGGCCTGGGCATCACCTCCGCCCTGGCCACCGCCGAGTTGCTCGCCGCAGGCTTTACCGGCGGCCAATCCACCATCCCGCCGGAACCCTACCTGCCCACCCGCTTCGCACCGGCCACAACACCAGAGAAGGTACTTCAGGAGAAGGTATGAACTTCACCGGCGTAATGCCCGCCATGACCGCCGCATTCCAACACGACCTCGTGGTCGATCACGCCTTTGTCGCCCGCCACGCCCAATGGCTCATTGAGAACGGCTGCAGCGGCATCATCTGCCTGGGGTCGCTGGGCGAAGCTCCAACATTGCAGCTTGAGGAAAAGATCGACATCGTCGAAACCGTCGTCGCTGCTCTGGACGGCAAAGCCCCTGTGGTCGCCGCCATCTCTGCGCTCTCAACTGTTGAGGCCGTCGAGCTGGCGCAGGCCACTCATTTTGCCGGCTGCTCCGGCCTCATGATTCTTCCGCCCTATGTCTACAAAGGCGACTGGCGCGAGAACAAGGCGCACGTCGCGGCCATTCTCCAGGCCACGCCACTGCCCGGGATGCTCTACAACAACCCCGTTTCCTACGGTGTGGATTATCTTCCCGAGCAAATCGCCGAATTGGCTCAAGAGCATCCCAACCTTGCCGCCGTTAAGGAGTCCTCCACTGACGTTCGCCGCGTCACCGCCATCCGCGCGCTCGCCGGAGACCGCCTCTCCGTTTGCGTTGGAGTCGATGACGCTATTGTCGAAGGCATAGCCGCCGGCGCCGTCGGTTGGGTCGCAGGACTCGTCAATGCCTTCCCCCGCGAATCCGTCGACCTTTTCAATCTCGCCACAAGCGGTAAAACGAAAGAAGCCTCCGAGATCTACCGCTGGTTCCTGCCCCTGCTCCGCATGGACACCGTGCCCAAGTTCATCCAGCTCATCAAGCAGATTCAGCAGGAGGCGGGCATCGGCTCAGCCCGCGTCCGCCCTCCACGGCTTGAAGTTGTCGGCGAAGAGTTGGCCGCAACCCGAGCTGCCTTTGAGTTCGCTCAGGCCAATCGGCCCGCTGTCGCAGCGCCAAGCACTCCGTTTACTCTGTAATCTGACATCGGAGTTCCAGAAAATGCCTCTCACCGGACAATCCTTTATCGGCGGTCAGCGCGGCGCGCGCGGCGGAGCGCCCATTCAGGCAGTTAACCCTGCCACCGGCCAGCATCTCGACCCAATTTACTCCTCTGTCTCTTCCGCCGAAGTCGACCACGCCGTCCAGCTTGCAGCCCAGGCCTTTCCCATCTACGCCGCCACCAGCGGCAAGGCCAAGGGCGCTCTTCTCCGCCGCATCGCCGACGGCCTCGACGCCATTCAGCCGCAACTTGCCGAGCGCGCCCATCTTGAAACCGCTCTGCCCATGCCGCGCCTGCTGGGCGAAGTCACCCGCACCACCGGCCAGCTTCGCCTCTTTGCTTCCGTCGTCGAGGAGGGTTCATGGGTAGAGGCGCGCATCGACATTCCACTTCCAGAGCGCAAGCCGCTCCCACGGCCCGGCCTGCGTTCCATGCTCCGGCCATTGGGACCGGTCGTCGTCTTCGGCGCCAGCAACTTTCCCTTGGCCTTCTCCGCCGCCGGTGGAGACACAGCCTCTGCCCTCGCTGCTGGTTGTCCAGTTATTGTCAAAGCCCACTCCGCCCACCCCGGCACCAGCGAGTTGGTTGCGACCGTCATTCAGCAGGCGGTCGCCGACGCAGCCCTCCCTGAGGGCGTCTTCTCGCTTCTCTTCGGTTCAGGCGTCGAAGCCGGCGGAGCCCTTGTCCGCCATCCGCTCGTCCAGGCCGTGACCTTTACCGGCTCAGTAGGCGCGGGCCGCACTCTCATGGACCTGGCCGCCGCACGTCCCCATCCCATCCCGTGCTTCACAGAAATGTCCAGCGGCAATCCGGTCTTCATTCTGCCCGGCGCCCTGCAAGGTGGTCACGATTCGCTCGCTCAAGGCCTGTTCAACTCCTTCACCCTCGGAGCAGGCCAGCTCTGCACCAAGCCCGGCATCGTACTGCTCCCGGAGCAACCGGAAACCGCTCCTTTCCTTGCCAGGCTCTCCGAACTCGTTGCGCAAGCCGCGCCCTTCACTCTGCTCACGGCCGGCATCGCTCGCGACTATGCACGCGCCTCCAGCCATCGCGCCACCCAGACGACGCTTGCAGCGCACGCACGGATCTCAGACGCGACTCCAGCCTGCCCTGCCAACGCGCAGATTTTTACAACAACCTTGGAAGAGTTTCTCCGCCAGCCTGAGCTCTCCGAGGAAATCTTTGGCCCAGACACACTGCTGGTCCATTGCCAGTCGCCTGGCGATTATCTTCGTGCTGCTCAGGCGCTCGACGGCCACCTGACCGCAACGCTGCTGGGCAGCGAAGAAGACCTGGCCGCCCACCGCGAATTGATTGCTCTCCTCGAACAAAAAGCTGGCCGCCTCATCTTCAACGGCTTCCCCACCGGCGTAGAAGTCTCTCATGCCATAGTTCACGGCGGCCCATATCCAGCCACCGCCGACGCCCGCTTCACCTCTGTCGGCACCCGCTCCATCTACCGCTTCGCGCGGCCCGTCTGTTTCCAGAATTTTCCCGACGCCCTCATCCCGCCCGAACTGCAAGCCGCCAATCCACTAGGGATTCTGCGCCAAATCGACGGCGCTTCCACCCGCGACCCGCTGACGAGCTAACCTGCTGACTCGCTAACTTGCTAGAACAATTTTCAAAAACCCGCTCTGTATCAGGGCACGACTTCAGTCGTGCCGAACAGGGCAGCAAAGAAGCGGGGTTTTAACCCCTGAGGGATCTCGCACAGCTGCCGCGGACACTCATGAAACACGCTGTAGCTCGCTAACCAATCGCGAGGCTCCGCTTGCCTTCAGCGGCCCATCGCTTCACACTCTCGCGCCTCCGCCGCCAGCGTAGATACCGCCGCGGGAAATACCGGTTGCCGGGTTCCCAAAGTCTGCCACCCAAAAAGGAATTCCGTCGCCGCTCCGCAGACGCGCCCCTGGCAAGCGCCCATGCCGCAGCGGGTGTGCAGCTTGGCTTCGCGCCAACTCGCGCAACCTTCGAGCGCAGAGCGCACCACATCTTCGCATCGGCAAACCACCGTCTCCGCAGTCGCCAGCGTGCGCAACTCCGGCCTCAAAGCAAAGGCGCGTTCCAAATTCTTGGCAAACAGTTGCAGCCGCCGCTGATGCGGCTCCAGCGCAAGCGCCTCAGCCTCCCTGCCCGCAGCCGCCCATCCCGCAATTTGACCCCCCACCAGAGCCTTTTCCACGCCACCAATGCCGGTCAACTCGCCCAAACACGCAACGTTCTCGACGGAACTCTGCTGCAGCCGATCCGCTTCAACAAAACCCTCACAGATCCGGCAGCCCAGCAGCCGAGGCAGCTCCAGATTAGGCACAAGGTTGAATCCGCAGCCCAGCCAATCGCAATCCATGCTCCATTCTCTGCGCCCATCGGTCAGCGTAACCCGTTCCACGCGACCCCGGCCCGCAGCCCGTACCACCCACGAACCAGCTCGATACGTCGTTCGAATCGTTTTCAGCCGGTAGCGCACACCTTCCATCACTTTGCCGGACTGACCAAGCAATGAAAGACCAAAACTCACCAACCGGCCCACCGGCGCTTGCTCATAAATCCCAATCACCCTGGCGCCCGCGTTCACTAGCCCCGCACCCACAGCCAGCAGCAACGGCCCACTCCCCGCCAGAACCACACGCTTGCCCTCGGGGTCGAGCCCACCCTTAACCAGAGCCTGCAATCCCCCCGCACCCATTACCCCAGGCAGCGTCCAGCCGGGAAACGGCAGAAAGCGCTCTCGTGCACCAGTCGCAAGAATCAGTTTCCCAAATCCAACATCGCGCCTCTCACTGTCCCGCTCCAGGCGCAGAATTCCCGCTCCGGGCTGGTCGATCGCCTGCCAGCCCTGCCACATCTCGCAACCGGTGCGTCGCAGCCGCGCAGCCCAATCGATGAACCGGTGTCCGTGAGGATACTTGCGCGCTGTTTCCGGCCGGAATCCCCTCCAAATCTGCCCACCCGCAGCCGCATTGTCGTCCAGAAGACAAACCCGACAGCCTGCTTCCGCAGCCACCGTCGCCGCCGCCATTCCGCCCGGCCCAGCGCCTACCACAAGCACATCGAAGCGCTCCCTCATCCAGTCACCACTTCCATGCCCGCAGCACAAGCCAAAAGGCAGGTCCGCCTATGCGCAACGCCGTTCACCGTTGCCCGGCACTCCATGCAGATGCCCATCCCGCACAGCGGCGCACGCGCCTCCCCGCTCACCGAGAAACGGCAAGGCTCGCCAGCCATCATTACCGCGGCGGCCACGCTCGTGCCCAAAGCCACGCGCACTTTCTTCCCGTTCACCGTGATCCAAAGACCCTCGCACATCGATCGCGGCCCTTCACATTGAAAGCAGCTCTTGCAGAAAGCATAGCTCCACAGATCGTGCGAACTCCGAACGGTCCAATGATTGCGAATAGTATTTTATGGCGCATTCGACAGGAAAGCGTGGCTCGAACATGCCGCAATCGCCGTGCCAATCTAGGCTCTCCTTCGAACATTCACATGCAATTTGGGCAAGATTTGGATGAAAATAGAGTTGGATAAGCTCTCAAAGCAGGATCGATAAACATTGACGATGACACAAATGGAAATTCCCAGATTGACTGCCGCGGAGTTTGAGCGGCGGGTTCTCGATAGCCAACCGAAGGTTGCCGTCTTCGATTGCGATGGAACCGTGTGGAGCGGCGACTCCGGCTATGGCTTCATGGTATGGTCTCTCGAACAGGGCCTGGTTTCGCGCTCCACAAGCGATTGGATCGATACACGCTACCGCGCCTATCTTTCCGGCCAGGTCAGCGAATTGGATATCTGCGGTGAAATGGTGCAGATCTATGCCGGACTTCGCGACCAGGAGTTGCGCGCCGCCGCCACCGAGTACGTCAAGGACTTTGTCCACCAGCGCGTCTTTGCGGAGATTGCCTCTCTGCTCGCAACTCTGCGCAACGCCGGGGTTGAACTTTGGGCCGTCAGTTCCACCAATCGCTGGGTCGTCGCGGAAGGCGTCCGCGATTTCGGCATCCCGGAAGAACGTGTGCTGGCCGCCGAGGTTGAAGTTGTCGAAGGCATCGTCACCAGCCGGATTGTGGCCGTGCCCACCGATGAAGGCAAAGCTCAAGCACTCCGGCAGGCTGGCCTGCAAACGCCCGATGCGGTCTTCGGCAACTCCATTCACGACCTCGCCATGCTTGAAATTGCGCGCCATGCCTTCCCTGTCAACCCATCGCCGGCGCTGCTAAAAGCGGCCGCGAAGAACGGCTGGGGCTACTTCCGTCCGCAGGCTGCCGAGGGCTTCGAAGCCGCGGTTGCTGGAGAATAGAGCCATTCCCGATCATTCTGGAAACTGCCCAATAACCCAGTTTTGAAAGGGCACGGCTTCAGCCGTGCCGCTTTGGAGCAGAAAAGCCCCGGGCTTTAGCCCCCGAGGGAATGCCTTGCGGCGCCCCGAATCCGGTTATGAAACAGCTTCTCGCTTTGCCCGAAACGCGCACCCTTTTCCGAGCACCAAACCCGCCAATGCCAATCGGATTCTGCGCCTGTTTTGAAGCGTTTACACTAAAGGAGTGTCCGAAACTCAACCCACCGGCGCAACCCGATCCAACGGCCCCGCCCTTCGATTTGTGGCGGCAGCGCTGATGGTGCGTGGCGGAGAAGTTTTGATTTGCCAACGCCGTGAAGATCAGCCCATGGCCTCGTTGTGGGAGTTTCCCGGCGGCAAGATCGAGCCCGGCGAAAGCCCCGAGCAGGCACTGGCCCGTGAACTCGACGAAGAGCTTGGCATTCAGGCCGTCATCGGTCCGCACGTTACGCACATCCGCCACAACTACCGTCATGGCGGCGCAGTCGATTTGCAGTTCTATGCGGTGCACGAATTCTCCGGAGAGATCGAGAACCGCATCTTTCAACAAGTGCGCTGGGTAAAGCTACAAGACCTGCCCACCTACGAGTTCCTCGCCGCCGACCGCGGCCTGATCCGCGACCTGGCCGCCGGCAAGCTGCTCTGAAAGCGCACCCGTCGGAGGGAGCAGAGGCCTTCAGGCCTCTGGACAACGACGCTAAATGGATTCGGCTTTAGCCACGGGCTTTTCACTTATGCTGCTGAGGTCGATAATCTCGATTACCAAGAAGGAAGTTTTCCATGCCGATGAAGAATCCGCCGCATCCCGGCAGCGTTGTTCTCAGCGAATGCATCGAGCCGCTCGGACTCACTATCACGCAAGCGGCGCAAGCTTTGGGCGTCACGCGCACCACTCTATCTGAACTGGTCAACGGCACGCGCGGCATCTCCCCGGAGATGGCCATCCGGCTCTCTCAGGTATTCGACGCCAGCGCCCAAAGCTGGATCACGCAGCAGGCTCATTACGATCTTGCTCAAATACCCGCAGGCCGCATTCAGCTCAAGCGCTTGGCAGTGGCTTGACCAATTGCGGTGTGGCCGGGTGCCCCAGAGCCTGCCCTGAGCCTGTCGAAGGGTTTCGCCTCTGAGACCTGGGCAAGCACATCCCCCAACTCGTCCCTCACCGCCCCGGTATCAGCCCCCACAGCATCACCAGCGTCATCCCGATCACAATGATGCTGGTCCCCCACGCAATTCCGTTCCACGCCCACGAGTTCTTGTGCTCGCCCATCAGGTCGGCGCGGTTGATCAGCATCAGCATCAGAATAATCACCACCGGCAGCAATACGCCGTTCAACACCTGCGAGAGAATCGCGAAGTTGATCAATTGAGCGTCCGGCAGCAACAGCACCGTCGCCGCGCCACCCACGATCAGCAGCGTATAGAGCCAATAGAAAAAGGGAGCTTCCTTGAAGTTCTTATCTACGCCGGATTCAAATCCCAACCCCTCACAAACGGTATACGCCGTAGACAGCGGCAAAATCGAAGCGGCAAACAACGACGCGTTGAAGAGTCCAAACGCAAAAAGCACAAAAGCATAATCGCCGGCCAAAGGGCGCATCGCCTCAGCCGCGTCCGACGCCCATTGAATGGCTCCCATCCCATGCACATAGAGCGTAGCCGCGCAGGCCACAATGATGAACCAGGCCACAATGTCGGTGAACAGGCTGCCGACAATCACGTCCAGCCGTGAGGCCGCGTAATCCTTCACGCGAATGCCCTTTTCAACGATCGAAGATTGCAGGTAGAACTGCATCCACGGGGCGATCGTGGTTCCCACCACGCCGACCGCCATATACATGTAGGCCTTGTCGCTCCATACCGCTTTTCCCGGCATTTGAACCGTGGCCAGTAAAGCATCGTGCCAGCTTGGCTGCGACAGCACACCGGCGAAGATGTAGGCGATGTAAACCAGCGAGGCGACAATAAAGATTTTCTCCGTGCTCTTGTAACTGCCGCGCACCACCATGTACCAAACCAAACCGGCGCAAAACGGCACGGAGATGAATTTCGAAACATGAAACAAGTGCATCGACCCGGCGATGCCGATAAACTCCGTCACCACGTTGGTGTAATTCACGGCCACCAGCGCCAGCATCACCAGGAATGTAAGCCGCAAGCCAAATTCCTCGCGGATCAGGTCGCTCAATCCCTTGCCCGTGACCACGCCCATGCGGGCACACATCTCCTGCACCACGATCAGGGAGATGGTGATCGGAATCATGGTCCACAGCAGCGAATAGCCGTATTGCGCGCCTGCCTGCGAGTAGGTGAGAATGCCGCCGGAGTCGTTGTCAACGTTAGCTGTAATAAATCCGGGGCCGAGCACGGCCAAAAACAAAAGTATCCGGATTCGCCAACGTTTCCACATGCCCGCGGATTCCTAAGGGGGATTCATTCAGAGTTTCCTCACTGACCATAACAGGCCAGACCTGAGGGTGCGAACCCGAAGAGCTGAGACCGTGTTGAATAACTTCGAAAAGGGGCTTGACAGGACCGTATTACCTATGTACATTGGTACCAAGATAACATGAGGTGAATATGTCACAAGAACATCAGCAACGCGAACCCGTCGTAGTTGAGCGCGTCCAGACCGGCGTCCGGATCGAAAAGCGCATGTTGAAAGTCCTTAAGGCCGTCGCCGAGCAGAAGGATATGACCCTCGGCGATCTGCTGGAAGGAATTGTCCTGCACGCATTCGAGGGCAAAATCGTTCCCTTCTCCGCGCAAACGCTAAAGGAGATCGAGCAGTTCAAGTCCCTCTATGGCATGACTCTGAAAGCCACCGACAGCCACAACCTGAAGGAGCGCAGAAAATGAAATAGGCGCTGCTCCCTGCTTGCCTCGCGGAATTGACTTTGCCCTAGGTCGTCCCGCTTGACAGGCAGCAGTATGCAAGACTACAACACGCATTCAAGCCTTGATCGCCAGGAGATTGTCTTGTATGCATTCAATCGAATCTAATCAAAGCTCGCCTGCGCGGCGAAAACTTCTGGGAGGCATGGTCTCGGCAGCCGCTCTGCTGGGCCTCAACGCCGCTGGTGCCGCGGCCGGCGCAGCGCCAGCGTCTGGGCCATCCGGGTCTTCCGGGTCTATGGAACCGCCAGAGGAGCTTCTCTCTCAGGCCCGCCTGCGCAGCTACAAGACGCGCCGCTCCTCAAGCTGGGACCGCACCGGCGCCAATGACGACTGTGTGCGAGTTGAACCGGGCAGCGCGGCAACTCTTCTTGATATCACCGGCGCCGGTGTCGTCACGCACATCTGGTTCACCATCAACTCAGAAGATCGGCACCACCTGAAGAATCTCGTCCTGCGCGCCTGGTGGGATGGCGAATCCAACCCCTCTGTCGAGGTCCCGATCGGCGACTTCTACGGCCTCGGCCTCAGCGAGTATTTCACTTACCAATCGGCTCTGCTGGCCGTTGCTCCAGTCAAGGCGCTCAACGCTTACTTCCAGATGCCCTTTGCAACCGCGGCCCGCATCACCCTCACCAACGAGGGAAAAATCCGCACCGACAATCTTTACTTTGCCGTCGATTATGTGACCCTCAACGCACTCCCTGCCGACGTGGGCCGCTTCCATGCGCAGTATCGCCAGGCTGCCCCTTGCAAAGGTTGGACCGACAACTGGATGACAAACGGGGACGATCCCGTAGGCGACAAGAAGAACCTTGACGGCGCAGGCAACTACGTCTTCATGGAAGCCGTGGGCAGGGGCCATTTTGTGGGAGTAACCCACGCCATCGAGCAGAATCAGGACGGCTGGTTCGGCGAGGGCGATGACATGATCTTCATCGACGGCGACCCCTTGCCCACCATCAACGGAACGGGCACCGAGGACTACTACAACGGGGCCTGGGACTTCGGCGGGCAGCCCTTTTCATACCAGCACAACGGCGCGCCGCAAATCTCGGACCCCAAGGAGCGGATCGGCGGCCGCTATTGCCTCTACCGCTGGCACATCGAGAGCCCCATCACGTTCGAGAAGTCAATCAAGGTGACCATCGAACACGGCCACGCTAACCATCGCTCTGACAATTTTTATTCAACAGCTTACTGGTACCAGACTGAGCCGCACGCAGCGTTCCCGGCCCTGCCGCCGCCGGCTGACCGCATTCCAAAGCTGTTTCGTGTGGGCGGACCTGGAGCCGCGCCGGTCCCGGGGAGCTAAGAGGGTCCCAGCTAAGCCGTTACCAGCAGTCTGTTCCCAACCTCAACCGCCGGCCCCACCGGCAGCGCGCTCAACAGCGAAGCAACCACATCAGCTGCGCCATAGGACTCTTGCCCCGGCAGCAGGAACTGCGCGATGGAATTCAGATCGTCCCCTACCGTAACCAGGGGCAACTCTTCGGTCCCGTCCCTGCGCTTCTGCCCGTGGCCAATGTTGGCCATCAGCGCGTTGCAAAGGCATTTACGGCCAACTGTATCCTCAACCTTGCCGCCCTTGGCCACATAGTTGGCCACCGGCTCCGCGCTGCAGCGGTATCCGATTGAGCCTTCAGCAACCGCGTACGGCTCTCTCAGGTAGCCCAGATCGCAGACCCGCTTCCGCTCCTGGTAAATGGGAAACGCCGATGTCGTGCCTTCCACCTGGGCAACCTTGAACGGAAATCCAGTAGGTGAGGCTAGCGGATCGGTAAACACCACGCCCGAGCCGGTCTTCGCCTGGGCAATCAGCTTCATCTTCAGGTCGGGGCGCATCCCCGATTCTCGTGAGAACGCAAAAGCCGTCCCCACCTGGATTCCTGCCGCACCCTGCTCCAGCGCTTCACGCAACTTGGCGGCGTTTCCCCAGCCGCCTGCCAGCCAGAATGGAACACCCAGCGCCCGCAGCTCTGCAATGTTCACATGGTCCCGCTCGCCATACATAGGTTCTCCGGCAGCGTTGAGTTGCAGCTTGCCACGCGGCGGCGCATTGTGTCCCCCTGCGGTCGGGCTCTCAATCACCAACCCGTTCACTGGCCCGCTGGCCCGCCTGAGCATCGTTGTGGCCAGGGTGTTCGAGGAGACAATGGCCAGAAATTTTGGCCGCTTCAACGTCGGCAGCATCCCCTCGATGTAATCGGCCGCATCCAGGCGCATCAGGGTATCCTGCCCCACGGCTGCCCCAGTCACCTGCAACTTATATTCGGCCATATGGTGCGCCGCAAAAGCGTCCAGCACGCCCGGAATGTGCAGCGGAATCCCCGCGCCCATCAGCACATAGCCCACTCCAGCCAGCATCGCCCCGTAAATCGACGCCAAATGGGGCATCTGCACTTTCTCAAGAAAATTGATTCCTACGGGATTCTTGTGCCCATCCCTGGCCAGAAACACCTCAACGAAGTTGCTCACCATGCAGAGTTCAACCAATTTGCGAGGACTCATCCGCTGATGCATGGGAACATTGGGGTAAGGCGCCGTGCTGGGCTTCCCGCCGGGAACAAAATACTCCTGCCAGATGCGCTTGGCCATATCCGGAAACGGGAATGCATCCAGCCCCCGCTTCATGTATCCGCCCAGGTCGCCATCGGCCAGGCGGCGCACAAACAGCTGATCGAGCGCCGTGCCGGAAACCACTCCGAGCTGGCCAAGTTTTGACACCGTCTGAGCCAGGCGCCAATTGGAGACGCCCACGCCCATTCCGCCCTGGATGATTTTGGGAAGTTGGACCATCTATGAATTCTTTCACAAATCTGGTGAATGCAAGCCCTTTTTTCTGAGCCTTTAGTGGCATTGATGACACAGAAATGACCATTTTTGATCGGATTTGCCGGTTGGAAGCCCGATTGGGAGGCATTCAGCACTCGAAAAGCCCTAAAGCTTCTCGCGCAAGAAGCTGATTACATGGTCCGCCTGCACCACTCCCACCATCCGCCCCTGCGCGTCCACCACCGGAAGAGCATGCAGATTGTACTTGTCGAACAGCTCCGCCAGATCGTTCTGGTCGAGATCGGCCGGGCATGAGAGCACGCGCGGCTCGGCGAGCACTGCCAGTCGAGTTTCAGGCTGTGCCACCACCAACCGCGCCAGAGAAATGGCCCCGCGAAGCACCCGCTTTTCGTCCAGCAGGTAGACTTCGGTCACGTTCTCCGGGTCGCCTTCAAAGTTGCGCAGCGCCTGAACTGCCTGAGCAACCGTAGCCTGCGTTCCAGCAGACACGAAGTCGGTGGTCATGCAGCCGGCTGCGGACTTCTCGTCGAACTCCAGCAGTTCCTCAACCTCGTGCCGTTCTTCCGGCTCCATTTCCTCAAGAATCGCGTCCGACCGCTCCTCAGACAGTTCAGCCAGCAGGTCCGCGGCTGCTCCGGGGTCCATCTCCTCCACGATGTCGGCAATCCGCTCTTCGTCCAGCTTTTCCAGCAGCTCCTTTTGCAGCTTCGGCTCAACCTCTTCCAGAGTCTCCGCGGCCACTTCTTCGTCCAGCGAGGTGAACACCGCCTCGCGTTCCGCCGGCGCCAGATCCTCCAGAATCTCGGCAAGATCGGATGGATGCATCTCGGCCAGCCTTGCGTATTCGATACGCAGCTTCACGCGCCGCGCAGGATCCACTTCGATCACGTCCACAAACTGCCAGGGAATGCCGTTTGCGCCCAACCGGCGCGAAAGAGTCTCCAGCGTGCCCCGCGGCAACAGCCCTTTGAACACTCTGCGAAAAGCCCCGCGCATCCCCACTTCGACTTCGGCAACCCGCAGCAGGTGCGCCGCGCCACGGCCCATCCACTCCAGGTCCACATCGTTCACGCGGACCACCTTGCGCCCGTGAATATCGATGATCTGCCGGTCCACCAGGTCCTGCTGAAGATATAAATAGTTGCCATCGTCCTTGAGCGGCGTCAGCGCTCCTGAGGTCCGCAGTTCCAGCGTGCCCGCCGGCGTCTCCATTACATCTTCCGAGGGCACAATGCACAGCCCGGCGCGAGTCTTGAGCACCAGCCCCGCCACCTTGCCCGCATCCGGTCCGGTAGCCACCGCAACATCCTTCAGTCGTCCGCGAAGCTGCCCCTGCGCATCGGTCACGGGCGTACCGAGCAGCGCGGTAAGGCTTACGCGAGCTGTGGTGCGAGGCTGCATGAGGTGAGTTTATTCCCTTGCCGCCAGTTTCCGCCCAGCCCGCATCCCTTTGGGCACCTGCGGTCCCGCCGGTTAGCTGCTGTTTGCCGAAACGGAAACGAGCCAAGTTCCCCCGTGTTGCCGGAAGATTCCGCGACCCTGTACGATTCACCATCAGGAGACCCCATGTCCTTGAAGCTCCTCCGTGCCCTTGCCGGCACACTCGCCGCACTTACCCTGAGCCTTCCCGCCCAGCAGCCCGCGCCGCAGCCCCTCCAGTCCATGCCCTATTCACCATCGCTCGACGTCACCAGCCTCGACCGCTCCGTCGACCCCTGCGTCGATTTCTACAAATTCAGTTGCGGAGGCTGGGAGAAAAACAACCCCATCCCCGCCGACCAGGCAGGCTGGAGCGTCTACGCCAGGCTGACCAACGACAATCAGCAGTTTCTCTGGGGCATTCTCGAAGACGACGCCAAGGCCCCAAGCGGTCCATCCAGTGTGCCCCGCACCCCAATTCAGCAGAAAGTCGGCGACTACTTTGCAGCCTGCATGAACACATCGTCCATCGACGCGCTGGGCGACACGCCCATCCAGCCCATCTTGTCGGAAATTGCCGCGCTCAAGACGCGGGCTGACGTGCTCTCCGCGCTCACCCGCCTGCACCACGAGTACGCGGGCAGTTTCTTCTTCGGTTCGAGTACCGGCCAGGATGCTGCTGACTCCTCGACCGTGATAGTCGAAATGCGAGCGGGCGGCCTGGGTCTGCCGGATCGCGACTACTACACCAAGACCGACGAGAAGAGTGTCAAGATTCGCGAGCAGTACGCTGGCTTCATTCAGCAACTGCTCGCTCTCACCGGCGAAAGCGCGGAACAGGCCAAAGCCGACGCCGACGCGACCCTGAGAATCGAAACCGCACTGGCCAAGGCCTCGCTCACTCGCGTCGAGCGCCGCGACCCGCACAACACCTACCACATGGAGACGATCGCGGAGCTCACCAAACAGACGCCCTCCATTGACTGGCCTTTGTATTTCAAGATTCAGGGCGCGCCGGATCTGGCCAGGCTGAATGTTGCACAGCCGGCCTTCATGAAGGCCGTAGAAGCCGAGCTGACCACCGAAGACGTAGCAGCGTTGCGCGGCTATCTTCGCTTTCATCTGCTTGCGGCTGCCGCGCCTTATCTCGCGCACCCCTTCGAGCAGGCTAGCTTCGACTTTTTCTCGAAGACCCTGCGCGGCGTTCCAGCCATGCCTCCGCGCTGGAAAACCTGCACCCGCGGTGTTGACCGCAGCCTCGGCGAGGCGCTGGGCCAGGAGTTTGTCCGCCGTACGTTCTCCGCCGACACCAAGGCCAAAACGCAGCTGATGACCGGGCACATCGAAACCGCAATGCAGCATGAGATCGAAAATCTTCCCTGGATGAGCGATGCCACCAAGGCCGAAGCCCTCAGCAAGCTCCACGCCATCCGCAACAAGATCGGCTACCCCGACAAATGGCGGGATTATTCGGCGCTCGAAGTCAAGCCGGACGATTACATTGGCAACGTGCTGCGCGCAAATCGTTTTGAAGACGCGCGCGAGTGGAACAAGCTGGGTAAGCCCGTCGACCGCGACGAGTGGGGCATGACCCCGCCCACCGTCAACGCGTATTTCAATTCGCAGATGAACGACATCAACTTCCCCGCCGGCGTTCTGCAGCCGCCTTTATACGACCCCAAGGAAGACGACGCGCCCAACTACGGCAACACTGGCGCCACCATAGGACACGAGCTGACCCATGCCTTCGACGACGAGGGACGGCAGTTCGACGACAAGGGCAACCTGCGCGACTGGTGGACGCCGCAGGACGCCAAAGGATTCGAGGACCGCATCAACTGTGTGCGCGACCAGTACGCAGGCTACGTCATCGTCGACGACATTCACATCACATCGAAGCTGACCAGCGGCGAAGATGTGGCCGATATCGGCGGCACGCTGCTGGCTTACATCGCGTGGAAAAAGCAGACCGAAAGCCTGACGCTGGCATCGGCAGACGGCTTTACGCCAGACCAGCGATTCTTCGTCGGCATGGCGCAGTGGGCATGTGAAAATCAAAGGCCGGAGAACCTGCGCGTAAGCGCAATTACCAATCCCCACTCCCCAGGTTTCGCGCGCATCAACGGCGTAGTGTCCAACATGCCCGAGTTTCAAAAGGCCTTCAGTTGCAAAGCCGGCCAGCCCATGGTCCACACCCCCACCTGCCGCGTGTGGTAGCCATCAACGAATACGGGTGCCCCAGGTCCCGCTTCTGGGACCTGGGATCCGAGCACTCCCTCATCCCCGGAATTCTGACCCCTGAACCCTGTCCTTATCACTGCTGCAGCACCACCTGATCCCCTTCTTTCAGCCCGCTCGCAATCTCCGTCACGCTTCCATTCGACAAGCCCACCGTCACCGGCGCCTTGCGCACTCCGTCCTTCTGCTTCCTGTCCGGAATCTGCACCGACGCATTCTTCATGTTGTCGTACATCACCGCATTCTCCGGCACTGTCAGCACGCCCTTGTGCTCGTCCAGCAGAATCTCCGCATTGGCCGTCATCAGCGCCTTCAATTCCCCGCCGGGGTTGTTGATCGAGACGCGCACCTCAAACGTGGTCACGTTATCCTTCTCCACGCCCATGGGTGAAATCTTGGTCACCTTGCCGTTGAACGTCCGGTCGCGAAAGCTCTCCACCTTGATGCGCGCCGGCTGCCCCAGATAGACGTGCGCAATGTCGGCCTCATCCACCTTGCCCTGCACATATACCTCGTTCACGTCGCCCTCGGTCATCACCAGAGTGGCCGTCGAACCCAGCACTAGGATCGAGCTCACCGCGTCTCCAATCTCCACGTCGCGCGAAAGAACCACTCCGTCCATCGGCGCAACAATCGTCGTGTAGCCTCTCTGCTCTTCGAGCTGGTTAAGAGTAGCCTGGCTTTGCTGCACCTGCGCACGCGCCTGCTTCAGCTTGGCCGTGTCCACGCCAATCTGCGCCTTCGCGCTGTCGCGCCGCGTCAACGCCGCCTGGTAGTCCTTGTTGGCGTCGTTCAGCGTCTGCACGCTCACAATCCCTTCCTTTTGCATTTCGGTGTTACGGTCCAGTGTGAGCTTGTACATGGGCAAGTCCGGCGCCGCCGCGTTCACCTTGTCCTGCTCGATGTTCGCCTCATACGTACCAACGTTGGCTTCGGCGCTGGCCAGTTGCGCCCGCTGCGCTTCCACTTGCGCCACAATCTCCTGCTGATCCAGTTGCGCCAGTTGCTGACCTTTTTTCACCACATTGTTGATGTCCACATACAGCTTTTCCACAATCCCCGAAGCCTTGCTCTTCACCTCGACCTTGGTGATGGGCTGAATTTTTCCCGTAGCCACCACTGAACGCGCCACATCCCCGCGCGTTACCTTGGCCAGCCGGTTCGCATCGATGCTTGCCCCCTTCGCCAGGCGCACCACCCCGAACCCGGCCACCAGCAAAACCACCACCACCCCGGCGCTCAGCCAGATCCAGAACCGCTTGCTCCTTCGCGCAGCAGCCACAAAACCCTCCCGATTCGCGAAGAAAGCCGCAACTCTCCGCCATTGTCAGAATGAATGCAAATAAATGGATGCAGCAGGCCCTGTTACTCAGACGGCGCACACCCATCGCTGTCACCTTCTACGCATCCCGCCGCCGCTTGGTTCCAAACCTCCAATCCGTTCCCCCCTGGGAACCGCAACCCCCTGCGCCGCGTATTACTCTCCAAGCGCCTTCCGGCGGCGTCTAAACCTCAATGCAGAATTTCTCCGACACTCTCGGCCAGGTCTTTCGCGCCATCCTGGCCAACAAGCTTCGCAGCTTCCTCACCATGTTCGGCATCGCCTGGGGAGTTGGCTCGCTTCTGGTGCTTGTCGGCCTCGGCGAGGGATTCCGTTCCGGCCAGCACAAGCAGCTAGCCACCTTCGGCAACGACGTCGTCTCGATGTGGGATGGCACCATCCCTGCCCTCGCCAACCAGCACACCGGCATGCGCCCTTACCAGTTCACCCCGGGAGATGAAGCGGCCCTTCGCGCCCTTTCTCAATTACGCGCGGTCACCGGCTTCCTCCAGCGCAACGACCTCTATGAGGTCAGCGCCTATGCCAACTCCTCCGGCCAGGTGTTGGGCGTAGAGCCAAATTACGCCGCCGTCCGTTTTGTTCCTCTGGCCGATGGCCGCTTCTTTGACTCGTCCGACCTCGCCGAACGCCGCCGCGTCGTCGTGCTCGGCTCCAAAGGCGCATCGCTGCTGTTTCCCGGCCATCCCATGCTGGGCGAGACCATCAATATCAACGACGTCAAATTCACCGTCATTGGCCGCGTCGCCTCCATCAGCCGCGGCAACAACGACTTCGACAATCAAAAGGTCTACATCCCCCTCACCACCATGCAGGAACTCTTTGCCATGAAGGGTGAAAACGTTGCCCGCGACGCGCTGAGCTCCATTCAATACCAGCCCGCCACCCACGGCGACACTACAGCCGCCGTCCCCGCAGTCCATCGCGTCATCGCCGAGCGCCACGGATTCGACCCCGGCCTCAAAGACGCCTTCGACGAGTGGGACACCATCCAGCAGGAGCACATGATCGGCGCCATCTTCAACGCCATGGACGTCTTTCTCGGCGGCGTCGGCATTGTCACTCTGGCGCTTGGTGCGGTCGGCATCATCAACATCATGCTCGTCTCGGTTACCGAGCGCACTCGCGAGATCGGACTCCTGAAAGCATTGGGCGCAACAAAACGCAGCATCCTGGCCCAGTTCTTCTGGGAAGGGCTCCTTCTCACCGCCGTCAGCGGCATCATCGGCATAGTCGTGTCAGCCGGGGGCATGTGGGCCCTTCAGCAGTTGCTCACCGGCAAAGTGCCGGGATTCGATCCGCCCCGCCTCGTGCCCTGGTCGGCCGCACTGGCCCTCGTTTCCCTCGTTCTCTGCGGCGTAGTCGCAGGCCTCTATCCGGCCAGCAAAGCCGCCGCTCTCGATCCCATTGAAGCCCTGCGGCGAGAGTAGCTCTTCAGTGGTTAGTGGTTAGTGGTTGATGGTTAGTGGTTGATGGTTAGTGGCGAGGGGCTTGGGAACCTCTGAACAAGTCGATGTTTTGAAAGGGCACGACTTTAGTCATGCCGTAAAGGCCCCGAGATGAACGCGGGCTTTAGCCCCTGAGGGAATGCCAAAGGCTTATTCAGAGCTTCCCTATGGCTAGTGGTAAGGGGAAAGCGGTCCGGGGTCGTGGAAAGTTTGAAACGGTTGCGATGTGTAAATCCGGCGTTGGGGGGATGTTATCTGGTTGGGAATCCAGTCGAGCGGTATTTTCTAACCACTAACCACTAATCACTAACCACTCGAAGGGAACCGCCATGCTCAAAGACATTCTCGGCCAGGCCTGGAGCGCGATGCTCTACAACCGCCGCCGCACCGCCATCACCATGGTCGGCATGGCCTGGGGCATCGCCACGGTCGTGCTCCTGGTGGCCTATGGCGCGGGCTTCAGCCATGCCATAGAGACCATCTTCTCCAAGTTTGGCACCAACACCATCATCTTCTGGGGTGGCCGCACCAGCCAGCAGGCTGGCGGAGACAAAGCCGGCGTCAAGGTTCGCTTTACCCTCGACGACCTCGATCGGGTCTCCAACGGCGTTCCCGGCATCCAGCACATTTCTCCCATGTCTTCCAAGAGCGTTCCCGTGCAGAACGATCTCCACACCTACACCTGGAACGTCAACGGTGTCCGCCCGCCATATCAGGAAATCTGGAAGCTCAACCTCGAACAGGGCCGTTTCTTCAACGGGGCCGAAGACCAGGAGCGCGCCCACGTCTGCGTTATCGGATCGGAGAACAAAACCAAGCTCTTCTCCGGCGGTTGGGCGCTCGGCCAAACCATCCGCCTCAACGGCGAAGCCTTCACCGTCATTGGCGTGATGAAGCCCAAAATGCAGGAAGGCGACAACGACGATAGTAACCGGAATGTCTATATCCCCTTCAACACCAGCAGCGACTTCGAAGACACGCAATACCTTGACAGCATCTGGCTCGACTATAGCGGCGATCACGAAATGGTCGAGAAGGCTCTGCGCGAGACCATGGGCGCCGCCCATCACTTTCTTCCCTCTGACCACAACGCAATGGGCGTGGCCAACCTGATGTCCCAGGTCATCGTCTTTCGCCTTCTGTCGATCGCTCTGTCGATTCTGCTCACCCTTGTTGGAGCGCTCACTCTGGGCATCGCCGGCATCGGCCTGATGAACATCATGCTGGTAGCCGTGCAGCAGCGCACCCGGGAGATCGGCATTGAGAAGGCGCTCGGTGCGCGCCGGCGCCACATCCTCATCCAGTTCCTCGCCGAGGCCATGGCCATCACAGCCGTCGGCGGCGCGGGCGGTATCGCTCTCGCCTACATCGTCTCGGCTCTGGTGGGCCGCATCACGTTTTACAGCGCCATGGCCAAGAATGCCGAGGCCGCCGATATCCGTCTCATCATTTCGCCCGGCTCGGTTGTCGTGGCCACCGTAATCCTGGCCATCACCGGCTTGGTCAGCGGCATGATTCCCGCCATCCGCGCCGCCAACCTCGACCCCATCGAAGCCCTCCGCTACGAATAGCGGGCTGATGTCCGCCGGGTGCCTCGATGCCGGGTGTCCCATCCTCGCGATCCGCCGCGGCGGATTTTTGTCGCTAGGGTGGGAAACCACTGAACCCTGACTGCCTCATCTTCGCCTGCGCTGCATGGATCGATTGCGCAACCCGCATTTGATGCGCGTCGCTCTGGCCGGAGGATGGTTGGGAGAAAGCATTCGCCGGGACACACGAATGCGTCTCGCCGTCGCCGGTAAGAAGCCACGGCTTCGCTGTTCCCCGAAGATCGGAAGAATAGCGCTTGATTCGAATTCCCAGCCGGAGTGGGGAAGCCCAGCCAGGGCTAGCTCCAGCCAGTTTTAGCTGACGTAGCTGCCCACGGTGGTGTTGAGCCCGTCGAAAGCAGTTGCCAGGCTGCCAGCCAGAAAATTCGAAGCAGCTGTGATGCCGAATGAGAGCAAACCAAGGACCAGCGCATACTCAACAATATCCTGGCCAGCCTCACGCTCTGTCAGTTCCTGAAGCTTCAGGTAAAGCTTGAGAAGAAGTGTGTTCACCATCTTGTTCCTCCACACGTATTCTGTCCCCGCTATCGCCGGAGTACCACTCTCGCTGCAATTGGTGTGCCGAATCGATCCAGAACATTATCTATAAATAAATCAACAAATTAGACTGGTTACTGCACGAAGAAATCCCGCCGGAAGATGTAAACAGATGTTTACTGTTTCACCGGCAGCGGCCCGGCTGGTTTACATTACTTGGGTGTCCAAAGAGGAACTTCCACTCCCATGAAAGGTTCATCAAGCCGGCAGTTCCGCCCATGGCGCGCGTGATTTTCCAGAGCTCTCACCCTCTGAAATTGCCTCCCCAGCCGCTCAGTTCAGCTTAAAATCTGAGCGCAGGGCTCATCCATGTTGAGCACAACCCTCGCCATATCAGCCAACTCTTCTTAAAGAACGCCCAAACAAAACGAGTTTCATGCGCGGGATCACCTGCATTTCACAGGGTAACCACCGATGCGTGACACGCATCACACAATAAGCCTTGTTTCGGTGAAACGATACGGTGACGACCAAGAGACCGTTCCTTGCTCCATTTGTTCTCCCTTTGCTCGCCAATCTCGTTCATGGAGGCCGCTCGTGAAGCTTGACCCTACCGCCTTTCTCGCCGACCCGGAACTTGTCCAGACCCTGGCAAAGAATTCCACTTCCGTCTCCTGTGACAAAGAACGCATGCTCTTCCGTCAGGGAGACGCCTCCACCGGCCTCTTCATTCTTACATCCGGTACGGCCACGCTCAACATGACCTCTCCAGCTCGTAAGGAAGTCGTCTCCCTCGAGGCCACCGCCGGTTCTCTGCTCGGTCTTCCCGCCCTGCTTGGCGGGGAGCCCTACACGCTCAGCGCCACCGCCCATGCAGGCGCGCAATTCGGCTTCCTCTCCCGCGAAGAATTCACCGCACTCATGCAAGCCGATCCGCTTATATCGATGAAAGTCCTGCAGGTCCTGGCCGCCGAAGTCCGCAGCGCCCGCAGGGCCATCGTGGAACGATGAGCACACGGCCTACGCTGCTTCGCCTCCACCGATTGACTCCGGGCCGCCGCGCCTGAGAAACTCAGGCGAATGCAATATCGCGGAAAAGTGGAATTTGCCGAGGAGCGGAAGATCCGCGAACGGAATACCCGTATCTACCGTCTCTGCCACTGGCCCATATGGATATGGGTCTTCTTCCTCGCCCCCGGCCCCTTGACCTTCTCGCTCTTTGCCCACGGCTTCAGTTGGGGCAATGGAATCTGGCTTGCCGTCGTCCTCATCGGCACCGGCATCGCCGGCCTGCGCGGCCGACTCCCCGGCGCTGAACCGCGCCCTTACATCCTTCGCTTCGATGAGGACAGGCCCAATCCCCTTTACCGCCGCGTCTGCTACACCTTCGCCTGGAGCGCCGTACTCACCTTTGCCCTGGTTAACTTCGCCGGCACCGCCGGCGCCGTCGTCACCGGCGTCTGGTATATGAAACAGCTCTACACCTGGGGCTATTTCCCGCTTTGCGCCCTCATCCTGCTCCTCGGCGCGCTCGGCAAGCTCCCTCGCGTGGGACCTTCAACCAAAAAGGAAGGCACGGAGCGACGCTACTTCTACGGTTCCGTCTGGGCCGTCACCGCCGGACAAACCCTCCTGCTGGTTCTCTGGAAGACCCTTCCGCGCAATCAAACCAGCAACACGATTGAGCTCTTGGCATACATCGCCGCACTGATCTTCGTAGGCCTGCTCGCCGCTCGTGGCAAGCTCTACCGCACCCGCCCCATCCTTCCCGGCGAAGTGATGGTCGAATAGCCCGCACTCTGCTCGCCACAAACCGGGTACCTCGGATACCTGGAAATATCCCGGCGATCAGGCTGGGTGCCCCATCCTTCGCGTCTTTTGCGAAGGGTGGGAGACCACGAACCCCTTCGCGCGCAAGCGCCGTCAGCCGGGTGCCCCATGTCTCGCCCGCCGCGGCGGGAGACCTGGGAAGCCCCCCAGCTTCGCCACCCCCTGGCGCGCAAGCGCTCCGCCGCGGCGGACCCCACCGCAGGTGCCTACCTTATTTCTTCGGAGGCTTGTATCCCGCGCCTCCAGCCTTCTTTGCCGCGGCTTGACCTTCCTCCGGCGAGAAGAGCGGCGTGATCACGCCGTCCCTCAGCGCTCCGCCGGCGAAAGCGGCCATCTTCATCGCCACCGCGCTCACCGTGTCCGGCATGTCAATGATGAGCACAATCTCGTGCTCTCCAAACGAACCCCACAGTCCGACCAGCGACCCGCCGAGCTTTTCAACCGTTGCGCGGATCACCGCCGTCCGGTCCTGTGGCTTCTTGATCAGCGTGGCCAACGCCTCGCAGGTATACGACGCTTGCAACAAATAACAGGCCATGTTCTTTAACCTTTCTGAGTTGTGTGAATTCCCGCATTCGGGGGAGGGCGCAAGTATATACGCTGGTCTGCTTGCGTGTCGCATGAATATCCGTCTTCATGCGCCGCCAACCTGCCGGGTGACCCATCCTTCGCGTCCGTTTGCGAAGGGTGGGAAACTACGAACCCCATTGCCGTGCAAGCGCTCCGCCGCGGCGGACCCCACCGCAGGTGGCGCAGGTGGTAAACTCACCCTCGTCATGCTCCTGGTAGGCCTGCTCGTCATTGCCGTTGCATATTTGCTCGGCTCCATCCCCGTCGGATACCTGCTCGTCCGCCTCTTTCTCAAGCAGGATGTCCGCTCCGTCGGCAGCGGCAACATCGGCGCCACCAATGTTCTCCGCTCAGGCGGCAAAGGTCTAGGTGCAGCTACATTTCTCGGCGACATGATCAAGGGCAGCTCCGCGGTTTACATCGGAGCCCTCATCGGCGTGCTGCTCGCCCCTGACGCGCATGTTCGCAACATGCAGGCTCTCGCCGCATTCTCCGCTGTGCTCGGCCACGTCTTTCCCGTCTGGCTTCGTTTCCACGGCGGAAAAGGCGTTGCCACCGGCTTTGGAGTCTTTCTGGTTGCCGCCCCCAGCTCCGCTTTGGCCGCCATCGCCGTCTTCGCCCTCGCCCTGCTACTCACCCGGTACGTTTCACTGGCCTCCATCCTCGGCGCGGCCAGCTTCCCCGTCTTTGCATGGTTCCTGGCACACGGCGAGCGACCTCCACTGTTCTTCGCCGTCCAACTAGCCGTACCCCTGCTCATCATTGCCAAGCACCACCAGAACATCCGCCGCCTCCTGAATGGCACCGAAGCCCGCTTCGGAACATCCTCGCGAAAGCAGGAATCAGCATGAGCCGCATCATTGTTCTCGGCGCAGGCGCCTGGGGAACCGCACTGGCTCTGGCACTCCATCGCCGCGGCGATCACCAGATCACTCTCTGGTGCCACTCTGACGACGAAGCCAGCCAGATCGCCGATGATGGCGAAAACACCCTCTTCCTTCCCGGCTTCCCGCTCCCGCCGGAGATCGCCATCACTGCGGATGGAGCCGCGGTCGCCGATGCCGAAGTAATCATCTCCGCAATCCCTTCGGAATTTCTTCGATCCACGCTTCTCCGTCTCAGAACGCACATGAACAACGGCCAGTTCCTGGTCTCCGCCACCAAGGGCATCGAGAACAACACCTTCTTCCGCATGACCAATGTCATCTCTGAAACCCTCGAGCCAGCCGGACGCCTGCTCGCCATCGGCGCACTCTCCGGACCGAGCTTCGCCCTGGAAGTAGCCCAGGGCCAGCCCACCGCCGTCACCGTGGCATTCAGCGACCCGGATGTCGCCGCCTTCTTCCAGCAGGAGTTCTCTTCGGAAACTCTTCGCCTCTACACCTCAACCGATGTCATCGGCGTCGAACTCGGCGGCGCGCTCAAGAACGTCATCGCCATCGCCGCCGGCGTCGCCGTGGGGATGGGCCTGGGCCACAACTCATCCGCTGCGCTGATGACCCGCGGCATCGCCGAAATCACACGCCTCGCCGTCGCCTGCGGAGGACGCCGCGAAACCCTTGCAGGTCTCTCCGGCGTCGGCGACCTCGTGCTCACTTGCACTGGCTCTCTAAGCCGCAATCGCACCGTCGGTCAGGGATTGGGCCAAGGCCGCAGCCTGTCTGAAATTCTGGAGAGCCTGGGCGGCAAAGTTGCTGAAGGCGTCCTCACCACGCACGCCGCCCTCGGCCTCGCCCGCCGCCATCGGATCGAGATGCCCATCACCGAGCAGATGGAACTCATCCTTAACAAGGGCAAGGACCCCCGTGAAGCCATCAGGGATTTAATGCTCCGCCCCGGCAAGCACGAGCATTAGTCATTAGTGTCAGCTCGATTTGTGAGCGCCTTGTGACAGGGCACGACTTCAGAGCCTGCGGAAAACCTCATTTCAGCGTGAATTCTTGAGCGTTTTGTAACAGGGCACGACTTCAGTCGTGCCGCAAAAAGCCGCAAACTGCGTGGGCTTTAGCCCCTGAGGGACGTCGTCTGAGAACGCCGCAGGGTTTATGAGATGCCCTCAGACGCCCCCAAAACATTCCCTCTCCGCACCGAGCAATTCTGGCCAGTATTCCCGCTACGGGCGGGCCATGATGGATTGCGTACAGGGCCTCCCCCATCCCCCTGCACCGTCGCGGGCGTACCCCGCACTGGAGAAAAAAATGCAATTTCAGTTCAACGGAATCGAATATCAATTCACAATTACGCAGCTCGTCGTCGCGGCCCTGGTGTTCGTTCTCGTAGTGGGCATCGCCATTGCCTGGTATGTCGAACGCCGAAGAACCCGCACCCTGGCCTTCCGCAATCGTTTCGGATCGGAATACGACCGCGCCGTCCTCACGCACGGCTCCTCGCGCGAGGCGGAAGCCAAACTTGCCGCCCGCGAAACCCGGGTTCACACCCTGGTAATTCGCGATCTCGGCGTCACCGAGCGTGAGCGCTTTGTCACCGAATGGCATACGGTCCAATCCCGGTTCGTCGACCATCCCAAGTCCGCCGTCACCGAAGCCGACGATCTGGTCAATGCTCTGCTTGAGGCTCGCGGCTATCCTCAGTCGAGCTTCGAACAGCGCGCTGACGATGTCTCAGTCCACTACCCGCGCGTCATGGAAAACTATCGCCTCGCCCATGGCATCGCCGTTCGCCTCGGCCGCGTTGATGCCTCCACCGAAGAGCTCCGCACCGCGATGATCCAGTACCGCGCCATCTTCGACGAGCTGGTTCAGGACCGCAAGCCCAGCGAAGTCAGAACCGCGGCATAACCCCTTGCCACGCAGGCACAGTCTGCTGGGTGCCCCATCCTTCGCGTCGTCGCCGCGGCGACCGAAGGGTGGAAAACCACCTACCCCCTAGGCGAAAACGCAGGGTACCCCAGGTCTGGATTCTCAGACCTGGGAAACCTCGAACCCCCTGCCGCGCAAGCGGTCCGCCGCGGCGGACCCCACCGCAGGTGGCCGGGCGCCGCAACGGTGTGCCGGGGCGCCCTCTGGGTCGGGGCCCGACGTGTCGCCGCGGCGACTTTTTGTCGTCCAGTTTTTGTTCTTGTCGTTAAGGTGGGATACTTCTATCTAAAGCTTTCCGGCTTGCCATTCGGAGATCCCCATGAACCCTACCCGCCGCCACGCCTTCGCTGTCATCGCAGCGTCCGCCGCAACACTTGCCGCTGCCCCGCTCACTCACGCCCAGGCCCAACAACCAGCCACGGCAGAAAAGCCCACAACGCCTGCCCATCAATCTCTCACCGCCATCCATTATGAGATTGACTTCCACCCCAGCCCGCAGCGCCTTTACGAAGCCATCCTCGACCAGAAGCAGTTCGCCGCCTTCTCAGGCCTTCCCGCCACCATCGACCCCACCCCCGGCGGAACCTTCAGCCTGTTTGGCGGCCAAATCGATGGCCGCAACATCGAACTCGTGCCCAACCTGAGAATCGTCCAGGCATGGCGCCCCGCCCACTGGGACCCTGGCGTTTACACAGTTGTCCACTTCGAATTCAAACCCCGAGCCGCCGAAACCACATTGATCTTCGACCACGCCGGCTTCCCCGCCGGCGACTACGACTCCCTCGACTCCGGCTGGCACAACCACTACTGGGACCGGCTGAAAAAATCCCTCGCCTGACGTTGAGCCCCGCCCGCCATGCCGCCAATGATGCTGTCATCCTGAGCGAAGCGCACTTCAGCGGAGTCGAAAGCCTGCCCTGAGCGAAGTCGAATGGGGACCTGCATTTGCTCTCAGAGCATTTGACGGGTGCGCGCCTCAGCGCGTACAAAAACCCCCGCCAACGCAAAGAGAGCGCGGCGTTAGCCGCGCTCTTTGCCTCTCGCGATGCGAACGTAACTGCTGGCATTGCCGGCAAGCGCCAGCGGCTCCGCTCGTCCGTTCGCATCAGAGGGTGTGATGATATGAGTTACTTCTTATCCTCACCTGCATGGCCGCGTCCATCGCGCGTTTCATTGGATTTGAACTGCGAAGGGTCTCTGCGTTGCTCGGCGGCTTTCTCGCCATTCTTCGGCGCTGGGCCTTTATAGCCGTTTTTAGGGTCAAAGGTGTTGTCTACGTGCCCTTTGAAGTTTTCAGGACCATGGAACCACGGGCCAGCGCCGACAAAGACGCCGCCGCTGAACCATTCCGAGCCGTAGTAACCGTCAGGAACACAGTTATAGGGAGCGTAGTCATAGTAGCCATAGGGACAATTCGGGGCCACTCCAACTTCCACGGTCACCTGCGCATTCGCTTTGGGAGTGGCTGCCGTAAACAGGAATCCAGCAACAGCCGCTAATGCAAGAACTTTAAATCCATTCATCCATTCTCCTCACTCTGGCCGGGGCAATCATGCATCGACCCAACCTCCGTTCACACTAGTGAGTCGCAATCAACTTGGTCTGAGCAATACCGCGCACCACGGTCGAACCGCTGCGGCGTAGTTGGTCGCGCGGACTTCCAGGTTTTTGAGCCAAATTAGGACACCACCTGTATCGGCCATATCGCCACGAAGGGTAAGTGCGCAATGCCCTATCCCCCGGCAATCGCTCCAATAATCAGCAGCGGCTCTTTGCCCTCCGCCACCGCACCCGGCAACTCCGCATCCATCCCCTCAAGCGACCAATCCTCTTCGCATGCAAAGAAGCGCAGGAACGCCCGCCTCTGTCCCGTCCCATACTCCCGGATCGTCCCGCGCAGCATGGGGTAGCGCGCCTCCAGCGCGTCCAGCACGCGCCGCATTGTCACTGGCGCATCAACCTCCAGCGCCAACTCGGCCGACACCTCCGGCCCCATCCCGGCCAGCGTCCGCAAATGCTGCGGCAACACCAAGCGAATCTCGCCCATCCCCCCGCCCTCAACCACCGGTCCGCAGTTTCTGATCCCTGACCCCTGACCCCTGATCCCTGCAACTATCACCCCAGCGTCTGCACCTCAACGCTCATCACCGCCGGCAGATCCCGCACAATCGGAGCCCAGCTATCCCCCGCATCCGCCGACCCGTACACCTGCCCGCCCGATGTCCCGAAGTAAACGCCGCACTCATCCAGCCGATCCACCGCCATCGCATCGCGCAGCACGTTCACATAGCAGTCCTGCTGCGGCAGCCCTTTCGTCAGCCCCTCCCACTCATTCCCTCCAGTCCGGCTGCGGAACACGCGCAGCTTGCCATCCGGCACAAAATGCTCCGAGTCGCTCTTGATCGGCACCACATATAAAGTCTCCGGCTCATGCGCATGAACGTCGATCGCAAATCCGAAATCCGTAGGCAGATTGCCGCTCACCTCATGCCAGTTTTCGCCCGCGTCGTCCGAGCGCATCACATCCCAGTGCTTCTGCATGAAGAGCACATCCGGCCGCGCGCGATGCATGGCCACGTGATGCACGCAATGGCCCACCTCAGCCGTCGGGTCGGGCATCATGCCTGAAACCAGCCCCTTGTTGATCGGCTTCCAACTCGCGCCCCCATCGTCGGTGCGGAACGTCCCCGCCGCCGAAATGGCAATGTACATCCGCGCGGCATTGCCGGGGTCCTGAATAATGGTGTGCAGGCACATGCCGCCTGCGCCCGGCTGCCAATGCGGCCCGCTCCCGTGTCCGCGCAGTCCGGCCATCTCCTCCCAGTTCGCGCCCCCGTCTGTGGACTTGAACAGCGCCGCATCTTCAACGCCGGCATACACCGTCTCCGCATCGGTCAGCGACGGCTCCAGATGCCACACCCTTTTGAATTCCCATGGATGTGCCGTCCCGTCGTACCACTGATGCGTCCCCGGCACGCCCTCATAAGCAAACTTGTTCCCCACCGGAGTCCACGTCGCTCCGCCATCGTCGGAGCGCTGAATAATCTGCCCAAACCATCCGCTTGATTGCGAAGCATACAGCCGATTCGGATTCACCGGCGAGCCTTTCACGTGGTAGATCTCCCACCCCGCAAAGAATGGCCCGCTCACCTTCCAATCCTTCCGCGCCCCATCCGCGCTCAAAACAAACGCACCCTTCTTCGTCCCCACCAGCACCCGCACGCTGCTCATTGTGACCTCCTCAATTTCCACCGCATTCAAACAATTCCACTCTGTGATTCTTCCTCACAACATCGGCGATGACAAGTCCAATCGCCGCTGATTAAGACGACCACCGCGATCACGCCCTATAATTGGGCGCCCGGAAATCGCAGCAGATCTCCGACGCAAAAATTCAATCTGGAGAACGAAGACAATGAAATTCATGACAACCTGGGCCTTGTTTCCCGGATCCGTGCAGGCAGCCGCCGATAAATTCCTGGCTGGCGAAGGAGCTCCGTCGGAAGGCGTCACGCTTCTGGGACGCTGGCACAACGTTGACTGCAGCGGCGGCTTTTCCCTGTATGAAACCGACGATCCCGCCGCGCTCCATCTGGGAGCCGCGAAATGGGCCGATCTGCTCGAACTGAGCACTGTGGCTGTGATCGAAGACGCCGAGGCCGGACCAAACCTCCTTGCCACATTCAAGAAGTAGCCGATCCGCGAGGCTACATCCACCCAGCGGATTCGCGAATCCAGGCCTGTCGATATTCACGGCGGGCCTGGGTTTTCAATTCTTCTGAGATTGCATTGGCGCATCCTCGTCGCATTATCGCGTGCCGGTAGCCTGGCCGTTGACCATCGTTCGCGCGTGCGAGATTTCGGGCAATCCCGCATCGGCCGCTGGCCAGGCCTTCAAAAACGCCGCATAGGCCTCGCGCGCGCCGGACGCATCGCCTGATAGTTCCGCAACCCGCGCCAGCCCATACAACCCAAACCCTGAGTTAGGCCGCTCCACCAGCGCCGCCTCATAAGCCGCCTTCGCTCCCGTATAGTCCTTGGCGCGCAGCAGCGCAGTCGCCTCGTTCTCGCCCACCGGCCGGATGTAGAACGGCGGCTCATGATAGCCGGCATTCTTCTCGTCCGTAGTCGCCGACGCGTAGAGCTTCTTTGCTTCGTCCAGCTTGCCCTGGCCCACGAGCGCGCCGGCGCGCAGCTCAAGCGAGGCAATACTCAGGCACTTCATCAGCGGCTCTGCATTCGCATCCGGCAACACGGGTTCCATCACCGGCTTGTCCTTCTTCGCGTCATCCTTCTTGCCTTTGCCTTTATCCTTGTCCGCGTCCTTCGCCGCCTGGTCCTGCTCCGCACGCCACAGCCCCGCATCCATGCGCTCGCTTGCTGCCTGCGCGGCGGCAACATCACCACCGTCCAGCGCCTTCATCCCGCGCGCATACTCGCTCAGCTGCGCGGCCAGGAAGCGCAAGTTCGCTGTCTTCTCTCCGTCACCAAGACTCGCCTGGCTCAGCATCGCCAGCACCGCGTCCCAGGCTCCCACGCGCAGCGCCACCGGCAACCGCTGGCTGATGCGCGCCATCTGGTCCCGCGCCGACCAGACGTAAAGCGTGGCCGAAAGCTTGCCCCGCGCCGCTCTCAGATGATCGCTCAGCGCATTGGCCTCGCTCAGCTTGCCTTGCTCCATCAGGTTGGCAATGGCGTACATCATGTTGTGCACATAGTTCCAATCGTCGTCCGGGCTCACGTGCTGCTCCCGCAGATAGCGCTCATCCGTCTCCGTCGACGCCGCAAACCAGTGCTCCGCCTCCGCATAGTTGCCCACGCGGTAAAAAATGTGCCCCGGCATGTGCACCATGTGGCCCGAGTTAGGCGCCAGGCTGGCCAGCAGCGACGCGCTCCTGATTGCATTTTCAGGATGATTGCCCGGCTCCATCGCGTGAATCCAGTAGTGGTGTGCGGCCGAGTCGTCCGGCGCATCCTTCATCACGCCCTCCAGAATCGCAATGCGCTCCTTCTGCCCCGCCTTCGGTTCGCCCTTGTCGTCGTAGCCGTCTCCTACCGCACCGGCAAGAAATATCCGCGCCTCAATGTCCTTCGGATTCTTCTTCACCAGCGTGCGCAAAATCGCAATCTCTCCGGAATGGTCGTCTTCCTTTGCAACCGATTCGACCTGCGCCGCCTCAATGTACAGCTTGCCCGCGCCGCCCGCGTGGCCCTTCAGCGCCACTGCCTTCGCGAGAGCCTTCTTGCCATAATCCACCGTCTCGCTGCCCCGCATCTCCTCAGCCTGCGCCAGCCCCCACCAGCACATCGCGCACTTGGGATCCACGCGAATCGCCTGCTCAAACGCCTTTGCCGATTCGTAATCCCAAAAGTCGTGCAACAGGCTGAGCCCCTGGTCAAACCACGCCTGCGCCTCTGCACTGGCCTTGATCGTAATGTGGCTGTTGCCAATCCCCGTCATCTTCACCGGCACCGGCAGTTGCTCCGGCGGAGGAACCGGCGTCATGTCCGTCATATCGTGCATGGCGCCCATCGACTTGCATTGCTGTGCGCCGGCAAAAGAACAAGCGCCCGCGGTAAGCAGCGCGCCAAGAGCGGCAGCCGCGGCCACCGAGCCACTTGAACATCGAAACGTGTGCGGAAGACGTATCAAACTCATCCCGCCAATATACCCGACCGCTCAGCAGAAGGTCGAAGACACCCTCCCGTAGGGAGGAATTGAAAATAGTCCCGGAAAGGTCTAGAGCATTCTCCCGTAGGGAGGAATTGAAAATAGCCCAGGGGAAGTCCGCCTCGGCGGACACCCCTGGGAATCGGATCCAGCCGATTCCGTCAGCCCCGTAGGGGCGGAACGAACCACCACGATGCCATCATCCGTGTTCATGCAATTGCCCTGAGCCTCAGCCCCTAGTCCCTCAGTCCCTGACCCCTGAATTAAACTCAATCCTGGACCCATTGCATGATCAGCCTGTTCGGCAGCAACAAAGAACCCGAGGAAGAACAACCAAAGACCGGCTTCCTCGACAGGATGAAGCAGGCCGTCTCGCGCACCCGCGAGTCGCTCTCCTCCAAAATCGAAGGCCTCGTCGCGCTCACCCGCACCGTCGACGAGTCGGCCTTTGAAGACCTTGAATCCGCTCTGCTCTCGAGCGACCTCGGCGTCCAAACCACCACCCGCATTCTCGACGCACTACGCGACCGCGCCCGCCGCCAGGCCATCGAAGGCGGCGAAGAACTGCGCTCCTTGCTCAAGCAGGAACTACGCGCCATCCTCGAAGCCCCGATGCGCAAAAACCTTCCCGCCGACCCGCCCCCAGAAGGCCCCTCCGTCACCTTTCTCGTAGGCGTCAATGGAACCGGCAAAACCACCTCCGCCGGCAAGCTGGCCGCCTGGTATCGCGCCCGCAACCGCACCGTCCTGCTCTGCGCTGCTGACACCTTTCGCGCCGCCGCCATCGAGCAGCTTGAAATCTGGGCCGCGCGCTCGGGCGTGCAAATGATCAAGACTCGTCACGGAGGAGACCCGGCTGCGGTCCTGTACGACGCCGCATCCTCAGCCAAGGCCCACAACATCGACGAGTTGATTGTCGACACCGCCGGCCGCCTGCACACCAAAACCGGCCTCATGGACGAACTCGAAAAAATGCGCCGCACCGCCGCCAAGCTTATCCCCGGCGCCCCGCATCAAGTGCTTCTAGTCATGGACGCCACCACCGGCCAGAACGGCCTTCAGCAGGCCCGCCACTTCACCCAGGCCGCCGGCGTCACCGGCATCGTATTGACCAAGCTCGACGGCACCGCCAAAGGTGGCATCGCCGTAGCCATCGCCCAGGAGCTAAACCTCCCCGTAAGATTCGCAGGCGTAGGCGAGCAAATGACCGACCTATTAGAGTTTGACCCTGAAGCCTTCGTCGACTCGCTGCTCGGGTGACCCGGGGCTGCCGACCCCGAGCTCCCCTCTTGGACTGATCTTTGTCAAACTAGAATGGCCCGTTCGGATTTGTTGTCCAAGTAGCAGCTGCCGGCTTGCCGGTGATACGACCGCGATGCGAAGCAACAAACAGTTGAGCGACTACAGCGGTTTCGATTTTGCTCTTTACAGAAACCTCGATGCCAAGTGGCATTTTCCTTAAGAAAATGCCACCTCCCGCGATCTTCAAACGACAACATGTGAATCGAAACCGCTCTGGTGAACGAACTGTTCCTCGCATATTGGGCAGAAAAGGGGGTTCGAATCCCTCCGCCCCCTCCTGTTGATCATTTTCTATTGTTTCCTGTAGACTCACGCCTAAACAAACTTCTTGGGCAACTGGTGATCCGCCAGTTCCGTGTCAGTCTTGCTCCCGGGAGGGGCAGATGCCCATGTTCCTTCCATCCAAGGAATCACTTGGAGTTGAAACTCTCTGTTGCCGTCCTTGCCTTGGTGAGCAGTTTGCCCTCAATCCCTTAGCGCGCCACCGAGATGATCTCACACAGCTCAAAGCGACGCCGGATTTGGCCGACTGGACCGAAGTGAAGTTGGTCAGGCATGTAATGTTCGGTAACAAGAACAAAACGTGCCGCCTTTAATACCTCCCAAAGGATGGGTCAACCAAGATGAGATTCTTCCGCCTCTTTATGACGGCTTTGCTTGCGTTCTCGCTGCCAGCATTCGCATCGGTGAAGGTCAGCAGCCCTGCAAAAGATTCCACGGTGACCTCCCCGGTACATTTCGTGGCAAGTGCAACCGCACCCGACTGTTCCAATGGTGTGCGTTCGATGGGGATTTACGCAGGCAATCAACTCGTCTACACCGTGAATGGACATGAACTGGACACCACGGTCGCTCTAGCCAAGGGCGCTGAGCACACGATTGTGGAAGAGTGGGATAAGTGCGGCGGCAAAACCAACACCGCATTGGACTTCACAATTGCCTCTGAAAAAGTCGGGGTCAGCATTACAGCGAGCCCAAGTTCCATTGTGGCCGGGAACTCCACCAACTTAAAAGTTACCGCGTCCCACTCAACGCAAGTCAAAATAACCGGCAGCAACGGCACCTCATTCACACTTGGAGATAAAGGGGGGACGCTGACGGTTGCGCCAGCCACCACAACCACCTTCACGGCCACAGCGACAGGAGCTTCGGAGGAAGTCTCCGCAGTCGCAACCGTAACAGTGAGTCAGACACAAACCGTCAACATCAATGCCAATCCCACTTCCATCGTACTCGGAACGGCTTCTAACTTGACGGTGACTGCCACCGACAGCACGTCGGTCGTCATCAACGGCAGCGATGGAAGCTCTTATACCTTGCCACTCACGGGAGGAACCACTCTAGTGAGCCCAGTAGCCAACACCACTTACACCGTAACATCAAGTGGGGCCGAGGGGAATGTTACAGCGACCGCCAATGTCGTGGTCGAGAGTGCGCCGAACGTCCTTTCGAATCTTCAGACAGCTACGCCCTGGAGGAGTGCGGGTCAGCTCCCGCCAAAATATGTTGACTGTTCTCCATGTAAAGGCATTCGCTGGTCAATGGAACAAGGGATTACATATCCATCCCTGAGCGGGGACGCAACCGAATTCGATACCAGCGGAAAAAAGGGGTATGCGGGTGTTCTGTGGATCAATTCGATCATTGGCCAGTATTCCACGCAGGGACTTCCCGATCCTGAAGAGACGCTCGTTCCAACTCTCAACAACTTTACCTACGACGCCGACTTCTATGTGACCGACGCGTCAATCACCCAGGCATTGGAGTTTGATGTTGCCATGTATTATGGCGGAAACGCATGGTTTTGGGGAACTCAATGTGCCGAACTCGGGGATGGGAATTGGGACTACCTGAACGATGCGACAAAGCATTGGGTCTCAACTGGTTTTCCGTGCAATCTTGTCGATGGGTGGAATCACTTGACCCTTCAATTCCGCAGGCTTCCCGACAACGAACTTCAGTACAGTTCGATCGCAATGAATGGCGTCATGGCCTACGTCAATGAAACCTCCGCGCCCCACACAGTCTCAAGCAGTTGGTATGGCATTAACGTGAACTATCAGATGGATGGAGACAAGACGCAAGCATCGAACACCACGTACCTCGACAACTTGACTCTGACCTATTGGTAGTCGCGACGGCAAACCTTCATGCTGGTAATCCAATCGGCGGGTGACCCCCCTCGGAGCATCCAACACCGCAGGTGCCCCATCGGGGCACCGGGGCACCCTCTGGGTCGGGTCGCACGTCTTTGTTTTTGTGTCTAGCGTGGCCGACCAAGAACCTCAAGGCGCGCAAGCGCCGTCTGCCCCACCGCAGGTGGCCGCGCAATCGCGGCCTTTCTCCGCTCAGTAATGCAATGCTCCTGTGGGATCAGTTGCAAATTCCGTGTGCCGTTCGCCGTCCAAATCAGTCTGGCTTCTTCCCGCCGGCACGGTGTCTTCTCTGCTCGCGTCGTCCTTGGCGATTACCTTGCCGGCAGTGACGGCAAGAATGTTGTGGCCGCGCGTGGTGGGATGCAGATCGTCCCAAAACAAGTAGGTGTCCGGGTCGACCGCGATGCCCTGCGAGCTGTCCGTCACGTTCACCAGCGAGTATTTGGCGGGATCGGCAACGATCTTATTGAACAGCGCGAAGACGTCTAGCTGCGCCAGCTTGACGTGCTTATGACTATTGAAGGCGCGCAGCACATCGATGCCCCCGCCGAGAACCTCATTAAAGAGCTCAGCCGCTTCAGTCGCGGGAACCGACGTGGTTGGAGAGCCGTTGAGCCGGGGGATCAATCCCAGGGGAGGCAGGTTGGGAATTATGAATCGTGTGGCTCCGGCATCAATCAGGCGCTGGATGTTGATCGCCTGGTTGATACCAGCGTCGATCACATCGTCTGTCGAGGTAGCGTTAAGCAGGTCGTTGGCGCCGCCCCAAACAACGAAGAGCGTCTTGTCGGTGATTTTGGGGTGAGTGGCAAGATAGTCGGTAATCTGTTGGCCAATGTTGTTGATGGTCACCGAAAGCGAATCTGAGGGGCCGAAAGCGAACACCGACGTGCCGTTGCCGGTGAATGCGAAGCCGTATGCGTAGTCGGTTCCGCCGTCGAGCGATGCCTTGATCTTGGGCTTCGAGGGGAACGTCGCCGCGAGCTGCTCAATCCACACGCCGAAGTATTTCTCGGCTGGGGGCTCCGTATCCGCGCCATCGGTGAAGCGGCCATCTGTGTAGTCCGCATAAGGGCCCGGAATCCGTACCCCGTACTTTGCGTCCGTCAGATCCGCTACATTGCCGGTTTCGGAAAGCGAGTCGCCGAATACGACAATGGATGTGTAGTCCGGCGCATGCTTTGTATCCTGCGTGTGGCCAGTTGCCGGACTAAAGGTGAACAGGAGCGCCGAGAAGAGGCAGAGCACAAGGTGTCGCGGGCGCGCAGGCGATCTCATCCACGTGGTGGGCTCCAATGGCTCCGGCAATGGGTCTCCGGTTGAGGCAGAGGTAAGCTTGCTGAACAGAGTTACTCGCATGGGGGATCTCCTTGTTATTGGGGAATGGGTTGCATCTTCGAAGTCCATGTTGCTAGTGAATGAGTTCTTCACTGGAAGTCGGCGGGCACAAACTCCCGCTGAATGGCGCACGCCCGAAAGGCAAAATTTATACATCCTATGGCACTGCGGGAGCCAGCGTGCAAGAACAATAATCCTTCTGGAGCTTTTGCACAAGGAATTCTTGTGGGGACAGTTCCGCATTTCTAAATCGAAATAGCTCAGTCGGCTTCCGGGCCCGCAAAGAGGATGAGATTCTCATCTGGATCCGAGACAATAAAGGTTCTGGCGCCCCATGGCTCCTTCTTAAGTGCCTGATGGAAGGAGACTCCCGCAGCCTGATAACTCAGAAACAGTTGTTTGATTTCGCTCGCCGTGGCAACGGTGACTGAAGCAGAGAGCAGATGTTCGCGCTTGCGAACATCGCCGGCGAAGACAGGTTCGCAGACCAGCCTCAAGTTGATTCGTACCTTGTCGCGGACTACCTGCCCGTAGAATGGCGGATCGCCATAGACAAATGCGACCGCGAAGCCGAGCTTGTTTATATAGAAATCGCAGGAACCCTTGATGTTCGCAACGAAGAAATGCGCCTCAATTGCGTTGAGAATAGGGCGTGGAGTCGTCTGTTTTGCTTCATCGGTCATGGCATCTGCTCCTGATTTGAGCGCCTGCCATCCGTCGAACCCCATTCGCCGTGCGACAAGCTCCTGAGCATCCGCGAGCCTGAAGCTTGTCTCCAGTATCTGCACGTCCCCCATTTGGCGAAATCGGGGTAACGCGGCCCTGATTTGGGCTGCGACGGGATAGTACCGTTCACGATGCCAACGCAGATACTGTTTAGCTTGCTTTTTGAGGTTTTCGATATTCGGCATAGGCGCAGTGGTGTTCACTTACCGTAGGTGGGCGTTGCCCTTTCGATCTGCACCGATGCGCCCTACGCAGCACTAAAAGGTTGTCTCGAACAACGCGGGATTGTCAATACCCGAGCCTCATGGGTAGTCCCTTAATTTGAGCCGGACTGCTTGGAGACTCCAGTCGGCGGGTGGCCAATCCATGGACCAGCCACCTGTGCGGGTGCCCCATCGGGGTACCGTCTGGGTCGCACATGTCGCCGCGGCGACTTTTTGTGCCAAGGGTGCGAGACCACGAACCCCAGTTGCGCACAAGCGCCGCCCGTCCCATCTCAGGCGGCGGGTGGCTGCAGAGAATTAGAACCCCGCGGCGCACAATGAATCATGAGTGGACCAGCGCGGGTGAAACCGGCGAGCCACGCAAAAAATTATTCAAAACTCCGTTTTTCGGGGAACCCTTTAATAATAAGTCGTTTGCAATGAACATCTTAAAAATTACGACTGTGTACCTTTCGGTAAACAACACCCCCTGTTTTTACCCTGAAAATGTCCGAAACCTGGCCAAATCAGCCCCTTTTTGACCCGAAATCGCCCCAAAACCCGCCCGCCCGCGCCATGTAAACTTGACAGTTCCCGTAGGCCACGCCATGAACACTTCCGATCAAGACCATTACTGGATGCAGCGAGCCCTCGAGCTTGCCCGCCGCGGAATCGCCGTCACCTCGCCCAACCCCGCCGTGGGCTGCGTGGTTCTCGACCGTGCCGGCCAGGTAGCCGGTGAGGGCTGGCACGAATACGACCTCGTAGAACACGCCGAAGTCGTCGCCCTAAAGGTGGCCGCGCAGCATGCCGGCAACCGCCTGCTCGGCGGCACGGCCTACGTCAACCTTGAGCCCTGCAATCACACTGGGCGCACCGGCCCCTGCACAGAAGCTCTCATTGCCTCAGGCCTTCGCCGCGTCGTAGCCGCAACCATTGACCCCAACCCGGCCGTCGCTGGTCACGGCGCCGACCGCATGCGTGTCGCAGGCATGGAAGTCACGCTAGGCGTTTGCCAGGCCGAGGCGCGCCGTCTCAACGAAGGCTTCGCCCGCTGGAGCCAGCACAAGCGCCCCCTGGTCCTCATGAAAGTGGCCATGACCCTCGACGGCCGCATCGCTCCGCCGCCCGGCGTGCATGCGCCATACCAGCCCTACTGGGTCACCTGCGAGGCCGCCCGCGCCGCCGTGCAGCCCCTGCGCTGGCAGGCCGACGCCGCGCTCACCGGCGTCGACACGGTGCTTGCCGACGACCCCATGCTCACCGACAGGAGTGGATTGCGCCGCCGCCGCCCGCTGCTGCGCGTGGTGCTCGACTCGGCCCTGCGCATGCCTCTCGAATGCAAAATGGTGGCCACGGCACAAAATGACGTCGTCATCTTCACCGTGTCAAAAGACGAAGCCCGCATCCGAGAGTTGCAGTCCCGAGGTGTGCGCGTGGAAGTGCTTCCCGCCGAGGCAGGCCGCGTTCCTCTGACCAAAGTGCTCGACAAGTTGGGTGAAGAAGGCATCCTGACCTTGCTCACCGAAACCGGCACGCGTCTCAACACCGCCCTCCTGGCCGGCGGCCTGGTCGATCGCGTGCATCTCTTCGTTTCCCCGCAGATCATGGGCTCCGACGCCGTCCCCGCCTTCCGTGGCATGGCCCACGCCCTCCACATGGCCAAAGTCGAAGTAGAGCGATACGAAAACGACCTCGGCCTCTGCTCCCTCCTCAAAGACCCCTGGCCGGCCTTAGAAAATTAAGGTCTCGAACTGAGACATTCTCCTTGTTCAAACCGTTACGCCTGATCCTGGAGCAGGAACCGGGCAACGATCGATCCCCAATAGGAAAGTTGCGGGTGATAGAACGGGTCAGAATGAGAGGCGTTGGGAACGATCACCAGCTCGCACGGTGAGGCGCAGGATGCAGCCAGCTGCTCGGCCATGCTCACGGGAAACAGCCGATCCTTTTCGCAGTGAACGATGAGCACTGGAACAGGACAACTGCCCAGCGCATCCTCTGTGTCCCAGATGGCCGGCACACCGAACTCAAAGGCCTGCGGAATCCCGACACTCACTGCGGCTTTCCGCAGCGAGGTGAACGCGCCACAAAGAACCATTCGATGCGCCGGCACCTTTCCGACGATTGCCGCGGCGATCGCGCTGCCCAGGGACATTCCAAAGAGGTCGACGGGCAATGGAGCCGTCAGCTGCTCAAGAAAGTGAAACGCGGCGACTGCATCTTTTTCAGATTGGCTTGCAGTGAAGAAGCCTCCACTGCGCCCATACCCTGAGTAATCGAAGACCAGCGAGGCCACACCGCTGGCAGCGAGAAGCTGCTGCACGTCGTGCCAAAGCTCAACAGTTTCCCCAATGCCGTGGCAGATGAGCACGCTGGCCTGCGCCGCCGTTGACTCCGGCCTCACCAGAGCGGCGTCCAGAACATTTCGTCCGCTCTGGATGGCATGGCGAGAGACTCCGGGGCCAGCCGTCTCCATGCGTCCGTCCCAGCAGACTCTGCGACGCAGACGATCGCGCACAAGACAAAAGCGGCTGGCGGCAGTGATCCCGATCGTGAGCAAAAGTTGTCGCGCTTGAATCACGGACACTTGAAGATGAATCCCCCGGCAAGAATACAGGAAAGGGATTATTCCCTCAGTCCCGACTACCTGGGCCCTGCTCCCTACTCTCTATTCCCTATTCCGTTGGAACGAACTGTCTTGACTATTGGGCTTCGCTGGCGATAACCTCCCACCATCCCCGGAATCCTTTGAAACACACTTCTTCACCAAGGAGAAATCCCAATGAAAAATCCGACTTACCTGGCCACCGTTATCCTGCTCTCGCTTGGCATTGCCGCTGGAGCCCCACTACTGGCCGCACAGACAAAATCCTCTGACGACGAGGCAGCCATCAAAGCCCTCTACGACAGATTCAATGACGCTTTCCAGAAGAAGGATGCCAGCGCCGTCATGGCTCTTTATTCACCAGACGTCTTCGTCTTTGACGTCGGCACGCCGCGCGAATACCCCACCTGGGATGCCTACAAAAAGGACTTTGAAGGATTCTTTCAGACGTTTCCGGGGCCAATAACCAGCTCAATCTCGGAGCTTCACATCACCGTCCTGGGCTCGGTGGCTTATTCGCACGGGATCGACGACGCCACATTCACCGCGGCGGACGGATCCAAGGTCCGCATGGTTGTCCGCACCACCGATGTGCTTCGCAAGTCAAAGGGGAAGTGGCTCATCGTCCAGGAGCATGTCTCTGTTCCGGTAGACCTGCCCACCGGCAAAGCTGACATGCTCTCCAAGCCGTAGAATTTCCTGTTTCGTTAGGTGGGCTTATGTTCGGCGGCACTTTTGAAAAGAGACGAGCGCTGGTCATGCGCAAGCAAAGCGCCGGCCTGCGTTTGTTAATCGCCGTCTTCGTTGCTATCTTTCTTGCCAAGGCTGCCGCCGCGCTGAAGACAGTTTCATTCCCGACCGAAGATGGAGGCGTGGTCTTCGCCGATGTTTACGGAGCGAGCGACAAAGGGATCGTGCTTGCCCATGGCGGCCGCTTCAACAAGGAGAGTTGGGCAGAGCAGGCTCGGACACTCGTCGCAGCAGGATTTGAAGTGCTGGCCATCGACTTCCGCGGTTATGGAAAATCTCACGGGCCCGGCGACAAAGATCCACTTGACGCGCCGCTCCAATTCGATGTTCTGGCCGCCGTGCGGTATCTGCACAACAACGGCGCGAAGAGCGTTTCGATCGTCGGCGGCAGCATGGGCGGCGGGGCAGCGGGCGATGCGTCTATCCTCTCCCAGCCCGGCGAAATTGATCGCCTCGTGTTGCTCGGCGCTGCGCCCAACTGTCCAGCGGAGAAGCTCAAGTCGCCCACTCTGTTCATCGTCGCGCGCGACGACGCAAGCGGCGACGGCGATCTGCGGCTGCCCGGTATTCGAGCGCAGTATGAGAAAGCTCCGCAGCCGAAGGAATTGATTGTTCTCGATGGTTCCGCACACGCCCAATATCTCTTCCAGACCGACCAGGGAGAACGCGTGATGCGCGAAATCCTGCGGTTTCTTACGGCAAAGTAGCCGGTCCCCAGACTCGATCTCTGCTATCTGTAAAATGGAAATGTGTTCACAGGAATCATCGAGCAAACCGGCACGCTGGTCAGACTGAAAGAAACAAGCGGTGTCCGTCGCATCACGGTCGAAGCTCCCGGTATAGCCTCGCGCTTGCGCGAAGGCGATTCACTAGCCGTCTCTGGCGTCTGTCTAACCGCGCTCGACGTCAACCCGACCTACTTCAATGCCGACCTGGCGCAGGAGACTCTCGAACGCACCTCGCTCGGATCGTTGGCCGCTGGTTCTAAAGTAAATCTCGAACTCCCAACAGCCGCCGGCAGCCCGCTCGGCGGCCACATCGTCCAGGGCCATGTGGACGGCTGCGGAACGCTGACCGCTCTCGACCCTGTCATCCCCGAATCGAGTCCCCATTTCGACAAGCAGACCACCGACTGGGCGCTTAAAGTCCGCGTCCCGGAGAACGTCCGCCCATGGATGGTGCACAAAGGATCGGTAGCCATCGAAGGCATCAGCCTGACCATTGCGGATTTCGATGGCGAGACGGTCACCATCGCCATCCTTCCCTTGACCTATTGGCGCACCAATCTGCACACGCTCAGCGTCGGCGCGCCGGTCGACGTCGAGGCTGACGTCCTCGTCAAGCTCGCCCATGCGCAATTGTCCGCCCAAAAGAAGCCGGAGTTGGAGCTGACCGAGGCTTGGCTCGTGGCGAGCGGCTATTGACGAACAAAGCGGCGAATTGGCGCCGCCCCTGCTAACGCCGGAATCGAGGGAAGATGAAATTCGCTTCGACATTCGGAATCGTGGCTGCATTCCTCATTGCTGCGGCCGCCAACCCGCAGACTGCTCCGCTCCCGAGCAATCCAACATCGTCAGCGCACCGCGCCGGTCCCGATGGGCTGGAAGGATGGACTCTCGACTCATCGATTCCCGATCGCCCGGACGAGACATTTCCCTTCACCCTGGCAATCGCCCGCAAGGGTCACATCATTCGAAAAATTGACGGAGACCCTTTCGTGTGGCGATGGATCTTCTGGAACAACGGCCGGCAGGTTGCCTACGAATCTGGGCCGCTGCACTTCGGTTTGCAATGCACTCTTGCCAGTGTGGCGACTGGCAAGCAATTGGCCAGCTATGACTGCTTTCAAGGCATCCCCAAAAATTCGCCAGATTGGTTAAAAGCCCTGGATGCAGTTCCCTGATCCACAGCCTCACGGTTTGGCTGACACTCGGCCGCCACGCCTCCCTTGAGCGTTGCTTCCCTCAATCGCGTCTATCGGTTACAGGAGCAGGAAGCGGAAGCTGTTACCCTGAAATCAGGCGTAAAACCCAGGAAAGGCCGGTAATTCTCGACCGGCAATCGGAGCCATGGCAGAGTTCGTCATCAAGTTGGCCGATGAGCGTGGACGCGTAATGGAGCAGACCCAGACCGCAGCCACTGCCGATGAGCTGCGCGCGCGCTTCACCCATGCCGGCTACCACGTGTTCTCCGTCCGCGCGCGATCCGGGTTTGCCGGGCTCAAGCGGCGCAAAGTCAAGCTGGAACCGTTCCTCATCTTCAACCAGCAGTTTCTGACTTTGATCCGCGCCGGATTGCCCATTCTGGGCTCGTTGCAGATGCTCGCCAAGGGCCAGAAGAACGCCCATTTTGCCGCCCAGCTCGATGATGTTTCGACACGCGTCAAGACCGGTGAGGCGCTTTCCTCAGCATTCGAGGCGCAGAGCGGTTTTCCCGTCATGTATACCACCACGTTGCTGGCCGGGGAACGCTCGGGCAACCTGCTCGAAGTGCTGGAGCGCTACGTCAGCTTCCAGCGCATCTCCCTCACCTTCCGCAAGAAGCTCATCACCTCGCTCATCTATCCCTGCGTGCTCATGGTGCTGGTCACGGCGCTGGTCATTTTCATGTTCGCTTATGTTGTGCCGCAGTTTGCCACGCTCTATGACCAGCTTGGCTCCAAGCTCCCGGCCATGACCGTTTACCTGCTCAACTTCAGCCGTTGGCTTAATCACAACCTTCTCTGGATCGTGTTGGTCATTGCGGTGACAGGCGGCCTGGGTTACCGCTTCTCCACCACCGATCGCGGCCGCGACTTCATCGACGGTGTGCGCGTCAAGCTGCCCGTATTCGGCAACATCTGGCTCAAGTATCAGGTGGCGCTGTTTGCGCGCACTCTCTCCACGCTGCTTACCGGAGGGTTGCCGCTGGTGCCATCGCTCGAGACAGCTGCGCGTTCCATCTCCTCGCGCCGCGTGTCCAAGGCTGTCGTCTCATCCATCACCACCGTGCGCGAGGGCAAGAGCCTGGCCGAGGCCCTCGTCAACACCAACGTCTTTCCCGACCTGGCTGCCGAGATGATCACCGTCGGCGAACAGACCGGTGCGCTGCCGCAGATGCTCAACTCGGTGGCCGAGTTCTTTGAGGAAGATGTGGCTACCGCGCTCACCGCTTCGCTGGCGCTCATTGAGCCGGCCATCCTCATCGTCATGGGTATCGTGGTGGTCTTCATTCTCATCTCGCTCTATCTGCCCATCTTCTCGCTGGGCATGACGGGCGGGGGCGGGGCAGGAGGATAACCGGCCATGGCTGACTCAACCATTCTCACAATTCCGATGCCGACGGGGACTGACGATCGCTCCCAGGCCGAATCAATGGCGCGGCGCTACTGCGCGGAGTTCGTCGACCTGAAGAACTTCAAAATCCAGCACGACTTGCTACGCACCGTCCCCGTCGAGCTCATGTTCCGCTACAACTTCGTCCCCATCGAGCAACAGGCGGACGCTCTGGTCATTGCCGTCAGCGACCCTTCGCGCCTCATGGTCCTGGACGAGATCTCCGGCCTGCTCGGGCACCGCATCATCGCGCGCGTTGCCACGTTATCGCAGATCACAGACCTGCTCAAGAAGACCGAGCAGTCGCAGCGCGTGCTGGATGAAGCCAGCGAAGGGCTCACCTTCGATGTGCTCACCGGCGACGACAACTCAGACGAGAATATCTCCATCGAGAAGCTGACCAGCGAAGAGGACATCAGTCCCATCATTCGCCTGGTTGACACCACCATCTTCACTGCTCTCGAGCGGCGTGCGTCGGATATTCACATCGAGACCAATGACGACTCGGTGGTGGTGAAGTACCGCATCGACGGCGTGCTGCAGATGGCCATGGCGCCCATTGCGCGTGAGCACCACTCCACGATTCTGTCGCGCATCAAGATCATGAGCGAGCTCGACATTGCCGAGCGCCGCGTGCCCCAGGACGGCCGCTTCCGTGTCCGCTACAAGGGCCGCCTGATCGACTTCCGCGTCAGCATCATGCCCACCGTGCATGGCGAAAATGCCGTGCTTCGCGTTCTCGATAAAGAGTCGATGAGCGAGAAGTTCCGCAACCTCACGCTCGATGTGGTGGGGTTTGCCGACGACGATCTTCGCCGCTTCCGCCGTTATATCCGCGAGCCCTACGGCATGGTGCTGGTAACCGGGCCCACCGGCTCCGGAAAAACCACCACGCTCTACGCCGCGCTGAACGAGATCAAGAGCGACGAAGACAAGATCATCACCATTGAGGACCCGGTCGAGTACCAGATTCGCGGCATTACGCAGATTCCGGTAAATGAGAAAAAAGGCCTCACGTTTGCGCGCGGCTTGCGCTCCATTCTGCGCCACGATCCGGACAAGATTCTGGTCGGCGAAATCCGCGACAACGAGACGGCGCAGATTGCCATCAACTCCGCGCTCACCGGCCATTTGGTGTTTACCACCGTCCACGCCAATAACGTAGTCGACGTACTGGGCCGGTTCACCAACATGGGCGTCGAGATCTACAACTTTGTCTCCGCATTGAATTGCATTCTTGCTCAGCGGCTGGTCAGAACTATCTGCGAGCACTGCGCGCACACGGTTACTTACAACGACGATGTTCTGCTCACCTGCGGCATGGAACCCGACGAGTGGCGCGGATTCGGCTTCCGCGAGGGTCAGGGCTGCATCGAGTGCGGCGGTACAGGCTTTCGCGGCCGCACGGCGATCCATGAACTGCTCGATCTCACCGACCCCATTCGTGAATTGATCTTGGAAAAGAAACCCACCTCCGAGGTGCGCAAACTGGCTCGTAAAGAGGGTATGAGTTTCCTGCGCGAGTCGGCGCTCGATCGCGTTCGACGCGGCCTGACCACACTCAAAGAGATCAACAAGGTTACGTTCATCGAGGCTTCAAGATAATGCACAGCTGCTCGTTTTTTTTAGGCAGAGAATCGGAGCGGCGCATCGTGACGGTAGGTCAGGGCTTTAGCCCTGACATTAGGCCATTCCAGTTGACCGGGGCTTTAGCCCCTGAGGTACGCCCTTTGCAAACCCTGCCAGATGATTCTAACCTTCTCGCAGCCTTTACCTTGGCAGGAGAATTGGCGCAGTGAATTCCATTTTGAGCAACGCCAAACTCGGCACTCAGCCCGGCGGAAGGCCGCCGGCAGCGGTCGAGATCACCCCCGAGGGAGTGCTCGCGGCTGCGATTCCTGCGCCAGGCCAGCCCCCGGTGCATGCCTTTGAGCCGCTCGCCCCAGGCGCGCTGCTGCCGGGCATCGGAGAGCCGAATCTGCGCGCGCCTGAAGCTGTGGCGGACGCAATTCGCAACACTCTAGGCCAGGTTTCGCCGCGCACCAGGGCCGTAACACTCGTGGTGCCCGACACCGTGGTGCGCGTCTTCGTGCTGGACTTCGATTCCCTCCCCAGCAAGGCCGCTGAGGCTTTCCCTGTGCTGCGTTTCCGATTGCGCAAGATGGTGCCTTTCGACGTCGAGCACGCCGGCCTCAGCTACCAGGTACTCACCGAGAACAAGAACGAGTGCAAGGTGCTGGCGGCTGTTTTGCCGGGCCCGGTGCTGGCCGAATATGAGGGCGCGGTGCGTGCAGCCGGCTACGAGCCGGGCGCGGTGCTTTCTTCGAGCCTCGCGGCTCTTGAAACTGTCGACTTTCTTGAGGCGGTGCTCATCGCCAACCTCAGCCCGCTGGCGTTGACCACCTGCATCGCCAATGGCCAGAACCTGCTGCTCTATCGCACCCTTGACCTTCCCGATGAGCCTGCCCTGCGCATCGATGAGGCGCGCCGCGGCGTTGCAGTAGCTGCCGCCTATTTCGAAGACAAGCTGGGCGTGCGACCCAGGCAGCTCCATTTCGCAGGCAACTTTCGGGCCAACGATCTGGGCGCCTTCGGCACCGGCGCTGACAACTTCGCCCGCTGGATCGACGATCCCGAACTTACGGTCGTCGACCTGGCCCCTCGGCCTCAGACCGGCGCTATTACTTCACTTGGCAATACCAGCATTGCCGGCGTGGCCGGTGCGTTGGCAGGGGTGCGCTAGCAATGAGGGTCACGCTCAATCTCGCCACTCGCCCCTTTGCCGACCTCGGACCGGCCATCAAGCGCCTACGCATCACCATGGGAGTGTTGGCAGTGCTGGCCATCGGCCTGCTGGTGGGCCTGCATGCCATCCACCGCAAGGCCGAAGCGGCCCGCGCCCGCGACCATTCGCTCGACGGCCAGATTGCTCGCATTGCCCAGGAACGGCAGAGCTACCAGAATCTGATGCGCCAACCGGACAACGCAAACTTGCTCAAGCAGGCCGCGGTGCTGAACAAGCTCTTCGATGAGAAGGCCTTCTCCTGGACGCTGGCCATGGAAGACCTCGAGACGGTGCTGCCGGGCGGCGTGCAGGTGACGACTCTCGAGCCGGCGCGTGCCAAAGACGGCCACATCACTCTGCACCTGCAGGTGACTGGCCCCCGCAACCGCGCAGTCGACCTGGTTCGCAACCTGGAACATTCCAAACGTTTTCTCCTGCCCCGCATTGTTGGAGAGAACGCCCAGGCGACCGAAGGTCCTGGCCGGCGCATCGAACCCGCGAGCGCATCGGACCGCGTGGCATTCGATCTGCTGGCTGAATACAATCCTGCGTCGGGGCAAGAACGCAAGGCAACCAGGAAGTCAGCCGGGAAGTCTGGAGCCGATGAAGACCAGGCGACGGTCACGCCACACTCGATTCATCCGTTGCGTCTCCCGGCTGCGGGAGAGGGCCGTCCGCCCTACTCCGGGCAAGCCCGCCCCGTGACATCGGCCTCCCCGAACCCTGGTCCTCTGCACGTCGTCCCCTTGAAACCCCCTCCGATCAATGACGGCGCCAGCGCCCCTTCCCAGGCTCCTAAGCCCACGCCAGGAGGTCCGCAATGAGCAAGCTTCCCGCATCTATGTGGCGCGAGCGCCTGACTTCTCCGCTGACCTGGCATTATGCCGGGTTCGGGGTGCTGCTTGCGGTGGTAATCGGCCTTTCCGTCCGCCTGGGCCTGGACTGGGTAGCCACCAACGGCCGCTCCACCGACGCCCTCGCCGGCAAACAGGTGGAGTTGAAGGCCATGGATATGCAGACCGCTCCGCTGCGCGGCCTCGACAAGCGTGTCGAGGAAGCCCGTGGGCAGATTCAGGCCTTCTATGCCAAGCGCATTCCGCCCAACTACTCCTCGTTTGCGACGCGCATCGGTGAGTTGGAGGTTAAGTCGGGAGTGCGGCTCACGCGGATGCAGTATACGCAGGGTCCACCTGGGGCAGATCTGACAGAAGTCTCGCTGGACGCCGGCATCAGCGGAGCCTATCCGGACATCATGCGCTTTGTGAATAGTGTGGAGCGCGACCAGAATTTTTTTGTGATCCGGGCGATGGCGCTGGCTGGCCAGCAGGAAGGCCAGGTGAACCTGCGCCTGCGCGTTTCTACCTGGATGCGGCCCGCCGACGTGCCCAGCGGATTGCCGGCCACACCGGACCTGCACGATGACGGTTCCGCGCCTTCCAGCAGCCCCAACCCAGGCCCCAACCCAGGCAAGGAGGGCGAGTAGCGTGGCCATCCCCCTGGGAACTGAAAACAAGCGTCAGGTCTATATAGTCGTCGCTCTCTTTGCGGTGATCCTGATCGTCGGCGGCTATGAACTCTTTGGACCCTTCGGCGGCTCCTCCACAACGCCGCCTCCTGCAGCAGTCCCCAATTCAGCCGCTCAGCAAACCGCAACCGCAAACTCCCGCCCCGCCACCGGCGCCAAGCCGGCGTCCACCAGCCAGAACACCGAGGTAGCGGATGCCGAGAAGCTGACCAACAATGGTTTGGACCCCACGGTGCACTTCGAAAAGCTGGAGCAGAGCGAACAGGTGGGGTACGTGGGTACGGGCAGAAACATCTTCTCCGCCGAATCCGCGCCCGTGCCGATCGAAAACCCTGTCACGAACGGGCGCAAGGACGTTGCTGAGGTATACACGCCGCCTCCCCCCCCCGAGCCGCCAAGACCGCCTGCCATCGACTTGAAGTATTTTGGATATACCCAGGCCAGGGACAAGTCGATCAAAGCCTTCTTTACTCATGGGGAAGACGTCTTTATGGCCCGGACCGGCGAGATTGTGGATCATCGCTACAAAGTGGGAGTCATCAAGGCGGCCAGCGTACAGGTGACCGACCTGAGCTACAACAACACCCAAACGCTGCCGCTCGTGCCCAATTAGGAGCCGTTTCATAACCTGGTTTTGAAAGGGCACGCTTGGTTTTGAAAGGGCGCGGCTTCAGCCGTGCCGCCAGGAGACAGGAAAATCGCGGGCTTTAGCCCCTGAGGGAATGCCCCTCCGGCACCAGAACACTTACGAAACAGGCCGTAGAAATATGAAAGCCATCGCCCCAATCCGCCGCAACACCAAACCTTCCGAGGAAGGCTACATCCTGGTTGCGGTCATTTTCATGCTGGCGATCATGATCATCGCCATGACGGTTGCGGCGCCCATCATCAAAAAATCGATCCAGCGCGAACGCGAGCTCGAGACCATGCACCGCGGCAAGCAGTACGCTCGCGCAGTCAAGCTCTACTACAAGAAGTTCGGCGCCTATCCGCCCAACCTGGATGCGCTGGTAAAGACCAACGATACTCGCTTTCTGCGCAAAAAGTACATTGACCCCACTACCGGCAAGGATGAATGGAAGATCGTTCGCGTCGGGCAGCAAAAGACGCAGACTCTGGGCTTCTTTGGCCAGCCCATTGGCGGCGTAGGCGGGGCAGGCATGGCCGGTGCAGGTATGTCCGGCGCCAACGGCCTCGCCGGAGCGGGTGGTGTGACTGGCGGTTCGCCCATCGGCGGATTAGGCTCATCGAATAGTCTTGGATCGAACAGCGGCTCCAACAGTTTGGGCGCCGCCGCAGGTCCACCGGTCAGCTCCACCGACCCCAACAGCGGCCCCGGCAGCACAAGCGGCTTGGGGAGTACCGATCCCGGCAACGGCCAAAACGGCGGAACCGGAACTGGCGGAACCGGAACTGGCGGAACCGGAATTGGCGGAACCGGAACCACCGGCACAGACCCTGTCAGCGGCTCGGCCTTCCCAACGCCCGGTGGTCAGACGTTCGGCGGCCTGGGCATTATGGGCTTCTCACCCAACAGCCCCAAGCAGTCCATCCTGGTTTACAAGAAGAAGAATCACTACAGCGATTGGGAGTTCCTCTACGACGCTCTTGCCGAGCAGATGATGATGCAGGGCGGCAATCTCGGGACTATTGGCCAGCCGGTCGGCGGCCCGGGTGGCGGCACAGGGATCGGCGGCGGCAGCGGGATCGGGATCGGTGGCGGGAGCTTCGGCGGCGGAAACGGAATCGGATCTGGTACCGGCGGCTCAACCATCGGCCCGACCGGCGGCACCAACCCCGGAGGAAGCACACCCACGCCTCCAACCACGCCGCAGCAGTGAATCACTGGAGCATTTTCGATTCAGGTGTCAACAAAAGCCCGGGTGCCCCATCCTTTGTGCCTAGTCGCCGCGGCGACCACAAAGGGTGGGAGGCCACGACTCTATCCCTGATCCTGAACACTCCGACAGACAACGCTCTAAGAGTAACAATCCGGTTTCGCAGCCGCGAAGACGGCAAAGGCCCGAGCCCCCAGGGGGACGGGCCTTCGCCAACAACCAGATGTGCTGAAACTCGTTACACGCTGAAAGAAGAACCGCAGCCGCAAGTCGACTTCACCTGGGGATTCTCAAACTTGAAGCCGGCCGCCTCAAGGGTCTCGACGTAATCGACAATGCAGCCGTTCAGGTACATCAGCGACGTCGCGTCCACAAAGACTTTCAGATCGTCAAAGCTGAACACCTTGTCCATCATGCCGCTTTGGTTTTCAAAAGCCATGGAGTACTGGAATCCCGAACATCCGCCGCCCACAACGCCAATGCGCAGCCCTGCGGGCAGGGGATCCTGCGTGGCCATAATCTCACGCACCTTGGCGATGGCCTGCGGTGTGAGGAAGAGCGGCGCCTTCTTTTCAGTTTCCTGCGCGGGTGCAACGATTGTTGTGGCCATGGTTTCCTTTCAAACGGTGAAATACCTAACCTATCTCAACTGTACCTGTTTCGTAAGCCGGGATACAAGTCCCTGCCAGGGTATCGTCCCATTGGATGCAACCGGGAAGCCCAAAGTCGCACGATTGATTGCGCTTGAACAAATTGGCGGTCAAGCCGCCCTATAGCGGTTCTCCAGTTGCTGTAGGGGGAAAGCAAGGGTGCTAAGTTGCCTTTTCCCCAAGAAAAGGCCGCCCTTCACGGCTCTCAAGCCTCCACGTGAACTGGAGAACCGCTCCGACGAGAGATACAAAAACCGCCGAAACGGGGTTTTTGATGGCCCGAAATACCTGTGATCTTTGTCACTACGGGGCTCCTGGTTCGGAGCTATGATTGTCAATCGTAAGGCCCCTCTACTCACGAGGCTGCGAATCCTTCACGGACTCGCCGGTATCTGGGACCAGGAAGTCAAATGCCAGAACGTCAAATGGAGGTAGAACCATGACAGGATTTGTTCCTGCAATGTGGATGACTTGGGGACTTCTTGTCCTCTTGATGCTCGCGCTCAAGGTATACATAGGCAGACTGAGCCGCGACGAGGACGACCAGCTCATTCTTGATGATGCATTCGACAATTTGAAGACCGAGCAGGCTGCCATTGTGGCCAGGGTGAACAAGGTGCAGCCGCTGAGGAGAGCATCGATGTGGCTGACCGTAGCCGCGACAGTGTTCGTAGTCGGCTACTATGTGTGGGACATCTTCGGCCAGTTCAAGTAGCGTTCCGTTCGCGGAGCTGAATCACAGCGACTAAACAGGCTGCAACGCGCGGCTTCCGTCGGCTCTCTGCCAACCGCTACTCCACTTCCTGCTTGGCCCGATAGCCTTCGCGGGCAATGACGTCGTACTTGAGCGGCTTGTGCTTCTCGTCCTGCATGCGCAGCGGTTGGCCCTCGTCGTCAACAAGCTCCACCCGAAGCTTGCGATAAGTCCCGTCCTGCTTGGCGTTAGAGGGCCGATAGACCAATTCGTACTTGGACCGGATGTTCTGGTTGATCTCCGAGAAGATGTCAGGATATTCCCCGGTGAAGCGCGGAAAATAGCTGGCCCCACCGGTAAGGTTGGCAAAGGTCCTCATCTGGTTGTCGCCTTGCAGGAAAGTTATGTTGTCGCCGCGCCTGCTCACCGCTCGCAGGAACCCGCCGGTTGAAATGCTGTAGATGGTGATGTCCTGCGCGGCCTTGACTTTCTTCAAAATCTTGTCCAGAGTCAGCTTTGAAAACGTATCAACCCCGGAAGCGATGAGAATAATGTACTTGCGCCCTTCAATCCGTTCCAGCCGGTCAAGACCTTCGTAGAGCGCGTCAAACAGATTCGTCTCACTGAAGCCAGGGATCCGCAGTGAGTTAATGGCTTCCATGAACAGGCGCTTGTCTTGTGTAAAGTCAAGCTCAATCTGGTTTCGCATGTCGAAGGTCATCAAGGCCACGTAGTCCTGGGGCCGCAACTGCTGGGCAAAGCTGAAAGCCGCGTTGCGCATGTCGTAAATAAAGCTGTAGCTGGTGGCTGCAAACTCGCAGATCATCAAGGCCGTAATCGGCGCTTCCACACGCTTGAAGCCTTGGACCTTCTGCGCCACTCCGTCCTCATACACGCGGAAGTTGGTGGGCTTGAGCCCAGGCACAAACTGGTGTGTCTTTTCGAGAAGCACGCCCACGTCGACCGTAACCTCGGGAACCTCAATGCGAAGCGAGAAGTTGGCCATGCCTTCTGGGTTTTTGACCTTGGGCGCAGCCGGGGCGGGGGGCGGAACATCGGCCGGAGCGTCCTTCTTCTTGGGCAGCGCGATCACTCCGGAATCGCCGCCGGGTCCCCCGGAATCAGGCGCAGCCTGGTCGGGCGGCGGCTGGGCCGGCGGCGGATTCTGGGGCTGTGGGCCAGGCGTGGACTGAGAGTGGGCAAAGGTCGCGGATGCCAGCGCCATCGACAGGCAGATCAGCGAAGCTAGCGCGATACGGCGGTGCGAAAACAAGCTCAGGCGCAACGTGGACATGACGACCTCTGTGCACAACAGCATACGGGATTACCGGGGTCGAACGACAGCCTGCAGCTATGAGCGTCTAGCCTCTAGCACCGCTCAGGTCGACCCGGAAGAGCTCCGATCGCCACTTTCGCCGCCGGCAACAGGGAGCATTCAGCTAGCGGCTAGAAGCTAGCGGCTGCTTCAATGGCTGTACTCTTATAGACGTGGAAACTCGCCTGAAGGAAACCCGCATTCAGCTGGCTCTAACTCTCGCCGCAGCCTTGGTCATGCTCCTCAACCCCTGCTGCACGCCGGCGCAAAGCGCCCCAGCCGCCGGTCCGCCACCCTCCAGCGGTGGATTCTTCCCGCTCAGCGAGGTGCATAAGGGATTGACCGCGACGGCTTGGACCGTCTTCACCGGCAGCAAGCCTGAACCAATGGACGTTGAAATCCTGGGTGTACTGCACGGTGCCCGCGGGCCCGGTCAAGACATGATTCTGGCTCAGCTGCACGGCGTCAAACCTGAGTACACTGGCGTAGTGGCGGGCATGAGCGGCAGCCCCGTGTACATTGGCAACCGGCTCTTGGGTTCGCTGTCCTACCGCATCGGCCAATTCAGCAAAGACCCCATTGCGGGCATCACTCCCATTGAGCAGATGCTGCAGGTGCGCGATCTGCCCATTGCCGATGTGCGTAACGTCGCGGCAACCCAAAATCCGGCTGCCTTCCCCGCTCAAATTGCAAACTCCGCCGACGGCCAGCCATCCGGAAGCATGAACCTTCAGTCCCAGTCCAACGGCATGAACTTCCAGAAGATGGAAACCCCGCTGGTCATGAGTGGTTTCCGGACCGAAGCGATTCGCCTGTGGCAACAGCAGATGGCAGGCACCGGCCTGGAGATGGTTGCCGCCGGTGGCGTTTCTGGCTCGTCGGCTTCTGTCTCGTCAACCTCGGGCCTCGATGATTCGCCTTCTGCCGCCGCTCTCGCCACCGTTGTGCCAGGCTCCGCCGTCAGCGCGCAGCTGGTCCGCGGCGACGTGGAGATTGCCGCCACCTGCACCGTCACCTACATCGATCCCAAACAACTGCTGGCGTGCGGCCATCCCATTCTGCAGGCGGGACCGGTTTCCCTTCCCATGACCACCGCCGACGTGGTGGCCACATTGGCCTCACCCTTGAACGCCTTCAAGATCATCAACACCGGAGACCTGATTGGCAGTTTCACTGAAGACCGCGACTCCGCCATTCGCGGCGTGCTCGGCCTGAAGCCGCAGATGATTCCCATGCATATCTCCATTCATTCTGCGGAAGGCGACCGAAAGCTGAACGTGGAGATTCTCGATCTGCCTTCAATCACTTGGCAAGCCGTAGTGGTGACGCTCTATGAGAGCCTTCTTGAGACCAATACGAGCACCTCTGAAACCAGCTATCACCTGACCGGCGGCATCGATATGGATGGATACCCGGCTGCGCTACTCGACGAATGGGCTTCCGCCAACGATTCAGGTTCGGCGCCCATCGAGCTTGCCTTGCTGGCCGGCGGACGATTTCAAAAGATCTACTCCAACGGCGCGCGTCAGGGCGCGGTGCGCGCCATCGATCTCCATGTAGATGCCATTCCAAAGCGGGTCAGCGTTGAACTGGAAACGGCGCGGCTGGTTTCAGCCGATATTGTCCACCCTGGCGACACGGTAACCGTGGAAGCGACCATTCTCCCCTGGCGCAAGCCAGCCGTCAATGTCCGCATTCCGGTTACGATTCCGGCAAGGCTGAATGCGGGTAATTTGAGGATTCTCGTTTCGGATTCCGGTACACTGGACCGAACACTGGACCAGCCACGGCCAACGGGTCGCCCCGTGGATATCGACGCAGTGCTGGCGCGGGCCAGAGTGAAGCACGCGGCCGACCGAATTTACGTGAGCCTTCTGGTGCCTGAAACTCAGGCAGATGTGAGTGGACAGACGCTTTCCAGCCTGCCATTATCGGTCGCAAACGCATTGGAACCCCAGCGCACCGCACAGGATGTAAACCTGAATGGTGAGTCGGCGCAGGTCGCAGGCGAGGCTCCGGCAGGCGGCGTTCTCACCGGGTTCCAGGTGTTGAATCTGCGCATTGAGCCGGGCGGCAGTTTAGACTAGGAGCGAAGCAAAAATATGTAGGCCCCCTTTTCGGTCCGGCACGAGTTTCTGATCCTGTCGGCCTGTCTATCATCCCTCAAGAGGAATTCGGAACGGTCATGGCTCAAATTCAAGGACTGGCAGCGCACGCAGCGGGAGCAGAACTGCTCCCCTTTAAATATGACCCTGGAAAGTTGGGCGCGCAGGAGGTGGAGATTGCCATTACCCACTGCGGCATTTGCCACAGCGACCTCCATCTGATCTCGAACGACTGGGGCATCAGCCACTATCCGTTTATTCCCGGCCATGAGATTGTGGGTACGGTCGCCAACGTGGGCTCGGAGGTGCGATCGCTCCAGCCAGGGCAGCGCGTCGGCCTCGGCTGGCAATCGAATTCCTGCGGGGAGTGTGAGTGGTGCACCCGCGGCATGGAAAACCTTTGCCCCGCGTCGGAAGGCACTTGCGTCCACCGCAACGGCGGCTACGCGGAACGCGTCAGAGCCAACTCCCGCTTTGTGATTCCCATCCCCGATGCGCTCACGAGCGAACACGCCGCGCCTCTGCTGTGCGGCGGCATTACGGTCTATAACCCGCTGCGCGCTCATGGCGTGAATCCATCTTCGCGCGTCGGTGTCATCGGCATCGGCGGACTGGGCCACATGGCTATCCAGTTCGCACGCGTCTTCGGCGCGCATGTTACAGCCTTCTCCACTTCCGCCGGCAAAGAGGAAGAGGCGCGCGCGCTGGGCGCTCACCACTTCGTCAACAGTCGTGAGTCGAAGCAATTGAAGGAAGTAGCCGGCACGCAGGATTTTATTATCAGCACCATCAACGCCGACCAGGACTGGGGCGTCTACATCCAGGCCCTGCGCCCCACCGGGACGCTTTGCTTCGTCGGCGTTCCTCCCTCCCCGGTCTCGGTCCATGCCTTTCCGCTCATCGCCGGCATGCGCTCCATCAGCGGCAATCCCACCGGTAGCCCCTATCGCATCAAGGAAATGCTCGACGTAGCCGCGCGCCATGGCGTGAAGGCCCAGATCGAAGCCTTCCAGATGTCCAAGGCCAACGAAGCCATCGAGAAGGTAAAGAAGAACAAAGTCCGCTACCGCGCGGTGCTGGCGAATTAGAGACGGAGGGGCGTGAGCTGAGGCGCGCGCCCTGTTCCCTTTTAAGGCATCGTACAAATAGTAGATTGGCAGATGCCCTCATCGTAACTTGAGGCTGGAGGAAACCAGCGTCAGCAGGTCTATGGGGTTGGCGGGTGTGTTGACCAGGTCAAGCCCATGCCCTACGCTCTTCGCCGAGGCAAGCCGATCAGGCGCGGTTTCCTCTCCGGAAAGCAACAATACTTTGCAATCCGGGAGCTCCGCCTTCAGAACAGTTGCCATTTCGATGCCACTCATCCCCGGCAAAGCGACGTCCGCGATGACCAGGTCCGGGGGAATCAAAAGCGCGGTTTCGAGCGCGTCTTCCCCATCGTAGACGGCGACGGCAGCAAAGCCGTTTCGGTTCAGGATCTCCGAGAGGGCGTCAGCAACATCAGGCTGGTCGCGGACCACCAGAACCAACGGGCGATCCGCGCTTGTATCGGCAGACGATCCTGGCACTGGGACGTCCTTGATTGGCACAGCTGGGAAGCTCGTTGACCGAAACGCTCGGTGCTTCGGGCTTCGGTCAGAATGAATATCGCGCATGGGTCCGCCCCTCCTCGTGAACCACGGCCCGGCTGACAGGGCATTGATAGCAGGTGACGCGACCAAGATGGGGTGCGTTCGAATCGATCGGAATCCGACTGTGGACCAGCGCCACATTGTGCATGGCGCAGATGGGCTGATTTGCTTCCTTCTTTTGAATACACAATACTGGCATCCGTTCCTCCCGGCTCCATTGAACCTTTTGCTATCCTCGGCGGGCTCCAGCCTGAACAGGCCGTGCACGACGTGCAGTCCTTTAAAGAAAAGCGAACTGATTGACAGCCGCAGAGCAGGTCCTACAACCCACCCTAGCAGGCTATTTTCCATACGGGTTAAGTGTTTCTGCTACGAATTAAATCTTTGTAATCTGACGTTTATAGGAAGACTCATGAGAGCACCAGTTCTTCGCATGAGCTCAAATGCTCTCGTCCAGAAACTTGCAAGTTCTGAAGGACGTTTGAACGCCGCGATTAGAGGGGTAGCTTTACTTTACGGCAATTTAAGCGTACGTTAAGCGCACGATCCACTTTTTCGAGGAATCCAGCGCGTTAGGCGGATACAAAGCATGGCAACCAACCCAGAATCGGACGCGGCACCGATGAGGTTTCAATCCATCCTTCAGCTTGATGTCCCAAAAGGGCGGGACGGAAAGCACAAGGGGATTGTGACGCAACTTCTGAGCGACATTGCCCAGTTGGCGTCTGGCACGGCGCTCAAGATTCCCTTGACCGCCCTGCCAGACACGAAGGAGAACATCCGCTCCGCACTCAACCGAGCAACGCATCTCAGAGGGTTGGATGTGGCCACGTCGAGTGACGCTGAATACCTCTATGTATGGACGGTTGAGACCGGGTCCTGACCGTTTCTCTCCCACTGGGGTCCAGGGAGAAGAGACTTTGTCGGCGGAGTGGAATCCAGAGCAAACTTTGGCCGGGGTACAAAGAGCAAACGAATTCTGGAACCACTCTCGACTCTGAAGCCCAGGTGCGAAGATCGATCATGGCTTCCGTCCGCATCGACAAATGGCTGTGGGCCGCGCGCTTCTTCAAGACCCGCGCGCTTGCCCAAAAGGCCTGCGATCTTGGCCGCATCCACTCCAATGGAGTGCAAGCCAAACCCGCCCGCGAAGTCCGCGTTGGAGACAGTCTGCTCATCAGGAACGAGGGCGGCGAGTTCAATGTTGAAGTCCTGCTGCTGAGCGAAATGCGCGGCCCGGCGGCCGTGGCGCAGACCCTCTATCGCGAGACCGAAGCCAGCAAGGCAGCTCGGCAGAAGGTGGCCGAAGAGCGAAAGGCAATGCAGGAGTTTGCGCCGCTCCCCGAACACCGGCCGTCCAAGCGCGACCGGCGCCGCATCATTCAATTCCGCGGCGGGCATTGACTGCGCAGTGGAGGAAGTTACACCGCCTTTGTGACTGCTCCGGACCTGCAATCCACCCCGCTGGCCCCCAACTTTAGTAGACTCAACGGCAGCATGTTTGTTTTCAACCCAACAATCTTTCGCTTCCGCTTTTCTCGGAGTCTCACAGTCTTCGCGGCTGCTCTAATGTTCGTTTTCGATGCCCAGGTCGCACACGCGCAGGGCACGCACTTGTGGACCCAGTCCCGCATCGAAGAGTTTGAGAAGGGCATGCCGCAAGGGGTTTCGCTCGGCAGCGACGGCCATCTGCACCAGGGACCGGGCTTGACCGATCTGCTGACCACGCCTTCGACCTACGCATGGTCCGTGGCCGCAGGCAAGAATGGTGAAACCTACGTGGGAACAGCTTCCCCGGCCACCGTACTGCGCGTCGCCAAGGATGGCAAATCATTCACGCTTTTCGAGACCAAAGACATCAGCGTTCAAGTGGTGCGCCTCGGCCCTGATGGCGCACTCTATGCAGCCACGCTACCCAGCGGCAAAGTCTACCGGCTCAAGGCCGATGCAACCGCGAAGCAGGACGAATCCAGCGCCACACTAATCTTCGATCTGGGCAAACTGGATGAAGGGAAAACCACGATCCAGGAAAAGCCCTCGGACGCGAAAGCAGCCGACGGAAAGCCGGATGCCGATAAACCGGACGCCCGTTCGCATTACATCTGGGACATGACCTTCGATGCATCCGGACGACTATACATTGCAACCGGCGGACCGGGAGCCGTGTATCGCGTGGATCTGGGCAAGGTGGGAGCCAAGCCGAATGCGACGCCGGAGGAGTTTTTCAAAACCGACGAACAGCACATCCGCTGCCTGGCCTGGGACGGGAAAGGCAACCTGATTGCCGGCTCTGACGGATCGGGGCTGGTTTACCGCATCGATCCGCAAGGCAAAGGCTACGTCCTGTTCGCGGCTCCGCGGCGAGAGATCACATCCGTTGCCGTAGCCGCGAATGGCACCATCTACGCCGCCAGCGTTGGCGACAAGAGCCATAACCCGCTGCCGCCGCTCCCCGTGCAAGGCGTGGGCTCGGTGACCATCACAGTGCTTCAGCCTGGTTCGCTGCAGGCCGCCAACACCAGCGTCTCTGTGCCTGAAGGCAGCGAGATTCATGCGCTGACCGAAGGCCACGCTCCTCGCCGTCTATGGGCCGGCAAGGATGAAATTGTCTACGCGCTCACCGCGCAACCCGGTGGCCTGCTTGCGCTCACCGGCAACCGCGGACACGTCTTCACAATTGCCGATGACGGCACCTACGCCGACGTGGCCCACCTCGATGCACAGCAGGGTTTGAGTCTGGCCGTGGCTCCGGGAACAGGAAACACCGGCAGCATCCTCATCGGCACGGGCAATACCGGAAAGCTGGTTTTGTTGGGCGACATTGCAAAGCACGAATACGCGAGCGACGTGCTCGATGCAGGCGCCCTGGCGCGCTTTGGCCGCATCGAGGTTGAGCCCGGTTCCGCAGGCTTTGAGTTGCTGACCCGCTCCGGCAACGTGGAGCAACCCGTGCGCGGCTGGTCTGAGTGGCAGCCGTTGAAAGACGGCCAGGTCGTCTCCCCCGCCGGCCGCTTCTTCGAGTGGAAGGCGGTGCTCCACGAAGGTGGAAAGCTGGGCAGTGTAGGCGTGAATTACCTTCCCGTAAATGCTGCTCCGGTGGTCGACGAACTGGTGGTAGTGACTGGCGCGCGTGTCAATCCTCAGTCCCTGGCTCAAGTTCAGCCCGGAGGCATGGCGCCAACAGTCAACATTACATTCCCGTCGTCGAACCAGAACAGCCCAATCTTCGACGCCAACGCACCGTCTCAGCCATTGCAGGCTGTCAAGGACCGCACCGCCATCACCGTCCGCTGGGCCGCCCACGACGACAACGGCGACGACCTCGCGTATTCCCTATACCTGCGCGGCGACGGCGAAACGGTATGGCGGCTCCTCAAAGATCAGATCACGGACAAAGCCTACAGCTTTGACGCCACGTTGATTCCAGACGGCGGCTATCAGATCAAGGTCGTAGCCTCTGACGCGCCGTCGCACACCCCCGCCGACGCGCTTACCGGCGACAAAATCAGCGAGCGCTTCGAAGTTGATACCACGCCGCCAATCGTCAGCGGACTCAAAGCAACGGCGGAGGCCGCCCCGCGCGTCAGCTTTGACGCCGAAGATGCTTTCTCGCCCATCGCTCATGCGGAATATTCTTTGGACGCGGGCCCGTGGCAGTTCATAGAGCCCGTCGGCGGACTCTCGGACTCAAAGCATGAGCGCTATGAGTTCCATCTGACGGCTGCCGCCCTCAACGCCAAGACCGGCGAACACCTCATCACCGTCCGCGTTTACGACCGGCACGACAACGTGGGCGTGGCCAAAACAGTATTCACAATTCCCGCGAAATAGGCTTTATGCGATTCGAACTCTTTCTCGCCGGCCGGTACCTCAGGGCCAAGCGGCGCCAAGCCGTGGTGGGCGTGGTAACTACCATCTCCATCGCCGGAGTGGCCGCGGGTGTAGCCGCGCTCATTATCGCGCTGGCCATTACCAACGGCATGTGGCGCGACCTCCAGGGTCGGCTGCTGGCCAACTCCGCACATGTGCAGTTGATGCGCGTGCAGGCAGACGGCATCCGCAATTGGCAGCCGCTCTTCAATCGCCTGCGCAGCCTGCCCCATGTGACCGCAGCTTCTCCGGGTCTCTACGAGCAGGTGATGGTGGCTCGCGGAGCGCGGGCCGGGGGCGCGCTGGTGGAAGGAATTCTCCCTGACCAGGAGCGGACGGTCAGCGATTTGTTGTCCACAGCCACGCCGGAAGCGGTACGCGCCCTGGAACCGCAAACGGCTTCGGCAAATGGTGTGTTGCCGCCGATTGTGCTCGGCCAGGATTTGGCTGAGACCGTCGGCGCCAGCGTCGGCGACCGCGTCACTCTCGTCAGCCCGCAGGGCGAAATGACCCCCTTCGGCATGCTTCCCAAGGTCGTGCCCTTCCGCCTCGCAGGCACCTTCCACTCCGGCTTTTACCAGTTCGACGCGCAGTGGGGCTTTATGCGCTTGGGAGACGCGCAACAGCTCTACAGCGAACCAGACCTGTTGTCAGTGATCAGCTTCAAAGTAGACGATCTGGACCGCGCGCCCGAGATCGGCATGCAGATCGAACAAGCCGCCGGCAAGGGCTACATGACCAACAACTGGATCGAGCAAAACCGCGAGCTCTTCCGCGCACTCAAGACGGAGCAGGCAGTCACCTTCATCGTGATTGCGCTCATCGTGATCGTCGCCGCGCTCAACATTCTCATCGCCCTCACCATGATGGTGATGGAGAAGACGCGCGACATCGCCGTGATGATGAGCTTTGGCGTTGAACCTGGCCAGGTGCGCCGCATCTTTCTGCTGCAGGGCTTCCTGATCAGCCTGATTGGCACCATTCTGGGCCTCGTCATCGGCTATCTGGCAGCCTGGGCCGGCGGCCATTACCACTTCATTCATCTCTCCGCCGAGGTCTACTCCATCGACACGCTCCCCTTTGCGCCCCGCGTTCTTCACGGTGTGATTGTGTCCGCTGTATCGATCGGCATTTCCCTGCTCGCCACACTTTATCCATCATCCGCCGCAGCCAGCGTGCTGCCGGCCGAGGCGTTACGCTACGAGTAAAGGCATCAATGAGAAGGCTCGCCCAAATTTGACAATGCGACACATTTTGTGTCACATTGAATCATGCCCAGCGTGAATCTCCGCCAACTCCGCGACACCCGACAACTAGTGACCTGGCTTGAAGCCGGCGAAGTCGTCGAGCTCCGCAAACGGAACCGCGTGCTGGGGCGCATCATCCCTGAGTCGCCAAGGATTGAGCCTGTCAAGAAGCCCGTGCAATGGCCCGACTTTGAAGCGCGCCTAAAGGCGATTTACGGCGACCGGATCATTCCTGCGGTTGCAGACTTGATTGAAGACCGGGAGAATAGCCGCTATTGATCGTGTACATTGACTCCAGTTTTCTGGTTGCAGCCTACATTCAGGATGCGCACTCCCCTGAAGTAGCTCGAAGATTGTCCAACAAACCGCATATACCGTTAACACCCCTCAACCGGATTGAACTGGCCAATGCAGTTTACCGGCAAGTCTTTCTGGGTCGGCATTCCTTGGTGGAGGCTCGGCAGGCATCGCAAAGCTTCGAAAGCGACTGTAGACAGGAAATTTGGTCGCCTTTAGATTTCCCAACTCGTGCCTGGGAAACCTGCACCGACCTCGCCCACCACTACGGCCCCTCCCTCGGTGTTCGCACGCTCGATTCCCTCCACGTGGCCTGCGCTCTGGAACTGAGCGCCGAAAAATTCTGGACCTTCGACGACCGGCAAGCCCGGCTGGCGGAAGCAGTGGGGCTCGACACGAAGGCGTGATCTGCAGATGAAGAGCTTTGATAGGATGATTGGCCTTGCGAATCAAGCGTTCTGCGGCATCGGCCGCTCGTTCAGCAGCATCCATGATGTGCCGAACCTATCCCGGAACATGGCAAAGCGATGGGCGAAGAATGTTTCCTCCATCGGCATGAAGATCTCACCGCTCTCTGACAGCAGCGCATAGATCCGCTCCGCCTCACCTATACTGTCCACAGAGAGCGATAAATAGGCGCTGCGCATGGGTTGAAAGCGGTCCGGCGGAATATCCGCGGCATACAGCGCCGTTCCGCCCAATTCAATGCGCGCATGCAGAATCTTGTCTTTCCATTCCGGATCTACCGAACTCGGATCAGGCATCTGTCCATGGGTCATAATCATGGTGATCTTTCCCCCCAGATGCTCTTCGTAGAAGCGGAACGCCTCCGCGCAATTACCGCCGTAGTTGAGATAAGTGTTGAGCCTCATGGATTCAGTTTTCCTTTCAGGAGTCGGCCATGCCGTCTTTACGACCGCGCAGTCGATAGTAAGCCGCGATTCGCTCCGTCAGCAAGCCTCACTGGGGAGTGATGATCCCGCCCGCTGCGTGACGCCGCGGCAGCACGATCCCGCGATGATCCACCTCCAGCGAGGGACCCTGGGGCAAATCAGGTGCAGGCACGCCTTCCCGCTCAATCAATGCCCCGCCACAAGCAGGACACCAGTCGGCTGCGGTGTCATATGCCAGCACAGCGTGGCAATGGCTGCAAACGCGTTCCATACATAAGAGACTACCGGATTGGGCGCGGCTGGGTGCCCCATCCTTGGCATCCGCCGCGGCGGATTTTTGCGCCAAGGGCGGGAGACCCCCCGGCTTCGCCACCCCAAGGCGCACAAGAGCCGTCTGCCGCACCGCAGGTGCCGCAGGTGGCCGGTACAATTAAGCTATGCACCCGCCTGTTCGCCTCGTAGCCATTGACATGGATGGGACGCTGCTGCCGACCTTTGCGCAGAAGATCGGCGAACGAACCGCGCGAGCGCTCAAAGCTGCACAACAGGCGGGGATTATCGTTGCCATCGCCACCGGCCGGCGCACTGCGTATACGGCTCCGCTGCTCGAAGGGCTGGGCCTTCGAGCGGATACGCCGCTGATTACGTCAAATGGTGCAGTGGTTAGAACCCTGGGCGGAGAATCCATCGACCGTTGCCACATGGAGGCGCGGGTGGCGCGCGGGCTATGTGGACTGCTCAGGGAGTTTGGAGCTGTGGTATTCACGTTTGACCGGCCCGGCCGGGGCGAGCTCGTTCTTGAGAATCTGGAACAGACCCACGGCCGCATTGCCCTCTGGGTTGAGGCCAACCGTAACGCCATTGAAGTCGTCGAGCCCTTGGAGCGTGCCCTGCCGGACGGCGAGGACCCCATTCAGGGGATGGTGACGGGAACTCTTGCCAGGATGCGCGAGGCCGAGCAGGCGCTCAAGGCGAGTGAGTGGAAGGCCAGTTGCGAGGGCATTCTTACCGAGTATCCGGCGCGCGACCTGTCCATTGTGGACCTGCTGCCTCCCGGAGTTTCAAAAGGCTGGGCGCTTGAGCGCCTGGCAGACCGACTGGGCGTGGGCCGCAAGGAGACCATGGCCATCGGAGACAACTGGAACGATGTGGACATGCTGGAGTGGGCCGGGCAAGGCGTAATGATGGGCAACGCGGCCGTCGAGTTGCGGACCATGGCAAAAATGCGCGGCTGGAAGCAGGCTCCGCCCAATGATCACGACGGCGTGGCTCAAGTGCTTGAAGCCGCCGTTACCAAAGTTCTTGCCACCAAAGTGTGACCGCGAAAAGTTACGTATGAAAGGTAGAATTAGGAATTGCACTTGAATATGCGCGGAAAACTCTTCATCTCGGCCGCAGTTCTGGCAACCCTCACGACTCCTGCGTGGGCCGGTGAGCGCATCACATTGCACAATGGCTTCGATCTGAGCTGCAACCACCACGAGGAGGTCGAGGGTCATGTGCGGCTCTACCTGGGCGCGGGCGAGGACAACTACATCGAGGTTTTGCCGCGTGAGATCGCTGCTGTAGAACAGGTCCCAGATCCGCTTCCAGGTCCGCTCCCAGACCCGCTCCCAGTCATCGCCGCAAATCCAGACAAGGACCCGGACAAGAACCCGGACAAGAACAGCGTCGCACCCGCCGCTCAGCCCGTCAGTCCTGAACAAACCATGGACGCAAATCTTTCTCCGGCGGACCTGCGCGAAATGCTGGCCAAGGCCGGCGTCGACCACAACCTGGACGTGGATCTGCTGGCCAGCCTGGTGAAGGCCGAGAGCGGCGGCAACGTACGCGCAGTCAGCCCGGCCGGCGCGCGCGGGCTGATGCAACTGATGCCGGGAACGGCCACCGCGCTCGGCGTTCAAGACAGCTTTAAGCCAGACCAGAATGTGCGTGGCGGCTCAGCTTACCTTGATGCGCTGCTCACCCGCTACAACAACAAGTTGGCCCTGGCCCTGGCAGCCTACAACGCCGGCCCTGCCGCCGTGGACAAGTACCACGGCATCCCTCCCTACCGCGAAACGCAGGCTTACGTGGCGCGCGTGATCCACGAGTTCAACCGCCGCGTGCAGGCGCGTGCAGCGCAGGCCAGACAGACTGTTGCATCCGCCGCCGCGCACGACGGCAACGGATCGCGCTAGAAGCTGTCGCGATAGCTTGGCTTTGAAAGGGCACGGCTTCAGCCGTGCCGCTAGGAAGCAGGAAGACAGCGGGCTTTAGCCCCCGAGGGACGGTCTCGCAGCAACACGACCCGCCTATGAAACAGCGTCGAGCATCTTTGCGCCTTCAGTTAACGGAAATCCACTCTCAAACGTCAGGCTCCCTTCCATCCGATCCGGAATTTCACACTCCATGAAGCCCCAATCCAGCGCAACCACAAATTCCACAAATTTCAGCCAGTGGGAAGGAATCACTGACGAAAGCTGGATATCGCTTTAGAATGCTTGAGGAAGCACCACAAGGAGAATCTCCGTGCCAGCGAATGAAAACCGCCGTTCCCTCAGCGATGCAGCAGCGCGCCAACTAGCCAACACCACCAAAACCGCACCGCAGCTTACGGCCATTACGCCACGCTGGCTGGTTCAACTTCTGTCGTGGGTTCCGGTCGAGTCCGGCACCTACCGCGTGAACTCCGTCCGCAAGGAGCAGGAAACCGAGGTTGTCTGCGGGGCCCGCGATGAGCGCAAGCTCCCCGAAACCTTTGTGGACTACGTCGATAAGCCGCGCGAATACACGCTAAGCGCCATCTCTACCATCGTCGATGTGCATACCCGCGTCTCCGATCTCTACAGCCATCCCCACGACCAGATCCGCGAGCAACTCCGCCTGACCGTGGAGAAGGTCAAAGAACGCCAGGAGAGCGAGCTGATCAACAACGCGGACTACGGCTTGCTGAAGAATGCGACACCGGAGTTTCGCGTCAAGCCGCGCAAAGCCGCGCCCACGCCCGACGACCTGGACGAACTGCTCGCAAAGATATGGAAGGAGCCGGCGTTTTTCCTCGCTCACCCGCGCGCCATCGCCGCCTTTGGCCGCGAGTGCACGCGCCGTGGTGTCCCGCCGCCCACCATCACCATCTTCGGCTCGTCCTTCGTCACCTGGCGCGGCGTTCCGTTGATGCCGTCCGACAAGCTGGCTGTGGATGAAGCCGGCAAGACCAGCATTCTGCTGCTCCGCACCGGTGAAAAACGGCAGGGCGTCGTGGGACTGTTCCAGCCCGGCCTGCCCGGCGAGCAAACTCCCGGACTCTCCGTGCGCTTCATGGGAATCGACCGCAGCTCCATCGCCTCTTACCTGGTGTCACTCTACTGTTCGGCTGCCGTACTGGCCGAGGATGCATTAGGCGTGCTCGAGAACGTTGAGGTCGGCCACTACCATGAGTACAAGTGATCCCACAATCCAACTGGACGAGACGGCACTCACCGCAGCCCAACAGGCCGCAGCCGCCGGTCTCCCAGACGTGGCTGCCCTCACGCAGATGGCCAACGCATTCTTTCGCGCGCTTCCGGGCCAGGAAGTCTCACCCGGCTTCGATCCCGCAGGTCTTGCCTCAAGTCTGGGTGTGAATCTGGGTGCCCCCGCGAATCTGGGTGCCCCAGGTGCCTCGCCTTTGGGCACCTGGGATTCTGTCACCTCCCAGACCTCCCAGATCTCTCAGTCCGGCCTTTCAAACCCTGCTGTTGCCGGCCCCATCCCGGCCCCAGTTCCGCCTTCGACTGCCGTTCCCAATTTTCCCTCAACCTTACCTGAGCTCGGGATCCCCGCGCCATCGTTGCCCTCGATCCCTTCCATCGACAAGCTTCCCAGCGAAGCTGATCTAGCACGCCTCTCTTCGCCCAACGCTTCCACTGGCAGCACCGCCTTTCCCGCGAGCCTTCCCACGGAAGGGAACGCATTCGGTGTAAGCCCCACTCTCTCCCCATACAGCGCGCCCGTTCCTGCGGGCTATTCCACATCGACGCCTGCCAGGCTCACTCACGCTGCCCCGCCGCAGGCATTCAGCGCCGATTTTCCTCAATCTCCCTTCAGCCTGCCGCTGCCTGAGTTCGCGCTTCCCTTCCCCAACTACGACGTTGCGCTGCCCAGCATTCCCACGCTCCCCAGACTGGCCAACGACGAGCAGGCAAACTCCGCCCTTACCACCGCCACTTCGTTCTACTTCCTTGATCAGGCCGGCGCGCTCTCAAAGCCCATCGAGTCCGCAACGGGACAGCAGACCGAATCAGCAATTGCTCCAGCTCTGCAAAGCAGCCTCGGTCAGGACCTGGGTCTGAAGCGCGGGCAGTTTGATGTGGCTTCCATCCGCCGCGACTTTCCCATCCTGAATGAGAAGGTGAATGGATACCCGCTCGTATGGCTTGACAACGCGGCCACCACGCAGAAACCGCAAGCTGTCATCGATCGCCTCAAGTGGTTTTACGAGCACGAGAACTCGAACATCCATCGCGCCGCGCATGAGCTCGCCGCCCGCGCCACCGACGCCTATGAAGACGCCCGCAACAAAGTCGCGCACTTTCTAAAAGCTTCAAGCTCGAAGGAAATCGTCTTCGCTCGCGGCGCAACAGAGGCCATCAATCTGGTCGCGCAAAGCTGGGGACGCCGCTTCATCGGCAAAGACGACGAGATCGTCATCAGTTGGATCGAACATCACGCCAACATCGTTCCCTGGCAAATGCTGGCGCAGGAAAAAGGTGCGCGCCTCCGCGTAATTCCCGTGGACGACGACGGACAGATTCTGCTTGACGAATACGAAAGACTGCTCAACTCGCGCACGAAATTAGTCTCATTCACCCAGGTATCGAACGCGCTCGGCACCATTACTCCAGTCGACAAAATGGTCCAGATGGCGCATCGATACGGCGCACGCGTGCTCGTAGATGGCGCGCAAGCCGTCTCGCACATGCCTATCGATGTGCAGCAGCAGGACTGCGACTTCTATGTCTTCAGCGGACACAAAGTCTTCGCGCCCACCGGAATCGGCGTACTCTACGGCAAAGAAGATGTGCTGGCCGAAACACCACCCTGGCAGGGCGGCGGCAACATGATTGTCGACGTCACCTTCGAGAAGACCACCTACCAGGCGCCGCCGGGGCGCTTCGAGGCCGGCACCGGCAACATCGCCGATGCCGTCGGCCTGGGCGCGGCCATTGCCTACGTGGAGCAGATCGGCATGGAGAACATTGCGCGCTGGGAGCACGAGTTGCTGATCTACGCAACCAAAGAGCTCAACAAGATTCCAGGCCTCCACATCATTGGCACCGCCAAGGAAAAAGCCGGCGTGCTCTCCTTCGTTCTCGACGGATTCCGCACCGAAGAAGTGGGCGCTGCGCTCAACAAAGAGGGGATCGCCGTCCGCTCCGGCCACCACTGCGCGCAGCCCACCCTGCGCCGTTTTGGCCAGGAGACCACGGTGCGTCCGTCGCTGGCTCTCTACAACAACTACGAAGACATTGACGCGATGATTGCCGCATTGCGCCGGCTGCGTTAGTTCCACGTGATCAATACGTGAACCGTAGTCTGCGAGAAGTCGGCGCAGCAGGTTTGCATTTCTGATCTGAGCGTAGAATTTGTGGCTAAACTGGTCGCGGAAAAACTTGCTCCACTGGGAATTCTCGAGGGTTTTGTAACAGGGCACGACTTCAGTCGTGCCGCAAACGCATAAAAAGCACGGGCTTTAGCCCCTGAGGGTGCGCCCATGACTTGGTCTGAGCTTCCTTAGTTCTGCCGATCCATAAACCCCCGCGCCTCTGCGCGTGTGCCTGCATCGTCCAGCCTATAGAATCGAGAAGACCGCTCAATCTTTGACAGCGGGACGGAGAACGCTTGAAGAAAAACCATTTGATTCTGGGCGCGGTGGTGCTGGTGGCGCTTGTAGCGCTGGTGATCTGGGGATGGAATAGAATCCATTTCGACTTTGCCGCCTTTCGCACCCAGATTGCGCTCGCCGATTGGCGCAGGATCTGCATTGGCATCGGCTGCATCTACCTGGCCTATGTCTTCCGCTCGGTGCGCTGGGCGAGACTTCTCCGCCATAACAAAAAGATCCCTCTGTTTTCGCTGCTGGGCACGCAGGTCATCGGCTTTACGGCCGTAGCGCTGATTGGCCGAGTGGCCGATCTTGTGCGTCCCTACCTGGTCGCCAGGAGAACCAGCCTGCCGCTCAGTTCACAGGTCGCCGTCTACATTGTGGAGCGGCTCTTTGACGCAGGCTCAATGGCGCTCATCTTTTCTGTCGCCATGATCTGGGTGCCCACCGACGAGATCATCAAGGCCACTGCGCACTTGCCGCTGGCTCATTTGGCAATTAATCACCGCGGTCTGGCTCTGATCCTTGCGCGATTTGGCGGATTGGCAATCACCATTCTGGGGGCTCTGTTTCTTCTCGTCGTGCGCTGGGCAGGAGGAGCATTCGCCGCATTCTTCGAGAGCGCCCTGGCGCCGGTTTCGAAGAACCTCGGTCTCGCTGTCGGGAATAAAATCCGCGCATTTCATTCCGGCCTCGACACCATGCGGTCCTTTTCCGATTTCGCCGTCACTGCTTCACTTTCCCTGAGCATGTGGTTGCTCATCGCATTCGCCTATCTCGAAACGTGCAGAGCCTTCGTTGCCAGTCCTGAACTCGCCGCCATCAGCTTGCCCAAGTGTGTATTGGTAATGATCGCCAGCGGTGGTGCAAGCATTATTCAGCTTCCAGTGATCGGCTGGTTCTCGCAGATCGGCCTCGTCGTCGTAGCCCTCGCGGGTGTGCTGGGCGCGTCGGCCGAGGCCGCGACAGCCTGCGCCGCAACACTGCTGCTGGTTACCTTCCTGAGCATCGTGCCGGTTGGCCTGGTCTGGGCGCGCTTCGAGCATGTGAGCCTGCGCAAGATTACCGTGGAGAGCGAGCACGCCAGCGAAGAGCTGGCCGAGGAGAAGCCGGCCAAAGATCTGGAGCGCGATGCGTAGCGTAGCGGAAGTGCCGGTCAGCGAGTCGACAGGTCAATAGAAATCTGCGGAGTCGAGTCATCCGCAAGCGCGGGACGCGTAAACCGAATTTCCTCCGGCCCCACCGCGCCGCCGGTCATCAGCATGCTCATGGCCTGCTCCATGTTCAAGTCGGTCTCCGTGACGCGCTCGATGGGGAGAATCTGCAGAAGGCCCGACAGCGGGTTGATGGCGTTGGGCAACAGAACCGCGGCCAGCAGTTCTCCTGTCGAACTGTCCACGAGCGTGCGCGTCAGGAAGCCGATGCTTTTCTGGCCTGGCATGGGGAATTCGACCAGCACAACCCGCTGGACCGATTCTTCTTTCGCCATCATGCTGTCAATCAGCTTACGCACGGAGTTGTAGATCTTGGCAACAAAAGGCAGCCGTTCCAGCGCGACCTCAAAGATCTTCAACGCCTGGCGGCCCACCACCTGCGACATCACCCGGCCCACCGCGTAGAGCACAACCAGGGTCAGCACGATGGCCATCGAGGACTGCACCCACGGCTGACTGATCCAATCCCCTGGGAAGACCGCAGCCAGGAGCCAAACTATGGGGTACCCGGCTTTGGCCAGGATGCCCAGCAGAAAGCTGAAGATGAGGTACGTAACAAACAGCGGTCCGATGGTGATAATGCCGGCCAGAATGTTACGTTGCAGGCTGCGCAGGGTGCGGGCATAAGCAGGTTTCACGCGCTTCTCCTACCTTCGAGGATACCCGACCACAAACAGCATCTTTGTTCATAACAGACCACATGCAACCCATTTCGCCTCGCAAAACCTCCGTAGGTTGCGCACCCTCCGGCTGCGCAAGCCGCGCCGAATCCTTCACCCGCCCGGAAATGGCCTCCAACGCCAGCCATTGACGAGCATGCGGGCCGGGGTCCACACTGCGGAAGTCGCTGATACAGGACGGATTCGCTATATAGTGGATGAAGAAGGAAGTACATGAGCGAGACGCAAGGTATTGCCACCAGCGAACCGGTCAACGAAGCTCCCAGGGTACAGGCTCCGGAGCAAACGGCGCATCCGCGCGCTGTTGGGTCTCCGCTGCCGATTGGGTCGGGTGGTTCGTCGTCGCCCATTGCAGCCAAGAGCGAGCCTCTGCGCGGGAACATTCCTCCGCCTCCAGGGCGCGGCCTGACCAATCCCTTGCCAATGACACCCCTCGATGTACCAACAGGTGTGCAGCGAGCCGTGAGTGCAATCCGGGCCGCGTTGCCGTTTGTGCAGCGAATTCTACCCCTCCTCGACGGAAATATCGGCACCGCGGTCTCTAACCTGCTCGCCCCGCATCACCGCTTGCCTCCTCCGCCTCCTCCTCCCCCGCCGGTCAATCTTGCCCCCATCGAGGACGGCCTGGCCGAATTGCAAACCCAGCAACGCGAGCTGCGCAACCAGGTTGTCGAGCAGAACTCCTCGCTCAAGCGGGTCGAGGATCAGTTGGAGATGGTCCGCGAAGCCACCGATCGCAATACCCTGGAACAGCAGGAGCTGCTGGAGGACCTGAAAGGGGTGGGCAACAAGCTGAACCTGTTTGCTCTGATCGCGATGGGCTTGCTGGCACTTTCCGTCCTCCTCAACATCATTCTCTATCTCCACATCCTGCGCGTTCTCCCCTGAGCCGCCGCCAAAGATCTTCGCCTCATCCTGGAATGGGAACCCCGTAAACCCAGTTCGGGCTCCCGAAATGGTTTCCAACGTTGATGCCTGTGGAAATCAAGGCTACATCCCAATTTGGCCCTACAGCCTGAAAACGGGACCTTTTCCTTCTTTACCAACAGAATTGTTGACAATATAAATACAAATTTCGCGATTCCTGCTATCTTTACCGATCTCCGTGATCTGCGCTGTTGCCAGTCGTATTTTCGTGGGGCTAGTATTCGGCTTAGTCTTACCGGGTTTGCCATATTCAGTCCGGCCCTAATGCCCACTATGCAGTTGCTTCCAGAATTCACAAAGCGGTATAAACCAGCGGCGCTTACCTGCGCACGCGGACGGAGAGTCACGTCATGGCATGGTACGCCTACTGCATCGGTGAAAAACTAGCCTTCCCAGAATTAGCCCGTCATCGCAAACCAGTCCCGATGGAGTCTGTCGTCGGAGTCAGCGGCAACCAGGTATTTCTTTACCCCGCCAGCGACCTCGCCATCGTCGTCAGCGAGCACAACCCGGCGGAGACCCTCAATCAGAAGTCCGGCGTGGACCACGCACGAGTCATCGCCGACTGCTTTCAGCATTCCACCGTGCTGCCCTTCCGCTTCGGCACGGTATTCAACGACGATGAGAGCCTGCGCAGGTCCATTCGCTCCAACCAGCGCCAGTTCCAGGGCAACATTGACAAGCTGCGCGGCAAAACGGAGATGCATCTCAAGATCTACGTCGACGACTGTTGCGCCCGCTCGCTCGAAAAGCTTCAGCCGGCCGAGGGCGTAGGCCGACAGTACCTGACCAACCTGCGCGAGAACGCCGCGCGCACCCGTGAGCGCCAGACCCGCGCCCGAGCCGTCAGCTTCCAGATGCACCGGCTCTTTATGCCTCTGGATGAAGAAGTAAGCTGCCGCCTGACCGAAAGTGGCAAGATGGTGCTCGATGTCGCCCACCTGATCGACCGCAAATACGTGGAGCGCTACCAGAACAAGTTCGCCTCCACCAGCGCCATCATGCGCGAGTGCCAGATGCAGGTATCCGGCCCCTGGCCGCCCTATCACTTCGTGCAGCGGCTTACCCGGGCAGCGCATGCACAGCCTGCGGCTGCCGCTCCCGTCCACCCGGCGACCTCAATTTCTTCACCCCTCGGCAGGATTCCGGAAGCCATTCCAGCCATGGCGTAGAGGCTATCTCTTAAACCGGCTTTGAAAGGGCACGGCGGGTACCCTCTGGGTGCCGTGCCGCAAAAAGCCCCAAAATGCTTGGGCTTTAGCCCCTGAGGGACGTCGTCAATGGGCGCCGCAGGGTTTATGAGATGACTTCCAGCATTCGCCACAATGCAGTCACAAAAAGCTCCCGGCCATGTCCGGGAGTTTTTTCATGGAGAGAGATTCCGCAATGAGCCAGCTTCAGCTGTCAAACGAATTCGCGATGAACTGGCGGGCGTTGCGCCGCATCCGCTGGACAAGGGTGTTCCTGGGCGGCGTGGCTGCAGAGTTGGCGGTCTTCGCAATCGTCTTCCCGGTCCTCCATTTCTTTGGACAAACAGCCTTCCTGGTCTCGATCCTCGCTGCATCCGCGGCAATGCCATTCCTCTTTGCGTTATGGGTGAACAAACGCGTCGAGTCCAACCTTATGCTGCATGGCCTGCTGGTCGGCGCAGTCGCCGCCCTTGTTTACTTGATCGTGGCATGGGGTCAACCGGAGCCGCTGCTCTACAAAATCGCACACGGCTTAAAGCTGGTGGGTGGATTGCTCGGCGGCCTCACATCCGCGTTGCGAAGAGCTTCGCGGGTAGCCCAAATCTGAAACTACCTCAAATGTCTGGATGCCCCAGGTCTCGATTCTGAGACCTGGGAGTCAATACACCTGGCTGCCGGCGACAGGAGACCAGCGACTCTATGGAATTGCAATAAGCAGGCCTGCGGTAACACTCATCGATTGCTCATGCCCTCTGCCGAAGTTGTATCCATAGCTCGGTTCCAGATACCAGCCAAACCTTCGCTTCGGCCAAGGCCAAAACATGAAATCGGCAGCGGCTTCTCCTCCGAGAGAATTGGTGCCAATGCCGCCTTTGCTCGTATGCACCCATTCCGGGCCGACGCCGGCCATGAATTCCGCGGTTTTGGATAATGTGAAGGGCTTCTTGAAGAGAAGGTCTGTGTCCCATTCCGTCTGGCCGCGGCTGAAGAAGGGGGTCACACCCGCTTCGATCTCCAGCCACTCCTTGATAGGTGTTACTTCGACAGCGACGTTGGGCCCATAACTGGGAGTCCCGTGGGTTAGTGCCCATTCTCCGGCACCACCGACTTCAATGATGGCCGCTGACTCCTTTTCCTCGACTTGGCCAATGGCTCTCCCTGCAAACAGCAGGACGGACAGCAAGGCTACCTTTGCAGCTTTCATTGAAGTGCCATTCTCCAATCACAATTTGTACAAAATAGCCGGGTGGCACACATCTCAACCGCCCTTTAAGAATGTGGGTGCCCCAGAGCCTGCCCTGAGCTTGTCGAAGGGTCTCGATTCTGAGACCTGGGAAACTCTTGCGGTGGCTATGGGGCCGCTTTGTGCCCGGTCATTTGCTAAAGAGTAACCTACGGTACTGGGTATCCATTTGACTCAGGTTCCCCCAACAGGTTGTGGTTTGGGTTATTTCCTTTTGATGGCCGAGTCTACAATCTGTCTGTAAGTAGTTGGTTCGATTGCGACGGCCT
>Ga0182024_10000359_pt1 | contig 116727 bp, 103 predicted proteins | sample P32metaG_FD_120480 | JGI IMG/M metagenome (GOLD analysis project Ga0182024, IMG submission 120480) | Permafrost microbial communities from Stordalen Mire, Sweden - P3-2 metaG (Illumina Assembly) | ecosystem: Environmental > Terrestrial > Soil > Wetlands > Permafrost | place: Sweden: Stordalen... | reverse complement strand
TGACGGAGCAGGTGGTGCGCGACTCGACCCGCCCGGTCCTCACCATCCGCCCGCGCTAGCCGCGGCGGTTTTTGTCGATCTTGGCCATCATGCCGAACAAGTCGACGATGTTCGCCGTCATCTTGCCGCCCGAGAACTCCCGATAAAGACTCGCGACATTGATGACGATTCGCTCCGCATCGCCCCACGAGGAATAATCCGCCAGCGAGATGTCGTTGGCCGCTTCCATGATCGACATCCCCGCGTCGTAGCGCTTGCGCGCTTGCGCCTCGATGTCTTCGAAGTAACCCTTCATCGCGGCGACACCCTTTTTGTCGGTGATCGGGCCGTGGCCGGGAACGACGGTCTCGACATCGAGATCGAGCATCAGTTGGCAGGCCTTGATCCAGTTGCCGATGGGACCTGCCCAGATAATCGGATGGCCGTTGATGAAGAGGATGTCGCCGGTGAAGATGACGCGGTCGGCGGGAACATAGGCTAGGATGTCGCCCCGGGTATGCGCGGGACCGACCTCGATGAGACGGACGGTTTTGTTGCCGACCCGGCGTTCCAGTTGGCCGGTGAAGGTAGTCGTCGGCAGCGGCATGTTAATGCCCTCGAAATCGAAAGGCCCGAAGATGCGCGCGAAGTAGGCGCCGGTCTCCCCCATTTGAGGAGCGTTGCGCTTCATCTCCGCGAGGCGTCCGGCGCCGCCGTCGTGACGCATCTCCTCGTCGCATCCTTTAGAGGCGATAATCTCGGCGCCCGCGACCAGCTCGTTGCCGAAACAGTGGTCGCCATTGGAGTGCGTGTTGACGAGGGTGGCGATCTTGGCGGTGGCGACCGGCTCGGCGCGACGCATCGTGTCGAGCATCTGACCCGTCAGTTTAAGGTCAAACAGCGTATCGACCAACAGAGACTGTCCGCTATCGACTACGAGGCCGGCATTGCTCCAACCCCATGAGCCATCGGGCTGGAGATACGCGTAGCATCCGTTACCGAGATCCTGAAGACCTTTTTTGAATGGCCATTTGCTGGTGATCGGGTTCATCTTGGTTCCCTGAAGCACTAATTTCTGAGCACTGATTGTTATGTGACTCACAAACGCGACGATCTGCACCGGATAGGGGCATTATGTGCGCCCGATTCGAACCCGATTGCAACAGTTCGGCAATTTAGCCCATCCGTCGCGAAGTCGCACTATGGTACTCCCTGTGCGACACAAGGGTTTCCCGCGAAGGGGTCGCGATCTCAAAATGGCACACTAGTTGCTCACAAGGCATGAGCCGTGAATTATCCCCGGTCAAGTTATTGGTCGCTGGAACGCTTCTCCTGACTCCCATCTTCGCGCTCGCTGGATGCGCCTCTCAGAGCCTCGAAGCTCGTGAGGAGCGGCCCTTTTTTCAGGAAGAACAGGCGACCGATACCCATGGGCGCAAGAGTTGGCTGGACAGGATGATTGAAGCCGACCCGGGGAAGCTGCAAGTCGAAATGGCCGGCGACTATCAGGACCATCCGCCCGCAGTGGTTGCCGTGATGCCGTTCTGCGATGAGGGTGATGGAAACTTCACCGTCGATAAAATTCCCATCACCTTCCGCAACCATGATCAACAGGACAAATGGACCTGGACCGATGCGCAACGCCTGCGCCGCGCGGTGATGGGTTACATGGCGCAACGCGAGTTCACCGTCATGAATCCCATCGCGGTCGATGCGGTGCTGAAGGAACACGGCATCGACAACATGACCAAGTTGCGCGCCGCCAGCCCCATTCAGTTAGGCAAACTGCTGGGCGCTGACGCGCTGCTCTATGGCGAAGTGAACAGTTACGAAGGCTACTACTTCGGTATCGTCTCGGCATATCGGGTCGGCGTCAGCACCTGGATGCTTTCTAGCCACGATGGCGAGACGCTGATGCGCGAGACCGGCAGCCGGTACAGTGTCGACCTCAGCCCGGCATTTAGTCCGCAGGATATTCTGGTCAATTCGGCGATGACGTTGCTCGATTTCCGCGATGTCACCCTCGCGCGCGCCGAGGAAGAAGTCAGCCGCGAACTGGTCATCCGGATTCCGACCTCGGAGAAGCTCAAGCAGCAAATCGAAGTCGCGGCGATTGCTCATGCCGATGCGGTCGAAGCCGCGCAACTGGAGGCAGACCTCAGTCCAGCGCAACGCTTTCGCGACCGTGCGCAAGCCGACCTCGCATTGTCGATGCCGGTTGGCAACGAAGGCGCCTCGCACTTTGGAAAGGCGAGCTACATCATTCCGTAGTCGACAGCCGAATGCTTACGCCGACGTGGCGATACTATCGGACGGTTCGTCCTGGTTGAGATCGATCTGATCCGCGAGGCATCGCAGGATTCCGGCAAATTCCGCGCTCTGAGTGGTTTCCGCATCGCCGAAAGTGACGAGCGAGCCGTCCTCTTCATGCAGCGCGACGATCCCGAGCAGGGTAAAACCTCGCACGCGCATCGCCGCAGAGAGCGCATGCAGCAGGACATCCTCGCTGCGGTCGGCCGTGATCTCGAACTTGGAAAGCATCACACCAAACATATACCCCGCCTCCTCAGAAACTTATTCCCCCCAACCCGTGAGTTCCCATGATACTCGTTTGAGAACTCATGCCAGCATTTAACATATGGTAGGGAATGACACCAGACGGGTAATAACTATTTGGCGCGCTACTGTGGATAAACACGCTGTAGCGGATAAAACCGATACGCGCCTGCGCCTTTGCCACGAAATTTTGCGCGTCAGCGCAGCGCCGCGGCGTGCCGCATCCGTACCAGTTCGCTGCTCTTCAGCGATACTGCCGGTGTCTCCTCATCCTGCAGCTCGCGCAGCCGCGCCCTGAAATTGGCAAGCGCCAGCAGCGGGAAATAATGCGGGTAGAGGTGATAGCGCATGTAGAAATGATTGGGGAATCCGTTGCCGGTGAATTCCTTCTCATCCCACGAGCCCGCCGAATTCTGCCGCTCCAGCAGCCATTGCACCCCGCGCAGGACGTTTTCGCTGATGGTGTCTTCACCTGCGAGGATGCCGATGAGCGCCCACGCCGTTTGCGAGGCGGTGCTCGTTCCGCGCCCGCGCCAAGCCGGGTCCTTGTCGCTTAGGCAGCTCTCGCCCCATCCGCCGTCTTCGTTTTGCTTTGACTTGAGCCAGCTCACCGCGCGCCGAATCCACGGCTCTCGCAGGTCGACCCCGATCGCGCGCAGTCCCAGCAGCGCGGAGAAAGTTCCATAGATGTGGTTGACGCCCCATCGCCCCCACCATGAGCCGTCGGGCGATTGGTTGCGCTGCAGCCATAAAATCGCGCGGCGCGCCACCGGATGATCCTCGCCATGATGCAACGCGCCGAGCATCTCGAGCACGCGGCCCGTGAGATCGGGACACGACGGATCGATGACCGCCTCGACATCGGCAAGCGGCAGTTGATTGAGCCACTTCGAATCCGTGTCGGTGTCGAAAGCGGCGAAACCGCCGTCCTTCGACTGCATCCCATTGACCCAGTTGGCGCCGGCCGCGATCGCATGAGCCTTCGCAGCGTCATCCGCGCGTCCGGTTTCGGCGAGGACGGCGACGATCACCGCCGAGTCGTCGACATCGGGATAAGCATTGTTGAAGAACTCGAATGGCCATCCGCCCGGTTTCAGGTCGGGACGTTTGATCGACCAGTCGCCACGGGTGAAGACCTGACGATCGATGAACCATTGGGTTGCCGCCGCGAGCGCTGGATGGTCGCCATGGATTCCCGTTGCGAGCAGCGCCTTGCACGCCAGCGCGGTGTTCCAGTTGGGCGATACGCACGGCATGTAGAGCGCCTGGTCGCCCATTTCCCAAATCAACTCGCGCGAGGCCTCGAGCGATTTGCGTATCACCGGATGCTCGTTGCGATAGCCGATTCCCTTGAGCGCCATCGGGCTGAGGAGGTAGCACGGCTCGATTCCGCCGAAAGAGCCATTCGCCTCCTGATGCTCGACCAACCAAGTCTCGGCGGCTTTCGTCGCTTTCGCGCGCACCGATCTCGCCGGATGCCGATCATAGAGTCGCAGCAAGCGGTCGACCTGATTGAGCATGTTGCGCATCGACAAGGTCGTCTCACCGCGCGGCTGCTTGAAGTTCGCGCGATGCGGCGGGCCATCGTAGAGTTCCGCGATAAGATTTTCGTCGGCAACTCGGTGAACCGGCTTCGCCGCCTGCAGCAGTGCCAACGCGACGAAAGTTCCGCGCGCCCACGACCCCAGTTCATAGATGTTGAGGGGGAACCAGTTCGGCAGCAGCATCAGCTCGACCGGACATCCTGCCGTCGAGCTCCATGGCACCAGACCTATCGACGCCAGGTAGAAACGCGCGAGGGTTCCGGCGTGGGTGATGCCGCCGTGGTCCTTAATCCATTGGCGCGTGCGCACCATCGGCTCGTCGTCAGCGCGCATACCGGCCAGCTTCAGCGCTGCATAGGCCTCGATGGTGTAGGAGGCGTACCCGGCGCCGCCCGGGAAAAGATTCCAGCTTCCATCGGGCTGTTGCGTATCGAGCAGATATTTTGCGATGCGCGCCTCGAGCTCGCGATCGACGCTATCCATGAAATGGTTGAAAATGATGAACTCGGCGTTCATCTGGGCGGGTGCTTCGAGCGCCGCGTTCCAATAACCCTCGGGATGCTGAAGGGCGAGCAGCGAACGGCGAGAGCGATCGATTGTCCAATCCAAAGCTGCGAGAAACTCATCGCCGCGAGGATAAGTAGCCTGTTCCGGATCAGCTCCGATCTGGAAACCCGCGCTCATAAGCCCCCCACACCCGGAATGGTTGGTTGTCTAAACCCCCCAAAACCAACGCCCCTACCTGCCCCGCGCACATTTCGTTAGATGGGTTCCGGGTCATTTATCCACACCTATCGAATGAGCGTCGGAATATACGCTTCTGTAAACGTTAAGCCAAGAGCGGCAAACATAGACAGTAAGAGACCTCGGCTGCCGGTGTTCGACCGCCTTTGATAGAAGTTGTTAACCTTCTGATGATATAGGCCACTTACGCGAGACCGATTTCGCTTAAAAACCTCGCGTGACTCTAGACGCCTTTTAGCGCCGGTTATTTCGCTAAGTCACGTTTCTTTACGAAGTTGCTTGCCCCTGCCGTTATAGGAGCGCATTCTGGCGGCTACTTTTTCGGACATTCGTGCACCGGAGGCGTCATTGGATTTCAGCGGTTCGAGGAATACCGATCGCCAGCCGAGTTATCGCTCCCTCGCGCGCCGCTTGCTTTTCTTGTTCGCGGCACTCTTGCTCCTCTCTGCCGGAGGAGATGCGGATTCGCAGCCTCGCGTCCTACGGTTCTCTCCGAATGGGACGGTCAAAAATGTCAGGCAGGTTACCGCGCAATTTTCCGAGCCGATGGTGCCGCTCGGACACGCCTTCGAAGGCGCGATGCCATTCGAGGTCGATTGTCCTGAGAAGGGTTCTGCGCGATGGATCGATACCACTCGATGGGCCTACGACTTCGCGCGCGATCTGCCTGCCGGTGTGCGATGCACCTTCCGCCTGCGCGACGACCTGCGCACTCTCGCGGGGACGGCATTCGCTTCTCACCCGGAGTTCAATTTCGATACCGGCGGTCCCGCCGTCGTCGAGTCCATGCCGTGGCAGGGCAGTGAGGATGTCGATGAGCAACAGGCGTTCGTATTGGTGCTCGACGCCGAGCCTGAGCTCGCGTCAGTCGTCGCCAACGCGAGTTTTTCGATCGAAGGCATTTCCGAGCGGGTCGGCGTCAATGTTTTGAGCGGCGCCGATCGCGACACGCTACTGAAACACTTCAAAACCTTCATCAACAATCGTCCCGCGCTCGTACTCGCGGCGAAGCAGAGCTTTCCCAATGCTGCCGCGGTCAGCCTGATTTGGGGCAAGGGCATCAAGACCATTTCCGGCGTCGCGGCCGCGCAGGATCAAACGCTCAACTACAAAACCCGCAAGCCGTTCGAGGCCGCGCTTCGATGCGAGCGCGAGAATGCGCACGCCGCATGCATCCCGGTGACGCCGATGTCGCTGTGGTTCACCGAACCGATCGCGATGTCGCTGGCGAAGCAGATCACACTTGTTGCGCCAGACGGAGCGCGCATCCCACCGACCATCTCCGCCGACGATCAGAACAGTGCTTCAATTTCCGAGGTGACGTTTCGCGCACCGTTCAAGGAATCGGCCCAGTACAAAATCGATCTGCCGCCGAACCTCGTCGATGACGCCGGACGCGCGCTCTCGAACGCCGCGCGCTTTCCCATGACGGTTGCTACGGGCGAATTCCCACCGCTCGCGAAATTCTCCTCGCGCTTCGGAATCATCGAGGCGGTCGATCCGGTGCTGCCGGTTACGGTGCGCAACCTCGAGGCGCAGATCCATAGTCATCAGATGCGCATGCAGGGCGACGTGTCGCTGCTGACCCGCATCCAGGCCACGCTTTGGCGCATGCCCGATCCGGATGCCGCATCGGCGCTTGCGTGGATGCGCAAGGTCGCGGGCGCGCATCGCGCCACTTCGGTTTTCGTCGATCCTGAAAAATCCGGCGCGCGCGAGTTCACGATGCCGAAGCCTAACGGCGCCAAGGCTTTCGAGGTGATGGGCATCCCGCTCAAGAAGCCTGGATTTTATGTCGTCGAGCTCGAGAGCCGGCGCCTCGGCCAGGATCTCCTCGATACCGATGCGCCGATGTTCGTGCCCACCGTTGCGCTCGTCACCGACCTCGCGGTGCATTTCAAGAAAGGCAACCAGAACTCCCTGGTTTGGGTCACGGAGCTCGAAAGCGCCAAGCCGGTGCCCGACGCGACGATCGCTATCGCCGATTGCAACGGCAAAGAACTTTGGCATGGCACCAGCGACGCGCGCGGCATCGCGATGGTGTCGGGCGTGGCGGCGCTCAATACGCTACCCAAATGCGATCGCCCCTCGGACGAGCATCCCGATCCTGATTCATTTTCCGAACAGATGACGCCTATCAGTGAGCTTAGCTCGAGGGTAATCGTCACCGCGCGCAAAGGCGCGGACTTCAGTTTCGTTCATTCCAGTTGGCAGCAGGGCATCGAGGCGTGGCGTTTCCATCTTCCCAGCGAAGATCAATCGCCGAATTTTGCCGCGCATACGGTGCTGGATCGTCCACTTTTTCGCGCCGGCGAAACGGTCCACATGAAACATTTCATCCGCGCGAAAACTCTCGATGGGTTTTTCATTCCGGGCGCCGACGCGATGCCGAATGCGCTCTCGATTCGGCATTCCGGCAGTGACGAACACTACGATTTCGATCTGAGCTGGAATCCCAACGGCACCGCGGAATTGAATTGGGAAATTCCCAAAACCGCCAAGCTGGGCGAGTACGAAATCACCATGACGCGGACGAAAAAATCCACCGCGACGCCGAGCGCCGACGATTCCGGCGAAGCTGAGCCTGCTTCGCCAATCATCAGCGGCGGCTTTCGCGTCGAGGAATTCCGCGTGCCCTTGATGCGCGCTGCCGTACGGATGCCCACCGCTCCGCAAGTCGCGGTGACCAGCGTTCCGATCGATGTCAGCGCTGAATATCTGTCGGGCGGCGCGGCCAAGGGCCTTCCAGTCACCATTCGCAGCCAGCTCAATCGCGATGCGTTTCCGCAGTTCCCCGACTTCGAGCATTTCACCTTCGCCAATGGAAGTGTGACCGAGGGCATCGTGCGCGAGGGCGAGGACACTGAAGAAGGGACGCCCGCGCCGCAGCAGGCGGGGGTTCATCAACGAATCGACCTGGTGCTCGACGCGGCGGGCGGCGCGCGGACCGAAATCACCGGCATCAAGACCGCGCCGACGCCGGTCGAGTTGACCGCTGAAATGGAATTTCGCGATCCCAACGGCGAGACGCAAACCGTCTCCAACAAGACGATCATATGGCCGGCGAAGCGCCTGGTTGGAATGTCGATTCCAGATTGGATCGCGGCCACCGATAAGCCGACGGTGCACCTCGCGGTGGTCGACGCTTCGGGCAAGCCGATCGCGGGCGCGCCGGTGAATGTCACGCTCTTCACCCGCAAACGCTATGGGTATCGCAAACGCCTGATTGGCGGATTTTATGCCTATGAGAACATCGCCGATACCGAACCCGCCGGTGAGCTATGCTCGGGCAACACCGACTCCCATGGCCTGATGGTGTGCGAGGCCAAAACCGCGGCGACCGGCGAAGTCGTTGCGCAGGGCACTGTGACCGACGATACGGGGCACTCATCGTCGGCATTTTTGGAAATTTATATTCCCGGCGACGATCGCTTCGTGTTTCGCGGCCACGACGAAGACCGCATGGATGTGTTGCCCGAGAAGCCGCAGTACCAGCCGGGCGATACCGCGCGCTTCCAGGTGAGAATGCCGTTCAGCGCGGCGACCGCATTGGTAACTGTCGAGCGCGAGGGCGTCATCGCGGCGTCTGTTCTGCAACTGTCGGGCAAGGACCCGAGCATCACGCTGCCGGTGCGCGACTACGCGCCCAACTTTTTCGTCTCGGTGCTCGCGGTGCGCGGCAGGGTCGGGTCGATTCAGCCGACCGCGATGATCGACCTCGGCAAACCGACCTTCAAACTCGGTATCGCGGAAATCCGGGTCGGATGGCGCGATCATGAGTTGAAGGTCGGTGTTGCGCCGGAACGCAGCGTCTACCACGTTCGTGAAAAAGCGCGCGTGAAAATTTCGGTGCGAACCGCAGCAGGAAAAGCGCCGCCCGCGGGCAGCGAGGTCGCGCTTGCGGCGGTCGACGAGGGCCTCCTCGAGCTGATGCACAACGATAGCTGGAAGCTCCTCGACGCGATGATGGGGCGGCGCTCGTATCAGATCGAAACCTCGACCGCGCAGATGCAGGTGGTCGGGAAACGTCACTACGGATTGAAGGCAATTCCGCCTGGCGGTGGCGGTGGACATCAGGTCACGCGCAAACTCTTCGATACGCTGCTGCTGTGGAAGGCCAGCGTGCCCCTCGATGCGAACGGCGATGCCTCGGTCGAGGTGCCGCTCAACGATTCGCTCACCAGCTTCCGCATCGTCGCGATCGCGAGCGCCGAAACGGGACTCTTCGGCACCGGCGCGGCGAGCATCAAATCGACGCAAGACCTCATGATCCTGCCCGGGATTTCGCCAATCATTCGCCTCGGCGACGCATTCACGGCCGAGTTCACTGTCAGGAACGCCTCCGAGCGGCCCCTCGACGTGGCGGTCACCGGGAGGATTGATGGCCTGAGTCAACCACTGTCGCAGAAAGTGAACCTCGCGCCCGGCGACGGAAAAATCCTGAACTGGAGTGTCACCGTCCCGACGATGTCGGGCGATTTGACTTACCACGTCGATGCGGTTGCGAAGGACGCCTCGGATCATGTTCAGGTTGTCCAGCGCGTTTTGCCTGTCGCGCCGGTGCGGACGTATCAGGCAACGCTGATGCGCCTCGACAAGCCGCTCGACGTTCCGGTCGCTGCGCCGCTGGGCGCGCTTCCGGGTGAGGGCGGGATCGTCGTCGGGCTGCGGCCGTCGCTGGTTGCGGGTCTGGAGGGCGTACATCAGTGGATGCTCGACTATCCCTATGTATGTCTCGAGCAGCGCGTGTCGCGCGCGGTGGCTCTGCACGACGCGAGCCTCTGGAACGGCGTGGTCGCGGAGCTTCCTTCATATGTCGATTCCGACGGCCTCCTGAAATATTTTCCGATCATGCCGCAGGGCAGCGATGTCCTCACTGCATATGTGCTTGCGGTCACCAATCAAGCGGGGCTGAAGATTCCCGCATCGATCGAAGAGCAGATGCTCGGCGGCCTGCGAGGTTTCGTCGAAGGGAAGATCATTCGTGACGAGTCGATCCAGACCGTCGATCTCCCGATGCGAAAGCTGGCGGCGATCGAAGCGCTTGCACGCGTGGAGAAAATCGAGCCTGCGCTCCTCGGCAGCCTGACCATCGAGCCGAATCTGTGGCCCGATTCCGCGGTGCTCGATTGGTGGAGCATCCTGTTGCGCACGCCCGCGCTACCCGAACAGCAGAAACGCATCGAGGAGGCGGAACAGATCATTCGCACGCGTTTGAACTCGCAAGGGACGGCGATGCATCTCTCGAGCGATCCGCGCAACGATTTCTGGTGGCTGATGGTCTCGCCGTCCGAAAACATGGCGCGCCTCACGCTGCTGCTTCTCGACAATAAACTTTGGAATGACGACATCTCACGCGTGACTTCCGGCATGTTCGGGATGCAGATTCGCGGCAAGTGGGAAACCACCGTCGCGAACGCGTGGGGCACGCTCGCGACCGAGAAATTTGCCGCTGCGTTCGAATCGCAACCGGTGACTGGACAGACCACCGCGACACTGAATGCCGCGAAGCAGGTCCTTGCATGGCAACAAAATCCGGGAGGCGGACAATTGGATCTCGCGTGGCCTGCGGCGCAGAGTGATTTGCACCTCGAGCATTCGGGAACCGGAGATCCGTGGGCGATCATCCAGGCCAATGCGGCGGTACCGACGACGCAGCCGATCTCGAGCGGCTACACCATCACGAAAACCATCACGCCGGTCGAGGCCTCGCACACCGGCGGATGGCAGCGCGGCGATCTCATCCGCGTTCATCTCAAAATCGACGCGCAAAGCGATATGACCTGGGTCGTCGTCAATGATCCGATTCCCGCGGGCGCATCGCATCTCGGTACCGGCCTGCAGCGCGATTCCCAGATCGCAGCCTCGGGCGAACAGCGATCGACCGAGGCACTGCTGATGAACACTCGCGGTGGGCCCACTCTCGCGTTTGAGAGCGATCTCTTCTGGCCCGATTTCATCGAGCAGCCGTTTGACGCCTATCGGGCATATTATCACTACATTCCGAAGGGCAGCTTCGAGGTCGAATACACGATTCGCGTCAACCAGGCCGGGCAGTTCCAGATGCCGTCGACGCGGGTCGAGGCGCTATACGAGCCCGAAATGCTAGGCGAGATTCCCAATGCTCGCTTCGACGTCGCGCAATGAAGATCCGTCGAATGCGCACCTTGCTGGCTCTGGTAGCAGTATGCGCGATCGCGACCCTGTGCGGCGGATGGTTTTTGTCCTCTCCCGAACTGCCGGAATTTTCCGAGGTGCGCGCGCGATGGCATCCGTCTGATGCGCAACTGCTTGATCGAAATGGAGAGCCGCTTCACGAAATCCGCATCGATCGCCATGGGCGTCGCCTCGCGTGGACGCCGTTGCGCGACATCTCGCCCGCGCTGCAGCAAGCGGTCATCGCGTCCGAGGATCATCGGTTCGCTAAGCATCGTGGTGTCGACCTGGTCGCAGTTGCCAGTGCGCTCGCGAAAAGCGTTATCGGCAAGCGTCCACGCGGCGCCAGCACCATCACGATGCAGTTGGTGGCGATGCTCGATCCAGCGCTGCGGCGCAACGCGCATCATCGCGGAATGATCCAGAAGCTCGCGCAGATGCGAGCGGCGAACGCGCTGGAGCGGCGATGGTCGAAGGACGAAATCCTCGAGAGCTACCTGAACATCGTCACCTGGCGCGGCGAGCTGCAGGGAATCGGGGCAGCATCGCGAGTGATGTTCGGCAAGGCGCCGCACGGCATCGATCGCGCCGAAGCGATTGTGCTCGCATCGTTGTTGCGCGCACCCAACGCCGATCGCCTCGCGGTTGAACATCGCGCCTTCAGGCTTCGGCGTGCCACCGCCGACGCGCCGAGTGACGGAGACGTCGCCGCTGCAATCGACACGGCATTCGCGCATAACCCCAACCGCTTCGCGAGGCTCGCGCTCGCGCCTCATCTCGCGCAGCGCCTGATGCCGGAGGGTGGCGCGCAGGCGCAATGCACTTTGGATCGCGACGTACAACGTTTTGCGAGCGAGGCACTCCGTCATCAGATCGCCGAGGTTCGCGATCGCAACGTCGACGATGGCGCCGTACTCGTCGCTGACAATTCGACCGGCGAGGTGTGGGCTTATGTTGGAGGCGCCGGCGAATTTTCCGCCGCCCCTTATGTCGATGCGGTCCGCGCGCTGCGTCAGCCAGGCTCCGCGCTCAAACCATTTCTATATGCGCTTGCGGTTGAGAAGCGGCTGCTCACGCCGGCGTCGATCCTCGACGATTCGCCGCTCGAATTGCCAGAGCAGCGCGGCCTCTATCGCCCGCTCGACTACGATCGCCGCTTCCGAGGCTTCGTCTCGATGCGCACCGCGCTGGCGTCATCGCTGAATGTTCCCGCCGTTCGAACCGCGGATATGGTGGGCGTCGAGCAGTTCGTCGATCATTTGCGCGCGCTGGGATTCGAGGGCGTCGCTGAGGCTGGCGACTACTACGGCAGCGCCATCGCGCTCGGGTCGGCGGATGTGACGCTTTGGCAGATGGTGAATGCGTATCGCACGCTGGCGAATCGCGGTGAATGGTCGCCGCTGACGGTGCAGCCGAAGCCTCATGAAGTTGCGCGCCGCCGTATCTACAGCGACGAAACTGCTTTTCTTATTTCCGATGTTCTCTCCGATCGCGCCAGCCGCAGTGCGACGTTCGGCCTCGAGAACTGCCTCGCGACGCCGTTCTGGAGCGCGGTGAAAACCGGGACCAGTAAGGATATGCGCGACAACTGGTGCGTCGGCTACACGCGTCGTTTCACGGTCGGGGTATGGGTTGGAAATTCTTGGGGCGCGCCGATGCGCGATATCACCGGGATGACGGGCGCCGCGCCGGTGTGGCTCGAAGTCGTCAGCTATTTGCATCAGCGTCTCGGCGAGCCCGTCGAGGTTGCGCGGCCGCGTGGGTTGGTCGCGAGTCGAGTCGAGTTTCCTAATTCGATAGAGCCCGCGCGCACTGAGCTGTTCATCGCCGGAACCGAACCGAGTGCCGCGCAGATGCGCCTCGATTCCAGCCGCGCGCGCATAACCTCGCCGGGCGACAGAAGCATCGTCGCGCTGGATCCTGATATACCGGTCGCGCGCCAGGAGATTTCATTCGAAGGTTCGCACTGCACCCCCTCGATGAAGTGGGAGCTCGACGGATCGAATCTCGGTGCTGCGAATCATGCGCGACTGTGGACACCGATCGCTGGGTCGCACCGTCTGGTGTTGGTCGATCGATCGGGTCATGCGATCGATTCGGTGACATTCGAAGTTCGCGGCGCTCGCGAAGCAGTTAGCGAGAACGAAGGTTCGCTTCTTCCCGTTGCTGCGACCCCTTAGCTCGATTGCATTCGTGGTTGATTTTGGCCCTCCGATCGGCGAGTTAGCGAAGATGGATTCCAATCATCAACTCGCGAGCAGACTGGCGGCTGCGGTGCCGCGCGGAATTTCGATTGCGACCCCGCTGTTCGCCGCGCGCGCGGAGAACGCCGAGCTCTGGGACGTCGAAGGCCGCCGTTACATTGATTTTGCGGGCGGCATCGCGGTGCAGAACATCGGGCATCGCCACCCGCGCGTGCTCGCGGCGGTTCGCGATCAACTCGACGCCTTCACGCATACCTGCTTTCAGGTTACGCCGTATGAAGTTTATGTTCGGTTGGCGGAGAGGCTAAATCGCCTCGCGCCGGGGTCGTCGGCGAAAAAAACCATCATCCTTTCGACTGGCGCGGAGGCGATCGAGAACGCGGTGAAAATCGCGCGTGCCGCGACCGGGCGTCCCGCGATTATTTCTTTCAGCGGCGCATTTCACGGACGCACGATGATGGCGCTGGCGCTCACCGGAAAAAATTATCCCTACAAGGCCGGCTTCGGTCCGTTTTCCGCCGACGTGTTCCATGCGACGTTCCCCGATGCCTACCGCGGCGTGTCGATCGAGGCCAGCCTCGCGAGTATCGACCAGATTTTTCGCGCCGATGTGGAAGCGTCGCGCGTCGCCGGCATCGTCATCGAACCGGTGCAGGGCGAAGGCGGATTCAACGTCGCGCCATTCGAATTCATGCGCGCGCTGCGCACCTTGTGCGATCGATATGGAATCCTGCTCATCGCGGACGAGATTCAGACCGGCTTCGGCCGCACCGGCAAAATGTTCGCCGTCGAGCATTCGGGCATCGCGCCCGATCTCATCGCGATCGCGAAGGCGCTCGGTGGAGGATTTCCCATTTCCGCCGTGATCGGCCGCGCCGATGTGATGGACGCGCCGGCTCCTGGAGGCCTCGGCAGCACCTTCGCGGGAAATGCTGTTTCGTGCGCGGCCGGCCTCGCGGTGCTCGATGTGATGGAAGAGGAGGGCGTCCTCGCGCGCGCAGGGAAGCTTGGTGAGCATGTGGCGCAACGACTTCGCGCGATGCAGGCGGACCAGCGTTTCGCTTGCATTGGCGATGTGCGTGGGCTCGGCCCGATGCTCGCGATGGAGTTCGTCAAACATCGCGAGAGCAAGGAGCCGGCGCCGGAACTTGCCAAAAGCATTACCGCGAGGGCGGCCGAACGCGGTCTTATCGTGATAAGCTGCGGCATCTACGCGAACGTAGTCAGGGTTTTGATGCCGCTTACCATGTCGCTCGAAATGGCTGACGAAGGCCTCGAAATTTTGCAGGCATCGATGCTCGATGCGATCGCGAACTCCTAACCTGTGAGGATCTCATATGCAGACACGCGAACTCGGACGCAACGGACTCACGGTGTCGGCGATGGGACTCGGATGCATGGGGATGTCCGCGTTCTATGGCAGCCGCGACGACGATGAATCGATAGCAACGATCCATCGCGCGCTGGAACTCGGGGTGAATTTCCTCGACACCTCCGACACGTACGGACCCCATACGAATGAGTTGCTGATCGGCAAAGCGATCGCGGGGCGGCGCGACAAATTTATTATCGCGACCAAGTTCGGAATCGTGCGCGGGCCGGGTCCGAATGATCGCTCCATCAACGGCAAGCCGGAGCATGTGCGACAGGCTTGCGACGCGAGTCTGCGCCGTCTCGGCATCGATACCATCGATCTTTATTATCAGCACCGCGTCGACCTCGACACGCCGATCGAGGACACCGTCGGTGCCATGGCCGCACTGGTAAAGCAGGGTAAGGTTCGATACCTGGGGCTGTCAGAAGCCGGGCCCGATACGATCCGCCGCGCGTGCAAGGTTCATCCGATCGCGGCGTTGCAGACCGAGTACTCGCTATGGAGTCGCGAACCCGAGGACGGCCTGCTCGCGCTCTGCCGGGAGTTGGGCGTTGGCTTCGTCGCGTATAGTCCGTTGGGCCGCGGTTTTCTGACCGGTCAGATAAAGAGTCCGGAAGACTTCGAACCCGACGACACGCGACGGATGTGGCCGCGCTTTCAAGGCGAGAATTTCCAGAAGAATCTCGACCTCGTGAAGCGCATCGAAGCGATGGCGGCTGAAAAGCGATGCATGCCCTCGCAACTCGCGCTCGCGTGGGTTTTGGCGCAGGGCAACGACATCGTGCCGATTCCCGGCACCAAGCGGCGCAAGTATCTGGAGGAGAATGTTGCCGCGATGGAGGTGCGTCTGACCGCCGAAGATCTGCGTCGCATCGATGAGGTCGCACCCAAGGGTGTTGCTGCCGGCGCGCGTTATCCCGAGGCGCTGATGCCGTCGGTGAATCGTTGAAGCTGCTGAGCCGCGGCCGAACTGCATTGTAGATGCGAATTCTCCTGCTCTGCACGCAGTTTCACTTCATTGGCGGAATTGCAGAGTTCGTCGACAATCTGGCGAGCGAGCTGATTGCGGCGGGTCATCATGTCGATGTCGTTTGTACCGACTACACGATACCCGGATCGGAGCGCGCGTCGAGATGTCAGATCAAGGTTGAGACGGTACAGATTCCAGCCTCGAAGAAGCCCTCTATGCGCCACCCGGAGCGGTTTTTTCGCTGGCCCGACGGTAGCGAACTCAGCGAACTGATCAGCAGGCTGCGGCCAGACATCGTCAACTCGCACATAAATCAATGGAATAAATATCCAGCGATCGTGAACGCCGCGGCGAGCGCTCGCGTCCCGCTGGTGCAGACTATTCAGGATTGTTACGGCGGCGATTGGTCGTATCCCGCGCCACTCAGGGCGCTGGGCAAGACCGCGATGCTGTGCGTCTTGACCGCTTCAGTTGCGGACGGCATGCAGAAATTCCTGCCGCAGATAAAGTCGGCGCGGGTCACGCGCGGCGGGGTGAATTGCGCCGAAGCCGCGCGCAGTCCGGCGCTCGATCGCGACCGGCCCTATCTGCTCACGGCGTCGCGGCTCGAGCTTTCCGCGAAAGCGATCGACGTGGTTCTCGGTGCCTTTGCGACTATTGCGCAGTCGTACCCGGAACTCGATCTGGTGATTGCGGGCGAGGGATCCGATCACGCGCGTCTGCTCAAGATGACCGAAGAGCTTGGACTCGGCGCGCGAGTGGAATTTACCGGAGCGGTGTCGCGCGCAGAGCTGTGGAGCCTCTACAAGGGAGCGAAGTTTTTCGTGATGGCGAGCCGGCGTCCCGAGGGGCTAGGCCTCGTTTTCCTGGAATCGATGGCATGCGGACGGCCTGTCATCGGCAGCAACAGCGGCGGAGTGCCCGAAGTGGTGCGTCATGGCGAGCACGGCCTGCTGGTCGATCGCAATGAAGTCGATCAGTTTCGAGCCGCGATGGAATGGATGCTCACCAACGACAGCGAGCGCGAGGAGATGGGACGTCGTGGCCTCGCCTTGGTGCTCGAAAACTACGACTGGCCGCGTGTCGCGGAACGCTACGTGGCGGTCTACGAAGAGGCGACTCGGATTTGGAAGCGCGCGTGAATGGCACCTCCTACCACCCGCTGCAAGCCCATCGCTTGACGCCACGCCGATCCCATCCGGAAGTCACTGCGGCAGGAAGATCCTTCATATGGAAAATAACATTGGCGAACTTGATGCCCTCGAAGTCGGTTCTCTCACCGCTGCGCCGCAGCGATGGACCCACATCGAAGGCGCGGTAACCGTATCGTTTCAGCTCTAGGAACAACCGCTGCGGGGTCCAATTCATCAGCCCCAGAGTTCGACGGTTGAGCTCCATGAGGAACATCGGTTTGAAACGCGCGATAGTCTCTTGCCCCCCTTCCAATACGAATGGTTCCGAGCCTTCGATATCGATCTTGATCATGTCGAGGCGAGTGATTGCGTGGTCGCGGACATAGTCATCGAGACGAATCGCCGGCACCACGACCGGGGCGGGATCAATAGTCGCATAGCCGGCGCTCCATTGGCCGGAGCTGGCCATTTTGTCGGGATCGCGGCCGAGTGTAAGGTGCGAGTTTTCCTTCCACAGCGCGGCCTGATTGAGGATCACATTGTCCAGGTTGTTGAGGCGTACGTTTTCGCTGAGGACCTCGAAGGTATAGGGCAGCGGTTCGAAACCGTGCACTGATCCATTCGGACCAATCGCATGCGCCGCGAGCAGGGTGTACTGACCGCAATTCGCACCGATGTCGAAGACGGTCATTCCGGGTTCGAGTAATTTCAGGAAGAGGTATGACTCGATCGGTTCGAACAAACCCCCGAAGTAGATTTGACGAGGTACGATATCTGTGAAATCGCACTTCATCACCGAACCATCGGGCAAGCGCGTCTTCATCATCTCGGTGGCGAGTTTCGGCGCGAGGCGTTCGACGGTCGCGTAACGCGTCGCAGTTTTCCAGCCGGTTCGTGCCCACAGTCGCAGCACGGCCCGCGCGAGCGGCCGCACCGGCGCGGGCCATAGACCGTTGTCGGAGGAAGCCATGACGCGACACTCTAGCTGTGGCGGGCGCCTGATTTCCATCGCAAAGTCGATGCTCGAAGCGCGCTCTGCGCGGCTTGCGCGCGTGCTTTGCATGCTTTGAAGGACAGGTGGGGGCTGATACTTTGTCCTCGCATGAATGACGCATCGCGGCTGCCCGACTTTATTGCAGTTGGGCCTCAGCGCACCGGCACGACCTGGCTTCACGAGGTGATGGCGCCCCACCTTGGGCTTCCGCGCGGCACCAAGGAGACCGATTTCTTCCTCAGCAATTATTCGAAAGGGATTGAATGGTACCGGGATTTTTTTCGCAGCTATCCGCCCGGGATGATGCTCGGCGAAGTGGATCCCAACTATTTCGGAGAGGAAATTGCTCGCGAGCGGATCGCGAATGATCTCCCGCGCGCGAAAATCATTGTGAGTCTCCGCGATCCCATCGAGCGCGCATATTCTTCGTATCGGGTGATGCGCCGCGACGCGTGGACCCGGGTAGGTTTTGAAGAGACGGTCGCGAAGAATCGCATCATTCGCGAATCGAGTCGCTATGCACATCATCTAATGAATTGGCAGCGGAGTTTCGGCAAGGATCGCGTGCTGGTCTGCTTCTACGACGACCTCGAGCAATCGCCGCAGACGTTTCTCGACCAGATTAGCGACTTCATCGGCGCGAATCGCATCAAAGTCGAGAGCGCCGCGATCGCGTCCGAGCGCGTGAACACCGTCACGCATGCGCCGCGCAGCCGCAAACTCGCGCAAAATGCCCGCAATGCGCGCGACTGGATGCGGCGGCATCGATGGTATCGGACCATCGATCTTCTGAAGCAGGCCAGCGTGTGGAGTTTCTGCTTCGGTGGCGGTGAGGAATTCGGCGCGCTCGACCCCGAGATCGCCGCGCGCCTGCGCGAGCACTTTCGGGCCGAGATCGAAGCGCTCGAGTGCCTCGTCGGCCGAGACCTGTCAGCATGGAAGACCGCGCGCACCAGCGAACCCACGCCGGTGCCGATGATGAAGTCCAGCGCCGCGGGCTAGGGTGCGCCAATTCGATGCCGCGGGTTTCGGTCATCATCCCGGTTTTCAACGCCGCTCGTACCATCGAGCAGGCCATCGAAAGCGTGCGTGCGCAGACCTTCACCGATTTCGAAATCGTAGCAGTCGACGATGGTTCGACTGATGGAAGCATCGAAATCATTCGGCGCTTCGGAGATGCGGTTAAGATTCTGCAGCAGAACAATCGCGGCCCCTCGGCGGCGCGAAATCTCGGCATCGCGAATTCGACCGGCGACTACCTCGGCTTCCTCGATGCTGACGATTGGTGGAAGCCGGAATTGTTGGCCAAACTGGTCGCGGCCCTGAATCGCGATCCTCAGTCCGTCATGGCGTACTGCGATTTGCAGTTGGTTGATTCGATCGGCAAGCCGTTTCAAACCTCACTGATGGCGGTGCGAGAGAATCGTGCGCCCACGGTGCAGGATATGCTTCAATCGCTGTGGCCCATCATGCCGAGCGGAGCGATGATCAGGCGCAACGCACTTGAAGCGGTGGGAGGTTATCCTGAGGCGTTGCGCGCGTTCGAGGACGTCTACCTATGGTTGCTGCTTCGCGAAAACGGACCTTTCACCTACGTGCCCGAAAAGCTCGCCGCTTGGCGGTTCGCGCATTTTCCCGCTCCGCTGAAGCCGCCAGGCGGCCAATCAGCAGCCGGGCGCATTTTTCGCCAAATGGTTAAGGCGCGATACAACGTCGATCCGGTGAAGCACGTGCGGTCCCGCGAGCGCGCGCCCCGGAGTATCCTCGGCTACATCGGGCTCGAGGCGTTGGCGCACGGCGACCGCTCCACAGCGCGTAGCGCGTTCCTCCGCGCGATCAGCCTTAATCCATATCGGGTTCGCAACTACCTGCGGCTGGCGAGGACGGTCCTGCCCCCCGGCATGGCGCGCGCGCTCAGCGGCAAATCTGGCAGGGCAGCATGAGCAATCGCAACCGCGCATCGCGGCTGCCCGACTTCATCGGGGTGGGACCGCCGCGCACCGCGACGACCTGGCTGCACGAGGTGCTGAGGGGCCACGTCTGTTTACCGGAAGATCGCAAGGAAACCGATTTCTTTACGCGCTTCTACGATCGCGGCATCGATTGGTACGCCGACTATTTTCGTCACTGCGAGGGTGGGCAGCCGATCGGCGAGCTGAGTCCAATGTATTTTGCGTCGGCGGAGGCCCGCGAGCGAATTGCGCGACACCTTCCCGAATGCAAAATCATCTGCTCGTTTCGCGATCCGGTCGAGCGCGCATTTTCGAACTACCGATTGTTGCGGCGTCTCGTTTTTACCAAGGTGGATTTCGAGCGCGCGGCGATCACTCGCGGTGATTTGCTCGAATCGAGCCGTTACGGAACTCATCTGGCGGATTGGTTCGATACATTTAGGCGGGACAGAGTGCTGGTTCTGATCTACGATGATCTGGAATCGAACCCGCAAGCGTTTCTGGATTCAGTCGCGGACTTTATCGGGATCGCGCGTTTTCCAGTTTCGACCTCACGAGTGGGCGCTGAACGGGTGCATACTGTGCACACGCAACCGCCCAATGTGCGGCTCGCCAAGGTCGCGCGTGACCTCGTGGCATGGTTCTCAAACCGTCGTTATCACCGCGTTGCAGATGCGGTGCGCCGGACCAGCGTCATAAAGTACATGCTCGAAGGGGGCGATCCCTTTCCGCCACTCACAGCGGATGTCGCGCAGCGAATGCGCGAGTACTATCGCCCCGAGGTCGAGAAATTGGAGAAGCTCATCGGACGCGATCTATCCGCATGGAAAAATGGATCGCGACGATCTCGATCGGACGCGGCTTGATCGGAGGTCGCGAGGATGAGCGAGGAGGGCGGGTTCTGATGGTGCGGCGAGCCGGTCCAACTTTCGGTTAGATTGCTGAACCGGCTCTCTCCGACACCTCACTCCCCCCGGAACTGATATTAAACGTTGCTTTTACGCCAGCTGCGATAGCCGCGCGATTCGGTCAATCCATAACGCGCGAGCATCCGATAAACGGTGTAGCGCGAAACCCCAAGCAGGTCGGCCGCGCGATGACAATTGCCATGGGTAGCATTGAGCGCACGCACCAGCGCGTCTTTGGAGGCTTCGCGAATAGCGGCATCAAGCGAAAATTTCGACTCTCCGGCCGCTTCGGGATCGATCGCGGGAACTGCGCCTGCGCTGGCCTCCGGAAGGTCCACCGGAATCGCCGCAGTCGACACCTCGCTGATTGGCACCGACGGCGATTCGCGGCCCTCGAGGACGTTGCTCGGAAGCTCGTTGACGGTGATGGAGTCTCCATCAGCCATCAACACCGCGCTCTCGACCGCATGCGCGAGCTCGCGCACATTGCCAGGCCACGGGTAGGCGCACAGGGTCTCTACTGCCTGGCGAGAAATGCGCCTGAGATCTTTGGCGAACAAGCGGCAGTATTGTTCGATGAAATGACCGACAAAGGCGGGAATCGCGTCGCGCCGATCGCGCAACGGTGGAATTATCAGGGCTGCGGCGTTGAGGCGATAATACAAATCGTCGCGAAACTCGCCAGCCTTTACCATCGCGCGCAGGTCGCGATTGGTGGCCGCGACCAACCGAATATCGACCTTGTAGCTATGCGAGGACCCAACCGGCTGAACCTCATGCATCTCGACCGCGCGCAACAACTTGGGCTGCAGCTTCAGCGGAAGCTCACCGATCTCGTCGAGAAACAGCGTGCCGCCATTGGCGGAACGGAAGTAGCCCAGGGAATCCTCACGCGCATCGGTGAAGGCGCCCTTCACATGGCCGAACAATTGCGATTCGGCCAGTGAGTCGACCAGGTTCGAGCAGTTGAAAGTAACGAAGGGCCCGTTAGGAACGGCGCCCAGACTGTGCAGCGACCTCGCGACCAACTCCTTGCCGGTTCCCGATTCGCCCTGGATCAACACCGTCGCCTTGTGTGGAGCGAAGCGGATGACGCTCGCAAACAGCCGCTTGAACTGCGCCGACCGGACCAGCATGCCGCCGATCCGCTCGGAGCCCTCAACCAGACGTTCAACGCTTATCCACTCCTGGCCGGTGCTGAGTGATGCGGACTGGCGCACGTGTGCAACCGGCGCCGTGGACGACTGCCCAACCGTATCCTCGCTCAGACTCATGTTCCCCCTCCCCAGGTGGCACCGTAACTACAATCGGTACATAAACTCTGCCTACAAGTTGTAGGTTTTTACCTTTTATGGTTTTTGAGCGAGCATGTCAAGTAGGCCGGTCTCGCCTATGACACATTCTTTCACGCAGCATGGGGCAGCCGATTGCAAACCAGCCTTCTTCCTCGCGCCCGCATGCAAAATCAGCAAGTCCGGGACTTGGTTTGAAACTCGACAATGCGCGCATGTCACTCGATCGCAACTGCGCTTCCGCGCAGATTAGTCCATAAAATCAATTGCAACACGAAGCTGCCGAACGATCGCATTTGGCCGGTGAGGATCGGCAGGTTCCATCCTTTCGGGCCGGAATTCGGCGCTGATGCGACTGCTACTTTTTGTATCAAAATTGCGGATGACAGCCCGCAACGATTACTTTCTGATCACCGTGTAGGCGAGCCGGCCATCCGGATAAAGAATCTGGAGTCCCCCCGGCACCGGGAGCTTCTCGCCGGCGGCGTATACAAAAGTGCCATGAGCGAGACGTGGGTATGCAAATTCGGGAGAGACGAACAGGTAACGATCGAAGCGAAGGACGGGACCGGCTACCCCCGCAAACTGCAATCGCGGGAGAGCCTGGAACTGCGCGGGGGAATAGCGCTGGTAGAAGAGCAGGTAGATGTAGGGCTGATTGATCATTTGCGTGATGACCACAGGCTGATCGGGATCGGGATCGGAATCGGCTTGAACAGCGCGAACGATTTCTTCCATCCCAAACTGAAAGTAGGGCGCCGCTATGACCGGGTAGTCGCGGAAATAGCTGCGCGCAAATTGAACGCCATGAAAAATGATCCCCACCAGCAACACGCCTGCGCCAATGTTTCTCACTGTATGCGATGCCCACGGCAACTCCAGCAGCATGACGAATCCCAACGCCGAAAGTAGTGTCCACGGCGCCATCTGCAGGACCGCATGCCGCGAATCAGGATGCGACAACAGCAGCCCCGGCGTCAGCGGCGCATTGGTGAGCGAACGGTCCATTTGCATGTACGCCGTAGGTACGGGGTTGCCTGGTTCAGGATCGTAGGCGCCGAGGGGAACGATCGCCGCCGCGGGCAGTGCGGCAATAATCAGCCATGCTATCAAGAAAACCGCCAGGTCCCGCCGCCCTCGCGGCTCAAGGTTCTGTGCAGGCGAATTTGCCGCTGCCTTTTTTTTGGCTTTGCCTGGTTTCGCGACCGGAATGATGCGTCTTGGCCGCACGAGAAGTGGCACCAGCCCCATCGCAATCAGCGCCGCTTGTTCCGGGAGGAGTTGCCCGAAGTTGGGAGGGTGTAGCAGCGTCCAGTGATCTCCGCGGTCACCATCGATGAATAAAAACGACGGCGTGAAGTAACTCGCGAAACTGACGCCGATGTTCTCGAGCTTCTGAAATGCGGTTGGCCGCGCGCAGTGCGGACATTTGTATGACCATATGGACAGCTGCGCGAAGCGCCCGGCTACATCAGAAGTCGATCTCGTAAGCATGACGATTTGCGGTCCGGCGAAGATCACTACGACCGCGGCCGCCGCCAACGCTTGCTTGCCTGCGGCGCGAATCTCGCGCCGGTAAAGAACGGCGAGCAGCACGATCATCAGTGGCGTGAATGCTTTGGTTATCGAGTAGGTGTAAGTCGACAGGCCGAAGAACACCGCGCTGGCAATGAGCCATCGAGCGTCGCGATATTTGAGCCATAGAAAAAATCCCAGAATCGCGAGGCTCACCGTCGCCGATGCCGCCGAGGTTTCAATCGCTTGCCTGCTGAACGCCAGATGCCACGGCGAGAACGCATATAGAAGTGATGCCGCCGCAGCGCCTGGCGTGCCGAGAGTTAAGAGCGCGATGCCGGTCACCGCTATCAGATCGAGCAGTCCCCACAACGCCGCGCCGAGCCTGATTATCGAGGTCTTCAGGCCGAAGGCCGCCACCAGCGGTACCAGCGAGTATTGAAATAGCGGCATCCTGTAGTCGCTGAAGCTCTCCATCGCCAGGGGCAGAAAGTGGCCTCGATGGTCGCGCCCGGTTTTGAGGATGCTGTAGGCGTCGTAGCCCTCGACGGCCTCGTCAGGATGAAGTCCTGGCGGTACCGCGTCGAGACGAGCGACGCGCAGCGCCGCTCCCGCGATAATTGCAATCGCGATTACCGCGATTCTGATTCGATTGACGATTTCTTGCGGCACCGGATTTCCGATCGCGCCGTCAAGCGCAAACTTTGAGCGCGAATATCGGCCAATCTATCTCATCGGCGCCGGACTTTGGCAAAGGCGACCGCCCCATCAGACCTGGAGTACCGTGGACGACGCCTTGGAATCGCTCCGAGATGCTGGTTTACTGTCTGGTTCCCGCACGCCTCGAGGAGCCGGTAGCTCAGGCGGTAGAGCAGCGCACTTTTAATGCGCGGGTCGAGAGTTCGAGTCTCTCCCGGCTCACTCCCAAGATCTCCCAAGATCGCTTTGCGTATTCTCCGCCGCCTGCGGACGTCAGCCGTTGATGCGGCTTTCGTATTCTGCGACAAAGGTTTGGCAAGCGGTTGAGGAGCAATGGACAGGATCGAATCGCATCTGAACACCAGCAGCGCCGAGTACAAGGCCAATCGCGCGGCGATGGAGGCCGCGGTCGCCAAGCTGCGCGCCACCATCGATCGCATTCGCGAGGGTGGTCCCGAACAAGCGCGCAAGCGGCATACCGAACGCGGCAAACTGCTGGTGCGCGATCGCGTCAAGGCGCTGATCGATCCCGAGACTCCGTTCCTCGAGCTTTCCACCCTCGCCGCGTATGGGCTCTACGACAATGAGGCGCCGGGCGCATCGATTGTAACCGGCATCGGAAGAATTTCCGGCCGCGAGGCGGTGATCGTCGCCAACGATGCGACCGTGAAGGGCGGCACCTACTATCCGCTCACCGTGAAGAAGCATCTTCGCGCGCAGGAAGTCGCGATTCACAATCATCTGCCATGCGTATATCTGGTCGATTCGGGTGGCGCGTTCCTTCCTCTTCAGTCCGAGGTCTTTCCCGATCGCGAACACTTTGGGCGGATTTTCTACAATCAGGCGCGCATGTCAGCGATGGGAATTGCGCAGATCGCGCTGGTGATGGGCTCATGCACCGCGGGCGGCGCGTATGTGCCTGCGATGTGCGATGAAAACGTCATCGTGAGAGGGCAGGGCACCATTTTTCTGGGCGGGCCGCCGCTGGTGCGCGCCGCTACCGGCGAAGAGGTCAGCGCCGAGGACCTTGGCGGCGGCGATGTGCACACGCGGCTCTCGGGCGTGAGCGATCATCTTGCCGATGACGACGCTCATGCGCTCGAAATCGCACGCTCGATCTTCGAAAATCTCGGGCGCCGCGAGTTGGCATCAATCGATCAGGATACGCCGGAAGATCCCTACTACGATCCGGCCGAGCTGTACGGAATCATTCCGACCGATACGCGCAAGCCCTACGATGTGCGCGAAGTGATCGCGCGCCTAGTTGACGGCAGCCGGATCCATGAGTTCAAGCATCGCTACGGCGCGACGCTGGTGACCGGCTTCTCGCGCATCTACGGATATCCGGTCGGCATCCTCGCCAACAATGGCGTGCTGTTCAGCGAATCCGCCCTGAAGGCGACCCATTTCATCGAACTATGCTGCGCGCGCGGCATTCCGCTTTTGTTCCTGCAGAACATCACCGGCTTCATTGTAGGAAAACGCTACGAACAGGGAGGCATCGCGAAAGACGGCGCCAAGATGGTCAATGCGGTCGCCAACGCGCAGGTCCCGAAGTTCACTGTGGTTGTTGGAGCCTCAAATGGCGCGGGCAACTACGGGATGTGCGGGCGCGCATTCTCGCCGAGGCTGCTCTTTATGTGGCCAAATTCGCGCATTTCCGTGATGGGAGGCGAACAGGCGGCGAATGTTCTGCTTACTGTGAAACTCGATCAGATGCAGCGCGGTGGTGCGACCATGACTGACGCCGAGAAGGCCGAGTTCATGCGCCCGACGCTGGAAAAGTACGAGGCCGAATCGAGTTGCTACTATTCCAGCGCGCGGCTGTGGGACGACGGCGTGCTCGACCCGATCGAAACGCGCCAGGCCCTCGCGCTCGGAATCGCGGCGTCATTGAATGCGCCGATTCCCGCGGGCAGCAATTTTGGCGTCTTCAGGATGTAAATGAAGCGCGCGCTGAAAAAACTGCTGATCGCGAATCGAGGCGAGATCGCGCTGCGCGTGATTCGCAGCGCGCGCCTGCTCGGCCTCAAAACGGTTGCGGTATTTTCGGACGCCGATCGCGCCTCGACGCACGTCGCGGAGGCCGATGAGGCGCGGCTGATTGGTCCTGCGGCACCGACTGAAAGCTACCTTAATATAGATGCGGTGATGCGGGCCGCCATCGAGACCGGCGCCGACGCGATTCATCCCGGCTATGGGTTCTTGTCGGAGCGTCCCGCGTTCGCGCGCGCGGTCGAAAAGGCCGGGCTCATTTTCGTGGGACCGACTTCCTCGGCGATGGAGGCCGTCGGCGACAAGGTCGCGGCGCGCCGTCTCGCCATGGACGCCAAGGTGCCCGTCGTTCCCGGTATCGAGACCGCCGATCCCCCCTCGGTTCGCGCGTTTGCAAAAAAGGTCGGATACCCGATTCTGGTCAAGGCTTCCGCTGGTGGAGGCGGTCGCGGGATGCGTGTCGTCGAGGAGGCCGCTGCGCTCGAAGCCGCCCTGGAATCTGCCGCGCGCGAGGCGCAGGCGGCGTTCGGCGACGGTCGTATCTTCGTCGAGAAGTACCTGGCCAGGCCGCGCCATATAGAGGTTCAGATTCTTGGCGACAGCCACGGCAAAATTGTCGCCCTCGGCGAACGCGAGTGCTCGATTCAGCGCCGCCATCAAAAGTTGATCGAGGAGTCGCCCTCGGTCGCCGTCGATGAGAAATTGCGCGGGCAGATTTGCGACGCCGCGGTGCGGCTCGCGAGCGCGGTCGGCTATCAGAGCGCGGGCACCGTCGAGTTCCTCCTGCAAGACGGCGAGTTCTACCTCCTCGAGGTCAACGCGCGCTTGCAAGTCGAGCATCCGGTGACGGAGATCCGCTTCGGCTGCGATCTGGTGGCCGAGCAGCTCCGCATCGCTGCGGGAGAGCGCGTTTCCGATCCCGCGACGCCGCGTGGGGCGACCATCGAATGCCGCATCACTGCCGAGGACGCCGAGCACGATTTTCGGCCCGCCATCGGTCGCGTGTCGTATCTGCATCTACCGAATGCGCCCGGAGTTCGCGTCGATACTTTTCTGACCCAGGGCATCGAGATCAGTGCCAACTACGACAGCCTGCTCGCAAAGATAATTTGTTACGGCGCGAATCGCGAGGAAGCGCGGCGCCGGATGCTGCTCGCGCTGGACGAGGTGGTAATTGTCGGCCTGCATCACACCACGGCGTTTCTGCGCGATGTGATCGCCAGCGAGCAGTTCGAGCGCGGCGATTTGTCGACCCATTTCGTCGACGATCATTTCCATCAATGGCGTCACGATGCATCGGCCGAGAAAGCAGCGTTGATCGCAGCCGCGCTGGTCGCTGCGGGCGCAATCGGTAGAGGCGAATTGGCAGCGTCATCTAGCGTGAACGGAAAAATGGAGCGCCGCGGCCAATCGCCGTGGAGCGGGCTCGGTGGGTTTCAATTATGGGAACGCCGCTGAAACTGAAACGGATCGGCGGCGCTGAGCGCGAGGTTGAACTCGTCTCGATTTCCGATTCCGCAATAAGTGCACGCATCGATGGTGAAGAAATTTCCACAACGATCGCAACCTTGGCTGACGGCAGCGCGATGCTCGTGATCGGTGGGCGCCGCTATCACATCAGCGGCGTGAATTGCGCGAATTTGATTGTGGTGGCCGCGGGCGCGATGAGCGCCGAGTATCAAATCGTCGAGACGCGGCGCGGCGCACATCATTCAGGTCTTACCGCGCCGACCGTCGATGCGCCGATGCCGGGAACGGTGCTAAAGATCCTCGTCAAGGAAGGCGCGCGCGTGGAGATCAACGATCCGCTGATCGTTCTCGAAGCGATGAAGACCGAGACAACTTTGAGTGCCGAAAGTCCGGCGGTGATCAAACGCGTTTGCGTCGAGGTCGGCCAGCGCGTCGACCACGGCGCGACGCTGATCGAGCTCGGCCCGGTCGCGTCGCAAGAAGCACCGAAAGAAGCCCCGCCTAAATCCCGATGACCTCGAACGCGCGAGACCTGCAAATCGAATCGAAGGACGGTGTCCTGCGCGTCACCATCAATCGCCCGGAAAAACGCAACGCGCTCAGCGGCGAGATCCTTCGAGCGATGGCCGAGGTGTTCGCCTCCAACCATGATGATTCTGCTCTGCGCGTCGCGGTTCTGCGCGGTGCCGGAGATCAGTGCTTCGCGGCGGGCGGCGATCTGCGCGAGCTTGCATCGATCACCACGCTCGATGGCGCGGCGGAAATGGCGCGCGATGCGAAGGCTTCGCTGCAGGCGATTCGCGATTTCCCGCTGCCGGTCGTTGCCGCCCTCAACGGCGACGCGATGGGCGGCGGCGCGGAACTGTCGGTCGCATGCGATTTCCGCATCGCCGCGGCGCATGCGCGAATCGGTTTCGTGCAAGGGCGCCTCAACATCTCGACCGCATGGGGTGGCGGTATCGACCTGATGCGGCTGGTCGGTCCGTCGCGAGGATTGGGGCTGCTCTGCCGAGGCGACATGCTCTCGGGCGCAGAGGCCATGGCGCTCGGCCTGGTCGATGCGGTTGCGCGCGAAGGACAGTCGCTCGACGACCTCATCGCCGATTTCATTGCGCCGATTCTGAAGCAATCGCCGCAAGTGCTCCGCGCGTTCAAGGCGGTTTCGAAAGGCGTGCGCGCTGGTCTTTCGCGAGCCGAGTTAAATGACCTAGAGACGCGAATGTTCGCGCAGACCTGGGTGCATACCGATCACTGGTCCGCCGCCGCAAAGATCACCTCAAAGTGGAAGGCATAATGAGGGTGCTTATATTGCCCAAACATTGCCAACACCTACGGCAATGTGTACAAGGAGTATTATCACTGGCAGTTAGCGGATCATAACCAGTCCTATCCAGATCGCAGCTGCGACGGTGAGATACAACATGACTGATATAAAGAAGGTTCTTTTTCTAGTCAGTTTCCATTGGGAAGGTAACTCTTTGGAAAAGGTGGCTAAGGTGCTCGCCGCTGCTGCGGCGAGCCTCTCTGTAGGAGCGTTTGGCGCTAGTCCGCCCAGTAACCACTCGCCGTAATGGACATTTCTAGTTGGAGATAGTCTCCAGATAGGTTTCAGCCGATTAATCTCAACGCCAAAGCGCTGCTGGTACTCGCCTTCGGCCCAGTGTTTTGTTTGAGCCAACAACTCGGTCGTCGTTGACATACGAAGACGTCGTTCACATTCGATTTGAAACTCTCGGAGACGCGTGGACAACTCTTCGACTTTACGGCGCAGTCTCACCTTCCATCGACACTCATCGAAGTAGGCTAAAAAAGCGCTAATCACTAAAGATACAGCAGCGAAGGGTATGAGCGAGGGCGGTTGCGGGATGTTTATTCCGAACGAATGCCCGGTACCGGCCAGAAAAGACATAAAAAAAAGAATTAATGCGACGGCGAAAAATCGCTTAGAAACTGTGGCGCCCGCGTCGCCCGTCCGCCATTCCTTGATGCCTTCCATCACAAAGGCCACGCCAAGTTCGCTGCTGGGCAACAAGATCGGCCAATTGGGTTCAGCGGTCATAGCGATCCCCGAGGGGAGATTTTCCCTAGGTCGAGGGTACTGACGTCGACGACCACCTGCCAGTGTTTACGAAACTCGCGACATGGGCAGCGTGGTCCGCGGAACCTCGTAACGCCTTCAGGCCTCGACTTCCTATCGCCTCGGCGATCGGCGTAGCTAGTGTTCTTGCCGGCACCTTCGTTTCGGAGGTGAAGCCTTTCAGGAGCAGTTCTTTGAGGTCGCATTGTGCCGTGACCATCGAGCACCCCGTGTCACCGTATTCGCATCACAATTTGAGGCGAATGTGGCAAGATTCGCATCATAATCTGAGGCGAATGTGGTCGGATTCGCATCATTCACAATGGCAAGCCTGTCTCACATAGGCTGTTTGTACGAATTCGCCCGAAAGATGCTAGATCAGTTCTTGATCCGGCAGAGTTGAACGCCGCGAGGAAAATTTGAGATGAAGGCATCTTCGCAGCCCAAAAATGAACAGGCGAAACGGGTCACTCCATCGGGCATTGAGATTCCGCAGGTGGCGACCGAGGAGATGCATCGCAGGCAGCTTGAGTTGCCCGGCGAGTATCCATACACGCGCGGCATTTTTCCCGACGGCTACCTTGGACGCTTGTGGACGATGCGCCAGTACTCGGGATTCGGTACGCCCGAGGAATCCAACCAGCGCTACAAATTCCTCCTCGAGCAGGGACAGACCGGGCTTTCGGTGGCGCTCGATCTGCCGACGCAATGCGGCTACGACCCGGTCGATTCGATGGCCCGCCCCGAGGTCGGCAAGGTGGGAGTTTCGCTTTCGAATCTGCGCGAGATGGAGATTCTGTTCGAGGGAATCGACCTCGCGAAGATCTCGACGTCGTTCACCATCAATGGCACCGCCGCGATCATCTATGCGATGTACCTCGCGACGGCGGACAAGGCGGGCGTGCCGCGCGCGAAGCTGACCGGCACCATCCAGAACGATATCTTGAAGGAATTCGTCGCGCGCGGGACCTGGATTTTTCCGGTGCGCCCCTCTATGCGGCTGGTCGCGGACTCGATTCTTTATGCGAACACGCAGACGCCGCGATTTAATCCCATCAGCATTGCGGGTGCGCACGTGCGCGACGCGGGCTGCAACGCGGTCGAGGAGATGGCGTTCACGCTCGCCAACGGCCTTGCCTATGTCGACGAGCTGCTCACGCGCGGCGCCGATCTGAATGGCTTCGCGGGGCGGCTGAGTTTCTTTTTCTATGTGCACACCGATTTCTTCGAGGAGGTGTGCAAGTTCCGCGCGGGCCGGCGCATCTGGGCGCGGATGATGAAGGAAAAGTACGGCGCTACCGATCCGAAAAGCTGCCTGTTTCGCTTCGGCGTGGTATGCGGCGGGGCGTCGCTCACCGCTTCGCAGCCCTACAACAACATCGTGAGGGTCGCGATCGAAACGATGGCGGCGGTGATGGGCGGCGCGCAATCAATCTTCACCGCGGCGTACGACGAGGCATTTCAGATCCCGACCGAGGAGAGCGCAGAGATCGCGTTGCGCACACAGCAGGTCATCGCGCATGAGAGCGGAATCGCGCAGACCGTCGACGCGCTCGGCGGCAGTCACTACGTTGAATATCTCACCGACAAGATGGAAGAAGAAATCCTGCGCGTGATGCGTGAGGTCGAGGACTACGGCGGCGTTATCAAGGCGATCGAGCAAGGCTACATCCAGCGCCGCATCGCGGAGCGCGCGCGCCAGCGCAAGGAACTGCTCGACTTGGGCGAGCGCGTCGTGGTGGGTGTCAATCGCTATCAGCATGAAAGTCAGAACGGTGACGCTCAGGACGGGGGAGTGCGCGAACTGTTCCGGATGGATCCCAAAACCGCGCAGAACATCGTCGCGAAGTTCAACCAGGTCCGCGATAGCCGCGACAATGGCGCTGTCGAGCGCAACCTCGCGCGGCTAAGTGACGCGGCGACCAATGATCGCGAAAACCTGATGCCGTACATCGTCGATTGCTGTCATTCATATGCGACCGTCGGAGAGATGGTAGCGACGTTGAAGAAGCATTGGGGAGAATTTCAGGAGCCGACCGGGCTGTAGGCGCCAGAGTATTCAAGAGTATTCAGATGAGCCTTCATCATAAAAGAATTCTGGTGGCGAAGCCGGGGCTGGACGGTCACGACGCCGGCGCGAAGATCATCGTGCTGACGCTGCGCAACGCCGGCGCCGAGGTGATTTATACCGGCCTGCGCAAGACACCGGAATACATCGCGCGCGTCGCCATCGATGAGGACGTCGATGCGATCGGGCTCAGCCTGCTTTCCGGCGCGCACATGGAGCTGGTGACGGAAACCATCGAGTGGCTGAAGAAGCTCGACGGCGAGCAGATCAAGATTTTCGTCGGCGGAACGATTCCGAAAGACGATCGTCAGGCGCTGCTCGACATGGGCGTGGTCGGAGTTTTCACCGCCGAAATGAAACTGGCCGAGGTGCTGGCCACCATCGACGCCGCGCTGTCCCGCTAGCCGCGAACATCACGCGACGATCCGCGGAACGAGCTCCTCGAGGATGTCGGCGACATCGGTCGGGCTGTCGATGCGATATTGTGCGAAGCTAGGCCGTTGCGCTCCTACCAGCACGCCGATCCCGCTATGCGGGATGAGAGCGCGGAACGCATCCTCATCGGTTAGATCATCGCCGAAGTAGATCGTCTGTGGACCGGGGACACCGGCGTCGCGCATGAAAAATTCTATCGCCTCGCCTTTGCCACCGATGCCGCGCGGAATCGCCTCATGAATCATCTTTCCATAGAGCAGTTGCAGTGTCGGCCGCTGAGCAACGAAATCGTCGAAAGCGGCGAGCGCCTCGCGAGCATCCTCAGGCCGCGCATTGCGGTAATTGAGCGTGAGGGCGACGCCCTTGTCCTCGACGATGAAGCCGCGATCGCCGGAAACGTTTTGCCTGACGAATTCGCGCAGCGCCTCGATTTCTTTCGCGCATCGATCGACGCCCGGCGCGAATCGCCTCTCACCATCGCGCCCGATGAACTCCAATCCGTGCGTGCCCGCGAACAGAATGCCGTCGCGCAGGCCGAGCAGCCTGAGCAAGGTGTCGAGGTCGCGTCCGCTGATGACCGCGACGGTGAGTTTTTCCCGATGGCGAGCTAATTGAGCGATCGCATTCTTCGCGCGCGGAAGCGGCACTGCCTTCCAGGGATCGTTGGTGAGCTCCGAGACGGTGCCGTCAAAATCGAGGCATAGCAGTAGATGGCCTCGCGCGAGTTGGCCGGCTATCAATCCGGGCGGCAGTGGACGGGGAATTTGATCGGGTTCAGGCTTGCGCGATGCTTCGCGGCTCAAGGGCGGTCTCCGTGGTGAGCGCGCTCAGGAAATTCGCGGACCATCGCTCGAGGTTGTTGTTGCGAATTTTTTCCCGTAGCGCACGCATCCGTTGGGCGCGCGCCTCGGGGCGCATCTCGAGCGCTTCGCGCAGGCGATCGGCGATCGCGTCGGTGTTGTAAGGATTCACCAGCAACGCATCGGTCATTTCTTCCGCCGCGCCCGCGAACTCGCTCAGAATCAACACCGCGTCGTCGGCCGGATGCGAGGCGACGAATTCCTTGGCGACCAGATTCATCCCGTCGCGCAGCGGCGTCAGCAGTGCGACGTCGGCCGCCTGATAGTAGGACACCAGATCCTCCGCACCGAACTGAGTATAGAGGTAGCGAATCGGCACCCATCCGTCGGAAGAAAAACGTCCGACCACGCGCCCGACCGCCTCGTCGAGCTGGCGCTTTAGCGACGCATATTCGGCGACTTTGGTGCGCGAGGGAACCGCGATCAGCACCAGCGTTACGCGCCGATGATAGTGCGGATAACGCTCGAGGAAGCGCTCGAAACCGAGCAGCCGCTCCAGGATGCCTTTGGTGTAGTCGAGGCGATCGACACCCAGCACTACCACTTCGCTGCGCAATCCGCGCCGGATCCGCGCGCTCTTTTGTTGGGTGCGAGAGCTGGCGGCGAGGTCTTCGAAATAGTCGACCGGAATTCCGAGCGGGAAAGTTGCAACGCGTGAGGTGCGTCCTTCGAAGTGGACTTCGCCACGCTCCACATCGACCTGCGCTCCCAACACACGGTGACAAGAGTTGAGAAAATGAGTGACATACGAATCGCAGTGGAAACCGATCAAATCGCTGCCGAGCATGCCCATCAGCAATTCACGCCGCCATGGAAAGACCCGATAGAGCTCGACCGGAGGAAAGGGGACATGCCAGAAAATTCCGATCGCAAGATCTTTGCGCCGCGTGCGGATGATTCGCGGCGTTATTGCGAGATGAAAATCCTGGATCCATAGCGCATCGCCATGACCCGCCTGCTCGACCGCGGCCGCGGCAAACATTTCGTTGACCGCGCGATATTGCCGCCACTGAACCGCATTGAAGTGGCAATTCGAGATCATGAAATGCATCAGCGGCCACAGCGCGCGATTGCACAGGCCATAGTAGTACTGCGAGACGTCGCGGTCGCTCAGTTCAACGAACGACAGATCGAAGCGCGGATGCTCGGCCGGAAGCGAAAGGCGCGGCGGGGTCTTCTGCCCGCCGTTCCACGCGATCCAAAGTCCGCCGTGGCGTTCCAGCAGGCGCAGGAAGGTGGTTCCGACGCCGCCGACCGTCGGCTCGATGCGCTCATCGTGGCCCTCGCGCACGATCTTTATCGGCGCGCGATTGGACATGACGACTAGTTTGCGGCCCCTGAGCACGTTGCCGATCTGCTTGCTAGCGAAGCTGGTAGGAATTGCTATGTGCTCGGCAGTAGCCATCAGGATTCACAGGAATGCGCAAAGAATAAATTCGCGCCGCTACATGTGATTATCTATCTTTATCCTGCGACGACGGCTCCGGCAACCAACCATTCCAGCTATCGATTTAAGGAGTATGCGAGAGCACAAATTTGCCGATTTTATCGATGGCTTGTTGCCCCTCCGGAAGAATCTTCGCGAACGCATGCCATACGTGAATCATGTCGTCCCATACCTCGAGATCGACGTTCACCCCGTCCTTCTTCGCACGCGCAGCAACTCGATTCGAATCGTCGAGGAGGGTTTCAGCATCGCCCACCTGAATCAGTAGCGGCGGCAGACCGCGATAGTCAGCATGAATCGGTGACGCGAGCGGATGTTTGGGGTCCTGTGTGCCGATGTAATGTTTCGCCATCGGGCCGAGGTTGGCGCCCCCGACCATCGGATCGCGATGCGCGCGCGTCTTGTGCGAATCGCCGGTACCTTCCAGGTCAGCCCACGGCGAGATGGCCACGCCGGCCGCTGCCATGGGCAATTTCGCATCGCGAATCGCGAGCAGCGTGGCAAGCGTCAATCCACCACCGGCGGAGTCTCCCGCGATTGCGATCTTGCCGGGCTTGTAGCCTTGCGCGAGCAGCCATTTGTAGGCGGCCACCGAGTCATCGACCGCGGCCGGGAACTGATGCTCCGGGGCGAGCCGATACTCGATCGCGAGCGCGCGCGCTTTGGCCGCTCGCGCGATCCTTGCGACGGTCGCGCGATGAGTCGCGATCGAGCCCATCACATAGCCACCGCCGTGAAGGTAGAGGATCGCGCGATCGGAGGCCGCTTCGGGCGGGACGATCCATTCGGCCGCGACGTTGCCGATGCGCACGCCTTCACAGGTAACGTCGCGGGCGACGCGTTCGCTGGTACGCTCCATCCCGGCACGCATCTGCGCGACCGTCGCATTGGGATTTCGTGGTTGAGACTTGAGAAGTTCGAGAACCTTGTTGAGTTCGGCACTGGCCATGATGTCCCTCGCACGAAAAGCGTCGCGTTGCGACGCGGTCTATTGGCGATGCGGCAGGATGAGTACTTCCGATCGCTGAGTTTCGGGGTCCAGCCTTACCAGATAGAGCGGAAAGTTGGTTTCTGCAATACCGACGTTAGTGCGACCGTCGCAGCCACAGCGCGCGACGGTCGCATCGTTGATGGTCGACAACCGATCGAGCTTGAGCGAGGCCAGTTGCAGCGCCTGCCTTTTTACCGCGAGGTTTAATTCTTTGTCCTTGATCGCGACCGAGGAAAATAGCGAGGTTCCCTCAACGCTGCCCTGTTTCGCGACCCATAGGACGAACTGATCCTTGCTCATTTTGCTCATCGCCGGATACTGCTTGCGAATCGTGGCGATGGCTGCGGCGACTTCCTTCTTGTGCCGCGCCGCGCCCCGCCGGTCGTGTCGATTCACCAGATTCCACATCTGACGCGACCACTTTGTTACCACCGTCGGGTCCGCGCCCGGAGTGCTTAGGTAGACTTGGGCGGCCTGTTCCGCGCCACCGAGGTCGCCCTTCGCGAGCGACGTATTGACCCGTTCATATGATGATTGGCGAACATGGTCGTTAATCTTGTCGACGATTTGGGCGCTTTGGCTGCCCGGTTCCTTCGAGGCATCGGCGCAAACGCGACGTTGCTCACTGCTCGAGTATGTGGGTTCGCCGAGCATGAACTCGGAAACGCAGATGTCGTCTTTGACCTCGCGCCGCTCCCTATCACTCAGATTGGCGAGGGGAATTGCGAGCAGCTCCTGGTGGGCTGCCGCATACTGGCCAGCGGTCATTTTTTGGCGCGCGGAGGACAAGGCACTGGGCACGCATCCGGCAGCGAAGGCGACCAACGCCACCATGGCGGATATCGCGAATGCGCGCGGAACTGTTCTCCTCGCACCGGAGACCGGCCGGCAGCGCATCCGTATGAGGCTTATTCTGCCCATCGATGGGAAAGTCTGACGCCCATAGCTGACATTGGCAAGCGTCCTCGCGCGCGATGTCTCAGTTCGCGATGCCCCAAGACGATACAAGCATCGAGGAGTGAAGCTATCGCGGAGGCTCCGAACTGAGAATCACTAAGGGAGCATTTGGGTTTCGACGACAGAGCATTAGGCGGCTCGCTAGCTGTGGGGAAGCTAGCGAAGTCATCGCCAATCATAAGCAATGCTCTTTTTGATAGGCGACTCCGACTGGCAGCGCCGTATCGTCAAGCGAAAAACCGATAAATCCGGTGGCACGCGATCTGCACCTCTCGTTGCTGCGGATATCCGGTCACATTCAGTCATAAAGAATAAACGCGCTGATGATCCCAATCCTGGGAGAAGGCATTAAGGAGATACTAATGAGCTATCTAATCGGAATCTATTCACGGCTCGTCGAACAGAAGCGCAATCAACGCGGTCAGACCATGACCGAGTATGTGCTGATCGTGGCCGCCATCGCGGTAGCCGGTTACATCGCGTATCAGGGCCTCGAAACCGGCATCAACGGCATCATAGTCAAGGTCACCGCGTCGCTGAACGCCGCCTAAGTTCGTCACCAATCGAAGATCGTGCGTCGCTCGTCGTATCGATGATCGCGTGAGCGATGCACGGATGAAACGGAGCCATATGAGTTTGCGCGAGAGGCATTTTTAAAGAGGAAAATGAGAAGACCGACAATTTTCCTGATATTGGCGATGGTTGCCGCGGTCCTCGCAGCCATCGTGGTGTTTTCCGCGCTAAAAAACCGCGAAGCGCAGGTTCAAGTAGCGCTCGCGCAGACCGAGGACATCGTGGTCGCCGCACGTGATGTGCGACTCGGCGAGAAGCTCAGCGCACCTGACCTGAAGTTAGTCAGATGGTCGCGGCAAAGCGTGCCGGAAGGCGCCTTCACCGACCCGGCGATGCTCGGCAACAGTTATGTGAGGACTGAACTAGTCGCGGGCCAGCCGCTGGTCCAGCGCAATATCATTACCGCCGACAACGTTCCCGGCGTGATGCCGATGATCATTCCGGCCGGGATGCGCGCAATGTCAGTCGCCGTCGACGAGGTCGGCGACATTTCGGGCTTCGTGAAACCTCGAACCCACGTCGACGTGCTGGTCTCGGTGGTTGCGACCGGTCCCGATAACAATAGGCCGTACGCCAAGATCGTGCTGCAGAACATCGAGGTGATTGCCGTCGCGCAACAGATCGACAAGGGCAAGGACGAACCCGAAGTAGTCAAGGTGGTTACGCTGCTGGTCACTCCGCATGATGCGGAGAAACTCGGTCTCGCCAGCCGCGACGGGAACGTGCGGCTTGCGATGCGCAACTACAACGACGACAAGGTGGTTGCGACCGCCGGCAGCGACTTCGCTGATCTGCTGGGACCCAACAGCATCGCGTTCGCGATCAATACGCAGCCTCCCTCCATGGTGACGACGCCGCGCGGCATTGCCGGCATGGTCGGCACTTCCGGGCGTCGTCCCTACTCGGTGGAGATCCTTCGCGATGGAAAAAACGAGGAAACAGTTTCCTTCATTTCTGGTAGCGCCATTAGTTCACGCGCGATCCCTCCGCCGATAGCTGCAGCGCAAACTCCGGTGCTGCTCCCGCCGCCCGATCCTTCCAGCACTGCGGGGACCGGCGCTGCGGGAAGCTCCACCTCACAAGGCGCGCCAGCGGCCTCGTATGTGCCGATGCCGAAAACTTTGGACGTACCGTAAGCGATTGGTCGCGAATGGGAAAATGCAGAGCACGATGAAACACAAAAGCCTAGCCAAAAGCCTACACAAAAGCCTACAGACGATTGCTGTTGCAGCGGGATTTATCTTTGCTGCGCTTGTCCTCGCGCCGGCGCGGCCGCTCTATGCCGGGACTGCGGTTGCGTCGCAGACGATCGATCTGGACGCCGGCCAGTCCTACATCATCGAGCATTTGAAAAAAGATTCGAAGCCCGTGATTCGGGTGATTAAAAATTCCAATGCACTGGTCATTCACGGCGAAACGCCCGGTCAGTTGGTGCTGCTCGGCGCGGAACGCGGGCAATGGGAAGTCAAGGTAACGCGCGAGGATGGCACTCAGGTCGCCTATCGCATCAACATCGCGGCGATTGCCGACCGCACCGCTCCACTCGATGCGGCCACCGGTCCGGTCGCCGCGGCGGATGCCACTCTCCCTAAAACTGAGGCACCCCCCAACTTCGACATCGGACATGCGGACACTATGCCTCCCACCCATGTCGTCGATGCGTTCAGCGCAGACGTCGCGCCGAAGGAAGAACTATCCGCGAATGACCTTCAGCCTACTGTGCCTCTGCCGACCAATAGCCAGCGCGCTTCGGCCGAGGGGGCTTCTGCGGGGTCCTATCGAAGCGATCCACTGGTGGGCAGCGACCGCGAGCGGCCGGTATCGACCGCACGCCACTATTTGCCCGCCGACGTGATCTCGGTGATGAGCGGTACTTCGGAGATCATCGATTTTCCGTATCGGATGAAGCGGATCTCGATTGCTGACAGCACCATCGCGGACATCCAGGTCACGAGTCCATACCAGTTGAATCTGATTGGCCACCAACCCGGCTTCACGACTTTGACGGTGTGGGACGATAAGGGCCACTACGAGGAACGCCAGGTTCGGATCGATACCGGCGGCAAGCAGCAGGTGATGCTGAATGCGATCGTGGCCGAACTAGACAGGACCAAGATCGAGACTCAGGGAATCGACTTTTCCATCGCGCTGGCGAAGTCGGGGATTTCGCTCACCAGCTTGCCGGGTTCAGTAGCGTCACCCTATGGACCGACGTCGCAGCTTTCCGGCTCATCCGGTGGCGTGCCCGGAGTTCCTCCTGCCGGAGGTCAACTGCTCCCGCTGCTGCTTTCCAGCGTTATGACCTACGGATTGTCCACCACGAGTTCCAGCTATTCGACTCAGTCGCTATTTCAATTTCTCGAGTCGCACAACCTGGGCCGCATCCTGGCGCAACCTCATTTGCTCGCGAACTCGGGGCAGAGCGCGTCATTTTTGTCCGGCGGCGAAATTCCGATTGTGCTCGCGCAAGCGCTCAATACCTCAATCGTGTTCAAGCAGTTCGGCACCCAGATCAATTGCCGCCCGACCGTGATCGGCCGCGACCAAATCGAGCTCCTGGTAAAGACCGAAGTTTCCGAGCCCGACTACGCGCATGGCGTAGCGCTGTTCGGCTTCACGGTGCCCGCCTTCGTGACTCGCAGAGCCGATACGATGGTGCGCCTCAAGGATGGCCAGACCCTGATCATCGCAGGTTTGATTCTGCGCAACCGCGACGAGGTGGTGAGCAAGGTTCCCTATCTTGGCGATCTTCCCTACGCCGGCGCGCTATTCCGCAACACCAGCTGGCAGGATGCGGAAACCGACCTGGTGATGTCGGTACAGCCACAAATAGTCGGTCCGCTGCCGCCCAATGCTCAGGTGTTTGAGCCCTCCGAGCGCCCACCGCAGACCGCGGACGAAATTCGCACCCAGCGGCTGTCTACACCGGATGCGGCGCGTCCGAGGTTCTAACTTTCGAAGGAGTATTCGTGTCAGCAATCGATTGGAATAACGCGAAGAAGGCAGCGCTGCGGATAGATTTGGTGGGTCATGCGCCTGAGCTTCGCGACGCCGTCAAGGAGACGCTTGCGCGTGTCACCGAACCGCCAATAGAGCTGATCGAATCCGATCTGGAAGGCGGCAGCAATCCCGACTCCTCCAGCAACGGCCCGATCGACGTTTCGATGGTGCTGTTCAACGGAGACGAGGATAAGTCGCTCGCCTACTTGCAGAGCCGCGCATCGCAAACTCCACGTCCGGCGTTGTTCGGACTTTTGAAGGAGCGCTCGCCCGGCTTAATGAAACGCGTGATTCGCGCCGGCGCCGACGAGCTCCTTTTTCTCCCGCTGGACCCCGGCGACCTCACCCGCGCGCTCCTGAAAGTCAGCGAAAGCCGCATCCGCCTGGCGCGTCATGATGGCGGCACGGTGATTTCGCTAACCAGTCTCGTTGGAGGAGTGGGAGTCAGCTCAATAGCGGCGAACCTTGCGCTGGCGCTGCGTTACCAACTCGATAAACGCGTCGCGTTACTCGACCTCGATTTGCAAAACGGAGCGCTGGCGGTGCTGCTCAACCTCGAGCCCGAATTCACCATCATGCCGCTGTGCAGGCTGGAGAAGAAACTGGACTCGATTCAGTTGGAGGCGGCGCTCACCAAGCATTCCTCGGGGCTGTATTTGCTCGCGGCGCCCAAGCGGATCGAAGAAGGCGAGCTGGTTTCCGATAATACGGTCGGCGCAGTAATCGATTTCATGCGCGTCATGTTCGATTTCGTGATCGTCGATTGCGGACATCATGTTGATGAAAAATCGGTCGCGGCCTGGGAGCGTTCCAACAGTCTCATCTATGTGCTGAATCAATCCGTCACTTCGGTGCGCTCGGCGTGGCGCTTCATCGACCTGTTCGAGCGCCTGAGCCTGGCAGTGGAGCCGCATTACGCGCTCAATCGTTTTCAACCCAACCACAGCATTACGCAGAAGCAACTGGAAAGCACGCTCGGGCGGCCGATGTACTTGAATATCCCGCGCGACGACAAATCGATGGAGCTCGCGGAGCTTCGGGGCAAGGATTTGTGGCAGGTCGCCGCTGCTTCTCCGCTAGTGAAATGTTTCGAGGCGTTCGCCTGTCGAATCGCCAACGTCGAAGGCGTCAAGGAACGCGAAAAGCCGCTCATGTCGCGGCTGTTCTCGGCCCTCGGCGCGCATTCGTGAGGAAGTTAATACACGATGGGACTTGCTAATCGGCTGGGACACAAAAAAACCGACGGCGCGCGCCATGATTCCGATGCCGACGCGCCGGGTTCATTCATCGCCAACACCGCCAAACGCAAACCGGACTTGCTTTCCGAGGGAGCACGCCGGCTCAAGATCAAGGTTCACAATCGGCTCTTCGAGACGATCGATATCTCGAAGCTGGAGTCGCTCGACCCCTCACTGGTTTCCTCCAAGGTCATCGCGGCGATCACCGATATTCTCAGCGAAGACGGACGGCTGCTAACCGACGTCGATCGCGACCGCCTGGTGCAGGAGATCAAGAACGAGCTGCTCGGTCTCGGACCGCTGGAACCGCTCCTGCGCGACGACGCCGTGACCGACATCATGGTCAATGGCGCGCATCAGGTTTACGTCGAGAAAGGCGGCAAGCTCTTTCTCACCGACGTGCAGTTCTATGACGATCAGCACGTGATGCTGATCATCGATCGCATCGTGTCGCGAGTGGGACGGCGAGTCGATGAGTCGTCGCCCAAGGTCGACGCGCGTCTGCCGGACGGTTCGCGCATCAATGCCATTATACCGCCGCTGGCGATCGATGGACCCTCGTTATCGATCCGGCGCTTCGGAAAAAAGCGCTACGACATCGGAAGCCTGGTCGAAAAGGGCACCGTGACATGGGAGATGGTCGAGTTTCTGATGGCAGTGGTGCGCGCCCGCCTCAACATCCTGGTCTGCGGCGGCACCGGGTCGGGAAAGACCACCATGCTCAATTGTCTGTCGGCGTTCGTTCCCGAGAATGAGCGCATCGTGACCATCGAGGATTCCGCAGAATTGGCTTTGCAGCAACCGCACGTAGTCAGGCTGGAGACGCGGCCCGCGAATATGGAAGGAAAGGGCGAAGTCAGCCAGCGCGACTTGCTCAAGAATGCGCTGCGAATGCGTCCCGATCGCATCGTGGTCGGCGAGTGCCGCGGCGCCGAGGTATTCGACATGCTGCAGGCGATGAGCACCGGCCATGACGGTTCAATTGCCACTATCCATGCCAACAGCGCGCGCGAATGCCTGGGACGCCTTGAAATGATGATGTTGCTCTCGGGATTTCCGATTCCTCAGCGCGCGATGCGCCAGCAGGTCGCCGCTGCGATCAACATGATCGTTCACGTTTCCCGCCTCTCCGACGGCTCGCGCAAGCTGATGAAGATTTCCGAAATCTCGGGCATGGAAGGCGACATGATCATGATGCAGGATCTCTACGAATTTAACCGCACCGATACCGGGTCCGATGGATCCATAATCGGCAACTATCGGCCGACCGGGATTCGTTCGACGTACGCGCGCCGTCTCGAGATCGCGGGATACAAGCCCGATACGCGGCTTATCCGCACCGCCGAAGCCTAAGCGCAATGGTACTCCTTGGAATATTGCTTTTCGTGATGGTGTTCGGAGTGGTCGGCTACTTTGGCTTGCGGCATTCGCGTCCCGCGCTCGAGTCGCGTCAGCTCGAGAGTCGGCTGAGCCGGCCGGAAGTCGTGGGCGAGGAGATTCTTCGCGATCGGCTCAAGAAAGAGCGTGGCCTCGGTTCGGGGCTCGGATGGTTTTACGATCTCGGCGTGATGCAAAAGCTGGAGCAGAGTCTCTGGCAGGCAGGCATCTATCGCCGGGTCAGCGATATACTGTTGGTGATGCTGCTGATGTTTGGCGCAGGCGCCGTGATTGGCGCGGCGCTGTGGCAGTCTCCGTTGTTCGCGATCATGCTTGGCTGCTTAGTAGGGATCTTGCCGTTGGGATACATCAGGATCAAACGGGCCCGCCGGCTCAAGCGTTTCATTCAGCAGCTTCCCTTCGCCCTCGACCTGATGAAATCCTCGCTCGAGGCGGGGCATTCGCTGCTTCGCGGATTGCAAGTTGTGGTCGGTGAATTTGAAGATCCGATCGCGACTGAATTCCGCTCCGTCATAGAGCAGACCCGGCTCGGCCTGCCGCTGCCGCGCGCGATGGAGGAGATGCTCAAGCGCGTGCCCGACGATGATTTGCGGCTGCTAATCGTTGCGGTCCGAGTCCAGGCGGAAGTCGGCAGCAGTCTCGCCGTAATCATCGAGCGGCTGGCCGAGATCGTTCGCCTCCGCCATCGTATCAGCTCGCAAATCAAGGCCCTCACCGCGCAGGCACGGATGAGCGGATGGGTGGTCGCCGCGCTTCCGGTGATCCTACTGGCCGCCTTTAGCGTCATTCAGCCGTCGTACACCCATACTCTATTTTATGAACCCAACGGGCAGCGGCTGCTCAAGATTGCCACGACGCTCGATGTGCTCGCGTTCCTGTCGATCCGCAAATTGCTCAAGGTGAAGTACTGATATGTCGCCGCTGATGTCCGGGATTGTGATTTTCGTGTTGCTGGCCGTCGCCGCCGTGTGTATATCCGGCGCGATGTCCGAGCGCTCCAGCGCGCTTGACGAGCGGCTCTCCGAAATGGGCGCCAAGATGCGAGTTTCGTACGGCACCTTGGATGAGCATGAGATCGAGAGTGCGAGCATGGCGCATGCGCTGTTCAAGTGGGCGCTGCGGAGGGTTCCACCACCCAAGCTCGACGCTCCCGACGTTGCCAAGGTTGCGAAGGTAATGATGCGAGCCGGTTATCCCGGCGCTCGCGCGATGCACGTCTTTCAACTGGTGCGAATTACTTCGTCAATCGGCATGACCTGCGCGGCGCTCGGGCTCAGTGGATTACTAGGGTGGTCCGGTATACGCACTATCATGGCGATGGTTATGGGTGCCGGGGTGGGCTCATGGTTGCCACTGCAAGTGATGATGCATTCGGCGAAAAAACGCCGCTCCGAAATCGCCGGTCAGCTTTCCAACGTCCTCGATCTGCTGGTGGTGTGCGTTGAGGCCGGCCTCGGCATCACCGAAGCAATCAAGATGGTGGGCTCCGAATCAGACCGCCAGGGCCAGCTTATTGGGCGCGAACTCGCGATGGTTTCCTCGGAACTGAATTCCGGCACCGGTCTGGGCGTGGCGCTGCGCGCGCTTGCGGAGCGGACCAATATCGAAGACATCAAGCCGCTGGCGGCTACCATGATTCAGAGCGAGCAGCTCGGCTCGCGGATGGGCCCGGCGCTGCGCGCGCTCTCCGACAGCCTGCGCAACTCCCGCAAGATGCGGGCTGAAGAGAACGCGCAGAAAACCACCGTGAAGATTTTATTTCCGCTGGTATTTTTTATCTTGCCCGCAATGATGATTGTGATCGTCGGCCCGGCGATGATGGAAATCGTCCGCGCGATGACGCAGGGGGCGCGTTAGGACGCGAGGGGCCACTTGACGTTACTCGCTCGCGGACATAACTGGATTAGTGATGGATGCGACGACCCAAAAACTTCGGGCGGTCGAGTTGTGGCGCGAAGGCTACCTGCATCATACGCGCGCGTTCGCGCTGGCAGGCGATGAATGCGATCGCGAAGCGGTCGATGAGCTCAAGGCCGCGGTCAGCTGCTATTCCCAATCGATCGAGACCTTTCCCACCGCCGAGGCCTACACCTTTCGCGGATGGGCCTATCAATCATTCGGGCGCACTGACGACGCGATCGAGGAATGCAAGCGCGCCATCGAGGTGGATCCCGATTTCGGCAACCCCTACAACGACATCGGCGCGTATCTCTTCGCCAAAGGGAAACTCGATGAGGCGATCGAGTGGTTCGAAAAAGCCAAGACCGCACCCAAGTATGAACCGCGCCACTTTCCCTTCATGAATCTCGGCCGCCTGTACATACAGAAGGGAATGGTGATGAAGGCCATCTCGGAATTCGAACAGGCGCTCAGATTCGCGCAGCGCGAGGGCGGCGACGAAAGCGCGGCGAAGTCGATCGGCAAGCAGTTGAGCAGCCTGCGCGCGATGCTCAACTAGTTGGCCCGGCCGGGGGGATCGTCCATGCTGAAAGTCGGCGATACGGCTCCCGATTTCACCGCCCCGTCGCATCAGGGCGCCGCGATATCGCTCTCCAGCCTGCGCGGAAAAAAAGTCCTCCTGTGGTTTTATCCCGAGGCTGACACGCCCGGATGCTCGCTCGAGGGTCGCGGCTTTCGCGACCATCAGGAGTATTACGACGACAACGGCATCCGGATTGTGGGCGTCAGCTTCGATCCCGTCGATCGCATCGAGGCATTCGCTCTCAAATACCATTTCAAGTTCCTGCTGCTATCCGACCTGGATCGCAAAATCGCCCTCGCTTACGGCGCTTGCTCCGATGCGAAGGCCCAGTACGCCGAGCGGATAAGTTTCCTCATCGATGAGCAGGGCAAAATCGCGCGCGTCTATGACCGCGTCGATCCGCGCGACCATCCGGCCCGCGTGCTGGCCGAGATTCTGGACGCGTGAAAATCGAAACGATCCTGTTTGACCTCGATGAGACATTAATCGAGGAAGAAGCCTCCAACGACGCCTCCGCGCTCGCGGCGTGTGCCATCGCGCAGCGACGCCATGGGGTCGACGTCAACCTCATGCTCAAAGCGCTGCGCGCGCGCTCGCTCGAGTTGTGGCGCGCCGGCCCGGCGCTTCAATACTGCCGTGATATCGGAATCAGCTCGCGCGAGGGGCTGTGGGGCGCCTTCACCGGCGACGAACCCAGTCTCGGGATTTTGCGCGAATGGATTCCCAGTTATCGCGATGACGCGTGGACGCGCGCGCTGAGCGATGTCGGCGTCGAGGATCCCGCGATGGCGCGCGAGCTGGGCGACTTCTTTCACGCCGATCGCAGGCAGCGTCATGTGGTGTTTCCCGAATCCCGCCGGATCCTTGAACTGTTCCGCTCACGCGTGAGGCTCGGCATGATCACCAATGGTGCGTCCGACATTCAGCGCGCAAAAATCGACGGCTCGGGCCTGGCCGAATACTTCGATGCGATCCTGGTTTCGGGTGAGGAGGGATTCGGCAAGCCGAAGCCAGAAATCTTTCGCCTCGCGATCGATCGCCTCGGCGTCGATGAGGCCACCACCGTCATGATCGGTGACAGTCTCGCGCGTGACGTCGCGGGTGCGGCCGGCGTTGGCATCAAGAGCGTGTGGGTGAACAGGACGGGTCTCAAAGGCACCGACAGATTTCCGCTCCCTGACGCCGAGCTACGCGACCTGGCCAGCCTCCCGGAACTGCTGGAAACGATTTTGTGACCAGACGCTGCTTCATTGTGAGACGATGCTCTCCGTCACCGAGATGACTAATTGACGATAGATGGCTCACAAAGAGTCATGTACCTCATGATGCGGGCCCGTACGTCTCGATACATGACCGGAACACGAAGGATTTGTTGTTTCGCCCAATGATGCGCTGAGCGGCTCGGCATTTGCTGTGTGTATCAACGGGGGGAATCGTGATGCGCCAAGCGCGATCCGACGACTGTGTTTCCCTACCACATGGAGATTCACAGTGGATTACCGGGCAAATCGTGAACTAACGACCTCAAGCGTAGCCGAACAGATTGGTGAATGGTTCGCCATCGAGAGGCTATCCGAAGGCGCCGAGCAGATCGGCGGAATGGTGGTGCGGTCGGAACAGATGCGTACCATCGTGAAGGCGCTCAAGCGCCTGGGACCTCATTCGCAAACTGTCTTGATCGACGGGGAATCGGGCACCGGCAAGGAATTGATCGCATGGGCGTTGCACAGCTTCGGAATCGAGCCCGATCGCCCATTCGTAACTTTCAACTGTTCCAACCTGGTTGACAGCCTCGCAGAGGCGCAGCTTTTCGGCCACGTTAAAGGCGCTTTTACCGACGCACGCGAGGATTCGCTGGGTTATTTCCGTTCTGCCAATGGCGGCACGCTGTTTCTCGATGAAATCGGCGAACTCCCGCTGAACCTGCAGCCCAAGCTTCTGCGCGCGGTCGAGAATCAGGAAATCCAGCCGGTCGGTTCCACCAAAGTTCACAAGGTTACTATTCGATTGGTGGCTGCTACCAATCGCGATCTGCGTGCGATGATGAAGGCGGGCCAGTTTCGCGAGGATCTCTTTTACCGCCTTAGCTCCGCCGCCTTACGCATCCCGCCCTTGCGCGAGCGTGCGGTGGCGATCCCATGCTTCATCGCGCATTTCATCACGCGCTACGATCTGCTGTTCGGCAAAAAAATTCATCTCATTTCGCGCGCGGCGCTCGCGGCTCTGTGCGGCTACGCGTGGCCGGGCAATATCCGGGAACTCGCGCATGTAATCGAGACCGCGGTGTTAATGACTGATTCGGACCGCCTCACCATAAACGATCTGCCGGCGCACATCGTGAACGCGCGTCCGGGTTGTGAGCTTGCGCAGCCGCGTCCCTTCGGAGGCCCCGAGGTGGACCGGATCGTGCCGGTAGCCGCGGCAACTCATACGCTCGATTGGAATGGATCTGAGGATTCGCAGTTCCTGCTCGATAACGTGATCAAGAAAACGCTGGTTAGATCGCTGGAGCAGACCCAGGGTAATCGGCGTCGCGCGGCGAATTTGCTGGGTGTGTCACGCTCCACGCTTTACCGAATGCTCGCGCGTTATGAGCTGTGCGAGCAGGCGGCCGGCCACAACGAGGCAATCGAGCAGGCCATCGCGACGGGACCAGCGACGTTATAAGGCTAAACGCGACACAGACAACAAAATGTCGCGCAGTCATAAAGCCGTCACCCAACGGTTTACGCCCCAATCATATCTACTAGATGAATACCTTTGCCGTCCCAGAATAGGCGAGCCATTCTGGCGCATTGCTTGCTCTATGTTCCTTGCGCGGAACAAATCCTCTCAATGTAACTGGTTCTGCGACACGTTTGCTTCGAAGGGATGAAAAAGTGGAACAAGCTTTTGCAGATTCTGAGACAACTCCTGAAGGTCACTCCGAAGAATGGGTCGCGGTACAAAGACTTGCCGAACATACCGAGAATGTCGGCGATATGGTGGTGGCTTCCGAAGAATTACGCAAAGTCCTCAAAACCATCACGAGGCTCAGCCCCTATCGCCAGACCGTGCTGATTGAAGGCGAATCGGGCACCGGCAAGGACCTGATTGCTCGAGCGCTGCACAACTTCGGCGTCATGCCCAATGGGCCGTTCGTTACCTTCAACTGCTCCAATCTGGTCGCATCGCTCGCGGAAGCCCAATTGTTCGGCCACGTGAAGGGTGCCTTTACCGATGCGCGCGAGGACGCGCTCGGGTATTTTCGGTCCGCCAATGGCGGCACCTTGTTCCTCGATGAGATCGGTGAGCTTCCACTTAACCTGCAGCCCAAGCTTCTGCGCGCGGTTGAGAATCGCGAAATCCAGCCGGTTGGTTCATCGCACGTCTACAAGGTGGACCTCAGGCTGATCGCGGCGACCAATCGCGATTTGCGCGCGATGATGAAGGCGGGTCAGTTCCGTGAAGATCTCTACTATCGTCTCACCTCCGCCGCGATCGTGATTCCGCCGCTGCGCAAACGCACCGAGTCGATCCCCAGCTTCATCGCGCATTTCATCGAGCGCTACAACAAGTTGTTCGGCAAGGACATCAAATACATTTCCAAAGAGGCACTTATTGCGATGTGCCACTATCCATGGCCGGGCAACATTCGCGAGCTCGCGCACGTGATCGAAACCGCGGTGCTGATGACGGATCTCGATCGCCTCACCATTGCGGATCTGCCGTCGCAGGTTTTGCATGTCGCGGTCGATCCCAATGCTCCGCTGCCGGCACCCACGCCCTTCGGCGATCCGGAGGTCGCGCGCTTGCTCAAATCGGGCGCGCAGCCGCTCTCGAGCGAGCAGGATTGGGGGCTGCCGGAAAAGTCGCCCCTGCTGCTCGACGACGTCATCAAGAAGACGCTGGTGCGCTCGCTGCAACAGAGCGGAGGAAATCGGCGCCGCGCCGCCGACCTGCTCGGCGTTTCGCGCTCCACCTTGTATCGGATGCTGGCGCGCTACGAGCTCGACGATCCGAGCCGTCCGCGCGGCCTCATCGGCCGCAACGGGCTCGCGATTTAAGGCTTCACGATCAAGCGAGCTTCCGCGCAAAACTTCGCCCTCTGGAAAATGGCGACGCGCTCAACCACAATCTCCTCAATGAAGCGCGCGGTCACTATTTCGATGCTATCGCTCGCGGTTTCGATGCTGTCGCTCGCGTTGCCCGCCCTGGCACTCGCGGCCGACGCAAACGCGCCTGCCCAACTGCTTCAGCTTGAGCGTGAGGTCTCTCTCAAGATGGCGCATGCGCGCGATCAGGGATTTACCGAGGCTTCGAAGCTGAAGGCGCTCGCCGATGCGCAGGCGGTCGACGCCGAAGCCGAGAAGGCGCTTAAGGATGGCGAATACGAGCGGGCCGAGAACGACTTCCTCCAAACCAAGGCGTTGTTGCACAATTTGGGCATCTGACGGACACTCACTGGGAGCATCGCGAGCAGTGGTCCGGAGGCTTTGCGAAGGACGTCGGGCGGCACGATGCCGAACGTTGAAAGTTCAGAAACAAACCCACGTCGAGCATCGCGACCGGTGGTCCTGAGGCTCTGCGAAGGACCTCAGCAGGCACGATGCCGAAATGTCGAAAGTGCAAAAACAAACCCACTTCTCGGCATCGCCGAGAAGTGGTCTTGACTCCGCGAAGGACCTCGAATGGCAAAGCGCCGAATATTGAAAGTACAAGAACAAAGCCAAATAGTGCTTATGTTTATTGAGTTGGTCAAGAACGGATAATAACCGACAAAGCGTCGATAATGACTAACCCCGACCAAATCTGGGCGGAAGCCCTCCGCGTCCTCGAACGCGGCAAGCCCTTCGTCCTAGCCACCGTGGTCAATGTTCGAGGCTCCACGCCCCGCGAAGTCGGCGCCAAGATGATCGTCCGCGACGACGGCCAGTTCGGCACCATCGGCGGCGGGTGCGGCGAGGCCGAAGTCTTCCGCAAAGCTAGAGTATTACTTGAAGATGGCTCCGGCGCGCGCTTGGCCGAGGTCGACCTGACCGGCGATTTCGACCAACAGGAAATCGGTACCTGCGGCGGTATCATGGATGTGTTCATCGACCGATGGTCCCCCGATTCCGATTTGCCGCTTGCGAAGAAGCTCGCCGATGCGGCTGAGCACAGCCGCCCAGCTGCGCTGTTAACGGTGGTTGATGCTGGTTCACGAGGGAACAATATCGGCGCGCGCACCGTCGTCGATCCCGCCCAGCGCGATGCTACCGTCCTCGCGCCCGTCGGCCTCGAGGCCTTCGCGCTCGAGCAAGTGGCAGAGCGTGCCGCCGATTCGCATGCTGGTCTGGTCGAAGTCGGCGAAACCGGACTGCGCCATACCACGCGCATCGAACCCAATGGCTCACCGCGTATCTTCATCGATCCGATTGCCGGCGCGCAGCGGCTGATCATTGTCGGCGCGGGTCACATCGCCCAGCCGCTCGCCTCGATGGGTTCGATGCTTGGCTTCCACGTCACCGTTATCGACGACCGCCATCAGTTCGCCAATCGCGAGCGCTTTCCGACCGCCAATGAAATCATCGTCAAGCCATTTCGTGAGGCGATCGATGGACTCCGACTCGACAAGCATTGCTTCCTGGTCTCCGTCACCCGCGGACATGCTTACGATGAAGAAGCGGTTGCGGCCGCGCTGCGCCAGCCGTGTGGATTCGTCGGGATGATTGGCTCGCGCCGCCGCGTGAGGACCACCCTCGATCGCTTGGTCGAAGCGGGCATCCCTCGCGAGCGCATCGAGGATGTCCACGCGCCGCTCGGGCTCGATATCGGCGCCGAGACGCCCGAGGAGATCGCCGTCGCCATCATTGCGGAGATCATTCGGGAGCGCCGCACCGGCGTCCGTGACCTCGTCACGATGGGCGTGAAGTCGGGGCGCCTCAAACGCAATCCCTGACATTGCACTGTGGTTGACATCGAAGGAATCCTGCTGGCTGCCGGCGAGTCACGCCGGATGGGATATCCTAAACCATTACTTGAAGTTGGCGATGAGACTTTCGTGGCGCATTTGGCCGCCACGATGCTCCGGGTCGTGGGGCATCTGACAGTCGTCGTCGGAGCGCATGCCGACCGCGTCCGCCCAGCGATTCCCGCCGACCCGCGCACGAGCATCATAGAGAATCCTGACTGGGCTCAAGGGCAGTTGTCGTCGATAAAGGCGGCGCTTCGCGCATTGCCTCCCGATACGTCCGCCTCGCTGATTCACCTGACGGATCACCCCACGGTGAAGGCCGAAACCTTCGCCGCGGTCGTCGATGCGTATCGGCAGTCCAAAAAGCCCATCGTCATCGCGCGCTACGGCGGTCGTCGAGGGCATCCGGTGCTGTTCGACCGCTCGATGTTCGCCGAACTCCTCGCTGCTCCTGAGGACCAGGGTGCGCGGGTGGTGGTAAACGCCGACGCCTCCCGGATCGTCTATATAGATGTGGATGATCCTGGAATCCTGTTGGACCTCGACACTCCCGAGGACCTCGCGCGCGCGGGAATCGCGATGCCACCGAAGGATTGACCGTATCTCTGCGAAAAGGCAGCAAATTGCTACATTTGTCCTGTAACCGCTGGCCGGGTCGTGGCGTATTATCAAGTAGATATGCCACGACTTGCTCTCGCCAGACGAATCGGATGGAGTCCGGCCGTCAGACCCGATGAGGAACTGATCGCGGATGCCCTCGCGGGGCAGACCGAGGCATTTTCGGAGCTATCGACGCGCCATCGCCAGCGCGTCCAACGGCTCTGTCAGCGCTTTTTTTCCGATCAGGAGATCGCCCGCGACCTCGCGCAGGAAGCGTTCCTGAAAGCGTTCGCCGCGCTCGCGTCGTATCGTGCCGAGATGCCGTTCGGCGCGTGGCTGAGGGCAATCGTCGTCAATGTTTGCTATGACGAATTGCGCCGCCGCAAGCGCCGGCCCGAGGAGTTGGTCGGCGATTTCAGCGAGCCCGAGCTCGGATGGATGCAGCTCGTCAGCACCGCGACGCCCGAGGAGTTGGTGGGCGAGGCTGAGGAGCGGCGCGAATCGCACGACCTCGCGCATCGGCTGCTCGACACGTTGAAGCCCGAGGATCGGATGGTGCTGGTGTTGAAAGATAGCGAGGAATTGGGCGTCGCCGAGATTGCCGAGATGTTGGGATGGAGTGAGGCTAAAGTAAAAATCCGCGCTTTTCGCGCTCGTCAGGTTCTTCGCAAGCAAGCGGAGCGTATGATGAATGCGGGGCGCGCACGAGTGGTAAAATGAACTGTTTTGAAGCACGACAGGATTTTCGATCTTTCTGGCGCAAGGAACTCGCGCCCGAGCGGCGCGCTGCGTTCCTCGCGCATCTGAATGAATGCTCCAAATGCGACGGGGCGTTTCGCATCTTTGCGCTGACTGCGCCGGTCTTTCATTCCGAGGCCGAGCCTGCCGAGGCCGAACCTTCGAGGTCCGCCGCAACCGTGCGGCGCATGCCCGCATCGGCGCGGCGTGAGGGTCGCGCGTATCGGGAGACGTATCGCTCCTCGCCATGGCTCTCGATAGCCGCGGTAATCGCGCTGTTCATCACGGGCGCCTCGGCCGCGTATTTTTCAGTGGACACGCCGACCGAGACGCTGAGCGAGGCGATCCATCAGCCCACGCAAACTATGGAACTGGTCAGCGCGGACTTCCCGGAGGCCAACATCGATCTTGGGCAATAGCCTGAAATGGACCGGCATCGCGCTGTCGGTGGCTGCCGGCGTGCTGCTCGGATTCGCTCTCACCACCGCCGCGTATCGCCATCGACTACTAAGAGTGCCGGCCCCTCACGGCTTCATCGAACGGCTCGATCACGAACTCAAGCTTACGCCCGACCAGTTGCATCAAATCGAAACGCTGATGCGTGATAAGCACGGCAAAATGGTTCAGTTGCACCAGGATTTTAGCCGCCAGCACGATCAGCTCATCCTGCAAACCCACGATCAGATTCGTGCGCTGCTGACGCCCGAGCAGCAGCAGAAATTCGACCGCGAGTTCGCGCATCCACCCGTCGGACGTGACCGCGACCGCGGGCATCACGATCACGACGACTAGGGGTTGTGTGTCCTAAGCGAACCTCACCTGGCGCTATCGCGCCACCCTCTCCCTGTAGAAGAGGGAAAAAGGAAAGCGGACAACTCTTATGAGGCGCCCATTTGGGTGAGGATTTTGCGCGCTTCGCTCGCGTAGTTCGGATCGGCCGTCGCCTGATGCAAGTAGCGGATCGCCTGTTCGCGATCGCCCTCCTGCGCCATGATCTCGCCCATCCGCAGCGCCGCCATCGAGGAATGCGGATCGAGTTCATACGCCTTGCGATAGTAGGGCAGGGCCTCCGTGGTCTTGGGCGGCGTGAACGACATGTACGCCTCGCCGATATTGATCCATGCGCTCACAGAACTGGGCTGATATTTCACCAGCTTCTGATAGACCTTCGCGAGGTCGTCGAAATCCTGCTTCGAGTTGTAATACATCCCGAGGTAGACATACGGCTCCTCGAGTGCGGGATCGATATCGGTCGCTTGCCACAGCAGTTTGACGGCCTTTTCGCTGTCGGTCATTTTGATCGCCGCCTCGACCAGCGCATGCGCCTTGGCAGCATTGGAATCCTGCGCCCGCGCGGCAGTCGCGCCTGCCACCATCAGGATAATTACAGAAAGTAGTGCGAAGAGTTTCTTGGATAGCATTGCGTCGATGGCAGCGGAAAAGCCGCCAATCCCACTCTAGAATGCTGGCACGAATGACTAGCGCTGCAAAGTTCCCTCATTGCCGGCAGTAGAAACCGACCAAGAGATTCTCGGCGGCCGGATCAGTCCTCGTCTTCGTGGAAGCTGCCGGTAAGTTTCAGACCCTCGATCCAGGTCTCGCCGCCTTGCTTGAGAACGGTGAGCGGTTTGATGGCGCCGTACTTCTCGAGCGCGGCGGCGAATGGCTCCGAATGCGTGACCAACCAAATTTGCGATCGCTCCGAGGCATTTGCGATCAGTCGTGCGAGCGGGTCGAGCAGGTCGGGATGGAGGCTCGTCTCGGGTTCGTTGAGCGCGATGAACGAGGGCAGCCGATATGCCATCAGCGCGCCCGCGAGCGCAAGGTACGCAGCGTGCCGTCGGATGTGCATTATTGCAGCAGTCGTGGGCGCTCTAATTTTTCCGCCGTTGCAATAAAAGGTCCCTCAAACGTTAAGTGAAACCAAAAGCACAAGAATCCGACTCGTGGACCGTTGTAATCGTTGTTTGCGCTGTCGGAACCGTCATCGCTTCCTTGGTCGCTGTTCCCTCCGGAAACCCGCTGTTTTGGGCCGAGACGTTGACTATTGTCTGCATGGGAGTGGCCGCTGCATCGATCAAGTTCGGATATCCCCAACTGGGGTTGTTGGTCGGATTGGCGCTGACATTTGGTCTCCTCTTCCTGTTCGAGAAAACTCGTCAGCCAGGGATACCGCCCTGTTCCGCGCTATGTGGGTTCGCCGCAGGGGCAGCGGGTGGAGTTGGTATGGTAAAGCGGGGGGCGGCGGCCGACCAGCAGAAGGTGGGCGAGACACGGTCGGTATAATTCTTCATCGCCCGCTTCGATAGCGCGAACAAAGCTAGCGGTTAGCCCTCACTCCTCGCTATCCACGCTGCCGGATTGCACTTGACCCTCCGGCGGCGGGCAGCGTCGAGTTGCCCTCGCGGCGCGCTGGCTTTGTTCCAACGCTTTGATAAATCTTGTAGGCGCAAGGGGCAAGCATCACGGTGATGCATCAATCGCATGACTGAGCGCACATTTCTCGTCAACGGCCTGAAGCTGAACTGCGTCGACTACGGCGCCGAGGGCAAGCCGCCGCTGCTTTTCATTCATGGCGGTTCGGCCCACGGTCATTGGTGGGATTTCGTCGGACCGGATTTCACCGACCGCTTTCATGCGCTCGCGATCGACTTGCGCGGCCACGGTGACAGCGAATGGCCCGCAGAATGGGAATACGGCACGCGCCATTACATCGCGGACCTCGATGATCTCATCGACAACTGGGGCCTCGGCGCGCCGGTGTTGGTCGGGCATTCGATGGGCGGTCACAACGTGATGGTGTATGCCTCGCGGCATCCGGAAAAACTTCGCGCGATGGTGGCGATCGATTCGCCGGCCGATTATCCGGAGCGCGCGGTCGAGATGCTACGTGGATTTTCCGAGCGGCCCGGCAAGCGCTTCAAATCGCTCGCCGAGGCGATCGCGAATTTCCGGATGCTGCCGCGCGAGACGCTGGCGACCAAGGAAGTTTTGCAGCACGCCGCGCGTCACACCTTTCGCCAGACGCCGGAAGGCGAGTGGATTCATAAAATCGATCGCCGCACCACGATTCGCGAGCCCATCAATCTCGGCTCCGATTTGGAAAAAATTACCTGCCCCGCGCTCTACGTCAAAGTTCTGAAGAGTCCGTTTCCCACCGTGGAGCAAGCGCAAAAAATGGTCGCGATGATGCCGCAGGGCAAGCTCGCGGTGCTGCCCGATTCGTATCATCACGCGATGTTCGACAATCCCTCCGGGCTGGTCGCGATCCTCAAAGAATTCCTGCGCGACATATAGTAAAGCTGATGAGCGCGCCTCGCAGCCGGTTTTCGAACGGCACTCCGCGCATCCATTTCCTGGAGTGGAATCCCGACGCCTCGCGCACCGTGGTTTTGTTGCACGGCAATTCCGCCAATGCATGGTGGTGGCAATGGGTCGCCGCCGAGTTGCCGACGAATCTGCGATTGCTCGCGATCGACCTGCGTGGCCATGGCGATAGCGAATGGGTAACTCCGCCCGCGTACAAGCCGCACGACTATGCCGACGACCTCGCAAACTTTATCCGCGAAGAAGTGCGCGGCGAGCGCCCGATCGTCGTCGGCCACAGTATGGGAGGCGTGGTCACGCTCGCCGTCGCGGATCGCTATCCTGAACTTGCGCGCGGCGTAGTTGTCGTCGATACCGCGGTGGTTTCGACGCGCGGCCGCGATCGTTTTCTGCATCGCCTCAAGGCATTGCCGACGGTGGTGTATCCCGATCTTGAAACTGCGAAGGCGCGTTTCCGCCTGATGCCAAACGAAGGCGAAATTCACGAAGATCGCGTCCTCGCGATCGCCGAGAAGAGCCTGATGCTTACCGACTCGGGCGGCTACACGCTCAAGTTCGATCGCGAGAGCTTCTTCGGCGGCGACGGCCTGCACGTGATGGAAACGATTCGCGCGCTGCGCGTCCCCGCGCTGCTGGTGCGCGCGCAGAAAAGCCGCATCATGACGCAGGAGTCATCGGAGGCCGCGGCCGCCTCGAATCCGCATACGCGGTTGGTGGTGATTCCCGAGGCGCATCATCATGTGATCCTCGAAAAGCCGGCGGAGACGGCGAAAGTGATCATGCAGTTCGTCGAAGGTCTCGACGTGCCGTAGCCTCGGTCATCCGATGAGGCCGGTATTCGCGCCGCCATCGATTGTGACGTTGGCGCCGTGAATGAATGCCGCGCGCGACGACGCGAGGAACAAAATCAAATCCGCAACTTCCTCGGATTTGCCGGGGCGGCCCAGCGGCGTCATCCGGCGCATGATTTCCTCGCTGCTGTGCGCGCCCCCGCCCTCGCGCGCACGCTGCTGGAGGAACAGCTGCAAGCGTTCGGTGAGAATCGGCCCCGGATTGATTCCGACCACGCGCACACCGTGCTTCGCGCCCTCGGCGGCGAGCGCTTTGGTGAAATGATTGAGTGCGGCATTGGCGGCGCCGCCCACCATGTAGCCGGCCGACGGCATCAGGCCTCCGGTGCCGATGACATTGACGATAACGCCGGTTTTGCGATCGGCCATCCGCGCCATCGCCTCGCGCGCCATCCGCACGTAGCCGAAAAATTTCAGCTCGAAGTCGAGCTTCCAATCATCGTCGGAAATTTTCAGAAAGTCGCCGGGCCGCGCGCTGCCCGCATTGTTGACGAGGATGTCGATGCGCCCGAATTCCGCAATCGTGCGTTCGATGACGCGCTGGATCGCCGCCGGATCCGTCAAGTCAGCCGCGACTGCTGCGATTCGCTCGCGCCCCGATGCGCCAACTGCCGCAACGGTTTCGTCGAGGGCCTCGCGCCCGCGCGCGCACACCACGACCGATGCGCCTTCTTTGATGAAGCCCAACGCGGCGGCGCGTCCGATGCCCTTGCTCCCGCCGGTGACGATCGCGACTTTGCCTGAAAGATCGAGTTCCATGTTTCACCTCGTCCGCCGCCAACGCTCGCATCGGCGCGCGCGTCGCGTCAAGCCGCCGCCTTAACACCGCAACCGCTATCTGCCACCATGAATCCCTCATCTGATGAAAGACGTCATCGTCCCGATTATTTCCGCAGCAATCGCCAAGGCACACGCCGCCGGAAAGCTGAAATCTTCCGGCGTGTCTGTCGGTACCGAATCACCCAAAGATCCGTCGCATGGCGATATCGCCTCGAATGTGGCGCTCGCGCTCGCACGCGTCGAGGGCAAGCCGCCGCGCGCGATCGCCGAGATCATCCGCGAGCACCTCGTGCTGCCCGACGATGTTGGGGAAGTGACCGTCGCGGGACCCGGGTTCATCAACTTTCGTATGGCGCCGGTGTATTGGCATCGCGAGATCCGCCGCGCGGTGGCCGAGGGCCGCAGCTATTTTCGCCCGCGCAAATGGAGCCTTCGCGACGGCGGCAACGATACCATCCAGGTCGAGTTTCTCTCGGCGAATCCTACCGGGCCACTCACCGTCGGGCACGGCCGCAATGCGGTCCTCGGCGATACCATCGCGAGGATGTACGAAGCCGCGGGCTTCAAGGTCAATCGCGAGTACTACTTCAACGATGGTGGCCGTCAGATGCGGCTGCTCGGCGAGTCGGTACGGGTGCGCTATCTGCAGGAACTCGGGCGCCAAGCTGAAATGCCCAAGGACGGGTACCAAGGCGAGTACATCCGCGAGATCGCGCGCGCGATGCGGTCCGCGCGAGGTGACCAGCTCGCCGACACCGAGGATCGCGAGGTCTTCCGTGCCACGGCGGTCAAGGCGATTTTCGAGGAGATCCTCGCGACTTGCAAAACCCTCCTCATCCGTTTCGATACGTTCAAGAACGAGCTCGACCTCGTACGCGATGGCCGCGTCGACCAGGTCATCCATGGACTCGAGGATCGCGGCCTCGTCACCAATCTCGATGGCGCGCTATGGCTGCGAGCCGAGCCGCTCGGCCTTCCCAAGGATCGCGTGCTGGTGCGTTCGGGCGATGACGCGGATCCGATCTATCGCACCCCCGACATCGCGTATCACATCGAGAAGCTGGAGCGCGGATTCGATCTGATCGTCGACGTCTTCGGCGCCGACCACATCGCAGAGCACGAGGACGTGATTGCCGCGGTCAAGGCCCTCGGGCACGACACCTCGCGCATCAAGGCCATCATCTATCAATTCGTGACGCTGACGCGCGGCGGCGAAAAGGTGAAGATGTCGACGCGCAAAGCGACTTACGTCACCCTCGACGAACTTATCGAGGAGGTCGGCCCCGACGTGGTCCGCTTCTTTTTTCTGTTTCGCAAGCACAACAGCCATCTCGATTTCGATCTCGACCTCGCGAAGAAACAGGCGCCCGAGAATCCGGTCTTCTATGTCCAGTACGCGCATGCGCGGCTGGCGAGCGTTTTCCGCGAGGCCGAAAAGGCCGGCCTGACTCTTCCCCGGCATACAGATGATACCTCGAAAATTGATTTGAGCCTTTTATCGGGGGAAGAACTGGATCTGGCGAAACGTGTGCTAGAATTTCCTGAGGTGGCTACTGCTGCTGCGCAGGCCCTTGAGCCTCATCGTATGCCATTTTATCTGCTCGAATTAGCTGGAGAGTTTCATCGCTACTATAACAAGCCTGGCAATCGTATAATCGGGCCTGAGCGCGAGCTGAGCCTGTCGCGGCTCTATCTCGCGAGCCTGCTCCGGACCGGAATCGCGCTGGGGCTCGAATTGTTAGGAGTTACCGCGCCGGATCGCATGTAGAGGAACCACTATGCGTTTTGAGATCAAAGCGGGGGGTGCGTTTCTGCTGCTGGTTGGTCTTGCGGGTTTATCGCTCATCGTTTTCGCGCTCGGGTTGTTCGCCGGATACGATATGGCGCGCAACACCGCTCCCGAAGCGCCGCAGGCCGCGAGCGTCTATCCGCTGCCCACTCCGCCACACGCGTCGAGCCTCGCCAAGGCGAAATCGTCAGATGAGTCGGATGAGATGACTTCGACGAAGTCGGCGAAGACGGCGGCTAAAACAAAAGCATCCGGCGGATCTCTCGCGATGGATAAAAATGCCGGCCCGGTCGGCCTTCCTTCCGGTGCGGTCGCAAACGCGCCCATCCCGGTTTCTCCGCCGAAGGTCGCGCCTCCCGAAACGGCTAGCGTAGAAAACCCTCGTATTATGACGAAACCGGTGTCGACTAATCCTTCGGAGAAATATTCGTCGGATGGCGATTCCGGTAGCGGTCGCCACAAGCCCTTCAACATTCAAATCGATGCGTTGATGGATCGCACCAACGCCGAGCAGATGGCCGGTCGGCTGCAAAAGCTTGGGTACCACGCGTACATGGTCCCCACCGATGTCTCGGGCCAGACCTGGTGGCGCGTGCGGGTGGGTCCCTATCAGAGTCAGGACGAGGCGAGTGCGGCCGAGCAGGAACTGCGCTCGAAGTACAAAGACAACTACGCACCGTAAACCATTGGCGCAGTTGACAGAGGCGCGAACTGATCATACTTAATGACGGTAATGGAATATTTGAACCGCAACGCTCGGGCGAACTGGTGGTGGTCCATCAAGGCATTCGCCTGCGCGCCGGTTTTGTAATCCATCGCAAAACCAGTTGATCCAAAGGGCCGTGGGCGAAAATCCTGCGGCCCTTTTTGTTTTGTCGGCGAGGGCGTTGGGATTCCCGGCTGGAGGATGGGAGAAAACCAAATGACGTTGCTACCGGACCTGCAACAATTCGAGCGCCTCGCGCGCGACGGGTTCAACCTGATTCCCGTCAGCCGCGAAGTCGCCGCCGATCTCGAGACGCCCGTATCGGCGTTCCTCAAAGTCGCGCGCGGCGATTACTCATTCCTGCTTGAGAGCGTGCGGGGCGGCGAGAAGTGGGGACGCTACACTTTTCTGGGCTCGGAACCCTCGATGGTGATCCGCGCGCGCGGCGATCGCACCGATATCATCCGGCCCGGACGCGGTACCGAATCGCGCGTCGCTCCCAACGCCTTCGAGGAACTGCGCAAGGAAGTGAAACGCTTCAAGGCGCCAGAGATTCCGGGCTTGCCGCGCTTCTTCGGCGGGGCGGTGGGCTTCCTTGCCTATGACCTGGTGCGATGTTTCGAGCCGCGCGTTCCGGCGCGTGCACACGACGACCTCGGCACGCCGGATCTCTACATGATGTTCACCGATTGCGTCATCATGTTCGATAACGTGCGCCAGTCGCTGACGCTTATCGTCAACGTCGCGGTCAACGAATTCGGTTCCCCGCGTGAGGCGTACGAGCATGCGCAGCGCAAAATCGATCAGCTGATTGATCGCCTCGCCGGCCCGGTCATTCCACCGCGGCTGGAGGGCAGCGCGATCGCGTTCGATGCTCCGGTCGCAGTCACCTCGAATACCAATCGCGAGTCCTACATGACGATGGTATCTCGCGCCAAGGAGTACATCACCGCCGGCGACATCATCCAGGTGGTTCCTTCACAGCGCTTCGAAGCGCCGCTCGAAGTTCATCCGTTCAACATCTACCGCAGCCTGCGCACGATAAATCCTTCGCCGTACATGTTTTATCTGCGCCTCGGCGATCACACGATCGTAGGCGCCTCGCCCGAGGTCATGGTCCGCGTCGAGGGCAGCGAGATCACGCTGCGACCGATCGCGGGAACCCGTCCGCGCGGCAAGACCGAGCACGAAGATCTGGATCTCGAGAAGGAATTGCTGGCCGATCCGAAAGAACGCGCCGAGCACATCATGCTGGTTGACCTCGGGCGCAACGACGTCGGCCGCGTGGCGAAAATCGGCTCCGTCAAAGTCACCGAGTTGATGGTCGTCGAGCGCTACTACTCCGTGATGCACATCGTTTCGAATGTCATCGGTGAGCTGCGCGAGGAATGTGACGCCTTCGACGCGTTTGCGGCGACTTTTCCGCAGGGGACGGTCTCGGGCGCGCCGAAAATCCGTGCGATGGAAATTATCGATGAGCTCGAATCGGTGCGGCGCGGCGTTTATGCCGGCGCGGTCGGCTATTTCAGCTACACCGGCAACACCGACACCGCGATCGCATTGCGCACGCTTCTGATCAAAAACAATCGCGTGTATGTGCAGGCGGGCGGCGGCGTGGTCGCTGATTCCGATCCCGGCGCGGAGTTCGAGGAGTCGGTCAACAAGGCGCGCGCGATGATTCGCGCGCTCAACGCCGCGCGCGAATTCGAAACCGCCGCAACGGGGTTGGTAAAATGACCAAACTTTTGATGATCGATAACTATGATTCTTTCACCTACAACCTGGTGCAGTATCTGGGCGAGCTCGGCGCCGGCGTCATCGTGAAGCGCAACGACAAGATCGATATCGAAGGCGTGCGCGCGCTGAGTCCCGACGCGATCGTCGTTTCGCCCGGCCCGTGCACGCCCAAAGAAGCCGGAATCTCGCTCGCGATTTTCAAGCAGCTCGCCGGCGAGGTGCCGATTCTCGGCGTCTGCCTCGGCGAGCAATGCATGGGCGAGGCGTTCGGTGGCCACGTCGATCGCGCGCCGCGCCTGATGCATGGGAAGACCTCGCCGGTGATGCATGACGGGCGCACGATTTTCGACGGGCTCCCGAATCCATTCGAGGCGATGCGCTATCATTCGCTGATCGTGGACGCGGGCTCGATTCCCCAATGCCTCGAAGTCAGCGCGCGCACCGCGGAAGGTGAGGTGATGGCCCTGCGACACAAGGAATTGTTCGTCGAGGGTGTGCAGTTTCATCCCGAGAGCATTGGCACCCCGGAAGGAAAACATTTGTTGCACAACTTTCTGAAGCGGGCGACCGCGCCGAAGCGAGTGGCCGCGTGAGCGATTTCGCATCCGCATACCAGGCTGTGCTCGCCGGTCACGCGCTTTCCGCTGATGATGCCGAGCGCGCCTTCGGCGAAGTCCTCGACGGCGAGGTTTCCGAAGTTCTCGCTACGGCGTTTCTGATCGCGCTCAAGATGAGGCGCGAGACCAGCGACGAGATCGCGGGATGCGCGAGGGCGATGCGCCGCCGCGCGCGCGTGCTCAAGCTGGGCGTCGACGATCTCCTCGACACCTGCGGCACCGGTGGCGACAACGCCGGGACCTTCAACATTTCGACGGGCGCTGCGTTGATTGCCGCGGCGGCCGGCGTACCGGTCGCGAAGCATGGCAACCGCGCGATTAGCGGAAAAGTGGGGGGCGCCGATGTCCTCGAGAAATTCGGTATCAAGATCGATTGCGAGCCCCCGGTCCTGCGCAAATGCCTGCGCACCGCCGGATGCTGCTTCATCTTCGCGCCCGCGTATCATCCCGCGATGGCGCGCCTTGCGCCGCTGCGACGCAAGCTTGCGACGCGCACGCTGTTCAACCTGATGGGGCCGTTGGTGAATCCAGCGTCGCCATCGCGCCAGGTTACCGGCGTCGCCGAGGGCCAACTGTTCGAGGAAGTCGCGCGTGCGATTGCGCTGCTGGGCACCGACCATGCGATGGTGGTTCACGGCCTCGACGGTCTCGATGAAATTTCTATCTCGGCCGAAACCAGAGTCGCGGAAATTCGCGGTGAATCGATTTCGCAATACACCATCGCTCCCGAGCAATTCGGAATGGAGCGATCCGGCCGCAACCGACTGCGTGCCGATGATGCCGATCAATCAGCCAAGCTGTTGCGCGCCGCTCTGGTCGGAGATGAGGAGGGCCCCGCGCAGGATATACTCGCGCTCAACGGAGGGGCTGCAATCTATCTTGGCGGCAAGGCGGCGTCGCTGGCCGGCGGCGTGGCGCGGGCGCGGGAAATCATCGAATCGGAATCCGCTCTCGAAGTGATCGATGAAATGCGGCGGATCACCAACGGCGCGACGGAATCAGGAAGAAAACCGAAATCGAAATGAGCTCGATACTCGAGACCATATTCGCCGCCAAACGCGAAGAGTTGAAGGCGCAGCGTAAAATCGTCAGTGACGTTGCGATTGTTGCTCGCGCCAGGGAAGCATCGCCGCCACGCGATTTCATCGCCGCGCTGCGCGCACGACGTCCAGCAATCATCGCGGAGATCAAGCGCGCTTCGCCGAGCAAAGGCGACATACTCCCCGGCCTCGATCCGAAGTTGGTGGCGCGCGAGTACCAGGCGTGCGGAGCGGCGGCGATTTCCGTTCTTACCGATCGCCATTTCAAGGGCACGCTCGACGATTTGCATGCGGTGCGCGAGGCGGTCGAGCTGCCGCTGCTGCGCAAGGATTTCATTTTTCATCCGTACCAGATTTACGAGGCGCGCGCGGCGGGCGCGGACTGTATCCTGCTGATTCTCGCGATGCTGAAGGACGGCGAGTTGCGCTCGCTTGCGGCGCTCGCGCGCGAAGTCAAAATGGCCGCGCTCATCGAGGTTCACAATCCCGAGGAGTTCGCGCTCGCGAGTCGTATCGGCGCCGAGCTGATTGGAATCAACAATCGCGACCTGCACACCTTCGTGACCGACCTGGCGGTGACCGAGAAGTTGCTCGCCAACTATCGCGGCGATGCTCTGATCGTCACCGAAAGCGGAATCGGCGTGCCCAATGACATCCGGCGCCTCGATGCGGCTGGCGCGCGCGCGTTCCTCATCGGCGAGAGCCTGCTGCGCGACGGCAACCCGGCGGGCAAGTTGCCCGAGTTGATGCGCGCGCTCGACGGAGGCGCGTCGCGATGACAGTCAAAGTGAAAATCTGCGGCGTGACTCGCACCGCTGACGCTCTCGCCGCAGTCGATTGCGGCGCCGACATGATCGGGATCAATTTCTACGCGCCGAGCCCGCGTGCGGTATCACTGGATCGCGCGCGAGAGATTCGCGAGGTCGTGCCCGACGCGCACAAGTTGGTCGGCGTCTTCGTCAATGAGTCGCGCGAATTCGTCACCGAATGCCTCGAGGCGCTGCAACTCGATCTTCTCCAATTTCACGGCGACGAAGCTGATTCGTTTCTCAGCGGATGGCCGGTCCCGGTCATTCAGGCGCTGCGGATGAAGCGCGGCGAGAAGTTCGACCCCGCTGCGCATACATCATCCAGGTACGTGTTGCTCGACACTTTTCATCCGGGACTCTATGGCGGTACCGGCACGAAACGGCCGCTTTCCGATCTACGTGGAGTGGATTTGTCGCGGGTGTTTATCTCGGGCGGCTTGAATCCGGACAACGTGCGCGATGCCGCCGAACTTTCGCCATACGCCGTCGATGTGGCCAGCGGCGTCGAGCAGTCACCCGGCATCAAGGACCACGACAAACTGAGGAGATTCATTCGCAATGCCAAGTCTGCCCGATAGCCACGGCCACTACGGCGAGTTCGGCGGCAAATACGTCGCCGAAACATTGATGCCGGCGCTGGCCGAGCTGGAAAAAGCCTACAAGGATGCGCGGCGCGATCCCGCTTTCAAGCACGAGTTGGAAGAGCGCTCGCGCGAGTTCGTCGGGCGTCCCACCCCGCTTTATCATGCGGCGAACCTCAGCGCGCGCCTCGGCGGCGCGAAGATTTACCTCAAGCGCGAAGACCTCTGTCATACTGGCGCGCACAAGGTAAACAACGCGCTCGGCCAGGCGCTGCTCGCGGTGCGCATGGGTAAGACGCGTATTACCGCGGAGACTGGCGCGGGTCAGCACGGGGTTGCGACGGCGACGATGGCGGCGTTGTTTCAGCGCGAGTGTGAAGTTTTCATGGGTTCGGTTGATGTGGAGCGCCAGGCGCTCAACGTATTTCGCATGAAGCTGCTCGGCACCAAAGTCACCGCGGTGGATGCGGGAAGCAAGAGCCTCAAGGACGCGCTCAACGAGGCGCTGCGCGATTGGATCGCGACCGTGCGCGACACCTACTACCTCATCGGAACCGCGGCTGGACCGCATCCGTATCCGATGATTGTACGCGATTTCCAATCCGTGATTGGGCGCGAGGCGCGTAGGCAAATCCTACAGAAGGAGAATCGCCTGCCGGATGTGCTGGTCGCATGCGTTAATGGCGGCTCCAATGCGATCGGGCTGTTCTATCCGTTCATCAAAGATGCGGGCGTGGCGATGGTCGGCGTCGAGGCGGCCGGGCTGGGGCTTAACACCGCCTCGCATGCAGCGACCATTAACGCAGGTAGCGTGGGAGTACTTCATGGCAACAAAACCTACCTCTTGCAGGATGAACTAGGACAGATTCGCGAGACTCATTCGATCGCCGCCGGCCTCGACTATCCGGGAGTCGGACCCGAACTCGCCTACCTCAATCAGAGCGGTCGCGCGCAATACGTCGCGGTCACCGATGCGGAAGCGCTCGACGCGCTCAAGCTTCTTTCCGAGAAGGAGGGAATTATCCCGGCGCTGGAGAGTTCGCATGCGGTGGCGCACGCGGCCAAGCTCGCGCCGACGATGCGCAAGGACCAGGTCATGATCATCAATCTATCGGGACGCGGCGACAAGGATATGCATACGATCGCGGGCGCGATGGGAGCGAAGGTTTAAGATGTCCGCGATGAAACATCGAATCGCGATGAAATTCCGCGAGTTGCGCGCGCGCAATGAGAGCGCGCTGATTCCATTTGTGGTCGCGGGCGATCCGAATCTCGATGCCACGGCCGCGTTGGTTCGCGAGTTCGAGGCGCGCGGCGCTGACATCATCGAACTCGGTGTACCCTTTTCCGATCCGATGGCCGACGGCCCCGCGAATCAACGGGCGGCGCAGCGCGGACTCAAATCGGGCGCATCGCTCACTGCGATTCTCTCGATGGTCAGCGAGCTGCGCAAGGAAACTGAAATCCCGCTCGTCCTGTTCGGCTACTACAATCCGATTTTCCACTATGGATGCGAGAGGCTTTGTGCCGACGCGGCCCGCGCGGGCATCGACGCGCTATTGGTGGTCGATCTTCCACCCGAGGAAGCAGACGAGCTGAAGAAACCGGCGCGCGCCCACGGCGTCGACTTGATTTATCTGCTCGCGCCCACCACACCCATCGAGCGCGCGCGCAAAGTGGTGCGCTCGGCGAGTGGATTTATCTACTACGTCTCGGTTACCGGAGTGACCGGCGCGCGAACGGCGTTGGCGTCCGACATCGCGGAGCATGTGAACAATCTTCGTGGCGTTACGGATTTGCCGATTGGCGTAGGCTTCGGAATCTCGACGCCGGCTCAGGCGGCGGAGATCGCCCGCTTCTCGGATGCAGTGGTGGTCGGCAGCGCGCTATCATTGTTGATAGAAACGAACAGTGACGCCTCGGATCTCGTTACGAAGGTTGGCGAACTGGTAGGATCTATGAAGAGCGCGATGAAAGCGGCCCGGCCCGCGACCCAGACCGCGGTGGCTAGTTAGCGGTAAATCGAGAATTACTGATGCCTGATCGAGGACAGATCCAAACCGAGAGGAACGAGAAAATCGAAAGGACTCAACCGACGGCCTCGGCGCCGACTGCCACGGAAGACATTTGGGTCAAATGTCCGAGCTGCAAGGAGATCGCGTTTCGCAAGGAAGTCGAACGCAACCTCAATGTCTGCGGCAAGTGCGGCCATCATTTCAGACTCACTCTGAGCCAGCGCCTTGCGATCACCGCCGACCGCGGAAGTTGGCGTGAAATGTTCGCCGATGTCGCCATCGGAGATCCGCTCGAGTTCGTCGACAGCAAACCATATCCGAGCCGTCTAGATGCCGCGCGGCTATCGAGCGGGCGCAACGACGCTGTGGTGGTTGGCACCGCGAGTATCGAGGAGAATCAGGTCACGCTCGCGATTATGGATTTCGAATTCATGGGCGGCAGTATGGGTGTAGTCGTCGGTGAAAAACTGGCGCGGCTTTTCGATTACGCGCTCGGGAATTCGCTGCCGCTCGTAGTGTTTTCCGCTTCCGGCGGTGCGCGAATGCAGGAAGGGGCGCTCTCGCTGATGCAGATGGCGAAAGTGTCGTCGGCGATCGCGCGGTATCGCGATGCGCGCCTGCCATTCATCTCGGTTCTGTGCGATCCGACCACCGGCGGCGTTGCGGCGTCGTTTGCGATGTTGGGTGACCTCAACATTTCAGAGCCTGGCGCCTTGATCGGATTCGCCGGCCGGCGCGTGACGAAGCAGACCACGGGCGAGGACCTTCCCGCCGATTTTCAGCGTGCTGAATTCCTCCTGGCGCATGGGATGCTCGATGCGATCGTGCAGCGTGGGCAGATGCGCACCACTCTGGCGCGACTGCTCACGATGCTCCATCGGCAGGATGGGAAAGTTGTGGCGTCGCGTCCAAAGGCCTCCGCGCGCGGCAAGAAATAGTTCGCCTTGCCGTTTTCAGAACGCTCACTTATTCTCGTTTCGATCCCTTTTTAAAAAAAAGCCGAATGAGCCGAGGTTGACCTAGCTAGCAGCTGAGTAGTGCCGTTCATGTGGATAGTACGATTCGCGTTGCGCCGTCCGCTTTCCGTCGCCGTCATGGCGGCGCTCATGCTGGTCTTGGGCGCGCTCTCCTTCGGCTTCATGAACATCGACATTTTTCCGGCGATCAATCTGCCGGTCGTGATGGTGATCTGGAACTATCCCGGACTCCCCGCGCTCGACATGGAACGCCGGGTGGTGTTCATCACCGAGCGCGCATTCTCGACCACCGTAAATGGCATCGAGCATATCGAATCGCGATCGATACAGGGCGTGGGTTTGATGAAGGTCTACTTTCACGCCGGAGAGAGCACCGCGGGCGGCATCGCGCAGATGACTTCGGTGACGCAAGGCATCGTGAAAATCATGCCGCCCGGCATCCAGGCACCCAATGTTGTCGATTACAACGCGGCGAATGTTCCGGTTGCGCAACTAAACATTTCGAGTGAGACGCTTTCCGAGCAGGCGCTGTTCGATTATGGGCTGAATTTGATACGTCCCAAGCTGTTCACCATCGAAGGTCTCTCCTCCCCGGCGCCATATGGCGGACGCAGCCGCGCCATCATGGTGAATATCGATCCGGCGGCGCTGTATGCAAACTCGCTGTCCGCCAATGACATCAGCAACGCGCTCAACCTCACCAACGTCATCCTCCCCGCGGGGACCGTGAAGATCGGCGACCGCGAATACTTCGTCGAGCTCAACGGAAGTCCCGATCACATCAAGGAATTCAATCAGCTTCCCGTGAAGGTTGTGGGCGATACGCCGGTGTTCCTGGGTGATGTCGCGCCGGTGCATGACTCGCACACAGTTCAAACCAACGTAGTGAGGGTGAACGGAAAGCGCGGCACCTACCTCGCGATCATCAAGCATGCGGCGGCCTCGACGATGGCGGTGGTGAGCAACGTCAAGCAGCGGCTTCCATCGATCATGGCGACCGCGCCCGCAGGCATGAACATGTCGATCGCTTTCGATCAATCGCAGTTCGTGCGCAATGCACTGTGGGAAGTGGTGCGCGAGGCAGTGATCGCGGCGACGTTGGTGGCGGTCATGGTGCTGGTGTTCGTGGGCTCGCCGCGCAGCATGATCATCGTGATCGTGTCGATTCCACTATCGATTCTGACCGCGATAATTGGGCTGAAACTCTCCGGGCAAACCATCAACATCATGACGCTGGGCGGACTCGCGCTCGCGATCGGAATGCTGGTCGACGACGCGACGGTGGAAATCGAGAATATCCATCGCAATCACGCGATGGGAAAACCGTTGCTGGTCGCGATCCTCGACGGCGCCAGCCAGATCGCGACGCCGGCATTCGTCGGGACCCTCGCGATATGCATCGTGTTCTTCCCGGTGTTCCTGCTCGGCGGGGTGGCGAAGTATCTGTTCACGCCGCTCGCGTTTGCAGTCGTGTACTCGATGCTCACCTCGTATCTGCTTTCGCGCACGCTGGTGCCGAGCATGGCGCGCTACCTTCTCTCGGATACTCACGAGGAAAATGTCGGTGGCGGGAGCGGCTGGTGGAATCGATTCGTGACCGGTTTCGATGCGCGCTTCGATCGCTTCAAGGAACGCTATCGTGGGACGCTGGCGAAGTTCATCGCGCGGCGCAAGCTGGGCCTGATTTGCGTATCGATCATTGTGTTGACGAGTTTGTTTCTGATTCCGGTTGCGGGCCAGGATTTTTTTCCTACCATCGACGCCGGCATGATGAAGCTTCATATCCGCGCTGCTACCGGCACGCGCCTCGAGGAGACTGAACGAATCGTCGACAACATCGAGCGCGCGATTCGAAAAGTGATCCCGCGCAAGGATTTGGGCGATATCAGCGACACCATCGGACTGCCGCAGTACTTCAATCTGGCGTTTTATCAGACCGATAGTATTGGCCCGCAGGACGCCGACATGCTCATCCAGCTGAAGCCGGGGCATCGTCCCACCGAGGGCTACACCGAATCTATTCGCAAACTTCTGAAGCACGATTTTCCCGATGTCGAGGGTTACTTTCAGGCGGCCGATATCGTCAGCCAGGTGCTCAATTTTGGTCTTCCAGCCGCGATCGATGTGCAGGTGATCGGCAATGACATCAACTCGGATTACGACATCGCGTCGCAACTGCAAAACAAGATGCATCGGATCCCTGGATTGACCGATATTCGCATCGCCCAGCGCCTCGATTATCCGACGCTGCGAGTCAACGTCGATCGCGTGAAGGCGCTGCAACTGGGGATAGACCAGTCGTCGGTCGCGAGTGATCTTCTAATCTCGCTCAGCTCGAGTTTTCTGTTATCGCCAAATTTCTGGCTCGATCCGAAAAATGGAGTGAATTACAACGTCAACGTTCAGGTGCCGCAACATATCGTCGATTCCGTCGCAGAATTGGCGAACACTCCACTCACCGCGGCGCAGGACGGAGCCGTGCACGCGCCGCAATTCCTCGGCAACGTCGCCACCATAACTCAGACGGTCGAGCCGGCGGCGCTCGATCATTACACCGTGCAGCGCGTCATCGATGTGAATGCGGGCGTTGCTGGGCGCGATCTCGGTTCATCGTCGAGCGACGTGCAACGTGCAATTAATTCAATGGGAAAGTTACCGCGTGGCACCGACGTCATGATTCGCGGGCAGAGCCAGGCGATGCGGGAATCGTTCGGTTCGCTGGAACTGGGCCTCGTGCTCGCGATTGTTTTGGTCTATCTGCTGATGGTTTCGAGCTACCAGTCCTGGCTGGAGCCATTCATCATCATGTTGGCCGTGCCGGGCGCGCTCGCCGGCGTGTTGTGGATGCTGGTTGCGACGGGCACGACCATCAATGTCGAATCGATGATGGGCGCGATCATGGCGGTTGGGGTCGGCGTCGCGAATGGCAATCTCGTGATAACATTTGCCAACGAACTTCGTGAAGAGGGCTACACACCAGCAGCAGCCGCGATCGAGGCCGCGACTATCAGGCTACGACCGGTGTTGATGACGGCACTCGCAATGATCCTCGGGATGCTGCCGATGGCACTTGCGATCGGCGAGGGATCGGAGCAGAACGCGCCGCTCGGACGCGCGGTTATCGGCGGCCTGCTCGCCGCGACTGCTATGACGCTGCTAGTGGTGCCGGCGGTATACTCGATGTTCGGCGGAAGCATCAAAGGCAAACGCGAGCGCGATGCCGAGATAGACGCGATCACGCTTCCCGGCGCATGAAGAACCTCAGAGTCAATGGCTGAAGACGATCCGAAAAAGTTCACGCCCCCACCGACCGGGAAAATGTTCATGGTCGGATGGATGGGCGCGGTGGTGCTAGTGGTCGCGCTGACCGCCGGCCTGGTGCTGGCGCGCGAGCTTTGGATCGGAAGACAGAGCTCCGAGCTGGAACGCCAATACCAGCAGGGGCAGCGCGTGTTGGTGACGAAGGTGATTCATGGCGCGAAGTCGCGGCAACTGAAGATCCCCGCGAGCATTCATGGATTCATCGAAACGCCGATCTATGCCAAGGTCGCCGGCTATCTGAAGACCATCAACGTCGACAAAGGCGATCGGGTCAAGGTGGGACAGGTGCTCGCGCTCCTGGAATCTCCGGAGCTCGATCATCAAGTAGCGAATGCTCGCGCGACCTATCAGCTTCAGAAGATCACCGACGCGCGCAATCAGATGTTGCTGCGCACTGGCGTGGTGGCGCAGCAGACCGCCGATGATTCTCGCGCCGCGATGCTGGAATCGAAAGAAGCGCTCCAGCAGCTCGTCTCGACCCAAGCCTACGAGACAATCACGGCGCCTTTCGATGGCATCGTCACAGCGCGCAACGTCGACCCGGGCGCCCTGATTCCCCAGTCGATTACCGCTACGACCGGAGGCGTCCCCATTGTAACGCTGGCCACCCTGACACCGCTGCGTATTTACGCCGATGTGCCGCAGAGCGATGCGCCATTCATCAAGGATGGCGACCAGGTAACGGTGACGGTCACTGAATATCCTGGGCGCGCCTTTCCGGGGACGGTTACGCGCCATCCTGATGCTCTTGACCCCTCAACTCGCACCATGCGGGTGGAGGTGGACCTTGAAAATCACGACAGCGCGCTCTTGCCGGGGATGTATGCGATCGTAGTTCTCTCAGTCGCTACCCCATCAGCGGTTCCGATGGTTCCGGACGACGCGCTGATCTTCCACGGCGGAAAAGTGCTTGCCCCGGTGGTGCGCGACGGTCGAATGCATCTGGCGGAAGTCACGCTCGGCTACGACGACGGCATCAATGTTGAGGTTACGAGCGGCATCACCGATAGCGATGTGGTTGCCGTCAACGTCGGTCAGTCGGCGCGTGAGGGCGAGACGGTTCAGCCAGTCATGCAGAACGTTCAGCATGCTGGAGCAGAAGATTAGCGATCCAAAGAGTAGGGCGCCCTATATTCCGGATCAGCAATAGCGGTTGCAGATCAAATCGCGGCGAAGCTCCGATTCTTCGCACTCCACGGCGGCGAATTCCGAATCGCCTCGAGCACCTGCTCAGGCTCCTCCACCACCATCCACATCGCGCGATGGCGCTCGTCCATGAAGCGGTACTCGACAGAGCGCTCGAGCATCTCAAGCATCGGAGCGTAGTAGTGGTTCGTGTCGACGATAACGATGGGACCCGAATAAAGGCCGAGTCGCTTGAAGCTCATCGCCTCGAATAGTTCTTCCCAGGTCCCGCACGCGCCAGGCAGCGCGATGACCGCATCGACCTCCTGAATCATGAGGCGCTTTCGCTCGTGCATATCGTTGACGAGGATCAATTCGGTGAGACGCTCGTGACCCCATTCGACCTCGTCCATGAAGCGGGGTAGCACGCCGATAACGCGGCCACCCTCCGCCAGCGCCGCATCGGCGAGCGCTCCCATCGAGCCGGCCTTGCCGCCTCCGTACACGATCGTGACGTGTTCGCGCGCGAGGATCGCGCCCAGACGCGCCGCCGCATCATGATAAATCTGGTCGCATTGCCCGCTCGACGCGCAATAAACGCAGACTCGATTGATCGCCATATGAGCGAGGCTACCGAATGCTTCGGAGCGTCGCCATCATGAGATCGCGCGCCTCGTTCAAGCGGCGGGGCCAATCGTCCGATGCAGCAAATCGAGCGTTCGCGAGCGCGCGAGTTGCGAGGCTTCCGGATGGAACGACGCCCGCCGAGTGCAATTGAAGCCGTGCTGCGCGCCGTCGTACACGTAGACCTCGGCGTCCTTGCGGCTCTCGAATGCGCCCCGGACCTTGTCCCAAACCTCGGGAGGAATCGCCGCGTCCGTCGCGCCAAAGTGAAATTGGATCGGACACTTCACGGCCTTAGCCTCGCCGATGAACGTATCGATGCCGCCGCCGTAGTAGCACGACGCCGCGGCCACATCGGTGCGCGCCGCGGTGAGGTACGCCATCAACCCGCCGAAGCAGTAGCCGATCACCGCCACTCTGCCATCGCATTCTGGCATCGAGCGTAAAGTTTTCATGGTCGCCTCGATATCGCGCACCCCGAGATCGATATTGAATTTGGGCCGGTACGCGCGCGCCTTCTGCACGTCATCAGGCGTGTAGCCGAGTTGCACGTTCGGTTCGATGCGCCAGAACATGTCGGGCGCGAGCGCGATGTACCCGTCGCCGGCGTATTCATCGACCACTTCGCGAATGTGATCGTTGACCCCGAATATTTCCTGAATGATGACGACGCCCGGCGCCTTCGCAGTTTTCGGTAAGCTGAGATAGCCGCTGAATTTGCCGCCGTCGCTGGCGATTATCGATGCGTTGCGTCCGTTCATGTTGATACCTCGCTGAACCGCGAATCTAGCAAGGCTGCGTGAAAGGTCGATAGTTCGCCAATCAGTCATCCAGCGCGGTTTCGAGACGCTCGGGAATCACGATGAGGCGGCGTCCGTCGCGAATGATGAAACCGTCGCGCTCGAACTCCTTGAGCTGCATCGTGACGTGCTGACGCGACGAACCCACCATCGTGCCAAGTTCGGCATGGCTTATAGGTACCGGCAACAGCACGCCGCGTGAGTCGCGCACGCCGAATTTGCGCGACATCTCGAGCAGTGACAACGCCAGGCGGCCGCGCGTACCGAGCGGGACGAAGCGCGTGTATCGCGACATCAAGTCGAACCAGCGTCCCATGGTATTAGCCAGCGCGGGTCCGAGGCGTTCGAGGCTGTCCCCAAAAACCGCTTCTGAAAAAGTCTGCGGTCTGATGCTCAGCACGGCACAATCGCTCACCGCTTCCGACGAGTATCGACGCTTGCCGCTCTGGAATAGACCTGTCATTCCGAAGGTATCGCCAGTCGCGAGATGGGCGACCAGAATGCGTTGCTTGCGATGCAAGTAGTAGATCTTCGCGATTCCGGCCAACAGAAAGAACACCCGGTCAGCGTTGCTATGCTCGAGATAGATGGCCTGGCGCGCGCGATATCTGATTAGATCCGCGTCGGCCGCGAGTTTGTTACGCCCGGAATCCGACAGCCATTTGATGCGCTTCAACATCTCCATCTGTTCCGGATCCGCGGGCTTTGGAAATTCTGATCCACGCCCCATATGGTGTTGGGCTCTTATTATAAAAGGTTCCTTTGGCGACGTTCGGTAATTCGACGTCTCAAACTTGACCGATAGTTCGGTTTGTTATTTTTGCGTCGCTCCGGCCTGTGCGGGCCAAACGAATAAGTGCGACCACAGTGACCTTGTTACCTCGGGAACCATCTTCCTCGGGACTCGTTTGGTAACTGGAACCGAACATTGCTAGGGTCGCCGAATAGCAGTTGCGGCAGAGGTCCCGTTAACGCCTATGCCGCCGGAGAAAAATGGTTCATCGCTTATTGGCCGTCGCGTTTGTGCTCGCAGTCCTCGTCGGCTCAGCATCCGCCACCGATATCGATCGTCATGGCAGCTTCACTGAGAAGGGCGTGTCCGCCGGCGCCGCCGCGAAATGCAAAAATTTCAGCGGTACCGATGACAATCGAAGCGCCTGCACCGACTGGTGCAGCAGCTATACGGCTGCGAATGCCGACGCATCGTGTGCGTGCGACGACGGCGCCTGTCCCGACGCGGTAATTGTTGCTCCGCAGGCCGCCGCTGCGCCTGCGACGGCTCCGTGAAGAAAGCCCTGCTAATGAAGCTCCGATCGATCCTCTGCTTCCCAGGTTGATAGTCTGTATATGACTGCCCGAATGCGGGACGATTACCCTCGCGCTGGTCGCGTCGCCTATTAGCCACGCTAATGACTTCCCTCGCCGGCCAGCACACCGACGCCGACCTCAAAGCCACCCTCGCCCAACTCGATTCCCCGCAGGCGTGGCTGATGGTCGCGGTCTCGTTCGTCGCCCTCTTCACCGTCTATGGGGTCGCATACAGCTTCGGCGCATTCTTCAAATCGATGGCGCATGAGTTCGGCGCCGGCCCCGGCGCCACCTCGGCCGTATTCTCCACCACCGTGTTCGTATGGGGCGTGCTTGGATGGCCGGCAGGACACCTCGCCGATCGCTTCGGACCGCGCCCGATCATCATCATCGGCGCGATCGCGATTGGCGTCGGCCTCTTGATGACCGCATACATCGAGCACCTATGGGTTGCCTATCTGACCTACGGCATTGGCGTCGGCGTCGGCATCGCATGCGGATACGTCCCGACCGTGGCCGTGGTCGGCGGATGGTTTTTGCATCGCCGCACTACTGCACTCGGCATCGCGGTCGCCGGCATCGGATGCGGCACTTTATTCGTCTCGCCGATCGCCGCCGCGTTGATTCAGCGCCTCGGATGGCGCCACACCTTCCTCGTGTTCGGCCTCGTGAGTGCGACGGTGCTGATCGGATGCGCCGTGGTGGTGAAGCGTCCGCCGGTGCATGTTGCGGTGGCGCCGTTCAACATCCGCGAGGCGATCGCAACGCCCGCCTTCAGGCTCCTCTACCTTTCGTCGGTCCTCTCCTCGATGGGACTCTTCACGCCGTTCGTTTTTCTTCCCGCCTTCGCACGCGATCACGGCGCGACCGAGGTGGCCGCCGCGACTCTGGTCGGACTCATCGGCGGCGCGAGCGTAGTAGGGCGAATGGGCCTCGGCGCACTCGCCGATCGCGTCGGCGTAGTGAGGCTCTATCGATTCTGCTATCTCGTGGTCGGGCTGAGTTTCGTGCTGTGGCTGATTGCGAATTCCTATGCGGTGCTGGTCATGTTCGCACTGATCCTTGGCGTTGGATATGGAGGATACGTGGCGCTCTCGCCGGCCGTACTCGCGCATTTTTATGGCACCCAGCGCCTCGGCAGCGTGCTCGGCGCGCTCTACACCAGCGGCGGCATCGGGGTGCTGATGGGCCCGCCGGTGGCAGGATTCATCATCGGGCATAGTGGCTATCGATGGGCGATCGCATTTTCGCTCGCCGCCGGTATGGCCGCGTTCCTCTCGCTTCTTCCGCTCGATGAGAAATCCCAGCATGCTCCGGCATCCGCATCCGTTCCCCCTGCTGTTTCCCCTTCCCTAAAGGGAAGGGGCTAGGGGTTAGGTCTGAGGTGCTAGGGGTTAGGTCTGATGCGGAGGCCTTAAAAAAACCGGCTTAAGGATCAAAAATGATGAGTGCTCCAGATTTCCAGCATCACTACGCAAACCTGAAAGGCGTGCGGCTTCATTACGTGACGCTCGGCAAGGGCCGTCCGGTAATTCTCATCCACGGATGGCCGCAGACCTGGTACGAATGGCGTCGCCTGATGCCGCTGCTCGCGGACAAATTTTCGCTCGTCGCGCCTGACCTGCGTGGGCTTGGCGATTCCTCGCGTCCGTCGAAGGGCTACGACAAGAAAACCGTCGCCGGCGATCTCTTCAGCCTGATGCGCGACCATCTCGGATTCGAGCGCTTCGATGTCGTCGGTCATGATTGGGGTGCGCCGACCGCATTCCGGCTCGCTGCCGACCATGCCGACGCGGTCACTCATCTTGCGATGCTCGATGCGCCCGTGCCGGGCGATGTTCCCGCGGGTTCGGGGCTCGGCGGCGCGCCGCGATGGCATCACATGTTCCATCAGGTGCCCGATCTGCCCGAGGCGCTAACATACGGTCGCGAGCGCCTCTACCTCGAATGGTTTTTCATGGCGGGGACCGATCAGGCCGGCGTCTTCAGCGATGCGGACATCGCGGAATATGTTCGCGCCTACTCGCAGCCGGGCGCGATGCGCGCGGGCTTCAACTTTTATCGCGCGCTGCCGCAGGATGTCGCGGACAACCGCGAACTCCTCGCGACCGGGTTCAAGCTGCCGATGCCGACGCTCGGTATAGGTGGCGGCGGCACTCGCGGCCGCGGCGATCTGATCATCCAGTCACTGCGCCGGGTGGCATTGAAGGCCGAGGGCGGGCCGATCGCAGACTGCGGTCATTTTATTCCGGAAGAAAAGCCTGAGGAGCTGGCGCGCCTCCTGCGCGAGTTTCTCGCGTGAGGAGCGAAAAGAAGATAGAGCCGTCTTCGGAGACCTAACCCTAGCCCCTTCCCTTTAGGGAAGGGGAATCGGAAATCCGAACGGCGGATAATGCCGCGTCCTTTTGGTCGCGAGAGGGAGGTTGGAAGCATGGATCGTGTCGATGGGAAGACCGCATTCATAACTGGAGGAGCGCGCGGGATCGGACTGGGTATCGCTCGCGCCGGCGCGAAATTGGCGCTCGCGGATATCGATCAATCCTCGCTGGCGACGGCAAAATCCGAGCTCTCGGACTTAACCCCGGTGGAGACGTTCCTGCTCGACGTCCGCGACCGCTCAGCTTACGCGCGAGTGGCAGACGAAACGGAATCTCGACTCGGTTCAGTGTCAATTCTGTGCAATAACGCCGGAGTGGCCGGAGGCCGGAACGTTACGCGCCTGACTTACGAAGATTGGGATTGGGTAATCGGAATTAACCTGACTGGAGTGATCAATGGAGTCCAGACTTTCCTGCCGCGGATGCTCAAACGAGGCGCCGGCGGGCATATAGTCAACACCGCTTCGGGTGCGGGACTCGCCGCCACGTCCGCCGGTCTCTTATATACAACCTCGAAATTCGCGGTGGTGGGTCTTTCGGAATCCCTGCGGCTCGAGCTCGAACCGTTCAAGATTGGTGTCAGCGTATTGTGCCCCGGTCCAGTCAATACGAAGATCATATCGAACAGCAACGACACGCGGCCCTCATCGTCGGTGACCGTTGAGGAAACGAAAATGTCGGAAGCCGCAATCGCCCAAGCCAACGCCTTTCTAGCCGCGGGCGCCGATCCTAACGAGGTCGGCGAAATGGTCCTCGCCGCCGTAAAGACCGATCGTCTCTATATCCATACCGATCGACTTGTGGCAGGACTGATCGAGGCGCGGGCCAAGGCCCTGCTCGATGCTTTGCCGGCAGCGAAATAGCAGCCAGCTTCTAAGGCCGCGACGCGCAACATCGGTGATTCGGCCCATCAGAGACCTAACCCCTAGCCCCTTCCCTTTATGGAAGGGGAATCGGATAGGATTGCAGCGCTGGTGTTCGAGCCGATAAACCGACGACTAGATGTGTGATCGGCCCTCACTTTAAGTTATCATCTCAAATATGTCGGACCGTCTCCTTCTTCTCCCCTTCCCTAAAGGGAAGGGGTTGGGGGTTAGGTCTCAGAAGCGCGAACAACCGCATGCCACTCCGCCGGCAGCCAGCAGGAATAGTCCGCGGCCAGAGTATCTCCGCCGCAAAACTCGCATTTGCCAAAGACATGCGCCGTGAGATGACTCTCGAAGAACGCATCCTCTGGAATGAATTGCGGGGAAATCGTCTCAAGGGCATCCACTTCCGCCGCCAGCAAGTGATCTCGGGCTTCATCGTCGACTTCTACTGCGACGCGGCCCGCTTGGCGGTCGAATTGGATGGCGCACACCACGAGGCTGGTTACGATGCGGACCGTGATTGTGAACTTGAGCGGGTCGGAGTGAAAGTCATGCGAATCGAAAACGCCGAGCTGCGACGGGATCTCTCATCGGTACTCGATCAGATATGCGAAGGAGTTCGAAGACGCATTCCGACTTGACCGCTGGCCGGTTGCTCGCCTGCATTTCTAGAACGCTGAAGTATCGTCGATAGCGCGGGAACGGCTATCATCACCCGATGCTTTTCGAATTCGCCTCGTCATCCACATGCTGATCGTTCTCGCTAATCGCTCGGTCGCCAGCTACCCGAAGGGCGGAGGCGTGTGGTCGTGGATGCTCCAATATCCGCTGGGACTGCGCGCGCTGGGGCACAATATCTTCTGGCTCGAGTTGATGAAGTCGTCGGGCGAACGCGCACGCGACGCCGAGCTCGCGAAGGATTTTTTCGCGCGCATCAGTCCCCATGGCCTCGCACCCCATTCGGCGGTGGTGGTAGTCGACGATCTCGACACTCAGGATATCGATGAGGCGCAGGTTTATGGGCGCTCGAAGGAGACCGTGCTGGAAATTGCACGCAGCGCCGACCTGCTATGGAATATCGCATGCGCCATTCGGCAACCGCTGCTTTCGAAGTTTCCGCGTCGCGTGTTGATCGATGTCGATCCGGGACATCTGCAAATCTCCGCCATCGAATTCGAAATGGGCGTTGCCGATCACCAGGTTCATCTGAGCGTAGGCGCGAATCTGCCCGATCCCGACTGCGAGGCGCCGACGCTGGGCCTCACGTGGCGGACGTTTTTGCCCTTCGTCTATCTTCCGACCTGGCCGGCATCTCCCGATCCCGGCACCGACGCGCCGTTTACTTCCATCACCCAGTGGACTTGGGAGGAACTCACGTACCAGGGCCGCACCTGGAGCCTTTCCAAACGCGCCGCGTACATGCGCTATCTGGATTTGCCGAAGCGTACAGGGCGGTCATTCGAGTTGGCCGCGCTCATAGGCGATACCGATCCGACGCACGACCGCGAGGCGTTGGGCAACGGCGGATGGCGCGTCGTCAATCCGTATGAGGTGGTGCCGACGCCCGAAGCCTATCTCGAATATCTGCGCGCCTCGCGCGCCGAGATTTTATGTCCCAAGCCGATCTTCCGCGAGATGAACACCGGATGGTTCAGCGACCGCAGCGTATGCTACCTGGCGCTGGGGCGGCCGGTCCTCGCCGAGGAAACCGGCTTCGGCGATTTCGTGCCGACCGGGCGCGGCATCCTCGACTTCCGCAATATAGATGAGGCGCAAGCCGGGGTCGCCGAAATCGATGGCAACTATCATCTTCATAGCCGCTGGGCGCGCGAGCTGGCCGAAGATTTGTTCAATTCCGATCGCCAGCTCACCGCGATGCTGGATGCGTGTTAGGTTTTGATGTTGGCAAGGTAATAGGCGCCATCAGATGGCCTCTTGACCGCGACCATGTCGGACCTGAACGATAGAGGCAGAATCGGCGCACGGTCAGGAGCGCGGGTTCCAACTCATACATGACAAAAAGAATTCTTTTCGCGCTAACAGTCGCATTCGCAATGGCCGTCGCAATCACTTTGGCTCCGCCGCTCGCGGTCGCCCAGGACAACCCATTGATTCCGGGTGCGAATTCCGCGCCGCCAGGGCCACAGCCCAAGCTGCAGATCGAGAATCCGCTGTTTGACTTCGGTTCAGCGACCGAAGCCACGATGGTGAATCACACCTTCAAGCTGAAGAACGTCGGTCAGGGCCGTTTGGTGATCTCGCACGTCAAGACCTCATGCGGATGCACCGCCGCGACGCCGAGCAAGAACACGCTCGCGCCCGGTGAAGAGACCGACATCACCGTCGGCTTCGATACGCATTTTCAGAAGGGCCATCAGGTCCGCACCATCACCGCATTTACCAATGATCCCGACAACCCCGCCGCAATCATGACGATGCAAGGCGTCGTCAAACAGCAAGTCTCCGCGACGCCGTCAGATGTCGCCTTCGGCAAGGTCAAGCAGGGTACCGAGGTGACCAAAGAAGTCATCATCAGCGATCTGACCAACCGAAAAGATCCGTTCACCGTCAGCGATGTCACCAACTCCAATCCCGCGATTAAAACCGAGAAGCTGAATCGGCCCGATGGCAAGCCGGGCGTGCTGCTGAAGATCACGCTGACCAAGGCGATGCCGGTCGGGACCTTCGATGACACCGTGAAGCTGACGACCAGCCGCATCCCGCTGCAAGTTGACGTTTTTGGACAGGTGACAGGTGATTTGAGCGTCGCGCCCGCGCAGGTTTCGTTCGGGATCGTCCCGGCCGGCCAAGAGGCGACCCGGATGGTGAAGCTGACCAACGAGGGAAGCAAGCCCATCAAGGTGCTCGGCATCACCAGCACGGCGATACCCGTGTCGGCATCGGCGGAGCCTATCGACGGGAGCAAGGATTACAAGATCATCGTCCAACTGCATCGCGGGACGCCCGACGGCCAGGTCCGTGGGCAGCTGCAGATCAAGACCGATGACCCCGAGGAGCAGGTCCTGAACGTCCCGTTCTACGCCATCGTTGGAAAGTTCTCGATGTAGATGCCCCACGCTCCGGTCAGCGTAACCGTCGATGAGTATCGATCGTAATGATGATCGCGCGAGGCTCCGTGTGGTCGTGCGAGGTCGCGTGCAGGGCGTCTTCTTCCGTCATTCGACGATGGAAGAGGCGCGGAGCCTCGGCCTCACCGGATGGGTGCGCAATCTTCCTTCAGGCGAAGAAGTGGAAATCGTCGCGGAAGGGCCGCGTCGGAATTTGCAGATGCTGTGGGCATGGGCGCATACGGGACCGCCGGGCTCCCGGGTGCATGATGTGACCGAGGAGTGGAGCGACTATCGGGGCGAGTTCACGTCGTTTCGGGCGCGGTAGTCATTTCTGTCGTGGAACACCGGGGAAGAAGTCTTCCCGAATTATCTCCTCGAAAGGCCATGGGCAATCCTCAGGGAAATTCTTCAATGGCAACTTGGTGTCCTCGCTCGCGTCAATTCTTGCGCGCTTGTAAGCCTGTGCGACTAGTTCGTCGGCTCTGCCTTGGAGAATTCCGGGAGAATCGGCGAGAAGGTCCTCAATTTGTTGGCGGGCATCGCGAATTGAACGTCGCCAACTACCATGACGGCTTAATTGTTCCGGCTGTTCGCGCATCTTCAGAAGATGCATCAGAAGACGCTTCAGTTGATTTTTTAAAACGCGCCCTTCCGATGCCGCCATGGCTTCGAGTTCCTCGGCCAGATGCTGCCAATCGATCGATTCCAGGCGTTGCTCACGCAGTGCAGAGGCTTGGTCGAGCAGCCATTCGTGAAAGTCGGCGTCGATTGCAGCGGGTGATTCGTGACGAACCACGTTTCTTTCGCTTGCGAAGGAGCTTCCCAGAGCCTGCATCTTTTTTGGGTCTGCCAAATGCGGATCCTTCAACGGTGCTGAGGCCGATTGTTTCGCCCCACGCACGAAGCATAGCGCCCCAACGAGGCTGCGACCATCATTGAGATTATTGGACACATCGCTTACTTGACGGGCAGATGCCGGATGCTTAAGCAGATCACCCTTTCAACATTTTTCCGTATTAGCTATACTTTTCTTCCGCACAGGACATTGATTTTGATTACTCACAACAAACGGGGTATTCGTTCGTTTAGCCTCTAAACGGCAAGGGAGATTGGACTGAAATGGCAGTACCACCTGAGGTGGCTGGGCAGGCCTCCGAGTCATCCGGGAACGGCGGCGGCGCGCATGCGCACAAACCGCTGACCCCGCGCGAAAGCGTTGTAATTCGCTTCGCAGGAGACTCAGGAGACGGGATGCAGTTGGTTGGGATGCAGTTTACGTCGGAGTCGGCGCTGGCCGGCAACGACATCGCAACGGTGCCCGACTTTCCAGCCGAAATTCGCGCCCCAGCGGGAACGCTGGCCGGCGTGTCGAGCTTCCAACTGAACTTTTCCTCGAGCGAGATTTTCACTGCCGGCGATGAGCCCAATGTGCTGGTCGCGATGAATCCGGCGGCGCTCATGGCCAACCTCGAGGATCTGCCGCCCAACGCGGTTTTGATCATCGACAAGGAAGCCTTCACCGAGGCCAACCTCAAGCGCGCCGGCTACACCTCCAATCCGCTCACCGATCATTCGCTCGACAAGTACCAAGTCTTCGAAGTTGATGTGACCCGGCTCACCAGCCTCGCGCTGCAAGGCTCGGGACTGAGCAATCGCGATGCGTTCCGATGCCGCAACATGTTCGTGCTCGGAATGCTGTCGTGGCTCTATCAGCGTCCGGTCGAGACGACCGAGCGGTACATCACGAGCCGCTTCAAGAAGAATCAGCCGATCCTCGACGCCAACTTAAAGGCGCTCAAGGCCGGATGGAACTACGGCGAGACTACCGAGATGTTCGCCTCGAGCTACACCGTGCCTAAGGCGCAGATCTCGCCCGGATATTATCGCAACATCACCGGCAACAGCGCGACTGCGATGGGATTCGTGGTCGCGGCGAATCGCGCCGGCCGTCCGCTGTTTCTCGGTTCGTATCCCATCACTCCCGCCAGCGACATTTTGCATGAGCTCGCGGGCTACAAGAATTTCAATGTCTATACCTTCCAGGCCGAAGACGAGATCGCAGGGGTATGCTCGTCGATCGGCGCCGCGTTCGGTGGTGCGATCGCTATCACGTCCACCTCGGGACCTGGCATGAATCTGAAGGCCGAGGCTGTAGGCCTCGCGGTGAAGACCGAGCTGCCGATCGTCATTTGCGATGTGCAACGCGCGGGTCCTTCGACCGGAATGCCGACCAAGCCCGAGCAGACCGACCTCCTGCAATCGATGTACGGGCGTCATGGTGAGTCTCCGGTTCCTATTATCGCGGCAATGACGCCGGGCGATTGCTTCATGGCGGCGTACGAGGCGATTCGTATCGCGGTCAAGTACATGACCCCGGTTATCCTGCTCACCGACGGACAGCTTGCGAATGGCGCGGAGCCGTGGCTCGTGCCCGACGTCTCGAAGCTGCCGGAAATCAAGGTCGAGTTCGCGAGTCAGGTGGATGGTCAGGTATTCCAGCCCTACGCGCGCGATGATGAAACGCTCTCGCGGCCGTGGGCGATTCCCGGAACGCCCGGCTTGCAGCATCGCATCGGCGGCATCACGGGTGAGCATTTGACCGGCAACATTTCGTATTCGCCATCGAATCATGAGCTGATGATCCGGATGCGCGCGCGCAAGATCGCTGGTATCACGCGCGAGATTCCGCCTACCGAGATTTTCGGTGATGCGGATGGCGGCGACATCGTGATGCTCGGATGGGGGTCGACCTTCGGGCCGATTCGCGAGGCGGTGAAGCAGACCCGCGCGAAGGGCAAGAAGGTATCGCATATCCATCTGCGCTATCTGAATCCGCTTCCGGCGGACCTCGCAGACAAGCTCCGGAGCTTCAAAAAGGTGATGGTGCCGGAGATGAACATGGGACAACTTCTGAAGCTGGTGCGCGCCGATTATCTGATTCCGGCGATCGGCATCAACAAGATCCAGGGACGCCCGTTCAAAGTAGCGGAACTCGTCACCCGGATTTCGCGCGCACTGGAGGAATAGGGAAAATGGCGACTGCGCTTACGCGTAAGGATTTCGTTACTGACCAGGAAGTGCGCTGGTGCCCCGGATGCGGCGATTACGCGATCCTGGCCCAGGTGCAAAAGCAGATGCCCGAGTTCGGCATCAAGCCTGAGAATATCGTGTTCATTTCGGGAATCGGATGCTCAAGCCGCTTTCCGTATTACATGAACACTTACGGCTTCCACACCATCCACGGACGTGCGCCGGCGCTCGCGACCGGCCTGAAGGTCTCGCGTCCCGACCTCGATGTGTGGGTCGTCACCGGTGATGGCGACGGCTTGTCGATCGGAGGCAATCATCTGATTCATTGCCTGCGCCGCAATGTGGACCTCAAGATCCTGCTCTTCAACAATAAGATTTATGGATTGACGAAGGGCCAATACTCGCCGACCTCCGAGATCGGCAAGGTCACCAAGTCGACGCCAGTGGGTTCGGTGGATTTTCCGTTTAACCCGATCACGGTGGCGCTCGGAGCGCATGCGACATTCGTCGCGCGTTCCGTCGATGTCGAACAGAAGCATCTTGGCGTCACCCTGAAGCGCGCGCATGACCATCGCGGTGCCTCATTCGTCGAGATTCTGCAGAACTGCAACATCTTCAATGATGGCGCCTTCAATGATGTCAGCGACAAAGCCATCAAATCCGAGCATCAACTGATCCTCGAGCACGGCAAGCCGCTCATCTTCGGCAAGAATCGCGACAAAGGGATCCGGATGAACGGGATGCGGCCCGAGGTGGTCACCATCGGCACCGACGGCCAGGACCTCGAGAGCATCGTGGTGCATGACGAGACCAACCTCGCGTTGGCGTTCATGCTGGGGAATTTCGAGCCGCCGATGCCGGTTCCGCTCGGCGTGTTCTATGCGACCTCGCGTCCGACGTACGACGCGGCGATGAACCAGCAGATTACCGACGCGATGGCGAAGGGCAAAGGCGATCCGCAGAAGCTGCTCAACGGCGGCGACACCTGGACAGTCAATTGACGTTCTGATTCCCCTTCCCTCAAGGGAAGGGGTTAGGGGTTAGGTTTGCGAAGGCCCGAGCATCGGTGCTCGGGCCTTTTTGTTGGCTCATCTAAGCGCAAGCGCCCTCGTTTGTCATCCTGAGCGAAGCCTCCGGCGCACGCGAAGGATCTCGGAGCTCCACCGAAGGAAGTTGTACCATCAACCTGCACCGGGCGCGCTGCTGCTGGCGATGCCCGCGCGCATGCGCATGCTCGAAGCAACACGGACGCGTATGTTGGAAGGCCACCGGCTTCCGATCCTCGCGGCGTCTCAGGGGATCGCTCATGGTGCAGGTTGATGGTGCGACTTCGGTCCGTGGAGCTACGAGATCCTTCGGCGACGCTTCGCTGCCTCAGGATGACAGAGGGCGGGCGGCGCTGCGCTGGCCTCAGGATGACAAAGAGCGGCGCCAAGCTTCCTTCGGGACGACAATGGCTCCCAGAATGCTCCTAAGCGCGCGTCCCAAACCCTCGAATTGACTTTGCAAAATCGAGCACTTAGAGTACCTCCGGTCCGGATCAGAACGTACCCGAAGTGCGATTGAAGAGTATCCCTCGGTTAGTGTGCCTGCCCCCAAAGTCGAGAAAGGAAAAGGAAAGCCAGCTGTTGAAGCGTCGGTGGTCGAGGATTTTTTGAGTTCCATAACTCTCACTAAATGCGCATCGATAACCGCGCTGGCGATGGTTGCGATCGCCGTTGCCTTGGCCATTGCATCCCCGGCGCGCGCATCAACATACGTCGTATACATTCCCCTCGACAGCCCGATTTATGACGAACTCCAAACGCTCAATGACCTCGGCTACATCGACGACTACCTCGACGAGATAAAGCCGATCAGCCGCGTCGAGGCTGCCCGCCTCACCATCGAAGCGCAGGAGCACGTGGGCGACCGGCCTCATTCCGACGATATCGCGCGCGACATCGTGCGCGAAATGCGCGACCAGCTTCGCGAGGAAATCGGGTGGATTCAATCCAATCGCGAAGACAATCCGCCCACCGCGATGCTCAATCCGATCGATCGGGCCGAACTGCAGTACATATATTCTCGCGGCCCCGAGCGGTTCTGGCGCGGCGCTCCAAACAGCGGAAATATCATCAAGGCGGATGAGGGCACGCCGCTGCTTCCCGACAATGATGGAATTGCGACCGCGCCCGGGAGCAACGAAGTCGCGCGATGGGGTGCGTGGGGAGGCGTCGGCGGATTCCTCAGTGCCTATGGCGAAGCGGCGGTGGCGGGTCCTTTTGGGCATGAGCCTGCCAACACCAACCGGGTGCGTCCGCTCGGAGCTGAGACGGTGGCCAGCGTCGGCAACTGGGCACTCTCTTTCGGGCAGGAGGAGATGTGGTGGGGGCCCGGGCACTTTTCGACCATCGGGCAGAGCGATAATGCCGATCCCATTCCGGGCGTGCGCTTTCAAAATACTCATCCGATCCTGCTGCCGGGATTCCTGCGCTATCTGGGTCAGTTTCGCTTGCAATTTTTCCTCGGAAGACTGGATGCCGGCAGGGTACCAACGACGCCCGGCGCCGGCCTTCCCATCGCCACCTTTGCGCGCCCATGGATCGACGGACAAATCGTGAGTTTCAGGACGCTGCCGAATTTCGAATGGGGCATAACCCACGCCATCATGTTCGGTGGCGCCGGCAACAACAATTATTCGTGGCTCGGCGCGATTGGGCGCGGAACCGGTTTCGATACCGGCAGCCCCTCGACGGGTAACACCAATTCGCAGGCCGGGGTGTTCCTAAAGTTTCGATTCCCGATTCTGCGCGATTCGGTTCTATGGGTGGAGACCAACGCCGAAGATAATTTCAGCGCGGAACTCCGCCCCATCGGCGGGGCGTTACCGATTCTCGCGATCTCTTACCAGGGCGGCTACTACCTCCCGCGCCTGACCAAGGACGGCCGCACCGATCTTCGTTTCGAGTGGAAGATCAACGAACCCAACTTTGAGACTCATAGTGACGCGTTGTATTGGGTCTACAGCGATCGATTGATGGATGATCCGCTGGGACCCAACGCCAGCGAGATCGATCTTCAAGTGGGACGATGGTTCCCAAACTTGACCAAAGGGAGCGCGGATCTCTTCTTCACGGATCGTGCCCCCAAAGGAGCGGAAAATATCTTTCTCCCTGCCGGTGCCTACGGCCCAACTTCAACCTTGCATCATGAACGCAGCGCTGGAATTGCCTTCGACCTGTTGACCATTCCTCAAAACTCGCGCCTGCGTGAGGATGTGCTCGCTTTTGGACGGTCACATCTTGCCGTCGAATATTGCGAACACATGAACTATGGCCCGCCCGGCGCTTTTCGTGCAGTTGCTTCGTTCACTCTCGGCATCAAGCCTAATTGGGATGGGTGGTCGTGGACGAAGTAGACGTCTTCGCAACATGAATACTCAATTCATCAAATCGAGGAGATACGCGCGAGCAGGCCTTGCGATAGCGCTTTTCGTACCCCTCGCGATTACATTCGGATGCGCGAACGAAGCGATCGAAGCGAATCGACGCCAAGTCGCGGAGAATCAAGCGCTCATCGAGAAGCAACAACGCGACATCGCGATGATTCAGGCCGAACAAAGTTCCGCGCCGCCGCCCGTCCCAGGCACGACTGGATCATGCGACAAGGGTGTCGAGGCCGCCGCGACTAAACGTGGCGGAGACGCATACTCCTCGGGCGATCTCAGCAAGGCGCTGGGCTACTATCAGGATGCGATGACGGCGTGTCCCAGCAGTTCCAAGGCTGCCGTCAACCTCGCGCGCGCCTACGAGACCCTCGATAATCGCGACGCCGCGGTTCGCTACTACCGCGCGGCCGCCGCCGCGAATGACTCGGATACGCATAGCGCACAAGCCGCAAAGGCCGCGCTCTCGCGCCTCGGCGTCCACTAAGGCGCGTTAGCTTCGACGTTCCATGTGACATGGCCGGCGGTGGCGATGTCGATGTCCACAACCTTAGCGACACTTAGGAAAAGTACGCTGGGGTCCTTCATACCCCATTCGATATAAGGAATCGAAAGGTGACCGGTCGCGATAAGGTCATGGTCCTTCAAGCTTCCTTGCGTCTCGATGACAACATCATGCTGGGCGCCATGCAGCATCAGCACACCAACTAGCTTCGCATGGAAGTTGCCTTGCGCATCGAGGTGGCCATCGATGTGGCGCGGTGTGAATGTGATCTTCGGCCAGGTAGCCGCTTCCAGCACGTCGTCACGCATTCGGTTGTCACGCAGGAAGTCTCCACTATTACCGCTCGCGGCATCGATGACTAGTTCACCCTCGGCCTTGCCTGTCGTCTCATCGGCCTTGATAGTGCCGCGCTTGAGCTGAAACTTCCCATGAGTAGTGTGCAGCGCACCACCTAGCTTGAACTCCACCAGCGTTTTCGAAGGATCAAGCTCCAGCACACCTACTCGTGATTCGGCGGAATAGCCTAAGGCTCGGCAGACCATCGAAAGGGCGATAGCTAAGGCGAACGCCAGGTTGAATGCGCGAGTAGTCACGGAAACGGGACCTAGGCAGGTCAGATGACGTTGATTACGCGCCGCGCCATTCCGATAGCCTCGGTCCAGAAGCTCGTCGAGGTATGCATTAACTTCACCACCGTCTCCATCGCGTCGACAAACTCACCGACCTGCGCCTCGGTGATGACCAGCGCGGGCGCTACCTTCAGCACCATGAAGTTATTGCCGCAGATCTGGCTGTAGATGCCATGATCGCGAAACAGGCGCATCACTAGCACTTGCCCGAACATAGCAGGATGGATTCGCGCAAAGGTCTCGAACAGGATGCGAAAGCGAAACTTCTTTGGCGGCTGGAACTCAACCGCCGACATCATGCCGAGCCCCCGAACGTCCTTGATCATCTGATACTGAGATAGCCGCGCGTGCAGTTGCTCTCGCAATCGCACACCTAGCTCGGCAGCGCGCGCTCCCAGGTTGCCGTCTTCGAGAACGTCAAGGGTGGCTAGTCCAGCGCGCATCGAGAGACTGTTTTCGCTGTAGGTCGAAGTATGAATGATCGATCGCTTGAACGAAGTGTACACCGAGTTGTAGACCGCGTCGGACATCAGGACCGCGCCGGAAGGAACCAGGCCGCCACTCATCGCCTTGGCCAGGACCACCATGTCGGGCTCGACGCCGAAGTGATGCGCGGCTAGAAAAGGCCCGGTGCGGAACATACCGGTCTGCACTTCATCGAGTACGAACAGGGTGCCGTACTTTCGGCATAGCCGCTGCGCTTCCGGGAGATAGTTCTCGGGCGGCATGATGACGCCGGCTTCGGCCTGAATCGGCTCAGTCACGAATGCTGCAAATCGTTTACTGGCGAGTTGCTGCGCCAATTGATCGAGATCGCCGAAGCTAACTGCGTGCGTATCGGGCAGCAGCGGCCCGAACTCCGCGGTCCAGAAGGGGTTGTCCATCAATGAGAGCGCGCCGCACGTGAGTCCATGAAAACCTCCGCTCGCATAGAGGATTCCTGGCCGGCCGGTGTGCGCCCGCGCGAATTTGATTACAGCTTCGACGCCTTCGCTGCCCGAACTGCAGAAAAACACTTTGGATAGTTTTCCGCCCGCGTGTGTAGTCAGCCGCTCGGCCAATTCGCCGGCCAGTTCCGGCACATGCCCTTGCAACATCGCGGGACCGTTGAGGTCCAGTTCGCTCTTGAGCGCGCGAATCACGCCAGGATGATTGTGGCCGATATTGTGAACGCAGTAGCCGGAATTGAAATCGAGGATACGCCGACCATCGGCGGTGAATAATTCCGAACCTATGCAAGTCGCATAGTGAACATTCATGCCGAGCACGTCGAGCAGCCGCACCCATTGCGGATTGACGTATCTTTCGTATGTCGACTGGCGATGATTTGCGGTATGGGCATCCGACATCGTTCACCTTAGCGTCTGGCGTAAATTTCCCCGATCCAATAGAACGACCATCATCATGAGATCGTCAGCCGCAATAGCATCAATCATCGGTCTAGCTCTGCTACTGGCAGGATGCGCGAGTTCGCAACAGACAGCGCCTTCTTCAGCGCCCGCCAATGCGATTAGCTCCGATCCCGACGTCAATGCGACGATTGAGAGGTCCTGCTTTCAGTGTCATTCGAGCACCGGGAGCGCTCCCTGGTATGCAGCCATTTCGCCGACCTATCTCGGGGCCAATTCGGCCCGCGAAGTTCTCAATTTTTCTGATTGGCAAAGCTACGACGCCGAAAAGCGGGCGGCCGAGATGCGCGCGATTAACCATTCGGTCGACTCGGGATCGATGCCGCCGGGCGACTACACGATGCTCGATCACTCGGCGCGGCTCGCCGACGATCAAAAGCAGGCCTTGCTGAAGTGGGCCGCGCAGCCCGCGCATTGAGCTAGTCATTGCGCGTCAGCCGCCGACACCATCATGCGCATCGCGCCACCCATCATCGCGCGGAAAACTCCCGGATGGTGCATCAGTGAATTGATGATGGTGCGCCGCGCGCGCGGATGCCGTGCGATCGTCAACAGTCCATTGGTGACAAACCAGTAGCCTCGATAGAGACGGCGCGCCTCGCGATCATATTGCCGGATGCTTTCGCGGGTCGCCCCGTGCGCAAGTATCCGGCCGAGATGCTTACCCAGGATGAGTGCCGAATTGAACGCGATCGAAAGTCCGTCACCGGAAATGGAATCGACGAACCCCGCTGCATCACCAACCAGCACCATGCGTTCGGAGTTGCGGCGGGTCGCGTGTTGCGCCATCGGTCCCGCGCCCTTAACCGTTGATGTTGCCGGCGCATTGCCGAGGCGGGCTCGGAGTGCCGGGAAGCGGCTCGCGAGCGTCGGCAGAGTTGGCTGTTCGATAGCGCCATCTTCCCAAACGAAATTGACCCCAACGCATCGATCCGAAACCGGCGTGGCGACGGCTTCGCCTTTCGCATCGACGTAGACCTCGACGAAGTCGCTCCAGGGCCGGACATCATAATGTTGGCGCAACGCGAAACGGCGCCGCGCACCTGGAGTTGCCTCGAGACCGGAAGCCTTGCGCAGCTGCGAATGAAGTCCGTCCGCCGCGACCACCAACTTGGCGGTGATTATTCCGTCAGCGGTGTGGATGATGGCGCCGTCAGCTTTCGCTTCTACCGCGTTCACCATGCATCGATGGCGCAGGACGGCGCCTAATTCCTCGGCACGTCGCGCGAGCATCTCGACCAGCACGGTGCGTCGGATTCCCATGCCGATGGACGGCATCGCCGATTCGGCGCAACTGCCGTCTTCCTGGATGAAGCGAATCCCGCGGAATGGAAACGATGTCGTATGATCGAAGCGGTCGCGGATTCCGAGACGCTCCAGCGCTTTCACTCCCGGCGGCAGCACGCCCTCGCCACAGGCCTTGTCGGAAGGAAAATCCCGCCGCTCAAGAACAACAACGGAAAGACCTTGCTCGGCTGCAACGATCGCGACCGCTAATCCGGCGGGACCGCCGCCCACCACCGCAAGGTCCCACAGGTCCGGCATCGGCGCCGACGCAAACCTGGGTGCGACGGTGCTAGCCATTGGCAGTTATCACCATTGCAGCAGCACCAACTCTCCGCAGAATCCGGGTCCCAACGAGAGCAGCAGTCCGAAATCGCCGTGGCGGGCAGTCTTCGAATCCATAAAATCGGCGGCTACATAGAGCACCGATGCTGACGAGAGATTTCCCAATGCGGCGAGCGACTTCCACGATCGCGCCAGCGCGCAACGCGGAAGTTCCAGCGCGGCCTCGATCGCCTCTAACACCTTTGGGCCGCCGGTATGAGCGAGCCAATGATTGATGTCGCTGCGCGCAAGTCCCTGCTCGCGCAAGAAGGAATCGACTCCCGGGCGCAGATTTCTGCGCACCAAGTCTGGGACTCCCGCCGAAAGTACGATTTGGAATCCGCTCTCAGCTAGCCGCCATCCCATCATCTCTTCGGTGTCGGGAAAGAACATCGAGCGCGATGCGACCACTCGCGGCGTCAAATGACTGTCGGCGCGAGCACCACCCTTCAGCAATACCGCGGCGGCGCCGTCGGCGAATAATCCGGAGGCGATCACATTCGGGATGGACTTGTCCCTGAGTTGAAGCGTCAGCGAACAAAGTTCAACCGAGAGCAGCAACGCGGTATGCGATGGAAAGGCGCGCAAATAATCCGCCGCGCGTGCAATGCCGGCCGCTCCACCGACGCATCCCAGGCCGAAGATCGGAGTGCGCTTGATGTCGGGCCGCATCGACATCCGATTGACCAGTTTAGCGTCGATGCTGGGGGATGCGATGCCGGTAACGGTGGTGAAGAAGATGTGGTCGAGGTCGGTCGGCGTCAGGCCCGCCTGCGTGAGCGCGGACTGTGTGGCTTCCATCCCGAGCTCGGTCGCGCGCTCGATCCACTTGTCATTCGTCTTGGAGAACGAATCGAGAGCTCGGTAATCCTCCATCGGGAGCGCCAGATGGCGAGTGCGTACGCCCACCGATCGATGAAGGCGTTCGAAGCGGGCTCGCCCATCGTCGTCGTTACCCCATTCGCGCCACAGCGCGGCGGAGATGGCTTCTTGCGGATAACAATTTTGCGGCAGGGCGCGTCCGATAGAACTTATAATCGGAAGTTGCTCGCTAATACTCATTCGAGTGAGACTTCTCCTCGCACCTATAGAAATTGTTCACTACGAATTCGCCCAACTCGCGAGTTGGATCGAGGGAGGTCTGTAGTCGATAGCAGGCCGTTCACAGGACAGGGGGATCGCTTCAGACGCGAATTCTTATCGCCCAGTTAAAATTACAAGGTTCCGGAAAATACCAAAAGTAACACGCGTCCTGAGAATCATTCTCAGCTCGCGCGACATCGCTCGATGATGACCTCACGCCGGAGGCATCACTTCTTCGTGAAGCGGCGACATTCGCAGCGGATTACGCTAGAGGTCGTGGCATGAAAATCGACTATGCAATTCTCGCGGATGCGGCGCAGGCGGTGGGAGGGAAAATTTTCATCCTCGGCGGAGGATGGAATATTTTTCGCAGCCCCAGCTATCCAGCGCCGGTCCAGCTCGCGCTTGCGATCGGCATCGGATTCACCACGAGTGAGATTGGCGGTAAGCATCCATTGAAAATTGTGATCGCGGATGAGGCGGGAGTTCCGGTCGTTCCTGAATTGAATGGTCAGATCGAAACCGGCCAGCCTGCGCCGGACCTTCCGCAGACGCTTCCGGTCAAGGTTCCGGTGGTATGGAACGTCAGCCTGGCGGTGCCGCGTCCGGGAAGATACGCGATCATCATTACCGCGGGATCGTCGCAGGCAGAGCTATCTTTCGACGCGATCTTTGTCGGCCAGCGAGTGCAATTTAGCCCCGAGGGCTCAACCGTCCCACCTTCCGAACGCGGCAACTGACCTCCGCTCGCACCGAAGACAGGCTTCCGAGGCACAGCCGTGCCCGGGCGTAGTTGACTACGGGTTCCTACAACTCCGGCTCGATGTTAGCCTCTCCATAGCGATGAGGTTCTCCGAGGTCGCATAAAGTTTCGCTAAACGGAGAGCGTCCGCGAGTCGTACCCGATGGAAGAGCAATCGAAGCAAGATCATCTGTGCAAAGATCAGCCGCATCCCAATCGGCGCGGCCCGTCATATCCGCACAAAATGGCGGTGCTGACCGCGGGTGGCGATGCGCCCGGGATGAATGCCGCGATCCGCAGCGTGGTGCGCGTCGCCGGTGCCGCCGATATCGAGGTGGTCGGCGTCCAGCGCGCTTTCGAGGGCCTGCTGTTCGGCAAGTTCACTCCGCTACCGAGTCGGGCGGTTGCCAATATCATTCAACGCGGCGGAACCATCCTCGAGACCTCGCGCTCCGAGCAATTCCGCACTCCCGGCGGGCGTGCTCGCGCGGCCGAGAATCTTCACTACAACGGGATTGGCGCGCTCGTGATCATCGGTGGCGACGGCAGCCTGCAGGGTGCCCGCGCGCTGGCCGCCGAAAGCGACCTCAAGGTGATGTTCATCCCGGCCTCGATCGACAACGACGTTCCGGGCAGCGATTTCTCGATCGGCTTCGATACCGCGGTCAACACCGCGCTCGATGCGATCGACCGCATCCGCGATACCGCGTTCGCTCACGAGCGGCTATTTTTTGTCGAGGTGATGGGGCGCGACTCGGGCTTCATCGCGCTCGCGGTCGCCATCGCGGGCGGCGCCGAGGCGGTGGTGATTCCCGAAATGCCGATCGAAGTCGAAGAACTCATCCGTCGCGTCGAGGAAAGTCAGGCGCGCGGCAAGCGCTCGTCCATAGTTGTGGTGTCCGAAGGTCCTCGCACTGGAGGCGCGATGAAACTCGCCAATGCAGTGGACGGACGCCTCGGGGACGCGGCCCGAGTCGTGGTGCTCGGGCACATCCAGCGCGGCGGTTCACCCACCGCGCGGGACCGGTTGCTGGCGAGCCGGATGGGCGCCGGGGCGGTGAAGGCGATCGTCGATGGTCGGCTGTCGTCGCTGGTCGGCGAGCATCGCGGGGAGATCATCTTCGTGCCGCTGACCGAAGTCCCGGAGAAATCGCGCACGCTGGATACCGAGCTCATCGAGCTGGTCACGCTGCTGTCGCTATAAAGTCCTTTCCCTTCCATCGCAGCTTCTTGTCGCAGTCGCTGCGCAATCCGCCCTCGCGCCACATCCGTATCAGGGATAAAGGCGGGTGCCTGCGGAGTATTGGTCAGGTCGTTGGGGAACCTTTTGCGGTCTATCGCGGTTACTCCCTTCAGGAGAAGTTCCATGGGCGCTGTAATTGTCGCGATTTCCGAATCGGAGCCGCCGTCGCTAATCGGTATCGAGGCAGCGAGCGAGGAACGCCAAGAGGACCGTAATGTCTGAGTTTCGTTCCACCCCTGACGCGATCATGGAGAATGTCGTCGGTCTCCATCAGATCCTTCCCTCTCAATATTTCGATGTTTCCGGCGGCCATCGCCTGACCGCCGAGCAGCGCTTGATGCTGGCGCTGCTGGCCGACGCCATCAATGTCTTCCAACAGGGCGCGGTCTCGCAGGCCACCCGCAAGCGTCTGCTCTACATCGACGCCGAGCGATGGATCATGATGGCGGGCAGCACCGCGCCGCACGCGTTCAGCTTCGATACGGTATGCGAGGCGCTCGGGATCAATGCCGGGGTGCTGCGTCGTCGGCTGATTTTATGGAAACATAGCGTGAGCCGGGACGTTGAATCGTACACGACGCCTCATTTGCGGCTGAAGATTACTCCTCGCGCGCGCCACCTGAGCCATCGCCGCGGCCGGCCTGCTTCGCGCCAACTGGCTCACGAATAAATCTCTCTCGCGCAAACGTCCGGCGCTTGGTGAAGCCTTCCTTCGCGGCGCTGTAAACTCCTGCCACGCCTCTGCTAAAGATTGCAGTCAATCATCTTGATCGGAAGCAGTCGGGAGGACGAGCCCATCGTGGCAAACGCCAAAGATATATTCAGCGTCGAAGGAAAGGTGACTATCGTAACTGGCGGCGGCACCGGCATCGGCGAATCGATCGCCAAGGAATTCGCCGCGCGCGGCTCCAAGGTGTTGATCGCGAGTCGCAACGTCGAGAATCTCACCAAGGTTCGCGACGACATCCGCAAAGACGGCGGCACCTGCGAATTTACCACTGTTGATGTGCGCCAGGCTGACCAGTGCGAGGCGATGGTCGAGACCGCGGTGAAGCATTTCGGCCGCCTCGACGTGCTCATCAACAATCATGGTGCGAGCATCACCACCCCGAGCTTCAACCTTTCGCCCAATGGATGGCGCGCGGTCATCGGCATCAACCTGGACGGGACGTTCTTCTGCTCGAAGGCGGCGGCGCGTCAGTTCATCAAGCAGGGCGGCGGCGGATCGATCATCAACATTTCATCGACGGCGGGCGTGCATGGCTCCACGACGATGCTTCCCTATGGCGCCGCGAAAGCCGGCGTCGTCAACCTGACGATCTCGCAAGCGGGTGAATGGGGCGCCAATGGCATCCGCGTGAACTGCATCGCGCCGGGACCCATCGACACGGAGGGTGCCGCGCCGCGGGTGTGGCCGAATCCGACGGTGAAGAAGGCGGTAGCGGACTCGCGCGCATTGCAGCGTTTCGGCCGCGTCGAGGAAATCGCGTATCCGTGTTTGTTCCTCGCATCGGAAGCGGCGAGCTATGTGACGGGCGCGCTGTTGATTGTGGATGGTGGCGTCGGCCCCCGCGCGATTGGGTGAGGGCATAGCTGAGGATCGAATGATTCCCTCGTAGTCATTCGCTTCGCTTCGGCTGCTCGAATTGCGCCATGCAGTTGCCGCACTCGAAAGTGATTTGCGAATCTCCTCCGCCGACAATGCTGTAAGGATAATCCGATTGCCAATCGACGATGGGACTGCCGTACCCGGTCGGGCTTCCCGATTCGTTCCATGTCTTGACGCGATGCGAAACGACACAGACGGTTAGTTCATTGATCTCGTCCTCACCGCATTTTGGACAAACGAATGTGCTCAATTTGGCCTCCAATAGAGACTCCGAAGGATCTGCCAACAGGATAGGGGACAGCCGCGCGTCTCTCGAGAGGCGTCGACGTTTGCGCAGGGGATTCGCATTGCGCATAAAATGATGCCGACGAAGTCATTCGAATCGCTGCGCGTCGTCGGGAGGAGAGTGAATGATCAGGCCCAGTCCAAGCGTTTTCAAATCTCTCGACTTCTCGGAATGGCGAGAGCGAAGGGCCTTGGTGTTAACACCGAAATTCCAGCGGCGCGGTGTTTGGACGCTGCCGGCCCGCTCGTACCTAATCGATACTCTCATACGCAATATGCCGGTGCCGCCGATCTATCTTCGAGAAACCCAGGCACCCGACAAAAAAAGAATAGTGCGAGAGGTGGTCGACGGACAGCAGCGTATATCCGCAGTACTTGATTTCTTGCAAGACGCGTATTCGTTGTCGAAATCTCTGGATGCCCCATACGCTGGCAAGCGCTTCAGCGAGCTAACAGAAGAGCAACAGAACAGCATCAGGACGTTCGAATTCATGTGCCTGATGTTGGGCGATATATCTGACGGCGAAATCCTGGAAACTTTTGCGAGACTAAACACCTACGCCGTCAAGCTCAACGCGCAAGAGCTGAGAAACGGAAAGTTCTTCGGTCTATTTAAGCAATCAGCTTACACCCTCGCATTTGAGCACGTCGAATTCTGGCGGCGGAACGGGATCTTTTCCGAAAGAAATATCGCTCGAATGTTCGAGGTTGAACTAACAAGCGAGCTCCTCATCGTGTTACTTGACGGGCTGCAAGACAAGAAAAAATCGATCGACGCATTCTATCGTACTTATGATGCAAGTTTCCCCAAACGACGACTCGTTGTTCAGCAGTTTCGAACCTGTCTCGAAGTAATCTCAGAAGCCATTCCTAACGAGCAGCTAAAAGAATGCGAATTCTCGCGGTCTCCGCTCTTCTACTCCCTATTTTGTACGGTGGCTCACAGAATGTTCGGGGTAAAGGGGGTGAGCCATCGTACGCCGAAAAGACGACCAACAAAGCCCGAGTTGGAACGGCTCTTATCTGCGGTGCTGACTCTTTCGGAAAACATAGTTGCTGCACGCGAGAGACAAAGCTATCCAAGAGAATACGAAAGGTTTATCGCAGCTTGTCTGCGTCAAACGGACAATTTATTGCCGCGTAGGACGCGTCTCGAAACTCTCTATAGTGAAGCTTTTGCATAGGCGATGCCTCGCTTAACGGCTGGTCTGGCTCTGCAGCTGGAAATTTCAACTGATAGCGCATTGGCGCTGGCGACGGCAGGAGAAATCATTCGCTCGAATCTCGTTCCTGCCAGCATAGCGTATAAGGAACTGACGATAGCGCGTCTCGAAGCCCTTTATGAGCTGGCCTATTTACGAATATTTCTAACTTGGGAAGCTTTCTTGGAGGAATCATTTCTTCGCTACCTTTGTGGTTTTCACAATTCCGCTGGGCCGGTTGCGCTGAAGGTCGGTCGGTTTTCAACGATCGATGATGCCAGAGTTGCGGTTCTCGCAGGGAGTAGATTTGTATCCTGGTACAACCCTGTAAGTGTGGTACGGCGAGCACAAAGGTTTTGTATCAACAGCCCGCACGAACTCGTGGTCGTGTCGGTCCAAACGCAACTCGAGTGGTACGCGGCCATCAGAGGACGAATCGCCCACGCGTCGACGTATGCGAGGGGCGAATTCGACCAAGCGACTTTGGGACTCGCTGGAAGACGTATTCGAGGTTCGCGACCAGGATCCTTCCTACGTACGATAGATCATGGTGCGGGCAAGCGTTGGCTGCACGTCCTCGCCGACGGATTCAAAGGCCTCGCGGGGCAGATCACGCCGTGAATCTGCAAGAGGAGACAACTTTGAATCAAATCCCGCGAGTTGGTGCTTGTCGCCACCGCCATCATCATGGTAACGCAATCGTACTTAATGCAATCAGATGCGCGACGAATTTCCTTGAGGATAGCGAGGTTCAAATTCATGGCCGACCGAAGCAACATCGGCAAGACCGGTAAACCCTTCAAAATGCCCATCGAATGGAGCAAGGTGCGGGAGTTCGCTCGCGCCATCAAAGACCCAAATCCGCTCTACTTCGATCCCGAACTGGCGAAGAAGGAGGCCGGCGGCATCCCCGTCCCCGTCACCTTCCTGCAAACATCCGCGTTCTGGCAGGATGGCGATTCGAGCCCCGGCATGGGCGGTTTCGATATCCGCCGCATCCTTCATGGCGAGCAGGAATTCGAACTGCTGAAGCCGATTCTCGTCGGCGATACGCTGACCGGAGTGTCGAAGGTCGCCGACATCATCGAGAAGGAAGGCGGACGCGGCGGCAAGATGACCATGCTGCTGATGGAGACCGAGTACACCAACCAGAAAAATGAGAAGGTCGCGATCGCGCGCTCGACGCTGATTGAAACCGGCCAGGCAGTCAAGGCGTAAGAGGACAACATCATCATGCCAGCAAAATTGAAATACGATTCGGTCAAAGTAGGCGATACGATTCCCGCCGTCGTCATCGAGGGCGTCACGCGTCCCGATTTCGTGCGCTATGCGGGCGCGTCGGGTGATTTCGTCCCGCTACATTATGATCAGACTTTCGTCGAGGCGGCGGGAATCCCGACCGTCTTCGCGCAGGGGATGTTCACCGCGGGGCTGCTGTCGAAGGCGCTTACCGATTATGTCGGCATTGGGCAGGTGCGCCGTTTCAAGGTGCGCTTCGCGACGCGGGTGTGGCCGGGCGATGTGGTCACTTGCAAAGGTAAGGTCACCAACAAGACCGAGAAGAACGGTGAGAAGATCATCGAGGGCGACCTCGAGGTGGTGAATCAGAAGGGCGAGGCCGCGATCAAGGGATCCTTCGCCGCCGCCTGCAACTGAACCGATCGAAATCTCATGTTCGAAAAAGCCGCGGATTTCTCCCGCGGCTTTTTCATTAATCGAGCTTATCCTTCGGTATTTCTTGATAAGTTGCGCGAATTACGCCAAAAGAAGGGATTCTTTGCGAAAGGAATCGCTTTTCGAGGACGCTTTTCTGCCTCCTGTTGAAGGCGCAACATAAAATTGATGGCTGAGCCGCGTTACGTAATTATCCACGGTCACTTTTATCAGCCTCCGCGCGAAAGTCCCTGGACCGGACTCATCGCCGCTGAGGCCGGCGCCGCGCCGTTTCCGAACTGGAACGAGCGCATCCTGAGCGAATGCTACATCGCCAACGCGCACGCCCATACGATGGAAGGGACTGTTGTTCACGTCCGCAACAATTACGAGTCGTTGAATTTCGATTTCGGTCCGACGCTGGCCGCGTGGATGGAGCGCCACGGCAAGCCCGCCTACCGCGCGATGCGCCGTGGCGATGAGCTCAGCGCCGCGGCTCATAGCGGTCATGGCAACGCGATCGCGCAATCATACAGTCATTCGATATTGCCGCTGCTTGCGCCGCGCGACCGCGAGTTGCAGATCGCGTGGGGCATCGAGGATTTCGTCTACCGCTTCGGGCATCGCCCCGACGGCATCTGGCTGCCCGAATGCGCCGTCGACGATGCGACTCTGCAGTCGGTCGCGGAGGCGGGATTGAAATTCACCATCCTCGCGGGCGATCAGGGGCGCTTCGGTGGTGAGGCCGCCAGGAATTGCAGCGCCGGTCCTTTCATATGGCAGCGCGACCACCTCAGCCTCGCGGTTTTTCGTTTCGATCGCGCGCTTTCGGCGGATATCTCATTTGGCAATGCGATGGAGGATGGCAAGGCTTTCGCCGATCGCCTCGCTGCTGTCGCGCTTGAGCATGAGCCGGGCAGCGCGATTCTGCTCGCGACGGACGGCGAGACTTTTGGGCATCACAAGAAAAGCGGCGCCGCCGAGCTCGCGCGCGCGATCATGACGCTGCAGCGCCGCGACGATATCGTGATCACCAATCTAAGCGACTACCTCGCGACGCATCCGGGCGCGGGAACTTTCGTGATCGATGCGCCGAGCGCCTGGAGCTGCGCGCATGGGGTCGAGCGCTGGCGCTCGAATTGCGGATGCCGCCTCGATTCGACCACCAGCCAGGAATGGCGCACGCCGCTGTTCGATGCGATGCATTTTGTGAGTGATCATGCGAATGCGACCTACGATCGCTTCGCGCTGCCACTGTCCCCAAAACATGCGGCGCTGCTGCGCGAGTCGATGCGCGTGCTCGTTGATCCGACGCTCGCGCTGAAAGAAGAATTTTTCGCGCGTTATAAAGTTGCTGATGAGCGCAGCCGCGACCGCCTGATGTTGTTGTTCGAGATGGTGCGCGCGGCGCAAGCTTCGCTCACGAGCTGCGCGTGGTTCTTCGACGATTTCGGCGGCCTCGAGGGTCGCATCGTCTTGCGATGGGCCGCGCGCGCGGTCGAGCTCGCCGCGGAGTTCGCGGCCACCATCGAGCCCGAACTGTTGCATCGGCTGCGCGAAATCAAATCGAATCGACGCGAGATCGGCGACGCTGCGACGCTGTATCTGAGCCTTAAGACGCGTGAAGCGCGAGGAAGGATTTAGCCATGGCTGCTAGTGAGGGTCACGACATCGAATCCGTACTGAGCGAGGCGAGAAGATTTGCGCCGCCGGACGAATTTTCAAAACGCGCATGGATCAAAAACCTCGATGAGTATGATGCGCTGTGCCGCCGGGCCGAGCAGGATCCGGAAAAGTTCTGGGGCGAATGCGGCAACGAACTTTCATGGTTCAAGCCGTACGACAAAGTCCTCGAATGGAATTTTCCGTTCGCGAAATGGTTCGTGGGCGGCAAGATCAATGCTTCATACAACTGCCTCGATCGTCACCTGAACGGGCCGCGTCGCAACAAGGTCGCGTTTATATGGGAGGGCGAGCCCGGCGATTCGCGCATTCTCACCTACCAGATGCTGGCCGATGAAGTCGGCCGCTGCGCCAACGCGCTCAAGCACCTCGGCGTCAAGGCAGGAGATCGCGTCGCCATCTACATGCCGCTGATTCCCGAGGCCGCGATCGCGATGCTCGCGTGCGCGCGCATCGGCGCAATTCATTCCGTCGTCTTCGGAGGCTTCTCCGCCGAGGCGCTCGCCGATCGCATGAACGACGCCGAGGCCAAACTCGTCATCACCGCAGATGCGGGATGGCGGCGCGGCACCCAGGTCGAGCTCAAGGCCAACGTCGATGAGGCGCTCAAGCGCGCGCCCTCGATCGAGAAATGCCTCGTCGTGCGCCGTACTGGCGCAAAAGTCGACTTCAAGAAGGGTCGCGATGTGTGGTGGGACGAGCTGGTCGCATCGCAAAGCCCGAATTGTCCGGCCGAGCAGCTCGATTCCGAGCATCCGCTCTACACTTTGTATACCTCGGGCACGACCGGCAAGCCGAAGGGCGTTCTGCACACCACCGGCGGATATCTCACCCACGTGCTCCAGACCATGAAGTGGGTGTTCGATCTCAAGGATGACGACATCTACTGGTGCACGGCCGACATCGGATGGGTTACAGGTCACAGCTACAGTGTCTACGGACCGCTGGCGGCCGGCGCGACGGTGGTGATGTACGAGGGCGCGCCGAACTTTCCCGCGAACGATCGCTTCTGGCAAATCATCGAGAAGTATCGCGTGTCGATTTTCTATACCGCGCCGACCGCGATTCGCACCTTCCTCAAATGGGGCGACTCGTGGGTCAAGAAGCATGATCTCTCGAGCCTGCGGCTGCTCGGCACCGTCGGTGAGCCGATCAATCCGGAAGCCTGGATGTGGTATCGCAGAGTCATCGGCGGTGATCGATGTCCGATCGTCGATACATGGTGGCAGACCGAAACTGGCGGCATCATGATCAGCCCCGTTCCCGGCGCCATCGCGACCAAGCCCGGTTCAGCAACTCGGCCGCTGCCGGGCATCGCGGCCGACGTCGTCACGCGCGAGGGCAAGCCAGTTGCGGCGAATCAGGGAGGTTTTCTAGTCGTCAAGCGGCCCTGGCCCGGGATGCTGCGTACGATCTTTCGCGATCCTGAGCGCTACAAGACCAACTACTTCAGCCAGATCGAGGGCATGTACTTCACCGGCGATGGCGCGCGCCGCGACGAAGACGGCTATTTCTGGATCATGGGACGCGTGGACGATGTCATCAACGTCTCGGGCCATCGCCTCAGCACGATGGAAGTTGAGAGCGCGCTGGTCTCGCACGAGACGGTCGCGGAGGCGGCGTGCGTCGGCAAGCCCGATGCGGTGAAAGGGCAGGGCATCATGGCGTTCGTCACGCTCGAGGGCGGCCGCAAGGGCGACGACAAATTGCGCGAGGAGCTGAAGCGTCACGTGGTGAAGGAAATCGGCGCTCTCGCGCGTCCCGATGAGATTCGCTTCACCGACGCACTGCCGAAAACGCGCAGCGGGAAGATCATGCGTCGGCTATTGCGTCAGGTCGCGGCGGGCGATCAGACCCTCGGCGATGTGACCACGCTGGAAGATCTCTCGGTGATGGCGCGCCTGCGCCAGGACGAGGAATAACGCCGGCCGCGCGCCGCTCAGTGGCGAATCGGTTGGTCGCCCGCGATTTGCTCCAGACGGCGCAATTCGCCGAGCAACTCGTCAGTGCGGGCGAACAGACGCGCGAAACCGCCGACCTCCGAGGGTTCGGCTTTGCCGAAAAACTCGAGGTTGTGCTTTTGTAGGAAACTCTTGACGTCTTCTTCGGAGGCTAGGCCACTGACGATCAGCAGCGTGGTGTCGGGGCTCTCTTCACGGATCTTGTGGGCCAGATGAATTCCGTCGATGCCATTGTTGATCGGCATTATCAGGTCGAGGGTAATCAGGTCGGGTCGCAGCCCGCGCGCCGCGTTCAAACCCGAAAAGGCGTCGCCGGCCTCGGCCACGCTCCATCCGCTGGACTGCAGCCGGAAGCGCAGGTAGCGGCGTACTACGGGACTGTCGTCGATTATGAGAGCCGTCGGTGACGTAGAATCCATTTCCCCCCTCCAGAGACAGAACCTATATTTACCCCGATCACGAAAACAAGTCAATTAGTAGCGAAACCCTACATCGACGAAACATCATAGGGCCGGACGCCGCCGGGAGTCCAATCCGGTTATGCCGGGGAGGATTCCATGTGCCGCGATGCGCGCTAGACTGATCACGCCCTGATTTCGCCCCCGATGGAGGAGGAGAAGACCGATGAGTACCGCCGATCGCTATGCGATTCCTGTCGATACCTACGAATGGAGAGTGCCTGAGAATTTCGAAAGCCGCTTCAAGTGGGAATATGAGGACGGCAGCGCCTCTCTGCATCGCCTCTATGAGAAGGGCAAGCAGCAGCAATGGAACGCGAGCAATCGCATCGATTGGTCGCTCGACCTCGATCCGGAAAACCCCGAGCAGCTGCCCGACGAATACCTTTCCATCTTCGGGTCGCCGGTATGGGAGCGGATGACCACCAAAGAGAAGGCCGAATTGCGGCGTCATTCGCAGGCCAACGAGCTTTCGCAATTCCTGCATGGTGAGCAAGGCGCGCTGATTTGTACGGCGAAGATCGTCCAGCAGGTGCCCGATATCGAGGCGAAGTTCTACGCCGCGACGCAGGTGATGGACGAGGCGCGCCATGTCGAGGTCTACAAGCGGCTGCTGCACGAGAAATTCGACCTCGCGTATCCGATCACGCCGCCCCTCAAAAGCCTGCTGGATCAGATCCTGCGCGACTCGCGATGGGATATGACGTATCTCGGCATGCAGGTGCTGATTGAGGGGCTGGCACTGGCGGCCTTCGCGGGGATTCGCGACATGGCGAAAAATCCTCTCGCCGCCGCGGTCAACGCATATGTGATGCAGGATGAAGCGCGTCACGTCGCCTTTGGACGCCTCGCGCTGCGCGAGTACTATCCGCATTTGACGGAGAAAGAAAAAGACGAGCGCGAGGAATTTGTGGTCGAGGCCTGCTACACGATGCGCGACCGTTTCAACTCGCATGAGGTGTTCGAGCGGCTCGGGCTGCCGAGCAAGGAATGCATCGAGTGGGAGGAGAATTCGCCGGGTATGGTCGAGTTCCGCGCCGCGTTGTTCACCCGCATCGTGCCTGCGATCAAGGACATCGGGCTGTGGGGGCCGAAAGTCACCAAGGCCTACTCGGATATGGGCGTAATCGCGTTCGGCGACATCAACATGGAGGAACTTGGCGCGCGCGACGAGGCGGTCGCCGAAGAATTCGACGCGCAGCGCACTCAACGCAACGGCGCCCCCGCGGCGAAGTAGTCACTTCTGAAAATAGTTGGAGAATCGACGGAGGTATCGATCGTGCTCGATCACATCGGAGTGGGGGTTTCCGACATCGCGAAAAGCAAAGCCTTCTTTCAGGCGGCATTGGCGCCTCTCGGTTATACCGTGCTGATGGATTTCGGCGAGGCGGTTGGGCTGGGTCAGGACCGCCCGGATTTCTGGCTCGGCGCGGCCAAAACTACGGTTCCGGCGCATATCGCTTTTGCGGCGCCCAACCGGGCGACGGTGAAGGCATTTTATGATGCGGCCATCGCAGCCGGCGGCAAAGACAACGGCGGCCCGGGCTTGCGCCCGCAGTATCATCCCAACTATTTCGGCGCGTTCGTGCTCGATCGCGACGGCAACAACATCGAGGCGGTTTGCCGTCAACCGGAATGAGCGCGGTAGGGGCCGTCCTTGTGACGGCCCGGAGAATCTTCGTTGGCTCGGGTCCTTACAGAACCGACGCGGCGGCGAAAGCTACAGCGAGCTTGCGAGGAAGCTCAGCAGGCGCTCCCACGAATCGCGCTCGGCGGCGGCGTTGGCGACCGCGTCGCCGCCCAGCGCCATCGTCACCCTGACGACCGGATGAAAGATTTCCGAGATTACCGGCGAGTAGGGGAAACGAAACAAATGGCCCGCGCCCGCATAGGTGATGTGCTCGAAGCGATGCGCGAAGTTGCGCTTGAGCAGCCGCTGCGCCGCGATATCGGCGAGCGCGAGCGAGGGCCACATCTGATCGTCGGAGCCCGAGAACATCAGGATCGGCCCGTTGGTCTTTTCGACTTCGATTTCGGGCCATTCCTCGCGCGGCCGCATACTCATCGCCTTATGAAATGTTGGCGTCAGTACGACAGGCAGTTTGCCCCAAACTTCCGGGTCGAATGGCGGGCTCGGCATGAAGGCGAGTCCCTTGCCGTCATGAGTCCACGCCGGATGGATTTCCGTGGTGAGTTTCGCGCTGAGCCCGGGCCATACCACGCCGCTGGGCACGTATGCGGCGACCGCCTTGATGGCGGGAAATGTAGCGCCTAGTAGCAGCACGAGCTCGCCGCCGCGCGATGCACCCATCACCGCGATGCGCTCGCGGTCGACCGATTTGTGGGCACGCATCCAATCGATCGCGCGCCCGAAGTACTCCAGCGGAATGTTGGTGAGGTCCGCCGACACGCCTTCCATCCCAAAGTACGCCAACGACAGGACCGCATAGCCGCGGCTGGCGAGCAGGGCAGGCTGATCCTCGGCGAGCCCGCCGCCGGATCCCGATACGATGATAACGCCGGGTCGCGGCCCACTTGGGTGATCGAAGAGGGTTGCGACCATCCCATCGTTCTGAAGCTCGTGCTGAAGCCCCGGGCGAATCTCGGTGCGCCGTACGCCCGCCGCCATCAGGCGTCGCGTCACCTCGATGGATGTGGTCTCGCCGGCATGCTCGGCAGTAATGGTGACCATCACCGGAGTCGGCGTCGTTTTGGTGAATGGGCTGCGCTCGACGATAGTTTCGTCGAGGCGCATCGACCAAAACAAACCCATCGCGTCTTTGCCGGGATAGCTGCCCGATTGCGCGAGCTGTTGGCTCAGGTCTACGAGGCCGGACGCATCGGCAATGAAGACGGCGCGGGACTCCCATCGGCGCTGCAAATCGTCAATCGCAGCGGCGCTTATAATGACCGCGGCTCCGGGAGGGCAATCGCGCACGCATATGGTGATGGGTTGATCGTAGAGCGCGTCGGCTCGGTCGGCTTCGATTTGCACGCTTTGTGGGTAACATATGGAGCAGGTAAGCGGAACAGGGTCGGCGGTAGAACCGCGTTTCATCAAATCGTCCCGCCTCAAAATCGCGGTTTCCATGAGGTCCCCAGGATAATGCAGCAAAGCCATGCAGAAATACGCGTAAGATGGCGCGTATCGAGGCACCGTCCTTGCTGAATAGCGGCGGCGGATGTACTTTAGTAACCGACAAGTGGGCTGGTGCCCACTTTTTTGTTGGCGAAGCGGAGATTGGGGCGTCAGGTCGGCCGTGATAGTGCTGGAATTGCATCCGGTGGCGCGCAAGATTGCGGACCTGTTGGATCCGCACCTGCAACGCCAGGGATATGAATTGATATCAGTGGAGTTCAAGCAAGGTTCGCGAGGCGCGATGCTTCGGTTGCTGGTCGATAAGCCCGGCGGCGGCATCTCGCTCAACGACCTCGAGCGGCTGAGCCCGGTGCTGAGCGATCTTCTTGATGTGTACGATCCGATTGAGAGTCGGTATCTGCTGGAGGTGGCATCGCCGGGGATAAATCGGCCGCTATTGAAGCTGGAACATTTCGAGGCCTTTTTGGGCCAGAGGATCAAAATAAGGACGCATGCGGCGCGCAACGGCACCAAGTCTTTCGTCGGCAAGCTGGCTGGAGTCACTCCGACCGGCATCGAGATGGAAGACCTTTCAAATGGGGCCGGCGATCATCGCGAGGCGTTCGGATTTGAGGAGATACGAGCTGCCAATTACGAGCACGATTTTGACGAAGGCAAACGCAGGGCCGCGGCGCGCCAGGGTGCGCGCTCATAGCTGGATGGAAAATCTTCAGGAACTCCGCCACGCGGAGGTGATATGCAGGTCGATCTGAATCGGGTAATCGAACAGGTCTCCAAGGAAAAGGGGATCGATAAAACGATCGTCATCAATGCGGTCGAGGAGATGATGCATTCGGCGGCGCGGCGCACCTTCGGCCCCGACCGCAAAATCGAGTCGCGTTTCAATACCGAGATCGGCGAAATCGAGCTGTTCGAGATCAAAACTGTGGTCGAAATCGTCGCCAACCCGCTTTCCGAGGCGACGCTGGTCGACGCGCGGTCGAAATACGACCCCGACGCCGAGGTCGGCGACGAAATTCTCATCAAGCTCGATACCGCGACGATGGGCCGGATCGCTGCGCAGGCGGCCAAGCAGAACCTCATCCAGCACATCCGTGACGCCGAGCGCAAACAGATCTACAACGAGTTCAAGGATCGTGGCGACGAGGTCGTCTCGGGAATCGTGCAGCGCTTCGAGCGCAAGAACATGATCGTCAACCTCGGTCGCACCGAGGCTATCCTGCCCGAGAAAGAGCAGATTCCGCACGAGCGCTATCGGCAAGGCGATCGCATTCGCGCGCTGATTGCCGAGGTGGACCTTTCCGAAAAAGGGCTCTCTATCGTGCTGTCGCGCACCTCGAACAATTTCCTCATCAAGTTGTTCGAGCAGGAAGTGCCCGAGATGTATGAGGGCATCGTAGAAATTCGCCAGTGCGCGCGCGAGCCCGGAGGCCGCGCCAAGGTTGCAGTCTACTCCAAGGATTCGGATGTCGACCCGGTCGGCGCATGCGTCGGGATGAAGGGAACCCGCGTGCAGGCCGTCGTGCAGGAACTGCGCGGCGAGAAAATCGATATCGTGCCGTGGACCGATGATCAGGCAGAACTAGTGTGCCGCGCGCTCGCGCCGGCGAAAGTTTCCAAAGTGATCATCGATGAAGATGAGCATGCGATGGAGGTCATCGTTCCCGATGATCAGCTCTCGCTTGCAATTGGAAAGCGCGGTCAGAACGTGCGCCTCGCGCATCGCCTCACCGGATGGAAACTCGACGTGCGCAGTGAGGCCGAGGCCGAAGAAGAAGCGCGCAACGCGCGTCAATCGCTCAACGCGATTCCCGGAATTGGCGACATCAATGCCGAATTGCTATACCAGCTTGGATTCCGCTCCTCGGAGCAACTCGCCGAAGCCGACGAGACTTCCTTCGATGTGGAGGGAATCAGCCAGGAACGCGCTCATCAGTTGATCGCGGCCGCGCGCGAGCATGTAGGTAAGAAGAAGGCGGAGGCAGCCGCGAAAGCGCAGGCCGAAGCCGATGCGGCCTCGGAAGAAGCATTGAAGGCGGCTGCGGCTGGAAACGAAACCGCTTCCGAAACCGTTTCCGAAACCGTTTCAGAGACCTTGCCTGAAGTGGAAGTCGCGCCCAGTATACCGCAAGATGCCAAGGAGGAGTCGTAGGTCCGCAACGGACATGTTTAGGGTGTCGCCGACGCGACGAGAAGTCGCGCATGACACGTATTGTTGCGAACCATGGAATGGTTAGTATTGATAATTCAGGCAGTGCCCTGGGGCGCGGCGGCTACCTCCATCCGGAACCTCAGTGCCTGGAAAAATTTGCCGCATCCAGAGTTAAGGAATTTCGCTCGTTGAAATCCAGTATCGATCGCGATCAGCGGCGTCGAATCATCGACGCCGTCAAGGGCGTGACTTTACTGGATTGCGAGGCGAGGCTTAAGTAAAAATAGGACAGATGGCCCGAAAGCGAATCAAAAGTCTGGCCAAAGAGTGGGGCGTTCCTCTCGAGGACGTCATCGCCAGCACCGAGCGTTTGAAGCTCGCCCACGCGCATACTGAAGCCAGCCTGCTCGGTCCTGATGAAGCCGACAGGGTGAAGGCCGATCTCGATGAGCAAGCGCATCGCAATGCGCTCTTGCGCAAGGAAACCGTAGTCGAGACCAGCGCCGGTACCATTGTCGAGAAGCGGCTCAACGCGACGGTGATGCGCCGCCGGCATGCCGAAAGCGCATCCTCGCCGGCGGGCGAAGCGGCGCAACCATTTCATTTCGAGTCGCAAGAGAGTGCGCAGGAAGAAACCTTTGTTTCTCCTTTTATGAATGAGAGTCCGCAGCCGCAGATCGATACGCCGGTTTTCCAACCGCCGGTCGAGCCCGCGGTCGAAGCGGCAATTCCCCAAACTCCCGTGTTCACGGCGCCCGAAGTCAGCGCGCCCCAAACTAATCAGGAACCCCATATCGAAGCTCCCGCTGCTGAAATTCACGAAGCGCCGCATCACGTCGAAGCTGCGCTGATGTCCGAGAAACTTTCCGAAAAAAAGAGCGAACCCGCTCCAGCCGAAATGCATGCGGGCGCGCCTGCGCAGCGCGAAGCTGAACACGCTGCCGCCACCCCGGCGCGTCCAGCCGAGGCGCCTCGCGAGGCGACGCGTCCGGCACCGTCGATGCGCGAAGAGCGCCGCGACTTCCGCCGTCCCGAGGCGAACCGTCCTCGGGTGGAGACTCGCCCGACGCAGGTCGCGCCGAGCAGCACCAACGGTGAGCGTCGAACCCTCAATCTGACCAAAACCGGTTCGCATCCTGCCGCGCCGTCACTGGATGACGGACAGCGCGGGCCCAAGGTTCTCGGCAAGATCGATCTTCGCGCGAAGGTTGTGCCGGCCAAGCCCGCCGCTCCCACTGGAAGAACGATGGGACCCGGCGGACGACCGGGACAGCCAGCCGGACGCCCGCAAGCTGGAGCGCCGCAGCCGCAACAACAACCTGAAGGTCCGCCGCCGGAGCCTTCGAACAAGCCGGGCGCGGCGGGTCGTGCACTCAAGAAAAAGAAGGTCGTCAAAAAAGACGGCGGCGATTTTCTCGCCGAGCGCGAGATTCGCGGGCTGCGCGTGCCGAAGAAGCGGCGCGCATTGCCCGGCAAGGAACAACGCAAAACTGAAATCACCACGCCGCGCGCATCCAAGCGCGTAGTGCGGATTACCGAAGGCGTCACGGTCGGGGATCTCGGCCGTTCGATGGGCGTCAAGGCCGGCGATCTCATCCGCAAGCTGATGGACCTCGGCCAGATGGCGACCCTCAACCAGGTTCTCGACGTCGATACCGCATCGCTGCTCGCCAGTGAATTCGGCTACACGGTCGAGAACGTCGCGTTCGATGTCGAACAGGCGATCGAAGAAGCGCCGGCCGAGCACGAAGAAGCCGGCGAGCTGCTTCCGCGGCCACCCGTGGTCACCATCATGGGCCACGTCGATCACGGAAAGACCTCGCTGCTCGATGCGATTCGCAGCGCGAAGGTTACCGAAGAAGAATACGGCGGTATCACGCAACACATCGGCGCTTACACCGTTCAGGTTGACGGCCGCACGATCACGTTTGTCGATACTCCCGGCCACGAAGCGTTCACCTCGATGCGTGCTCGCGGCGCCAAGGTCACCGACATTGTAGTGTTGGTGGTTGCGGCGAATGAAGGTCCGATGCCGCAAACGATCGAGGCGCTCAATCATGCGCGCGCGGCCAAGGTTCCAATCATCGTCGCGATCAACAAAATTGATTTGCCCGATGCGAACATCGACAACGTCAAGCAGAAGCTGACCCAGATCGGGCTGATTCCTGAAGACTTCGGCGGCGACGCGATCACGGTAGGTGTCTCGGCGCGCACCAAGGAGGGAATCGACAAGCTGCTCGAGATGATCCTCCTGCAAGCCGACGTGATGGAGCTCAAGGCGAATCCGAATCGTCCGGCGAAGGGCACGGTGGTCGAGTCGCAACTCGATCGCGGACGCGGTCCCGTCGCGACGGTGCTCATCCAGGAAGGTACGCTCCATCAGGGCGATCCCTTTGTATGCGGGGTTTCATATGGTCGCGTGCGCGCGATGCTCAATCATCTTGGACAACGGTTGACCGAAGCGGGCCCGTCAACGCCGGTGGAAATTTTTGGATTGTCGAGTGTTCCCGAACCGGGAACACAATTTATCGGCGTCGCCGAAGAAGCCAAGGCGCGTCAGGTCGCGGAGTTCCGCCGCTCACGTCAGCGTGAAGGTGAACTTCAGAAGACCAGCCGGGTCTCGCTCGAGGATCTCAGCCAGCGGATGCGCGAAGGCGAGGTCAAGGATCTCAAGGTTATCATAAAGGGCGACGTGCAAGGCTCGGTCGAGGCGTTGCAGAACGCGCTCGAACGCCTGTCAACCGGTGAGGTCAAGCTGCAGGTGATCCATGCCTCGGCGGGTGCGATCTCCGAGACGGACGTAACGCTCGCATCAGCATCGAAGGGCCTCATCATCGGATTCAACATCAGGCCCGAAGCGAAGGCCGCGCAGCTCGCCGAAAAAGAAGGCGTCGAGATTCGGCTCTACACCGTCATCTACGAAGCTATCGACGACGTGCGCGAGGCGATGGAAGGATTGCTCGCGCCGACCTTCCGCGAGAAAGCGCTGGGGCGCGCCGAGGTCCGCAAGACCTTCAACGTCCCGGGTGGAACTATCGCGGGTTCGATGGTGGTCGATGGCAAAGTCACTCGCGCCGGACGCGCGCGCCTGGTGCGCGATGGCCGCGTAGTGTGGGAAGGCAAGATCGGATCGCTTAAGCGCTTCAAAGATGACGCGCGTGAAGTGACCTCCGGCTATGAGTGCGGTATCGGGCTGGAGAATTACAATGACGTCAAGCCCGGCGACGTGATCGAGGCATTCGAGATGGAAACCGTGCTGCGCAAACTCACGCAAGCGCCGCGCGACGGCGGCCGCGGATCGGCACAAGTCGAAAAGCAGCTCCCCGGTTAATTTCGCATCAGGTTCGGCGGGCGTGGCATTGCTGCGCCCGTCGTTTTTTTGGGTTTGTGGATAGAAGGGGACCCAATGGTGGTTGGTATACTGCGCCTCACCCTGTTTCTTCCCGAAAATCATTCGCTCAAGGGAAAGCGCCAGGTGCTACGCTCGATCAAGGCGCGGGTGCGAAACAAGTTCAACGTGTCGGTGGCCGAGACTGACGGCAACGATATGTGGCAGCGCGCGGAGCTCGGGATTTGCCAGGTTGGCAACGACCGCGCATTCGTTGATTCAGCGCTGCGCGAAGTTGTGAACTTCATCGACGCATTGGGCCTCGCGCCGCTGGGCGAGGAGAATCTCGAGATCGTCAATTTCTGATTCCCCTTCCACTTTAGGGGAACGGGCTAGGGGTTAGGTTGGCTGAGGCAAGAAGATCGGAACGCGTTTCGGAATTGGTGCTGCGCGAGCTCTCGCAGTTGCTGATTCGCGAACTCAAGGACCCGCGACTGCGCGGGATCACGCTGACGCGCGTTCATATGGATGACGACCTTCGCCACGGCCGCGTCTACTTCTCGCATCTGGAGGGCAAGCCTCGTGCGGCCTCGGCGCTGGCGGGCTTCAAGAGTGCGAGCGGATTTATCAAGCGCGAGATCGGCCGCGCGCTGAATCTTCGGCGCACCCCGGAACTGGAGTTCGAGTTCGATCCAGGCCTCGAGCACGCGGTCCGCATCGGCGCACTGCTACGCGAGCACGCCCCCAAGGAATAGGCGCGGGAAAAACCTATTACTTGTCCTCGCCAGGTGCGCCCTTCAGCGTGTGCGTCAAAACCCAATCGACAAATTCACTTTCCGAAAGATTGCTCGCTGCCAGATCGATGAAAATATTTACGATATCCTCCGGTTCCGCATCGAAGTCGCAATCGTTCACTTCCAGGAAGGCGACCATCAGTGCAAACCCCGTGCGCTTATTCCCGTCGAGGAAGGCATGGTTCTTGACCACTGAAAACGCGAGGCCAGCGGCAAGCGCGCCCGGCCGGCGCTCTTCACCATATGAAATCATCTGCGCTGGGCGCGCTAGAGCGGATTCGAGGCCGCCAGGATTGCTAATTCCTTCAAGCCCGCCGAACTGCGCGAGCATTTCGGTATGCATGATTTCAGCGACCTCGCGCGTGACGAATCTCACTCCACTTTCCGCAGCCAAAAGCGCGAGCGAACGCGTATGCTTTCGTGCAATCCGCTTGGCGAGGTCTTTTGGACGGCGTGCCGCCACTCAATCTTCCAGCCGTGCGAGAACATCACGATATCTACGGACCACTTTATTCAGCGCTGCGATGAAAGGCCGAGACGACGGCGACAGCTTGCGCATCGAAAGTCGTCCGCGACCTTCATTGATCACAACTTCGTCGCCATCACTTACCCCGAGCGCCTCCACGGTTGGACGCGTAAGGATAACCCCAAGAGAACTCCCGACCTTGCGGACTTTGGTGGTAACCATATCGTCTGATTATAATGTATGTTATAACAGGTCGCAACGAGACGGTCGGACGTTGAGCAAGCGCTCATCCGGCTAGCGCCGTGATTCTTCAGCAATGGACGGAATAATCATCATCGATAAGCCGAGCGGAATCACTTCCGCCGAGGTAGTGAGACGCATCAAGGCCAAGGTGAAGCCCTCGCGCGTGGGTCATCTCGGTACGCTGGATCCGTTCGCGACTGGCGTGTTGCCGATCATGGTGGGCGAGGCGACCAAGCTCGCCCCGATGCTCGAGGGTGGCGAGAAGGTCTACGACGGCACCATCAAACTGGGCGTCGAGACGGACACGCTCGATCGCGACGGCAAGCTTGTGCGTGAAGCGCCGGTCCCAGCCATCGATGCCGATCGCCTCGCCGTGGTTGCGAAGCAATTCAGCGGCAAGATCGAGCAGGTCCCGCCGGTCTTCTCTGCGATCAAGCGCGAGGGCGTGAGGATGTACAAGCTCGCGCGCAAGGGAAATCCGCAGGAGCTGGAGCCGCCGCCGATTCGCGAAGTCGAAATCAAGGAGCTGTCGCTGGAGCTCACCAGCCCCGACGAGATCCGATTCGTAGCCACTTGCTCGCCGGGGACTTATGCCCGCGCGCTTGCCCGCGACATCGGAATCGCATTGGGAACCGTCGCGCATCTGAAGGAGCTGCGGCGCACGAGGAGCGGGCATTTCGTGATCGCCAATGCCATGACCCTCGACGAAGCCCTCAACATTGCGGCTGACCAAACCGGACGCCTCATCGGGTTGCGGGACGCCTTGCCTGATATGGCCGAGTTGAATGTCGATGACGAAGCCGAGAAGCTGCTGCGTAATGGAGACCCGCGCGCGCTCGAGGGCAGGGTGCCCGCGGGTACCGAGATGTTCAAGGTCATCCATAAGGAACAGCTCATCGCGGTGGCGAAGGCGACCTCGCGCGTGACCGCTATCATCGTGCGCGTGTTTAATGTCGGTCCATCGGCGTGTTAGGCTTCGGAGAACCGCCGACATATATCAGGGCCAGCGCACCGACCAATCCGAAAATGCTGATGACAATGCCGAGACGCAGACTCACCGGACGATACCGGAACTCCACCCGGTGTGAGCCCGGTCCCAGCGCCACCGCCCGAAAGGTCTCATCCGCCCGCAGCATCCGCGCTTCCCTGTTATCCACCGACACCCGCCAACCAGCATCATAGGTGTCAGTGAGGACCAAAAATCCCGCATTACGGACCGTCGCATCCACCACGACTCGCTCAGGTTCATACACTTTCACCACTGGCGCGGATTGTTCGGAGTCTCCTGCGGGCACATCGACGCAGTCACTTATGATTACCTCTTGATGTAGGTCTATCTTTTGCCCGCGAATGATGGCCACTGCGCTGGGATCGTCCACGCAGGTGCGGGCCCGACCCACCATGAAGGCGCGGGAAAAGACTTCCCGGTTTTGAAAGATGCGGGCATCGGGGCCTTCGTAGGCAACGCTGAAATTGGCGCCCGGACTCGGCGCGCCCGGTGGCAGCAGCACATATTTCAAGTTCATCAGGTCAGTGATGCGCGAATTAAGATCCTCCTTATACCAGAGTGCACCATTGCCCCAACTACCTAGTGACTCGGTAGCGTCTAAAAGCTGCGCCAGGTGTATGGGAGTGAGCGCGTCATATCCTGTGACATCGGAAAGGTCGTACACCGCGCCGAGATTGAGAAGGCTGAGTGAAACCCGGAACACGCTTCGATCGCCGCGAAGGAATTCGAGAGCCGGCGTCGTGGGATAAAAGTTGTCGGCTCGGATCACAGGATTGTAGAAAGGAACGAAGGGCAGAAAGCTCAGGAATTCAATTCCTACGAGGACGAGTCCGAGGCTTGCCGCTCCGGCGGGCGCGCGTAGCACTCGCAACGATACGTAAGTCGCCCCTGCCAGTAGCGCAGCGAATATGATCCACTGATACAGAACGAAATGGGCCGCACCTTTCGCGAGAATCGCTTGACGATCACACACCAGCCAGACGACCGAAAGTGTCAGGAGCAGAGCCCATGAGGCCTTAAGGCCAGTGGCGAGGCGCGATCGGATCTTATCTGGAGCGCTGACGAGAACCTCCATCCCGATTCCGCATAGGGCCGCCATGCTGAAGGTGAAGGCCAGGATCAACCTTTGGTTAGCTGCTCTCGAAAAGCCAGGCACCTTCGAAAGAACCCATAGCACTGGATAGAAGTTGTAGATGACGGCCGCGCTAACAATCGCCAGCGCGCAGAAGAATTTGGTTCCGATTCGATTCCATCCACCGAGCACCACGCACGACAACAGGATCAGCGGCAGCACTCCCACCGAGTTAGCGATCTCATTGAAGTTGCCGGGTCCCCTGAAATTGTAGGTTGCCGGACTGCCGAAATAATTCGGGATCAGTAGGACTATGATCGCGCGTATTGGAAGCGTCGCATGCACAACGCCAGGCTGACGAATCGCGAGGATAGCGCTGTGGGAAAGGTAGTCCAGGAATGGCAGGATTTGCACCGCCGACAACGCGCAGCCTATCGCCCCCGCCATCGCGAACTGCAGCAGGTAGCGCATCGGACTCCGGCCTCCGACGCGATAGAGCGCATAGCATCCGCCGACAAAGAGGACGTGAAAGGACGTTTCGGGGTGTCCTCCTAAAAGTACGATTCCAACCACGAGTGCCAGGTAGCCGGCATACTGCCACTGCAAGCTCTCACGGAGCCGCTCGCTTAGTCCCACTAAGAGCGGAAGCCAAACCGCCACATTCGTTAGCGGGAAGCCAAGCCACACGACTAGAAAGCCGTTGAACATGAATGCGATCGCACCCGCTAGCGCCGCAATCGATTGAAGATCTAAAACCCGCAGCATCCAGTACATACCCAGACCCGCAGTTGCGATCTTCAGGATCGCTTCCAATCCCACGGCTTTGCTGACCGGTATCAGGTAATCCAGCGCGCTGAACGGGAACAGAATCGCGGATAGAGAATTTCCGAAAAGCGGCGCGCCCCCGAAGGCATGCGGGTTCCAGAGCGGGAAATGACCGCTTCGGATCTGGCGCGCGGCGTAGATTTTCCATGGTTGGAACTGGAACGCCTCATCGCCGAGAAGTCCGTTTTGCATGTCCACCCG